>Ga0116158_10003129_pt1 | contig 14425 bp, 10 predicted proteins | sample AD_UKC052_MetaG_FD_89883 | JGI IMG/M metagenome (GOLD analysis project Ga0116158, IMG submission 89883) | Active sludge microbial communities of municipal wastewater-treating anaerobic digesters from USA - AD_UKC052_MetaG | ecosystem: Engineered > Bioreactor > Anaerobic > Digestate | place: USA... | reverse complement strand
TTCAATATTAAGTTATAGCAATAAACATCGTGACTATTTAGCTCAAATTTTCCATACAGATTATCACCAAGGATTAAACCAGCTAGAGGCCACCAGCCGCCTCAAAGAGTATGGATACAACAGCCTCACTTCTCACGAGATTAATGCCCTAAAAATATTCTTACGCCAATTCCAATCGGCTTTTATTTATCTCCTACTACTGGCAGCTGCACTAACTTTTTTTTTAGGAGAAATCTCTGACGCTTTAATAATTATTATTTGTTTAGCTGTTAATGTTGGTTTAGGGTTTTACCAAGAATATAGTTCAGAAAAAACAGCCCGGTTTCTTAAAAAATACACCAGCAACCTAGCTCGTGTCCTGCGTGATGGACAAATTACTACTATGGTTGCCGACAATTTAGTCCCGGGTGATATTATTATTTTAAAAACCGGAGATAAAGTACCAGCAGATGTAAGAATTATTGGCCAAAATAATTTAATGGTGGACGAAAGCATCCTCACCGGAGAGTCATTGGCCGTATATAAATCTGAACGCACCAATAAAAAAATGGCTAGTAATTATCAAGAAGCTACTAACCTGTGCTTTGCCGGGACCAATATTGTGGGGGGACAAGCTAAGGCTCTAGTACTGGCAACTGGAGCCAGGACTGAATTCGGCCGGATAGCCCAACTTACTACCGAAACTAAAAAAGTTAGCAATTTTCAAAAAGGTATTGCCCAATTTTCTCACTTTATTTTAAAACTTATTGGCTATACATTATTAATTGTTTTTATTGTAAGCTTAGCGGTCAAAAGAGGACAAATTAATATCCTTGATTTAATGGTTTTTCTAATTGCCCTAACTGTTAGTGTTATTCCCGAAGCCTTACCCTTAGTTACTACCATCTCATTATCACACGGCGCTCGCCAATTAGCTAAAAAGAAAGTAATAGTTAAAAGACTTTCAGCTGTTGAGGATTTAGGGGGCATTGAGATTCTCTGTAGTGATAAAACTGGCACCCTCACTGAAAATAATTTAACTATCCATGAAATTTATTCTAAAAAACCTGATGCCACTTTATTGGCGGCCGCTCAAGCCTCAGCTTTTAATGAACAAATGTCAGAACCTTTTGACATCGCCATTTGGCAAAAAATATCAGACGCCGAGCAAGCTTTTATTAAACAAACTATCAAACTAACCGAAGAACCATTTAATCCAACCATTGGCCGCAACATTGTTTTAGTTGAAGACCCAGAGGGCCACCATCTTATTACCCGGGGTGCTCCAGAACAAATTATTGCTTGTTCTCAGAATTTAACCAACAAAAAACGGCAAAAAATCATTGACTGGGTTGCCAAAGAAGGTCGCGAGGGAAGGCGCACTCTAGCAATTGCTAGTCAACCACTATCAGGGTTTACTATTAAAGAGATCAAAAATTTAGCCCTAGTAAACAATTTCAATTTTTTAGGAGTTATCTCCTTTGTAGACCCCATCAAAACTAGTACAAAAGCGGCTGTCAAAAAAGCCAAATCTTTAGGAGTGAGTATTAAAATTATTACTGGTGATAGTCTAGAAGTGGCCATAGCCGTAGCTAAAGAAATTGGCCTCATTAAACGTTCTAACCAAGCTATGACTGGCACAGCCTGGCAACAATTATCACCCGCCCAAAAAGTCAAAGCTTTAAATAATAAAGTAGTATTTGCCCGAGTTAATCCAGAGCAAAAATATGAAATTGTTAATACATTAAGACATCACTGTAATGTAGGGTTTTTGGGGGAGGGTATTAACGATGCTCCGGCCCTCAAAATTGCTGGAGTTTCTTTAGTAGTGAATAGTGCGGCAGATATTGCCCGGGAAGCTGCGGATATTATTCTTGTTAATAAAAATTTAAATGTTATCTTAGATGGCATTGAATATGGTCGCCGTGTCTTTGCCAATACCACAAAATATATTAAAGCTACTCTAGCTTCTAATTTTGGCAATTTCTTTGCGGTGGCCACCGCTTCTTTACTGGTACCGTTTTTACCAATGTTGCCAGTGCAAATTCTGTTACTTAATCTATTATCTGACATGCCAATGGTAATGATAGCTAGCGACACGGTGGCTCCAGACGAGCTTCTATCGCCCCAAAAATATGAGGTAAACGAAATAACCCGTCTAACTATTGTCTTGGGTATCATCAGCACAATTTTTGATTTTATCCTTTTTGCGTTTTTTCGCTCAAAGGGCCCAGCAGTACTACAGACTAGTTGGTTTATTGGAAGCGTTCTAACTGAGTTAGGTTTATTTTTCTCTATTAGAACCAAGTCTCTATTTTTTAAAACTGTTAAACCACCAAGATCAATACTGTTGTTAAATTTATTAATACTGGTTATTACCCTTGGCTTGCCCTTTACTTTCTTAGGACAAAATTTCTTTCACTTTGTGCCACCAACCCCTACTAATTTATTGCTAATAATAACTATCGTGCTTCTTTATTTTGTCTCTTCAGAGGCTGGTAAATTGCTATATTACCATAAATATAAAACTAATTACCACCTGTCAGGTTAAACTTTCCCATAAACCCAGGTCATGGCTTCTTGTTAACAAACCTTCTAGATAATGGCTATTAATTCTTTTTTGAATCTTGAGATTGTGGGAATAAAGCCTCTAACATCTTCTGGCAGATTTCGTCCCGCTCCTCCTCGCTTAACTGCTCCCACTTCCTGTCCCCCAGATAATCCTGTAGAGACAATAAATTGATTTGTGTCTTTTTTTTGCGCATATATACTTTTAGTAAATTATTCCCAAGGTCTTGTGTCTTTATATACTTCGCAGTTTTATGGTTCTTGGCCTTTGCTGGTATTAACTCTACTGGCTTAATTTTTAGTAAACTGCTATAAAATAACAATATTATTCTATTATTACATTATCTACACCTAATATATCTACTACCTCACCTTGTCCAGCTGAACGTGGATCATATTCTAAATTAGTAGATAGGTCAGGTAAATTTCCTCCCCATTCTTTTTCTGACCAACTATCTTTAGCCCGCCACTGGCCATCATACAGCAAAAGGGGTACCTTGCCAACCATATCTTTAGTAGGAGTAATGGAGATATAAAAATTAGCTTGCTTTTTGGTAACATCAGCCGGCCATTCAGCGATACGCCAATTAACTTTGTGATTGGAAGCATCATAAAATAAGGTGCCACCAGTTAAGCCAGCTTCGCCCTGCCAAGTTACATCTTTGGCTAGCTGAGCCGAAAACTGAATATCACTCAAATCACCACCTTGATTCTCTAGAGTCCAAGTTATTAAATAGCTGGTTGGCAATCCCACGGTCGGCGGCAAAGGACCAATACCTACTTGATCCCCTTCGGGCGTATAAAAATAACCACCAGCCGAAGCTTTAACCTCACCAGCTATTTTAAAAGAAAATTGCTGATGTACTGCCGGCCAAGATTGTTGCCCTAATTGGGCTACTAACTGACAGTCTATGTTTAATGTTTGCCCTTTAATGAGTAAATCATCTGACAAGAATAAGACTAAACTAGAAGTGCCTGATTCCTGGGGCATTAATTGCTTTTCTAATACACTGGTTGTTGCTTCATCATCTTCTAACCTAAATGCCAAAGATTTATGAGTCTTAGCTTCAGCACATTGATAATTAATAATAAGTGGCTCACTGGCTAAATTTTTATAACTAATTTCGGCTATAAGCTCTTTAAGGGAACTATCAATAACTTTGGAACTAAAAACCGTTTGCCATTCTGGGGGCATTGTTTTATAGCCTGCCACTTTATGAGCTGGTAAATTAAGATCGCCCTCTATGGGGAGCTTCTCATAATAAACTAAAAGTCGCCATAAACAAAAAAATAAAATAATAAAAAAAATAAGACCCACGTCTAAGACTACTAGCCAAGGGCGTCCGGTATAAAAACGCTTACAGTAGGCTCTCCATTTTTCTTTAATAGCTTGCCACATATATTTATTATACCACTTTATTATAACATTTAATTAATTTTACCCACTAAAATTTCTCCCCGACCATCACCATCTAAATCATTAATCATTACCTCATAACCAGTTTTAGCTTCTTCTCTAAAAGCCTGAAACTGACCCAAGAGTTTACCATAACGGTTAAAAATTCTTACCTGGGGTCCACCGCCAGCACTAGCCACTGCTACAATCTCCCCTTCTCCATCTCCATTGATATCTCCAATAGCTACTTTAACGCCCCCGCGAAAATTTTTATCAAAAGCTAGCCACTCCGGAGCCAATAATTTACCTTCGGGCGAAAACAGTCGAATAACTGCTGGTATACCCCCTCGGGGCGTAACAGCAATAGCCATTTCCTTATCATTAAGTAAGCCGGCAGCTACATTAATGCCCCCGCGAAAATTTTTATCAAAAGCTAGCCACTCCGGCTTGAGCAATCGCCCCTGATAATTATAAAAACGAACCACCGGCTTAGTGTTTTCACCCGCTCCGACAATAATGTCAGGTGGCTGCTTGCCCTTGGGATAAAGGGCTAAACTGGGGCGTGATAAATATAGCTTACCAAAAGGATACCATTTATGGATAATCTGGCCACGTCTTGTAACTATCACTTCACTATGTCGATTAACTATCTGTTCCAAGGTATCATTGCCATCAATGTCCGCTAAAATAACCTGGTCACCGCCAGCTAAATTAGACTGATAAGCAAAAAATCCATTACGTTCGCTTTGACCTCGCTGATTAAAAACTCGAACAAAACCCCCATTATAAAAAGTCTGACCCACAATATTTAAATTTCTTTTTAATAGAATCAGCCCATCATTAGGTTTAAGGGCTAAATAATTAACAATTTGCCCATTATTTACTAAAGGGTCTTGACTGCCACGGATTTTTTCTAACTCCTCTTTATCTAAAGTATAAATTTGTGGTTTATTAGTAGAATTCACCACTGCCACTCCAAATTCAAAATCACGACGCCATAATCCGGGCTGGATTTTATTATTCTGGGGCGCTAATAAATTATAGGGAGCGGAAACTGGTTGCCCTAAATTAACTGAGTATTCATCATACCACCATGTTTGTTCGTGGGCTTGATCTCCATAATCAAAAGAAAAATAACCATCACCCATAAGAGTGCTGGCAAGACCAAAGCGCATTTTTTGATAGTCATCCTTCTTTCCAGTATTATTAGTATTGGCATTAATAACATATAGCGTAGGGGGATAATTTTGCCCTGGCAATTTCTGAAGATATTGCTCCATCGAGGCAGTCCAACTGCCATCACCCTCCCAAGGAGCGGGAAAAGTTTCAAACATCCGACCATTAATCTTACCTTGATAACCTGGCAGGGAGCTACCGTTGATAATCATTAATTTACCGTTACCAATAGAGTCACGGGTTGTGGTAAACAATCTAACCAGCCCTTGCTGCCATAAGCTATCAACAGTATCTAAAGAGTCCGCCTGACCATCTCCATTAATATCTAAACCATTATGGCTAAAACGGGCCAGACTATCTTCAACAGAATCAAACATCAATCCGTCCCATTTGTGCCAATCTAATTCTTGACTTAAAAATTGCTCATTGGCTGATTGCCACCTAAGATCATTAATGTTGACTGCATATAGTCCGGGCCACATCTCCACTCTTAAACCATTAGCGTCTCGCAACCATAAATTCTCAGCTTCTACTGTCCTAAATAAACTATTTAAATTGCTACTCATAACCATCGCCGGATAGGTATAAGCCAAAATTAATCCTTGGGGTTTAGCTTGTTTATACTCATTAAAAAATTCAGGAAAGGCCCATTGATAATCATTGGGTAAAATAAGTAAGTCCCATTTTTTTAAATTGTTAAGCTCAGCCACTGAAACATCACCAAAATATTTAAGATAATAATTAGCTAGTCGCGGATAATCATCTTTAAGCTGAGGGCTAGCTTTCACCCCCGTAGCTATAAAGATGCCAAACAATATCAATATTACAATGACTAAAGATTGTTGCCTCATACTTTACTCCCTACAATTTCCTGATAAATAGCCTTAATGGCCTTAAGATGATAGTCCCAACTATACCCCCTGACTGACTCCCGTGCTTGCTGACCCATAAGAATTGGGTCGGCTTCCTGAGCCAAATTAAGCGCTTGAACTAAACTCTTAACTTCGCCCGGCTGACACAGCCAGCCATTGTAACCAATCTTAATAATTTCTGGTAAACCGCCAATTTTACTAGCAACTACCGGGCAACCATGCGCCAAAGCTTCTAATAAACTAAAGGGCATATTTTCATACCAAATAGAAGGTATAACCACGGCTATGGCTCCGGCCAATAATTGAGATACTTCCTCGGGAGTTTTCTGTCCTAAAAATTCCACCTGATTTTCTAGACCTAATTCCTGAGCAAGGGTGCGCCAATGATTTTCCTCAGGCCCTGAGCCGGCAATTTTTAAGGGATAATTAGTTTGGGCTATGGCCTTAAGGAGAATATCTACTCCTTTTTCCTTAGACAGTCGGCCAACATACAAAAAATAATTTTGCGGCTGTCGCTTTACTGTTGATAATAACGACACCGGGTTTATTATAATCCGCAATTTATCTTTCGGCCAGCCAGCTTGCTCACATTTATCGGCCATAAAATGACTAGGCGCAATAAATAATTTAACTCCCCGCTCATAGGTCTTATGATGCTGATGATAGGTCGCCTCTAAACTAGCCAATAAACTCTGACTCCACGAATCTTTAAAACATCTCTCCCTAAAACAATGCCAAAAATTACCGTCCAGACATTTTTCGCAAATCACCCCATGATTAAGTAGGAGATAATTAGGACAAATTATTTTATAATCATGAAGCGTCATAATTACCGGCACATTAGCCAGTCGCGCGGCATCTAAAATAGATGGCGAAAGCTGATGATAGATATTATGAACATGAATAAGATCAGGCTTGAACACCTTAATCATCGCCATTAAATTATGTTTTGCTCTCTTACTATATATTACCCGACCTGGAGCTCGCAGACGGTCCCCCAAGCTAGGTGTCTCAAGATTAATATTGCTGGGCCAATACTTTGACCATGGATCCTCTAAATTACGTTGATCAGCCATACAAAATTTAGCCACCTCATAACCAGCAGTCTCTAATTTAGACGGCAACTCTAAAAAATATTTTTCCGCCCCACCCCGTAAATAATTAAATTTGTTTACCTGAATCACTCGCATAACTTCTTATTGCTTATTTAATAAATCTGCATAGACTTCGCAGTAACGCTCTATCATAAAGTCTAAGCTAAACTGCATCTCTACTAGTTTATGTAAATTAACAGCCATCTTTAAAGCTAATTTAGGATCAGCAAGCACTGATTGAATTTTTTCCGCTAATTCTTCCGGGTGATTAGGGTCAAACCATAAACCAAGGTTAGTATCGCTAATTATTTCCCGGTTACTAGGAATATCCGAGACAATGACTGGTAAACCCACAGCTCCAGCCTCTAATAAAGCAACTGGCAGGCCCTCCCACCAGGAAGGCAAAACAAAAATGTCTATGCTCTTTAAAAAATCAGTGCTGGCCTGCCAATTGACTAATTCCACTCGCTTTTCTAAACCAAGGGCACAAATCAGCTGCTCGAGCCCCTTCTTCTCACGACCCACACCCGCAATACGAATTATAACATTATGGGGTAAATAAACCGCCGCCCTAAGAAGACAGGACCAATTTTTTTGATGCTCTAATCTCCCCAGTCCACCCACTATAATTTTTTTTGGATTATGTGGCCAGTTAGCATTAGTAAGAAAATAAGATGGTTTAAATTTCTCTAATGCCACTCCGTTATAAATTACCAAAGCTTGATTTGGCCTGATACCCTCATAGCGCTCTACATAATCCAGCACTGCCTTGGAAACGGCAATAGTCTTTTCAGCCCACCTAGCAGTTAATCTTTTTAGCCAGCGCCTAAGATAACCTTCGGCTAAATTAATATTATGCTCTGTCCCTACAATGTGGGGAACACCAGCCAAATGTCCAGCTATCCGGCCATAAAAATCACCACCAAACAAGTGAGTGTGGAGAATATCTAAATGATGCTTGTTTAACCAGTGAGTTAAACGCCAAATACAAAATATATCTAATTTAAATTTTTGGTGAAACCGCACTACCGCGATATTAGCTTGAGCTAATTCTTCTTCCCAGGCTGGAATAGCCGTATCTTTTAAGATAAGAATAAAAACGGTATAAAGACTAGTTGGTAAATGCGTCGCCAAATCAACAACTAATCTCTCCGCCCCCCCGCCAGAAAGCGTAGGTATAATATAGGCAATCTTAACTTTTTTCGTGGATAATTCGCTCATAATACTCTTCATAATGGCAAGCAGTTTGAGTAATGGTAAAACGACTCATCACTTCTTTTTGCCAATTTTTAGCCCAAATACTTAATTCTTGAGCCCCATCTCCTATGAATATATATTCTAATGCCTGAGCTAACGTCTCAGGTTGAAGATTGTCTACTAAAAAACCGCTGTAACGGTGCTGAATAATCTCCTGTAGACCCCCTGTAGCACTAGCAATAACTGGAACTCCAGCTGCTCCTGCCTCCAATGCCACTAACCCTAAGCCCTCCCAGCAAGAAGGAATAACAAAAATATCCAACCTAGAAAAAAATGATCGTAAATCTGAATGCACCCCAATTAAACTTACTTTATGCTCTAAGTTTAGGTTCTTAATTAAACTAGCAAGCTCAGCCTGCAGCGGTCCGGCGCCAGCAATCTGACACCGCCACTTAATCTCAGCTGGCAATTTAGCTAGGGCTTTAATTAAAATGTCAAATCCTTTTTGCGGCACCAGGCGGCCAGCCCCACCAATCCGCCACGGGCTTCGAGGATCATGCATCTTACTTACTGAAAGTGGCCGATAAAATTTAGTCTCATCAATACCATCATAAATAACAATTACTTTGTTGGGGGTATAGCTATAACGTTTAATAACATCCTGACGAACGGCTTCAGAAACAGCAATAACACCATCAGTTGAAGCATGGCATAATTTTTTAACTATTTGAAATAAATGCGGTTCATCATAATCTAAATTATGCTCTACCCCAATAATAATAGGCACCCGAGCTAGGCGGCCTATTGGTCGATATAGATCAGCAAACAGCTGAGTCTGCATAATGTCTGGCCTAATTTCTCTTAAATAACGCCAGAATCTAAAACCAATTTTCACTAATCGCCATAATCGTCCTATTTTATAAGGCGAACGCTTATCACTAGCTAACACCCTAAAAGGTATACCAGCTGCTGTTATTTCCTGCTCCCAACTACTAGCTGCGTCACTAGTTGGTTCTAGGGCACACCAATATACCTCATAGCGCTCACGGTTAAGCTGTTTAGCAATATCAATTAACAATCGCTCCGCTCCTCCAATGGCTAAACGAGGCGTGATTAAAACTATCTTTATTCGCTGTTTATCTCTTTTTGGCTGTTTCATTTTCTAACAATTTAATAGCTGTCAGGCTCAGCGCTACCGGCAACCAAACCTTTCCTTTATAATATGAGGTATTAAACAATTGGAATAATAAACCACCACCCGCTCCTAAAATTAAACAGCCCAGCCATAAATTTTGACGTCCATATTTCTGCCAAGCTTTCCCCCACAAAATAAAGAGACTCACGGCTACTGCTACTAAAGCAACAAGACCAAGGCTACCATTTTCTGCCATAACTTTCTGGATAATACCATGAGAATCAATGGGATCGCCATATTTAGCCCGAAAACGTAAATTATGGTCAACCAAAGTTAGAAATTGCCCACTCCCCCAACCAATAATCGGTCGTTGTTGAAGACTCTGCCAAGCAATCTCAGTTAATAATATATGATTAGCCGTGGAGCTAAAATTAGCTTCCTGTAATTGGCCCATTTTAACCCACAAGGGCACACTTAATAAAATTAATAATAAACCGCCCAATAGCCAGCCTACCCGCTTCCGTGGCTTAGTTAACAATAACCATGCCCCTACTAATTGGACAGCTATTACTAGCCACGCTGCCCGGGAAAAAGTTAGTAAAGTAATCAAGGAAAAAAAGACAAATAGCACCTGAGTAAGGCGACGCCACCGCTCATCTTTTTGCCAATAGCCCCAGGCTAAAAGAAAAAAATTAGTAATAACCAAAAACTCAGCTAAAAGATTATGATTAGAGCCCATCCACCAGTGACCAAAGATAGCAATGGGCTGAACACGAAAAAAACTATTAGACCAATCCTGGCCAAATAAAGACATAATCCCCACTATTCCACTGCCTACTCCAGCAATTAGCGTGCCATAGAAAGGCCAACGCCAGTCCCGCCAAGCTTCCAACGCATTAACCGGTAAAACTATATATAAAAGATAGACAAAGAGAATAATACGAATAAAATATTTAAGCGATTCCCCTCTCCAGGGGCTAAAAAGCGAGCTAAGTAAAGCTACCAGCAAAAAACAAAACATTGGCTTAGCTAACGGCCATTGCCATTTCTCTACTCTTTGCCCGGCAAATCTCTGCCCCAGGCGGTAAATTAAAAAAACTATGGCGGTCAGTAAAATCAAAAAATCACTAATATTAAACTCTAAACCGCTAATATAAAAACGCCAATCTAGAAGCGGCAAAGATAAAGCTGTCAAAAATAGACCGCCATTAACTATTATTTTATAAAACTTTAATGGTTTCTTGTCTGAGCTCATTTTTATTGTTGGAATTGTTGGACTAACAGCTTGTTTCATACCCTAAAAATGCCACAAAATAATAAGAAAGTCAAACTTAAATAATAAAAAGGCAGCTAGTTAATAGCTGCCAAAGTTAATTTTTCAAAATTACACGATTCAGACGAATCTGAATCATCTCAGTTCCCAGCTGGCGCTGGTAAACACCCTCTCTGTAAATAAGAGGGCCTCGCTCTCTCGCTGGTAACCTTTTAAAATCATCCAGCCTCGAAAGCAGATAATCAGGCACGCCCACATTCTGTCCTAGACAGAAGTAAATATTATCCAACAGCAAACTGCTGTTGAAGGCCAAATCCACATTCTGTCCTTTGGCCTGGAAAATAGCTATAGGTAATTCACTTGCTATACCCATAGCCTCCTCCCAAGAGTAATCCTCGGTCGGAAAGTTTTCCAGAAAACGGCCATCTACTAAATCTCTGTAGCACAAAGATAAATGGTTGCCGATAATAGTGAATTTCCGACCCTTAGCTTTACTAATACCACTAAGGAACTCCCTCACACCTCTATACCAGCTATAGTCACAGGTGCGAGAATCATCTTCCTGGCCATCCCGATCAAGATCTAGAGACCCTAACCAGGAAATTTGATCAAAAAGATTGTCTAGAAAAAGACCATCCCAGGCCCTATCATTCAAAACATTCTCTAAAAGAATGTCTTGAAGATAATGACCATAGGAATAGCCATTTTTCTGGGGACACATATCACTTAAATTCAGCGTCTGCATCCCCGGCCAATATATTACCGGCTGCCCATCAGGACGAACCAAGAACCATTCATTAAAATTGTTGGTGATGGTCTCGGTCAATTTAGTCCCAAACGGTCGGTCGGGCGGTAGCGGCTGCTGCCATATCTCAAAAAAATTGACATAGCAGAGTACTTTGACCTGAGGATTAATCTTTTTTATCTGCCGGAGATTATCCGGATTATTAAAAAGATTCTCTAGGTCAATAATTGCTAGATCCTGCCGCGCGATAAGTGCGGCCTCATCAGTAGATATGGTGGGCTGGGTCCAATAAATGGCCGAGCCGATGCCCAGCAGACTAGCTGTAACTACCAGTCCAACCAACAACAATACTATCCTTTTCATTTTTTCCTCCTAAAAAGAGGGGGTGGTCTCCTTTAACCACCCCCGAAAAAGGTTTCTAGAAGCGGTAGACGAAATAATCCCCACTTCTAGACATTAACTTTGTTTGCCACCCGCTCTTGTTAGAGCGGATCCCCGGCCGGAAATCAGGGGGCATTGGCACCCCAAAAATTTGGGAGTACCAAGCATTTAACGAAGAAGCACTAATTCTAAGCGTTTCTCCATCAAATACAATACCATCGGCTGATCCCCCAGGGGACAGCCTCATATTTGCTGGTTTCCCGGTGGTATTGGGTACAACATTGGAGATGTTGTAACCCAAATTGTTACACAGTTCCCAGAATAAAAATTTCTTGGAACTGTCATTTGCCTTCTTAGGCTCAAGATCTATACAAAACAATAGATCCTGGGGTCCAGGAATGGGTCCAGGGATGATAGTACCAGCCTGAGCTGTCTCTGGTTTAGGTGGCTCCTGTTGCATTTCCTGTGGCTGCTGGGGTTGTTGAGGCTCTCGAGTCTCAGATAAAGATTGTGCTGGTTGCACAATCTTAATTGTCTTATAAACAACTCTGGGGGTCTTACGACCCTTTAACTCCCGGACGTCGACCTTAATGGTATCGACATCGGCCGAAAGGTCATTTACCTTCTCTGACAGCACCCCCAGCCTATCCAGCACTATATAGACCAAGCTCTTAGTGCTGGGCTTCCGGGTCACCTCCACCCGGAAGCAACTGTGAAACGATAATAATAATACTAATAATAATATTATTATTAGTATTATTGACTTCTTCTTCTTGCTCATTTTTCCTCCTTGCTCAGAAGCTCAACTGAGCTTCTATTTTATTTTGTATTTTTTCCCCTACCTCAAGCTCGTATAGAACTTTCGCCCATCCGAGCTGAACATTGATCCCTCCGAAACCCCTATCTTTCCCTGTGTCCATTTCCCCATCTAGGTGTCGATAACCCACGGTGCAATTAATCCCCCCGCTTTGCCAGCTATACAGGGATTGCTCCATAGAGCCTTCCCATTTTACTGGAGAACAGGAAGGTAGTGGGGCATGCTGACCAGCTACACCACCAACAGCCTTGGTATCAACAAGGCCAACATATTCCGCAGTGACGCTGGTCCGACCAAACCAGTGGACTAAGTTATCTTGGTGGACTCTCACCCACCAATTCACTGCCCAGGTTTGGTCTTCCTGGGTTTGGCTCCAAGAACCATCTTGAGCTTCCGCATGACGGAAACCGTAATAGCCCTTAAGAGACCAGCAATCGAACCAGTCAGCTGGATTATAATAATCCAACACTAGTCCGCCTTTTGACGATAGGGCGGACTGTGACCAGTCCCCCTGTTTAGCCTGGCAAAAATCGTCACCGACCTCTCCCCAGGCTCCAAAAGAAAAAGGGCCAGACAAACTAATCGGCTGCCATTTCACATTGGCATACCGATAGTAACCGTCAGCCGATTTATTGCTAAAACGGCCGACACCCCCTGCTGCAAAGGGTTTCTTGTCCCACACAAAGACTTGATGTCTTTGTGTGGGATTCTGCCCCATTGCGCGGGGTAATAATCCCGTTGCCCGACCAGTATCAACAGCCTTTAATTGAGGCTGCTGTCTGGTCTCAGGAATTTTCAACTCCATCCCCACCCAAATGATATAGGGTGGGTCAATATAGTTGACTTCAGCCAGATCGGCTAAAGTCACACCGTAAGCCTGGGCAATGCCTTCTAAAGTATCACCCAACTTAACAGTGTAAACTGTACCACCATTAAGACAGATCGCCCCTAAAAGGGCAACCAAGAATAGAATCTTTTTCACTTTTCTCTCCTTTTCACCCCTTTTTGGGGTTAATTTATTTAATTGTTAAAGTACACATACACCGCTACTTGCGGTTCCCCAGCAGGCCAAAGATTGACCTACTAAAAAACCTAACTAGCAAAAATATTGTCAATGTTGCCACCGTGCAATAATTGTTCAGTAATATCCTCGCCATTATCATTTATGGTAACCTCAGCGGCCACTGGAACTTGAACTAAATTATCTAGACTAATATGCGACTCACCCGAATCATTGTCTGCCTGATCATCCTTACCCCCACTAGTTACAATGGCTGATTCTCTTGCCATATCTTTTACAGCTTCTGAACTAGGCCAATCTAAAGCCACCTCGGTATAAGTTTGTAGCTGGCTGGCACTGATAATATAAATATGAATCAAACCCAACACAATGCCCAAAAGGATAGCCACACCAAAATTAAGCGGTAAATTAGGTTTAACGGGCCAGTCAGAAACTACCGGCTTATCTATTACTTTAATGGTAACTTCATCACCCAGTCCATGATAATAACTACCATTAGTAATGAGACTATAATGAATAGCCTGCACTATTTTATCTGCCTGATCTTTATCTGGGTGGTAAACCTTAATACTAATAATCCCATAATCTTGAACTGGCTTAACATTAATAGTTTTCCGCCAAGTAGACAGACGCTTCTTTAAAGTATCGCCAAAATAAGCTGTATCAATACGATATTCTGGCTTAACTGTTGCCTCAAAAAAAGAGCTAGAATAAATTACCTGAGAAAGCAAGGTGCTTAAATATTCGTTAGTGCGAGAAATTTGATAAGGA
>Ga0116158_10003125_pt1 | contig 14434 bp, 13 predicted proteins | sample AD_UKC052_MetaG_FD_89883 | JGI IMG/M metagenome (GOLD analysis project Ga0116158, IMG submission 89883) | Active sludge microbial communities of municipal wastewater-treating anaerobic digesters from USA - AD_UKC052_MetaG | ecosystem: Engineered > Bioreactor > Anaerobic > Digestate | place: USA... | reverse complement strand
CTGGTAATAGCAGGATCAGCGGCCTCAGAGGGCGTTAAACGTACGACTATTTTTTGTTTCATGTGTTAGGGAGTTATCCTAAAAACAATCCATTCTTTATATAAGTGCTGTTTTCTTAAAACGGCAGATCATCAACTGCATCAGGAGCGGTAGATGAAAAAGTATCCAATGGTTCCAGGTAATCATTGTCCGGAGCCTTGGCACCTGTTTGCAGCATTTGTTCCAAACGCCAGGCATCGAGATTGGTGATATAGTTCGTTTTGCCGTCTTTTTCCCACTTGCTGCCCTTGATATTGAAGTACACTTTGATCTCGTCACCGGTATTCACCCTGTCTACAATGGCCGTACGGTCCTGTACACACTGGAACTTTACATAATTAACAACGGAGCGGCCATTGATGTCTTCTGATTTTTCAACCACGAATTCCCTTGTTTTAAAAGTTTCGGTGCGTTGAACCGTGTCATACTTGGCAACCAGCTTCCCGGTAAGTTCGTAACTCATACAAATTTTTTTAGGACGATAAAAGTAAGGCTATTTAATGAAAAAAGGTTGCTAAAAGTTCCATTCCCTGCATAATGGTTTTTTGCGACAAACAATGCTTTTCCATGATGGATAAAGAATATGTGTACAAGTACCGTTTTTTGAAAAAATATATATTGGTTTTTTTTGAGAAGATTTTGTTATTTCACTTGTATACGGGGTATGGCTTTGGCCTGTGTTTGGATATTTTTTTTTAAAAGCCATACTGTGGTGATATGGAAAAAAACAAGTGAATAAAAAGTTTTTTTTTCAACAAATTATTTTGATATTCGCTGTCCTGCCAAAAAATATTTTTATAAAAAATAAATTAGGTTTTTTGAAGGGAAATACCTTATACAACACCAATAACTCAACATATATAAATTGCTTTAGGAATAATGGAGAAGACTTTTGAAAAAGTATGGGCTAATTGTTTAGAGATTATAAAAGATATAGTTGAGTGGCAGCATTTCAAAACCTGGTTCGAACCTATCAAACCTGTTGCGTTAAAAGAAAAAATTCTCACCATCCAGGTACCAAGTCAGTTTTTTTATGAGTATCTTGAAGAGCATTATGTTTCTTTACTGGCCAAGACCCTGAAAAGGGAATTGGGAAAAGAAGCGAGGTTGGAGTACAGGATCATGGTAGATAGTGGCAACAGCAAGAATAAGCCACTCACCATGGATATCCCTGGAAACGGTTACAAATCATATTCAAATAATGAAATGGATTTTCCACTTGTCATAAATAATCCTGTTAAGAACCCATTTGTGATTCCGGGTTTGAAAAAGATGCAGATCGATCCGCAGCTTAACAGTGCTTATACATTTGACTCATTCATTGAAGGAGATTGTAACCGCGTTGCCCGCAGGGCTGGTAAAACGGTTGCAGAAAAACCGGGAACTACTTCGTTCAATCCGCTGGTTATTTATGGTGGGGTTGGTTTGGGTAAAACGCATTTGGCACAAGCCATCGGCAATGAGGTAAAAAGATTGTACAACAATAAGGTTGTATTATATGTTAGTTCAGAAAAGTTCATCAATCAATTCATAGATCATGGCCGCAACAATGCGATCAATGATTTCATTCATTTCTACCAGCTCATCGATGTATTGATCATTGATGATGTTCAGTTTTTTAACAGGGCAGAAAAATCGCAGGATGCATTCTTCTCTATTTTCAATCATCTTCACCAGAGTGGCAAGCAACTGATCCTTACAAGCGATAAGTCGCCAAAAGACCTGGAAGGAGTACAGGAAAGACTGTTGAGTCGTTTCCGTTGGGGGCTAAGTGCCGATCTGCAATTGCCCGATTACGATACCAAGATAGAGATATTGGAAAATAAGATGAAACACGATGGCCTTGAAATGCCGCGTGAAGTTGTTAAATACATCGCTTATAATATCAATAGCAACGTACGGGAGCTTGAAGGCGCCCTGATATCTTTGTTGGCACAATCTTCGCTAAACAAGAGGGAAATAGACCTTGAATTGGCCAAAAAAGTATTACGAAATTTTGTAAAATCTTCCAGCAAGGAGATCACCATCGATGCCATCCAGAAAATGGTATGCGAATATTTTGATGTGCCTTATGATAAGTTGTTACAGAAGACCAGGAAGAGAGAGATCGTACAAGCAAGGCAGATCACCATGTTCCTGTCGAAAGCATTTACCAAGAACTCATTAAAGACCATTGGCGAGCATTTCGGAGGAAGGGATCATACCACGGTGATCCATAGTTGCCAAACGGTAAAAGATCTGATGGATACCGACAACCTGTTTAAAGAAAGTGTATTGGAGCTTCAGCAAAAAGTTCAGCTGGCTGCCATGTAAATGATCATTCGCATATAAATAATTATTCCAGGTCATTGACCTGGATTTTTTTTGCAGGCAAGCGATGTACTTTATAACAGAAAATGCATTTGATTTTGCTGAATTGTGATTTTTTATTCCTTATTTCTTATTTATTTCGATTTTGATTTGGGTGGTATCTTATAGAGCCGTATTTTTGCTGCCCCTTAAACAAGGTGCAGGTTACAAAAGGAGAGGTGCCTGAGTGGCCGAAAGGAACGGTTTGCTAAATCGTCGTACGGGTTAAACTGTACCGTGGGTTCGAATCCCACCCTCTCCGCAACAAATCAGATCTTACTAACTGTTTTAAAAGTTCGGGATGTAGCGTAGCCCGGTTATCGCGTCCCGCTTTAGGGCGGGAAGTTTGCAAGTTCAAATCTTGCAAATAGTGAATAACCAAACAGTTTAAGTTTTTTAAAAGTTCGGGATGTAGCGTAGCCCGGTTATCGCGCCTGGTTTGGGACCAGGAGGTCGCAAGTTCGAATCTTGCCATCCCGACAATAGTCAGGAGGTCGTCCCGCTTCAAGCGGGACCATCCGACAAAAATCCCAGCAAGAAGCCTTTCAGCAATGAGAGGCTTTTTTGTTAGTATAAGTATGAGGTGCTATGTTTATTTTTTATTGAGTGAAAGTCGCCAGAAATATTATGTTGGGATAACGAATGATGTTGTTGACAGAATGTATCGCCATAATAGCGGGCAGAGTTTAAGTACAAAGTCTGGCGTTCCTTGGAAATTGGTTCACACGATAGAATGCAAGAATAAATCTGAAGCGATGGCACTTGAAATAAAAATTAAAAAAAGAGGGATCAAACGATTTCTGATTGACAATAATATTTTGCTCGGTTGATAGCGTCCCGCTTTAAACCGTGGAGGTCGTCCCGCAAGAAGCGGGACCATCCCGACAAATTCCCAACACAAAGCCTTTCAGCAATGAGAGGCTTTTTTGTTTGAATGTATGGAGGTCGTCCCGCAAGAAGCGGGACCATCCCGACAAAAATCCCAACACAAAGCCTTTCAGTAATGAGAGGCTTTTTTGTTTCAATGTATGGAGGTCGTCCCGCAAGAAGCGGGACCATTCCGACAAAAATCCCAGCAAAAAGCCTTTCAGCAATGAGAGACTTTTTTGTTTGATGTACAACTTGAACCGTGGAGGTCGTCCCGTTTGAAGCGGGACCATATCCCTGTAATAGAATTAAGAATTCTTTTTAAAAGCCAATTCCGAGATTTATGCTGTAAAAAAAACCAGATTCTCTATTTATTGAAATTGCAAAGCCCTGCCTAACTAGCGCTTCTTAAGAGCGCTAAACACCAAATCCTCCAGGAAAGAAACAATCGCTGACTCATTTTTGGTTTTGCCAAAATCGGTCAGCGAGGGAAGATTGTTCATAAAAAAATTTTGGAAATGTGCCATCTCAATAATGGTACTTGATAAAGATTTCGGATACTTATATTTTGGATTACACTCCAGTATAATAATTCCAATTTTTGCACAAAGGTCTTTATAAGGTTTAAATAACTGGTCTTTGTTGTCTTCAGATACATGTTTGGTTAAATAGGCTTTAGTACCCTCTGCAATGATTATCTGGTGAAGTATGTTTTCATTGACATAACTTGTTCTAACATCATCTTCAACTACCGTAGCCAATAATTTAATTACTCTTTTGAGCTTAACGACCGGGTCTTTAATATTATTGGTGTTAACTGTAACCCTGTATTCGAGCCAACTCCAATACCAGGCTGCTATATATATCAGCAAGCGGTGCTTATTTTCAAAATACCTGTAAATTCCTGCCTCAGTTGTACCAATATCTTCAGCCAGTTTTTTAAAGGTGAACGACTCAAATCCATTTTTATATATCAACTGTATGCTGTGCAGTATGATTTTCTTTCCCAGTTCAGATTGTTCGGGGTTTCTGAGAAATAATTTATTATTCATTTTTATCTGTAACTGTAGCTCCATGTTTTCGGGTTTAATTTATTCAGCATTTAAATATCATCTGACACGCTAAAATAGTCAGGTGACAAATTCCAATTGTCAAAATTATGTAAAGTTTTACAATCTGAAATGATAGTATTACTATCATTTAAAATAAACGTACTATCTTACCCTTGTTAAGCCAAAATTTAAAATAATGGAAGTAAAAAACATGTTTAATGAACTAAAAAGCGACCTGCCGGCGAGTATTGTCGTTTTTTTTGTTGCAGTTCCTTTATGCCTCGGTATTGCCCTTGCATCCGGTGCGCCCTTGTTTGCGGGTATTATTGCCGGCATCATCGGTGGTATTATAGTGGGCATTGCCAGCGGCTCGCCACTGGGAGTTAGCGGCCCTGCAGCTGGGTTAGCCGTGATAGTGTTAACATCTATTGCAGCTATTGGTTCCTGGCCTGCTTTTTTATTAGCCGTTGTACTGGCGGGAATTCTCCAGCTAATTATGGGTTTTGCCAAGGCAGGCTTTATTGCCTATTTTTTCCCTTCGTCAGTAATTAAAGGAATGCTTACGGGCATCGGGTTACTCATTATTTTAAAGCAAATCCCACATGCGGTGGGTTATGATAAAGATTCCGAAGGAGATATGTCCTACATTCAGGCCGATGGTGGCACAACATTATCTTCAATCTCCAATGCCTTAAATTCCATTACAACAGGTGCTGTTTTGATTTCAACCATTGCTTTAGCCATATTGATATTTTGGGATAAAGTATTAATAAAAAAGCATAAAATATTTCAGATCATACAAGGGCCGATTGTGGTTGTTGTTTTGGGTATTGTAATGAATTACATGTACCAGTCGGGAACGCTGAATTTCAGTTTAGCTGCAGACCAGGTAGTAAGGCTTCCGGTTGCCAATAGCTTAACAGAATTTTTTACCTTTTTTACCTTTCCCGACTTCTCGGCAATTTCAAATTTTAAAGTTTGGGAGGTGGCAGTTGTGTTAGCCATCGTGGCAAGCCTGGAAACACTTTTGTGCGTAGAGGCAACGGACAAGCTTGATCCATATAAAAGGGTAACACCGACTAACAGGGAATTGAAAGCACAGGGATTGGGAAATGTAATTTCCGGGTTAATTGGCGGCTTGCCCATAACACAGGTTATTGTTCGCAGTACGGCCAATATCACATTCGGCGGTAAAACAAAAATGTCAGCCATACTGCATGGTGTTTTCCTGTTGATAAGTGCAATTACAATTGCTGGATTGCTGAATATGATTCCGCTGGCCAGTTTAGCTGCCATACTGATAATAGTAGGTTATAAATTAGCGAAACCTGCTCTTTTTAAGCAGATGTATAAATTGGGCTGGGAGCAGTTTATACCATTTATGGCTACAGTTATTGGCATATTAGCAACCGATTTATTAAAAGGAATTACCATCGGTGTACTCTTCGGTATTTTCTACACGTTGCAGCACAGTTACCGCAATTCACATCACATGAAAGAAACCATAACTACAGTGGAAGGGCAGGAAGTCCATCAGCTTGTTTTAGCGGAAGAAGTATCGTTCTTCAACAAAGCCAATGTGATACGAGCGTTAGATGAAATTCCTGCCAATTCAAAAGTGGTTATTGATTTTTCCAAATCAAAATCAGTTGCTCATGATGTTCTTGAACTAATAAAAGATTACGAGATTAATGCTAAATCAAAGAACATTACCGTTGAGAAGATAAAATTTATTGAACCGGCTTATTTATAATCAATTAAAAAAAAACAAAAAAAATGAAAACATTGACTAAAGAAATGCAGGCTGCCATAACACCTTCAATGGCACTGGACATTTTAAAAGAAGGTAATAAAAGGTTTATGAATAACCTTAAAGCAAACCGGAACCTGCTGCAACAGGCCAATGAAACATCAGATGGGCAACATCCCTTTGCTGTTATATTAAGCTGCATTGATTCCCGAACATCCGCTGAGTTGATTTTTGACCAGGGCCTGGGTGATGTTTTCAGTGTGCGAATTGCGGGCAATATCATCAACGAGGATATTTTAGGCAGTATGGAGTTTGCCTGTAAAGTAGCAGGCTCAAAAATTATAGTAGTGCTGGGTCATACAAAGTGCGGTGCTGTGAAAGGTGCCTGCGACCATGTGGAAATGGGCAACCTTACAGCACTGTTAAGCAAAATACAACCTGCAGTTTATGATGAGAAAACAGTAACTGAAAATCGCAACTCAGGTAATGCAGATTTTGTGGAGAAAGTTGCAAGTATTAATGTAAAAAGAACGGTACATGCCATAATGGAACGTAGCCCAATATTAAAGGAAATGATACAGGCAGGCACTATTGGAATTGTTGGTGGCACACATGATATTGCATCTGGTGAAGTAAATTTTTATGAGGATACTCAAATTCTTAACATGCTTAATTAAAAAAAATACAAAAAAATAGTGACCACTTTTTTCACGGTATTTCTCTTTCATTGTTTGCGCAAAAAATTCCGTATAACAAAGGATTGTCCTGGCTGGCAACTACAAAACACTGCTCCTGCATGGTTGAAAAACATGTGTACCGGGATAGAATCAGGTAATGAAACAAGTCTCATCCCCGTATTATCCGGTTGCAAAACAGGCTGATATATTTTCGAAAAAGCTAAGGCGGATGTTCCATACCCTAAAAACACAAATAGCATTACAGGAAAAGGCTTATACAAATTATTATGCATTACAGTGCTGTGAAGAAATCCGTTTCAAGGCAGAAGAAAGTACATTATTTCTTATCAACGTAAGGAAAACCATAATATTAACAAACCTGCAAAAATTACAAGAGCTAAAGGCTAAATTCTTTAAAACCAAAATTTCACTGCAATGGGCAACAGGAAATATATTTCAATAATTACATAACCATTAAAATTAAAATTATGCAATGTCCAAATTGTGAAGAGTTGCTGGTAATGACAGAAAGACAAGGAGTAGAAATTGACTACTGCCCTAAATGCCGTGGGGTTTGGTTAGATAAAGGAGAACTTGATAAAATAATAGAAAAATCAACCATGGCTGAAACTAACCAGCAGTTGAAACAAAACGATGGAAAAAGAAAACAACGGCATGATGATGACGATGATAACGAAACTTTTTTTAACCAAAACAGAAATAATCAGCGAAAAAGGAAGGGCGGTTTTTTAGGCGACTTATTTGATTTTGGGTAATCTCCAAAAACTTTATAAAAAAGATGAACATGAATTGGCATAATCTTACAACCGATGAAGTTTATGATGCAACAGAATCCTCACCTCTTGGCCTTACCTCTAAAAATGCTGAAGAAAAATTAACACTGGTTGGTCCGAACGAACTGCAAGAAGGTAGAAAAAAAAGTGCTGCATCTATTTTATTAGCACAGTTTAAAGACGTGATGATTTTGGTACTGCTTGCAGCAGCAATCATCTCCGGCATAGTGGGTGATCTCAAAGACACAATAGTCATTTTAATCATCGTTGTTTTAAATGCCGTTGTAGGATTTATACAGGAATACCGGGCTGAGAAAGCCATGCAGGCCTTAAAACAAATGGCGGCTATGCAGGCAAAAACGTTAAGAGATGGCAAGCTTACCTGGTTATCGGCTTCATCGTTAGTGCCTGGAGACATTGTATTGTTAGAAGCCGGAGATTCAATACCCGCAGACATAAGAATTTCTGAATCCGTTAATCTGAAGGTTGAAGAAGCGGCCCTAACCGGTGAATCGGAGGCGGTTGAAAAAATAAGTGAAGTACTGGAAACGGAAAAACTTTCTCCCGGCGATAAAAAAAATATTGCATTTAAGGGCACTTACGTTACTTATGGCCGTGGAAAAGGAATAGTGGTTGCCACCGGTATGCAAACAGAGTTAGGAAGAATTGCCAAACTGTTACAGGAAAAAGAAACACTTACACCATTACAACAACGCCTGGCTTCGTTTGGAAAAAAACTTTCTATCATCGTTGCCTTTATCTGCATCGTATTTTTTATTGCCGGTTGGCTTCGAGGAGAAGACCCATTGAAAATGGTGCTCACCAGCATCTCATTAGCAGTAGCTGCCATTCCGGAAGCTTTACCTGCGGTAATTACTATTTCTTTAGCACTTGCAGCTAAAAGATTGATTCGTCATAATACACTAATCAGAAAGTTACCAGCAGTTGAAACACTGGGTTCGGTAACCTATATCTGCACAGATAAAACGGGTACACTTACCAAAAACAAAATGTATGTGGAAGAAGTGTTTGCAGGCAATAGTTTGTATTCCCGTAAAAATTTAATTGAACACCTGCATGATGACCATGAAGCTGATTTGTTGCTTCATGCTTTTGCGATGAACAACGATGCCGTTGAAGATGAAAATAATAACCTTAAGGGCGATAGTACTGAAACAGCCCTGATGGAAGTAGCGAGGGAACATAATATCTCCGCTAAAGTATTGCCACGAATAACAGAAATAGCTTTTGACTCAAACCGAAAGCTGATGACCACCTTTCATAAATATAATGATCGGGTTATAGCTTTTACCAAGGGTGCACCCGATGTTATTCTTGAACGTTGCAACAATATTGATAAAACTGAGATCTCTCTGCGGATAGATAAAATGGCGGCCAACGGCAGCCGTGTGCTTGGGTTTGCGTATCGTTACTGGGATGCAGTTCCTGCCAAGCCAAGTAGCGAAGAGCATGAAACTGGCTTGCATTTTTTGGGGTTAGCCGGCATTATTGACCCTCCACGGGAAGAAGTTTTTGATGCAGTGAGGCAATGCAAGTCAGCAGGCATTATCCCGGTTATGATAACTGGCGACCATCCGCTTACGGCTAAAACAATTGCCGAAAGGATTGGGATTATAAGCAGCGCTGACGATGTGGTTGTAACCGGCCGGGAGCTTGCTGCTTTGAATGATGATGACTTTGAATTGAAAGTGGAGAAAATAAAAGTGTATGCCCGGGTGTCGCCGGAGCAAAAATTGCAGATTGTAAAAATGCTTCAGAAAAAAGGACATTTTGTTTCTATGACCGGTGATGGAGTGAACGATGCCCCTTCACTAAAAAAGGCAAACATCGGGATAGCTATGGGCATTACTGGTACCGATGTTTCGAAAGAAGCGGCACATATGATTCTTCTTGATGATAATTTTTCAACCATAATAAGAGCGGTGAAAGAAGGAAGAAGAATCTATGATAATATTTTGAAGTTTATTAAATTTTTGATGACCACCAATTCAAGTGAAATACTCACTTTGTTGTTGGGACCACTGATAGGTTTGCCGGTGGCATTGTTGCCGATTCACATCCTATGGATCAATCTTGTATCTGATGGTGTACCGGCCATTTCTTTATCGTTTGAAAAAGCGGAGAAAGATGTGATGAACCGTCCCCCCCGCCCACCGCAACAAAGTGTTTTTGCAGAGGGCCGTGGACTTCACATGATCTGGGTAGGTACGTTGATGGCAGGAATTGCTTTATGCCTTCAGGCATGGTCAATACGAAATGGTCTTCACTGGCAAACCATGGTTTTTAATTTTCTTTGCTTAGCTCAATTTGCACACGTTTTAGCTATACGGTCGGGAAAGGATTCCTTTTTCCAGGTAGGCTTGTTTTCAAACAAGGTTTTGATTATTGGAATTATGGTAAGCATTGCATTGCAGACGGTGATCACCTTTGTTCCATACTTTCAACCAATTTTCGAAACAGAAGCTTTAACATTCAGCGAGTTTATAATTGTAGGCGCTTCTGCTTCGCTAATATTTATTGCTGTGGAAATTGAGAAGCTGATTGCACGGAGAAAATCAATGTTAGGGTAATAGCTTTTACAGTTTAACCCTAAAATCCTATAAAAAATGAACATAGCAAAGAAAGGTTTATACTCATTACTTTTCGGATTTATCAGTAACTACTGCTATTCCCAATACGCAGATTTCGGAAGCTGGAATATTATAAATGTGAAATACAAAATAAGTGAAAAATGGAGTGTTTTTGGGGAAGCACAATTGCGGTCATTAAAATTCTATGAAGATTTTCATTATCATGAATACAAAGGAGGCGTAGCCTACAAAGCCTATAAAAATTTAACCATCACCCTGGGTGCCGGTGACTATGATACATACCGGGAGGGAGGAAATTTTTTAAAGCCGAAAAACAATGATGAATTCCGTTTGTGGCCGCAAATCAGTTTTACACAGCCAATTGGAAATGTTAGCATTGAGCACAGGTATAGAGCAGAATTTCGTTTTACCAGCAATGGTTTTAGAAACAGGTTTAGATATAGATTAGGAGCCACGTTTCCTTTCGGAAATAATAAAACAGATTATAAACCTTTTCAAATCAGTTTGAGCAATGAAATATTTTTTACAGGGCAGGAATCTTATTTTGAAAGGAACAGGGCCTTGGTTTCTGTTGGTTACAGAATAACAAAACAAACAAGTTTTCAAGTGGGGTATTTACACCAGTTTGATTATAAAATTAATGATGAAACAGGGCGTGATTTTTTACAAATCGGGTTATATTTTGAGATAATGAATAAAATTAAAAAAGAAAAATAAAATCAATTTATCATATCATATAGCGAACATTTATTTTCCAACCGCATCGCCTTCAGAGCAACTGTATTAAAATGAAGTAGTTAAACAGTCATAAAATGGAATTATTGCCAATTAATATTATTCAATTAAACCAAAGCAAAATCAATGAAATAGATAAAGTAATTAAGTCCATTTACAGGCTGATCATTTACAGCAGGCATCACCTGGACGATGACCTTTTAGATACTTACCTTGCCGGTATTCACAATCTTAAAGAGCTGCTCAGTATTAAAAATGCTCAGATGGAGGCTCAGAATGAGGAAGAAGCCAGGGTGTATTTGATTAACCTAAAACTGTCACTTGAATTTGTAATTGAAGAAATAAATTTGGGTAACAATTTCGAAAAGGAAATACAGCTATTTCAGCTTCTTCGGTTAATCTCTCCCGAAACTAATGCGCTACATCCTAACCGGTACAGGCAAACGGTTGTTCAAATTGGGAACCACATTTGCCCCGAACCCCAGGAAGTTTCCGGGTTAGTTGCTAATTTGTTTTTTCAAATGCACCACATCCAGAATCCAATAGCAAAAGCCATTTATTTCCATCACGAATTAATAAGAATTCATCCATTTGCAGATGGAAATGGACGGATAACAAGAATTGCAAAAAACTGGATGTTGATGTATAATTTATATCCGCCTATTTTTATTAACGACGCTCATCAAAAGAAAATATACATAAACACTTTAGCAAGCAGCTTTAGAGAGTTGAACAGATTTCCTCAAAAATGGAATGAACATACCGCTAATTTCTTTGAGCAGGAACTTGACCGTATATTAATAAATTCCAACCTATTATATGAGGCTATCAATAAGATTGGATTGAATAGAAAGCAGGAGCAATAATGGGGGAAATAAATTTACTCTTTTCAGATAAGGCCTTGAACTGACCAAAAGAGATTGTGAATGCAATAATCATTGCGTTGTTTTCGGTTATGATATTTATATTGAAATGGTTTTGAATTGTTCACAAACAGTATTAAATATACTTGACATCAATCAATTATGTCGATAGCTGCCCTTCATAATTATATTATCCAAACCTAATGGCAGCGTGTAACTAAAGTAGAATATTTACTTCTATTTGTCGAAAATCCACTACGACATAATACATGAATTATTAACCTATCTATTTTAAATATTTTGAACTTTACGGCATATTAGAAAAAGAACGCAATTAAACAACTTTATTGCGTTTTTGAACTCTACTATCCAAATCCTATGAAAACGACTAAACTGCTATGCCTCCAGCTATTCCTATTTATTTGTATAGGAAACGCACAAACGATCACCAATTACAGTCTCACATCAAGTGCAGGTACTTTCACTGCGCTTTCGGGTGCTAATTCGCTCTCGGGCACAGGTACAACCGATGAAGGGTATTGGAACGACATTCCAATTGGCTTCGATTTCTGGTATATGGGTAACCGTTATACAACGGTTTCGGCCAGTACAAATGGTTGGTTAACATTGGGTGCTGCAATTACCAATGCAACCAGTACAAATAATCTTTCAACTGGGGGATCTCCGAGGCCCGTGATAGCCCCGCTTTGGGATAATTTGAATATTCAGGCCGGGTCAAATGCTACCTATTTAACTTCCGGAACAGCGGGTAGCAGGATATTTAATTTGCAATATTTAAATGTAAAATGGAGTTCAGCCGCCAGCGGAAATACCATTTCTTTCCAGGTTAAAATATTTGAAACGACCGGTAAAATTGAGTTTGTGTATAGGAGAGAAACGGGCTCTGTTTCTTCGGGAAGCGCATCTGTCGGCATTTCGGCCAGTTCAACAGGTTCGGGTAATTTTTTATCTTTAAATGGTACAGGAACTGCTCCTGCTGCCAGCTCGGTAACAGAAACCAACACCCTGAACGGTAAGCCCGCTACCGGCCAGGTATACTCGTTTTTGGCGCCCACACCAACAGCTGCCACAAATTTTTCTGCTACAAGTATACTCTACAATGGCGTTACTTTAAACTGGCAGGATAATTCATCCAATGAAACCGGGTTTATCATTTATCGTTCTACGGATGGTGTTAATTATACGTATGTTTCAAAATCATCTGCCAACAGTACATCTTCGGTGCAAACCGGCTTATCGGCAAGTACCCTCTATTATTGGAAAGTTGTGGCCGTTTCAGAAGGTGCTTTGAGCAGTGCATTATACGGGAATGTTTCCACTATTTGTGCATCAGTTCCTGCTGCACCCACCGTAACAGCTACCGTAAATTATTGTCAGAATGCCATCGCATCCCCACTAACCGCAACAGGTTCAAACCTGCTGTGGGGTGGCGCTGTATCTTCTGTTGGTGGCACTGCTGCCCTGGCCACCGGCACTTATATTGATGCCAGTTATAATAACAAAAAGGTAAACTTCACAACAACAGCGGCCAATGTAACCATTACAAATATTGATTATTATATTCCCGCATACCAAACTGTTACCGGTTTAGTTGTTTCAGTTTATAATAGTGCTGGTACTGTCATCGGAAGCTCATCGGTAACCACAACTTTGTCAGCTGGAGCCACTGCCATTAAGATCAGTAACCCTTTTAATTATACCATTACAGCCGCGGGTAATTATAGTATTGGGGTTTCTGCCGGAACAGGAAATATATGTTATGATAGTCCGTCATTTCCCATGACTGAAATTACAGGAGTGGTGTCGCTAACCGGGTTATCTAATGCATCTTACAGGTGTTTTAATAACATCATTTTTACGACAGAAACAAGTGCTGTTGCGCCAACCCCTTCTACGATAACCGCAGGTTCAACAAATTATTATGTTACACAAACAGTTGGCAGTTGCACCAGTACAGCATCTGTGATCACCGTTTTGGTAACAGCCTCTCCACAGATTTCGCAGATTCCAACAACTGGTATCTATGGCAATTATAAGTTTGAAGGGAATGCCAACGATGTAAATGGGACGAATAACGGAACCCTTCAAAATGCACCAACCGCCGCAATGGATCGTTTTGGAATGACTGGTAAAGCCTTTAATTTCAATGGAAGTACTCAATATGTTTCAACGTTTAAGCAGTATAACAATCCAACAAATTTTACCATATCTGCCTGGTTTAAAACGAGTACTACAACCGGAGGTAAACTGGTCGGATTTGGTACCAGTCAAACAGGAACGAGTTCTCAGTATGATCGTCAGCTGTATATGAATAATGCGGGTCAGATATATTTTGGTGTATATCCTTCAGCAGTAAAAACAATTAATTCTTCCTTATCCTATAATGATAATACCTGGCACCTGGCAACGGCTGCATTATCTTCTACTGCTGGTATGATGTTATACATTGATGGCGCATTGGTTGCATCAGATATCAATACAACGACAGCTGAAGTTACCAATGGATATTGGAAAATCGGGTATGATAATATTAATGGATGGACATCCCAGCCAAGCAGTTTTTATTTTAATGGCGATATCGATGATGTGTTAATTTTTCATGCTGCATTAAATGCGACAGAAATTGCCACATTATATTCTTCACCGGATGGCGCTGGCAATAATGGTCCTGTATG
>Ga0116158_10003120_pt1 | contig 14455 bp, 10 predicted proteins | sample AD_UKC052_MetaG_FD_89883 | JGI IMG/M metagenome (GOLD analysis project Ga0116158, IMG submission 89883) | Active sludge microbial communities of municipal wastewater-treating anaerobic digesters from USA - AD_UKC052_MetaG | ecosystem: Engineered > Bioreactor > Anaerobic > Digestate | place: USA... | reverse complement strand
GCGACACCGAGATCGACATGACCACCCGGGTCGTCACCCAGGACATCGAGATCCTCGACCGCGCGACGCGGCCGCGTGAGCCCGTGTTCCCGCCCAAGGCCCTGCTGCTCGCCGTGGCCCTGATGGGCGGCCTGACCCTCGGCGCCTTGCTGGCCCTCGGCGTCGACGTCCGCGACCATCGCATCCGCGGCCTGCTCGACCTCGAGCGAGCGATCGCCGGCTTCGGTCTGCCGGTGCTCGGCCAGCTCCCGCTGCTGCCCGCCGACGCCCGCCTCGGCGTCGGCAACCTGCGGGCCCAGCGACGCCACCGCGACCTGCACACCCTGCTTTATCCGCAGTCGCTGATGGCCGAGCGCTGCCGGGCGATCCGCACGTCATTGAGCTTCGTGCAGGGTGAGAGCGTCTGTCGCACGCTCGTCGTCACCTCGCCGAACTCCAACGAGGGCAAGAGCTCGACGGCGATCAACCTGGCGATGAGCTTCTCGCAGGCCAAGAAGCGGGTGATCCTCGTCGACGCCGACATGCGACGCCCGCGGCTGCATCAGGTGTTCCCGGCCCCGATCGGCAAGGAGACCGTCGGCCTCGCCAACGCCCTCCAGGGCCGCTGCAGCCTCGACGAGGCGATCCTCACCCACAACGAGGACCTGCCCGACAACCTCCACCTCATGCTCTGCGGCGAGATCCCACAAAACCCCGCCGAGCTGCTCGACAGCCCCCAGGCCCGCAAGCTGCTCGCCGAACTCGGCGAACGCTACGACCTCATCATCCTCGACTCTCCCCCCGTCCTCCCCGTCACCGACCCACTCATCCTCGCCCGCATCGCCCACGGCGTCATCATCGTCGCCCGCTGCCAGGCCACCACCCGCAGCGAACTCCAGCGCGCCCTCTCACTCCTCCGCCAGGGCGATAACAACCTGCTCGGCGTCGTCCTCAATGAGGTCGATGCGCGCGGCGCAGAGGCCGGCTATGGGGTCGGGTACTATGCTTATCACGCGCAAGAGACCGGCCCCGAACAGGCCTGACGGCATCACCGAACAGGCCTGACCGGCAGCGACCGACACGCCGACCTCGCGCGTCCATAAACCCCCCGATGTCAGCGGATACGAACACCCCGGCGCCGGCGCAGCCCGGCTCCGCGGCCGACACCACCGGCGAGCCCGACACACCCCTCGGCAGCTCCTCGCCCTCCGTCGTCGTCCACCGCCCCGGCTCGACCTTCATCAGCGCCAGCGACAGCCGCGCCATGTCGGCCGCCCACCACGCTGGTCATGCGAGCCACGCCCGCAACGCCGCCAACCCGAACGCCAACAGCTCGGTCGCCCGGGACCGACCGAGCCAGCCGCCGTGGGCCCGCATCGTGCTCGCGCTCGCGGTCGGCGGGCCGGCGCTGTGGCTCGGCGGCGTGCCGGCCCTGGTGGTGCCGGTGTTCCTCGGGCTCGTGCTGGTGTTGTGGCTGCGGCTCGCGGCCCGCAGCCCCGGTCCATTACGAGTCCCGCTCGGCAGCGTCATTGGGATGTTCGCGGGTCTGCTGACCCTGCTCCAGTGGGTGCCGCTGCCGCGGGCCCTGCGCGAGTGGCTGGCCCCCGAGCTGCTGGCGATGTCGGAGTCGGCGCTCACGGGCAGCGGCGTGCTGCCGTGGCCAGGGATCTCACCTGTCCCCGGGGACAGCGCGCTGGAGGCCGCGCGACTGTTCGGATTGACCGCCCTGTTCATCGCCGCGGCGCAGCTGTCGTGGCGAGTGAGCGCCGCGCTGGTCGCCGGCCTCGGCAGCCTGGTCGCGGTGATCGGCCTCGTGCAGGCGGGCCTCGGCGTGCGCCAGATCTTCGGCTTCTATCGCCCCGCCGACGTCGACCTGTCGACGACCCCCGCGCTGCTGACCACCTTCGTCAATCCCAACCATCAAGCCGGCCTGTTCCTGCTCGGCATCTTCAGCGCCGCCGCGCTGACCGTGTACTACCGCATGCAGGTCGCGCGGACCTCCGACCCCTCGCGGCTCGGCAACGCCGGTGAGCGCGGCCTCGTCGCCCTCGGTGCGGTCGCCGTGCAGAGCGTCGCCCTGCTGCTCTCGCTGTCACGTGGGGCGATGGCCGCGTTGTTGATCGTCACCCCGCTGGCGCTGCTGATCGCCTGGACCCGCGACGCCAGCGAGTCGCGCGGACGGCTGTGGCTGCGTCGCGCCGTGTTGCTGCTCGGCTTCGCCGGCGTCGGCACGATCCTCGCCCGCCAGAGCGGCGCATGGACCGAGCTCTCGACCCTCGCCCGCGCCGTCGAGCCCGGCTTCGAGAGCAAGTTTCGCGTCGCCCAGGACGCGATCGCATTGTTCCCACGCTCGCCGATCCTCGGCATCGGTCGCGGCGCCTTCATCGATCTATTCCCCGCGATCGACAGCCAGCCGATCGGCGTCGTGCATACTCACCTCGAGTCGGCGCCGATCGCCATGCTCGTCGAATGGGGCCCCACCGGCGGGTCTATCATCGCCCTCGGCCTGCTGTGGTGGTGGATCGCCGCGATGTACAGCAGCGGCGGTCGCAACGGCCGTCCGCGAAGGATCGCGCTGTGTGGGCCGCTGGCGATCGCCATTCATAGCCTCGGCGACTTCAGCCTCGAATTCCTCGGCGTCGCCGCGCCGCTGTGTGCCCTCGCCGGCTCGCTCTCCGAGCGGCGCATGATCGTGCGCTGGCCCGCCCGTCGCGCCCTGTGGATCGGCGGACTCGGCCTCACCGCCTCGCTCGCGCTCGCCGTCTGGGCCCTCCCCCACACCTGGCAGCGACGACCGCAGGACGAGGCTCGCGGGCTGCAGGACCCGGGCGCCCTGCGCATGCGACCGCTCGACGGCGGCCTGCACACCGGCCTCGCCTTCGCCGCCGCCGCCGCCCAGGACTGGCCCCAGACCCGCGCCCGCGCCCTCGTGGCCACCCGCCTGCACCCGCACGCGGCCGACCCGTGGTGGTTGCTGACCGCCGCCGAGTTCGGCCTCGGCCATTCCGAGGCCTCCGCCGACGCGCTCGCCCACACCCTCGAGCAGGTGCGTCGACCGCTGCCGCTGGAGGTCGTCATGACCCTGCTGGATCGCTACCCCAACGCCGAGGAGCTGGCGACGCGCATGCCGAAGCAGCTCGTGCCCTGGACTCTGGTGATGGAGTCGATCATTCCGGTCGCGCCCGCCTATGCGGCGATCCTCGCCGCCGCGCGCAACCAGGTCGACGCCCAGGAGCCCGAGGTCCTGCGCCTGCAGGTTCGCATCGCCCTCGACACCGACAACCCGGGCCTGGCCCGCTATCACGCGATGTTGCTGCGCCGCCTCGCGCCCCACGACGTGCGCAGCCACCTGCTGTTCGTGCAGGCGCTGCGCCGCTTCGAGGTCCCCCGCGAGCGCGAGATCCAGGCCGCCCTCGACGAGGCGCTGGCTCGCCACGACATCCCCGACCCCGCCGAGCTCGGCCTGCTCGAGGAGGAGCTGGTCGACTCCCTGCTGCGCGAGGGCTCGCCCGAGGCCCGCAGCCGCGCCCGTTCGCTCATACCCATGCTGCTCGCGCGCCCCGGCGACCGTTACGCCCTGCAGCGCCGCAACGCCCTGCGCCTGGCCCTCGAGCGCTGAGCGCCGCATTCGATCCACCGACAGCCGCGCACCGAACAAAAAAGCCGCCCCTCGTGAGGGCGGCTCTTTCAGGTCCGGAACAGGTCCGGGACGGACCGGGCTGCTCAGCCCTTCTTGTTATCCGCGTACTTGCGGATCAGTTCGTCCTGGATGTGGCGCGGGACGGCCTCGTAGCGCTCGAACTCCATGGTGTACTCGGCCTTGCCCTGCGAGTTGGAGCGCAGCTCGGTCGAGTAGCCGAACATGTTGGCGAGCGGGATGTGCGCCTCGATGACGCTGGTGCCCATGCTGCTCTCCGAGCCGACGATGTTGCCGCGGCGACGGACCAGGCCGCCCTGGATGCCGCCCTGGAACTCCTCGGGCGTCTCGACCACCACGCGCATGATCGGCTCGAGGATGATCGGGCCGGCCTTGGGCATGGTCTCTTTGAAGGCCGCGCGGGCGGCGATCTGGAAGGCCATGTCGCTCGAGTCGACGGCGTGTGCGCCACCGTCGTTGAGCTCCATCTCGACGCCGACGACCGGGAAGCCGATCAGGACGCCGCGGGCGAGCGACTGGCGGAAGCCAGTGTCGCAGGACGGCACGTACTCGCGCGGGATCTTGCCGCCGACCACGTTGTCGAGGAAGCGGTAGACCTTGTCCTCCGCGTCCTCGGGGAGCGGGCGCATCACGCCGCCGATCTTGGCGTACTGACCCGAACCACCGGTCTGCTTCTTGTGGACGTAGTGGTACTCGGTCTCCTGCGTGATCGTCTCGCGGTAAGCCACCTGCGGCTCACCGACGATCGTGTCGACCTGGTACTCGCGCTTCATGCGCTCGATGTAGATGTCGAGGTGCAGCTCACCCATGCCCTGGATGATCGTCTCGCCGGACTCCTCGTCGCGGTGCACGCGGAAGGTCGGGTCCTCCTTCGAGAAGCGGTTGAGCGCCTTCGAGAAGTTCTGCAGCGCGTCCTTCTTGGCCGGCTGCACGGCGTAGCTGATGACCGGCGAGGGCACGAACATCGAGCGCATCGAGTAGACGGTGTCGCCGTCGGTGAAGGTGTCACCGGAGGCGCAGTCGATGCCGAACAGCGCGGCGATGTGGCCGGCCTCCGCATCCTCGATGTCCTGCATCTCGTCCGCGTGCATGCGCACGAGACGGCCCACCTTGGACTTCTTGCCGGTCCGGGTGTTGTAGATGCTGTCGCCCTTGTTGATCTTGCCCTGATAGATGCGGATGTAGGTCACCTGACCGTACTTGCCCTCTTCGAGCTTGAACGCGAGCGCGCACAGCGGCTTGGCGGGGTCGGAGGCCAAGATGACCTCCTCTTCCTTGCCACCGGAGCGGATCTCGAACGCCTTGTTCGTGACCTCGGTCGGGTTCGGCAGGAAGGTCGTGACGCCGTCGAGCAGGTGCTGGACGCCCTTGTTCTTGTACGCCGAGCCGACGAACACCGGGGTCAGCTCGAGCGACAGGGTCGCCTTGCGGATCACCGGGCGCATCTGCTCGGCGGTCACGTTGGCGCCCTCGCCCTCGAGGAACGCCTCGGCGAGCGTGTCGTCGAAGTCGCCGAGCGCCTCGACCAGCTTGAGGCGATACTCCTCGACGCCGGCCTTGAGGGCCTCGGGGCATGCCTCCTTGCGGACGGTCTCGCCGTTGTCGCCGTCGAAGTAAATCGCCTCACGCGTGAGCAGGTCGACCACGCCCTCGAACTTGTCCTCGGCGCCGATCGGGTAGGTCACGAGCACCGCGTTGTGGCGCAGCTTCTCGCGCAACTGGCGGGTCACCTTGAACGCGTCGCCGCCGGCGCGGTCCATCTTGTTGATGAACGCGAGGCGCGGCACGTTGTAGCGGCGCATCTGGCGGTCGACCGTGATCGACTGCGACTGCACGCCGGACACCGAGCACAGCACGAGGATCGCGCCGTCGAGCACGCTGAGGGCGCGCTCGACCTCGATCGTGAAGTCGACGTGCCCGGGGGTGTCGATCAAGTTGATGAAGCATTCGCCCCAGGTCACGAAGGTCGCTGCCGACTGGATCGTGATGCCCTTCTCACGCTCGAGATCCATCGAGTCCATGGTGGCGCCGACGCCCGACTTGCCCTTGACCTCCTCGATCTTGTGGATGCGACCCGTGTAGTACAGGATGCGCTCCGAGAGGGTGGTCTTGCCCGAGTCGATGTGCGCGGAGATCCCGATGTTGCGGACCTTTGCGAGTTCCATGGCCATGATAGCTCTCTACTTGCTTTCGCCTGCGTTGAAGTCGATGAATGCGGAGAATCCGGGCAGATTCGGGCTTTCTCGGCGAATTCAGGGCACCGGGGCCCTGACATAGAAAACCCGGTTCAACCCGGTTTTGGCGGCCGGAGCATGCCACAGCGATGCCACGTTCGCTGCCTCCGATAGGCCGCGAGGGCGTGACCGTTCACACTAGCCACGCACTCGCCGCCCACCAGTTTGGCCACGCCCCGGCTCAGGGCAACTCGAGAAAATGCCGGGTCAGCGCGGCCGGCGTGAAGCCGAACTTCTCCGCGAGGACCTTGCCGGGCGCCGAGGCCCCGTAGTGGTCGAGGCCATGGTTGTACTGGGCATAGCGGCTCCAGCCGAAGGTGGTGCCCGCCTCGACCGAGAGCCGGCGGGAGATCGCCGGCGGCAAGACCTCGTCGCGGTACGCCTGCGACTGCATCGCAAACGCCTCCCAGCACGGCATCGAGACCACGCGCACGCGGCGGCCGTGGCTCTTGTGGAGCTCACGCGCCGCCTCCAGCGCGGTCGCCACCTCGGAGCCGGTCGCCACGAAGATCCCGTCGAGCTCGGCGTCCGCGACGCCGTCCGGCTGCCACAACACGTACGCGCCCTGGTCGATGCGCTCACGCGTCTCGGGCATCACCGGCAGATCCTGACGGGTCAGAAGGATCGCCGTCGGACCGTCGCCGAGCCCGCGCTGCAGCGCCAGCCGCCACGCCGCCGCCGTCTCCCGCGCGTCCGCCGGGCGCACGACGTACAGCCCGGGGATCAGCCGCAAGCTCATCAGCTGCTCGATCGGCTGGTGGGTCGGACCGTCCTCGCCGACCCAGAAGCTGTCGTGCGTGAACACGTGCACGACCGGCAGCTTCATCAGCGCGCTCAGCCGCAGCGCCCCGCGCATGAAGTCGGAGAACACCAGGAAGGTCGCGTCGAACACCCGCAGCCCGCCATGCAGCGCCAGGCCGTTGCAGATCGCCGCCATGCCGTGCTCGCGGACCCCGAAGTGGATCTCCCGCCCGCCCGGCTGGCTGCGCGACTGGCTCGGCACGCCCATCTCGGTGGCGTTCGAACCGGCCAGGTCCGCCGAACCACCGACCAGAGTCGGGTGCGCCTTCACCAGCGCCTTGAGCACCTGACCGCCGGCCTTGCGCGTCGCCATCGCCCCGCCCGGCGGGAAGCTCGGGATCTTCGCCAGGATGTCCTCGGGGACAGATCCGTTCTGATGCGCCTCGAACTGCGCCGCCAGCTCGGGGTGCGCCTGACGATACGCGGCGAACCGCGCCTCCCACTCGAGACGCCGCTCGGCCTGCGGGCCCAGCTGCTCGGCGAACGCGGCCCGCACGGTCTCCGGGACCAGGAACTGGGCGTCGACCGGCCAGCCGAGCGCACGCTTGGTCGCAATCACCTCGTCGACCCCGAGCGGGGCGCCGTGCGAGGCCGAGGTCCCGGCCTTGTTCGGGCTGCCCGCGCCGATCGTGGTCTTGCAGCAGATCAGGCTCGGGCGCTTGCTGTCGGCGCGGGCCAGCGTCAACGCGGCCGCGACCGCGGCGGCATCACTGCCGTCGATCTTCTGCACATGCCAACCATACGCGGCGAAGCGCGCGGCGACATCCTCGGTGAAGCTCAGGTCGGTCGAACCATCGATCGAGATGTGGTTGTCGTCGTAAAGAAAGACCAGCTTGCCGAGGCCGAGGTGACCCGCCAAACTCGCGGCCTCCGACGCGACGCCCTCCATCAGGTCGCCGTCGCTGCACATGCCGTACGTGAAATGGTCGACGATCGTATGACCCGGACGGTTGTACGTCGCACCGAGGAACCGCTCGGCGAGCGCGAAACCAACCGCGGCAGCAAAGCCGGTCCCGAGCGGACCCGTCGTCACCTCGACGCCGGTCGTGTGCCAATACTCGGGGTGCCCCGGGGTCTTCGAATCCCACTGCCGAAACCGCTTCAATTCCGCCAGCGGCAGATCGAAGCCGCTCAGGTGCAGCAGCGCATACAACAACGCCGAACCATGCCCGCAGCTGAGCACGAAGCGGTCCCGGTCCGGCCAGTGCGGCGCCTTCGGGTCCTGGACCATGAACTCGCCCCACAACACCGCACCCATCACCGCGGCGCCCATCGGCATGCCCGGGTGCCCGGAATTGGCGGCCTGTACGGCGTCGATCGCCAGCGTCTTGATCGTATCGACGATCTGCGAAAGCACCGACGCTGAGATCACTCGTGGGGAAAGGGCGGCACGGTCCGACATCGCGGCCTGCCTATCACGAGCGCCGCGTCCCTGGGTATGCCCGGCCTCCGGAGGCCCGAGTGAGTTTCAGGCCGCTCAGGACCGCACAATGCGTCCAGAGCGGCCTGAAGGGGGTCCAGTCCGGCTTACGGCCAACACGGCCCGACAAAGCATCGCAGCGATGCGGCATCGCAGCGATGCTGCGCAGCGAGCTCAGGCGGGCGTGTAACGGGTGCCACGAGCGCGACCCGACCAGTGCACGGCCCCGGTCTCGATCAGTCGCGCCAGCGCGGTCCGAATCTGCAGCGGCGAACCACCCGCCACCGAGGTCAGGTTCGAGGCCGAGGCCGGCTTCGCCAGGCCCTTCAGGGCGGCCAGGACCGCGGCGTCGTAGGCCGCGCGGCCCTCGGCGGTCCGGGTGTCGACCTCGGCAGCAGGGGCCTTGCGACCGCCACCGTCGGCCTTGCCCTTACGCGCAGCGACCGCGGCCGGCGGCGCGGCGGCCACGGCCACCGCGGCTTTACGACCGACGGGCTTGCGCGCCGGGCTGCTATCGCCGCGGGGGGCGCGGCCACCGATAAGATCACCGAGGGTGATTTGGCCGAGAAGACCGCCGAGCTGTCCGGTAGCCAGCTTACCGAGCTCTTGCAGGCTCATCTTGGGATTGGCGCGGATCTGGTCGACGAGGACCTCCCGCTCGGCATTGGCGACAGCACTTAGGAACGTAGCTTCGAATCTGGACATAAGCTGAATGTGCACAAAAGCAATTGCCGAGTCAATCCACTCGTCCACCAATTCGTAACTTCGGACGACAAATCGATTGTGACACCCCGGGGCAGACATTACCGATCGTCGAAAGGGGACCCTGGCAATCTGCGCCCCGCCCAAATCGGGGATTTTACTCGGCGCGCGAAAATGCGAGGAGCGACCATCGGCCGCCCCTCGCATATTTTGCCGCCTCGCGACGTAGTGGCGCGTACCCCGGCCTGTTACAGCCGTGTCACTACCTCAGTAACGGTAATGCTCGGGCTTGAACGGGCCCTTCGGGGAGACCCCGAGATACTCGGCCTGACGGTCGCTGAGGGTCGTCAGGTGCACGCCGAGCTTCTCGAGGTGGAGGCGGGCGACCTCCTCGTCGAGGTGCTTGGGCAGCACGTAGACCTTGCCGCGCTCATAACGGGAACCCTCGGTGTACAGCGTGATCTGGGCCAGCACCTGGTTGGTGAAGCTGGTCGACATCACGAAGCTCGGGTGGCCGGTGGCGCAGCCGAGGTTCACGAGGCGGCCGCGGGCCAGCATGATCACCGCGTGGCCGTCGGGGAACACGAAGCGGTCCACCTGCGGCTTGACGTTGATCTCCTTGATGCCCTTGTCGGCGACCAGACCGGCGATGTCGATCTCGCTGTCGAAGTGGCCGATGTTGCAGACGATCGCCTCGTCCTTCATCGTCCGCATGTGCTGCGTGGTGATGACATCGCAGCAGCCGGTGGCGGTGACGAAGATGTCGCCGATCTTGGCGGCCTCGTCCATCGTCAGGACCTGGAAGCCCTCCATCGCGGCCTGCAGCGCGCAGATCGGGTCGATCTCCGTCACCACGACGCGGGCGCCGAAGCCCCGCAGCGACTCGGCGCAGCCCTTGCCGACATCGCCGAAGCCGGCGACGACGCAGACCTTGCCCGCCATCATGATGTCGGTGGCCCGCTTGATGCCGTCCGCGAGGCTCTCCTTGCAGCCGTACAGGTTGTCGAACTTGCTCTTGGTCACCGCGTCATTGACGTTGATCGCGGCGATCCTGAGCTCATTGCGCTCGGCCATCTGATACAGGCGATGCACGCCGGTGGTCGTCTCCTCGGAGACGCCGTAGCAGCCGTCGAGCACCTTGACGTGCTCCGGGCGGTGCAGAACGAGGGTCAGGTCGCCGCCGTCGTCGAGGATCAGGTTCGGCGGGCTGCCGTCCGGCCAGGCGATCGTCTGCTCGACGCACCACCAGTACTCCTCCTCGGTCTCGCCCTTCCACGCGAACACCGGGACGCCGGTCACCGCGACAGCGGCGGCGGCGTGGTCCTGGGTCGAGTAGATGTTGCACGACGACCAGCGGACCTCGGCGCCGAGCGCCGTCAGGGTCTCGATGAGCACCGCGGTCTGGATCGTCATGTGCAGGGAGCCGGCGATCTTGGCGCCCTTGAGCGGCTGGCTGGCCCCGAACTTGGCGCGCAGGGCCATCAGACCCGGCATCTCCTTCTCGGCCATCTCGATCTCTTTACGGCCCCACTCGGCCAGGGACAGATCAGCGACCTTGAAGTCCTGCTTGGCGGCAGGGTGGATCTTCGTCACATTGCTTGCGGACATCTCTAAGTTGCCTCTCTTGGGTGATTCAAGGGTTTTGGAAGTCATTCGCCGCGATACTCGGGGACCCATCCCGCGGCGTCCTTGAACAGACGCACGCAGCGGATCTCCTGGCGATCAGTCAGAAAAAAACGGTGGTACAGATCGGCCGGAACGACGATCAAGTCGCTCGCCTCGACCTCGAGCCGCATCCACCGTCCGTCGGCGGCGCGAATGTCGAAGATGCCCTCGCCCGCGAGCACGAAGCGGACCTCGTCGTCGCGGTGCAGGTGCTCCGGTTTGAATTTGTCGCACACAACCTGCAGGTTGGGCATGTCCGGTCGCAGCTCGACGATGTCCTGCGACACATAGCCGCGCTCCGCCTTCAGGCGGTCCAGCGCGCCCTGGTAGTCGTCCAGCGGCAAGCGCTCGTGCAGCACGCCCACCCGCCCGAGCTCGGCCTCGGAGATCTCCGCATCACTGTCCAGCCATGAAACTCGCATCGTCTCCTCCTCGCTCGTTATCCGTTGCCGTTATCCGTTGCCGTAAATCAGCGAATCGGCGCGTCACCGGACCCGCAGGCCGAGGCGCTCGGCCTCCACCGCGGCGCGGAACAAATAGTCGTAACACTCGGCCTGGGTCTTGGCCTGCGCCCAGGTCTCGCCCCACACGTACACGCCGTGGCCGGCGACCAGCACCGCGTCGACGTCCGGGTAGGCCTCCATCGCCGCGGCCATGCTGGCGGTCAGCTGGGCCTCGCGGGCGGTGTTGGCGATGATGGGCACGCGCAGGGTGTCGAAGCAGCCGACGCCGCGCAGCCCCTTTTGCATCTCGAGGCCCTGGCACACGAACTCGCCCGGCTCGCCGCCGGGTGAGAACAGGCGCGCGGCCAGCACGGCCCACAGCGAGTGGCTGTGCATCACGGCGCCGGCGTTACGCAGCTTGAAGGCGTTATAAAACAGCGGCCGACACTCGCTGATCTTGAGGCGGGCGTCGACGGGCGGGCAGAGCACGTGCGCGTCGTCGAGTCGGGCGTGATCGAGCAGGAAGATATCCTCCGGCCGCAAGCGCTCCTTCTGCACGCCGGAGGGGGCGATGTAGATGCCCTCCGCTCCGCGAATGCTGATCCCACCGCCCGTGCCGCTGACCCAACCAAGTCCGTAGAACTGTCGGCACAGCTCACAGATGAGCTCGGGGATGGATTCGTTGCGATCCGCAGACATGGAAACTGCGCCGATTGCGGCGCGCCCGCAGTGTACTCGGGGTCCCCGAATTCAACACCCGCGGGGGCAGTGTGGATCCTCGCACCTTCAGCGGGTTCGGCGCCGTCGGCCCAACAACAGGCCCAGGCCGAGCAGCGCTGCGACCGGTGCCCCACCCGTGCCCGCGGCGTCGCAGCTGCAGCCGTCCTTGGCATCCGGCTGCTCATTGGGCCCGGTGTCGGAGCCCGCGCTGCCGCTGCTGTTGTTGCCCCCGCTGCTGGCATCGGAGCCGTTGCTGCCGTTGCTGGTGCTCGCGCCGCTGGTCGGGTTGTCGGTGCCCGCGCTGGTGTCGCAGGCCGGATTGCTGACGAAGGTCATGCCGGTGTCCTCGCACTCGCCGCCGGTCCCGGCGACGGGTTCGAGGATCGTCGCCACGTCGTTGAGATGGGCGGTGAAGCGGCGATCCATCGGGTCGGTGACCTCGACCTTGATCACGATCTGCTCGCCGACGGATTCAGGCGGCGGCTGGAACTCGAGCTCGAAGCTGTCGCCGCCGACCGGCACGTCGCTGGCGAACATCTGCCAGTCGAGCGTTTCGCCGGTGGTCAGCGACCAGTATCCGGCGATCGTCGAGCCGTCCATCGCGTCGAGGCAGCCGACCAGCGTCATGACCTCGTTGCCGAACACGATCTGCTCCTCGTTCGTCAGCGCCAGCGCGGGCGGGTTCTTGCTCGGGTCCGGGTCGTCCATCACCTTGACGACGCCGCTGCGCTCCGTCCAGATGTTGAACACAGGCTCCCAGGTGTAGCCGGCGATGACATACGGGCCGGCCGGCAGCAGCGCGGTGTCCCATACCACCGGCTTCATCGCCTCGGCGAAGGTGATCGGCCGCCGTTCGTCGTCGCCGGTGATGCGAAACCAGCAGTCCTGCCACTCGGCGTTGGTCTCGAACACGTCCTCGGGCTTCACGTCGGCCGGATCGAGCAAGCTCTTGGCCGCCGCGACCGCGACATCGGCGTTCGACAGCCACACCGGCAGCGGCTCCTGGCGGCTGTGTCCGCGACAAAATGCGAGGAACTGATGCCGCCGGCTGTCCGCGACCTCGTCGGCGGTCACCTCCGTGTCCTCATAAGGGATCGTGTACGTCAGCACCAGCTTGGTATCGATCGTGCGATCGACCACCGTCATACACGCTGGCGCCGGCTGCCAATCGACCGGCGTCCGCGGATGAACGCCGTTGCCCGCGCGCGCGAGCGTCGGCAAGGCGAGACCCGCGAGCAGCAGCGCGGCACCCGGAACGATCAGACGTGCGGCCTTCATCGCCGGAAATCTACTCCCCACGCGGGGCCGCTCCAACCCCTCCCTCGGGGACCCCCTCGGCAAAGCGAGCGCAGCGCAGCACCGGTAATGGCGGATATTTCGGCCACGCCGGGTCCCGGTCGTGCTCCCGACAGCGCCAAAAGCTCGAACCCCGGCCGCTGGTCACCACCTGGGCGTTCCCACAGCGCCCACACAGCCCCGGATTGGGGGACCCGGGCCCCGCCGAACGCTGCCAACTCACGTCGGCCGGCCCGCTGCGCCGCCCGCGTCGCCCGGCGGAAGGATCAGCTGCTCCTCGTGCGCGAGCATCCCCAGGCCGACCGCCAGCCGGGCCGCCAGCATCGTGCGCCCGCTGACCAGGCTGCGGCGCAGCATCAGCGCCCCGAGCAGCAAAGTGATGCCCCAAATCAACATCGTCGCCACCTGCGAGGTCGTCATCAACCACCAGCCGAGCAGGCCGCCGCCGATCCACATCATCAACACCGTGCGCGCCGCGCCCTGCACCGAATCCGTCGCCTCGGCCGCCTGGGCGGCGATGCGAACCTCGAACTGGCCGTCGAAGATCCGCGTGCGCACCGAATCGGGGCCGATGCGCAGGAAGCGGAACATCGGCCGCAAGCAGCGCTCGAGCTCCGCGACCTTGAGCACCGTGCGCCCGCGCAGCACGATCGCGTTGTCGGCCGGGTCCTTCTCGGTCAGGCCGCGCTTGAAGCCCTCGGTGTAGAGGTCGAGCGCCACATCGGTGGTCGGCAAGCCGGCCTCCTTGGCCGCGAGCACTTGCAGGCGATGCTCGTCGCCCGACCACGGCGCCCCCGCCAGCGCCCCCGAGGCCGCACGAACCAGCGGTGCGTCCTGCTCGCCGTCGCGGCCGTCCTGCTCGTCCCTGGCCTCGCTCACGCCGGCACCCGACCCAGGCGGCGGTGCATCGCGGCGGCGACGGGTGCGGGCACATAGCGCTCGAAGTCTCCGCCGTGATGGGCGATCTCGCGGACCAGCGAGCTCGACACGAACTGTTGCTCGGGGCGGGGGATCAAGAACACCGTCTCGATGTCGGGGGCGAGGTCACGATTGGCGAGGGCCATCTGGAATTCGGGCTCGAAGTCGCCGTGGGCCCGCAGCCCGCGGATGATCGCCACGGCCCCGCGATGCCGGCAAAAATTGACCATCAGGCCCTCGAAGTGGTCGGCCCGGGCGCGCGGCAGGTGGGCGATGCTCGCGGCGATCAGCTCGCAGCGCTGCTCCACCGTGAAGAAGCCAGGCTTGGTCGGATGCCGGCCCACGCCGACGATCACGCGGTCGAACAGCCGCAGCGCTCGCTCCACGATCTCCACGTGTCCGTGGGTGATCGGGTCGAAGGAGCCAGGGTACACCGCCGTCAGCGGGCGTGATGGATCTGGCAAGTCACGGACGGCCGGCTCGTTCACGGTCCGGAGTATAATCCCGACCATGCTCCGCCTTGTACCCGCCGGCGCGTGGATTCTCGCGCTCGCTCCTTTAGCCTGCCTGGCCACTCTGACCTGCGGCGCCCCCCAGCCGCCTCCCCCCAGCAAGCTCG
>Ga0116158_10003115_pt1 | contig 14461 bp, 11 predicted proteins | sample AD_UKC052_MetaG_FD_89883 | JGI IMG/M metagenome (GOLD analysis project Ga0116158, IMG submission 89883) | Active sludge microbial communities of municipal wastewater-treating anaerobic digesters from USA - AD_UKC052_MetaG | ecosystem: Engineered > Bioreactor > Anaerobic > Digestate | place: USA... | reverse complement strand
ATCGTGCAGGTGTGGGTGGAAATACCGAATTTCGCGGCAGGTAAAAGCATAAAATAGTAACTCTTTGGGCGAGCAGGAACTGGTTGAGGCGTTGAAAGATGGCAATGAGGCAGCATTTAAATATATGGTGACCTCATGGCAGGATATGGTATATAATACATCGCTTGGGTTGGTGCAGAACGAAATGGATGCGGAAGATGTGGCACAGGAGGTCTTTGTAAAAGCATGGGAATCAATTGGTAGTTTTAAAGGAGAGTCTAAACTGAGTACCTGGCTTTACCGGATTACCGTAACCAAAAGCCTCGATTATTTGCGGAGCCGGAAGCGGAAAAAACGTTTTGCCTATGTGCAGAGCCTGTTTGGGATGAACGACGAACTCGTGATTGATCCGCCTGATTTTCACCATCCCGGGGTGGTGGCAGAGAAAAAGCAGCTTTCTGCATCCCTGTTTAAGGCGCTTGATTTGTTGCCCGAACAGCAGAAAGCGGCCTTCGTACTCAGCCGCATTGAAGGGTTGAATCATAAAGAGGTTAGCGAAGTTTTGGGAACAACGGTGCCCGCGGTAGAGTCATTATTGCAGCGTGCCAAATTGAACCTTAGGAAAAAATTAGAAAATACCTACCGAAAAGAACTATAAATTTAATCGTCTTATTGGTGTGGAAGTTTGACAAAGTAAATTGCGAGAACATGAAGAACAATGAAAATAACCCGAAAAATGGCGCCTCAAACTGGGCCGATCAGGTGCTTGCCAGCCTTGATGGAATGGAACGGGTAAAAGCAAATCCATTTCTTTATACCAGGATTTTGGCCCGGATGGAAAGAAAAATGGGCGTTTGGGAAAAAGCAGCAGGTCTGCTAAGCAAACCAGCATTTGCCTTTGCTGCCGTTTTTGTTTTTGTAGCCATTAATGCCACGGTTTTATTCCGCAGCCAGGCCGAGGCTGAAGAAGAAGTAGCCAAAAAGTTAAACAAAGAGCAAATGCTTGCTGCCGAATTCAGCAATAGCCAAACTTATACCCTTGTTGAAGTAAACGAAGACAAATAATGATTGCAAAAAGTAACAACCGGACACTTCTTTTATTGATCATGGTTTTGCTGGTTACCAACGGCATTATGCTGTATTTACTAACCCGCGAGGAGCCTGAACCTGAAAAGGGGCCGGAGTTAACCCGCAACGAAAGATCCATAAAAATGATTCAGGAGGAGTTAAACCTCGATTCATTACAGGTTCAGGAATACCGCGGCCTCAGGTTGTACCGCGATTCTATGCTCCGCCCTATTCAAACCGACATGAGGAAGGCCAAAATGGAGATGACATCCCTGCTTCGCCGGGATTCAGTTTCTGCTGACAGTGTAAAAATGATGGCTTCAAGGGTAGGCGATGGACAGGCCAAAATGGAAATTGAATATTTCAATCATTTTAAAAGGATGGAGCAAATGCTTCAGGCAGAGCAAAGACCCAAATTTGATAGTTTGCTGATCAGGATGATTTACAGGAGTACTGGGGCAGCGGATAGTTTGCCGAAGGCCGGGGGGAAATAAATTATACAAAAAAGGGGCAATCGCCCCTTTTTTAATGTACCACCCTGATTCAAAATCAAGCATAATCAATAGCCATTTGTTTTGCCCTTTCAAGAATTTCATCTACCGTTTGGCGGAGTTCATCTCCAATTCGCAAAAAATCAGGGTGGCCAAGTTGATTTAAGACTGCATAATAAATTGGTTTGAACCTGTCCTTCAAATGAACTGCTTCTCCTTCGGGTGAATTAAATTGTTCTAAAAGCCAGGAGGATTCTTTTTTGGCTAACATTAGGATAAAGAAAGTAATGATGTCATCAGGTTCTTTATCGAGAAGTTCTTCATTTTTCAGAATTTCAATGGCAATATTTTTACTCAATCGTATATTATTATTCCATAGATAAATGCACGAAGCAGAATGGAGTATTGAATCATCTTTAGGATTTGTTTCTAAGGATTTTTCAATCCAATATAAAGCTTTTTCTTTTTGATTTTTTTGATTAAATAGTTTCCATGCCAAACAATTCATTGCAATTGGTTCACCCTCTTTAGCTCCCTTTTCAAACCATTCAATAGCTTTCTCAGTATTTTTTTTCTTATCTTCATAATGAATGCCGAGACTAATCATACCAATTGAATTGCCACCTTTAGCAGCTTTCTCATACCATTCAAAAGCCTTTTCAAAGTTCAGCTTTTCAATTTCATAAATAAAAGCTAAGCTGACCATTGCATTAGTATTGCCTGCCATAGCCGCCTTTTCATACCATTCAAGAGCCTTTTCAAAGTCCTTCTTTTCATTTTCATAAATGGAGCCTATGTTTACCATAGATTTTATATCTCCAGCATTTGCCGCCATTTTATACCATTCTATGGCCTTCTCTGCATCATTTTTTGTATCTTCATAAATTGACCCAAGAAAGAACATGGCATCTGAATCTCCAGCATTTGCCGCCTTTTTATACCATTCTATGGCCTTTTCTACATCATTTTTCTTATCTTCATAAATTGACCCAAGAAAGAACATTGCATCTGAATCACCAGCATTTACAGCCTTTTCATACCATTCAATAGCCTTTTCAGCATCTTTTTTCTCATCTTCATAAATCGCTCCAAGGAAAAACATTGCTTCTGAATGTCCAGCCTTAGCACACCATTCCCAGGTTTGAAAAGCTTTATCTTTTTCTGGGGATTTCAAATTTTTATAGAATTTACCCAATTCATAAGCAATGATTGTCATTTCCTCCTTCCAAAAATTAATCATTTCTTCTTGATTTTTAATTTTGGAAAGTATTTGTGATAAATCCTTCTGTAATAGTTTTGACCAGATTGGAATTAATTTCTCAATCCCATCCAATTTATTTTCGGTGTACCATTTCTGTAAAACTTGAAAGGTAATATCCAATTCTGAAGGCATTAAATCTTTAGCCAATTCAGGAGAGTTTTTTACCAGGTATGTTCTTGTAGTTTCTAATAATTCATGTCTTTCAGTTAAACTTAATTTTTTAGTTTGGGCTAAGGCTTGTGTATAACAAAAAGCAGATTCAGGCTCAAATCCACCCTTTAATATTGCCTCAAGATGTAATTTCGCTCTTGAGCTCATCATATCATCATCACACCATTCTTCAAAAAAGCGCACCAACCAAAGCACCCTTTTTTCATCTCCTCTTCTTCCCAAACGCATTAAAAACCAGATATTAAAAAAGCGCTCTGTTATTAAGTAAACATGATTTTTAGTTGTGGTAGCCCGCTTTTCAATAATACCTTGTTTTTCTAAACTATTCAGTTGGGCTGAAATGGTTTTGCTGTCAAGTCTTGTTCGTTCCACTATTTCCTTTACACTGATTGCATCCCAATTAAGGGCTATTGCTTCTACTATAGCCTGTTGTTGTGCGCTTAAATCATCCATCCTATGTTTATACAAGGGTGTTGTACGATCCAATATTTTTTCCAGGTCATTAAAGGCACTTCCATCATCATCATCTGCAAATATTTCGAATAGCAAAACCATTGTACGTATTACGCCACCTGTAATCCGTCTTAAAGCTTCTACTCTTCCAGGATGATTTTCTATAATTTTTACAACTGACTCATTTTTATAATGTTGCGAAAGGCTCAATAAAAGACTGCGGGTTTCCTTTTCGTTCAAACCCTGCAATTCAACCACCTTGAAAAATTCATAAAAAGGATGATCGTATTTATAGAAAGCTTCTAAGACCACAGAAGAGCTCGCAAAAATCCGGATATCAGTAGAAGATTGAAGGATTTTACGGAAGCGGTGGCCTTCGGCATCATTCAGTTTTCGGGCGAGGTCACCAAAATTGTCCACAAAAAGGATAATTTTTTTTCCGTTTTGTTGAAGTTCTTCTGAAAGTAAATCATATAGAGCCCTTTCATAGGCATCATCATCATCTATAAACTTTTTAGAAAGCGCCTTTCTTACCGTTTCATTTCCCCGAAAGTTTGGTATTTTGTCTTCCAATAGTTCCAAAATGCGCTCCCAAAAACCAAACAATCTCCTGATACCATATTCCTCTTCGTTAAAAACCAATGGAATGAGCCAGTCATTCAGTTCCAGATCATCTTCAATTGCATAAAACAGGCGCATAATAAGCGTTGTTTTCCCCATTCCCCTGCGCCCCTGTATAAGGTAATGCTGTTCCGGGACATCCATTTTAGCCTCTTTAATTACTTTCAGTAGCTTTTGAAATGTCTTTTCCCTTGCAACAAAACCCTCAATTAACTGCTCTTTCGTTTGATTTTGAGGGTTATAAATATTAGCAACTCTTGTTTGTTCTGTAATGACTGGCATAGGAATATTTTTTGTGTCAGGTCGTAATTAACGGGCATTTTTACCCCACCACATTCTTAATATCGGAGAATTGAAGTGGTAAAAGCCTTCATATTCATGAATATAACCATCATATTCAAGGGTTTCAAGCACTACCTGTGCGTTTCCTTTTTTAAATGAACTTGCTTTAACTGCTTCTTTTTCAGCAATTTCTGCCAAAATGGTTTTTGCCATTGTACAGTGGTCTGCAGGCAAAGTTTTTTCCAAACGATCATAATAACTTGCGAAATAGATATTATTTCTATGGTTGGCAGCTTTTAGCAGCACCTTTTCAACCATTTTTGTTGATATTTCATTTCCTTCACTTTCGGTTTCATCAATCAGTAGTTGAATAACCAATTGAATAAAAAAGGGCATGAGCCATTTAATTTTCTCAAGCATAAACAGGATATCCTGTTCATTTACCGCTACATCATAAGCCTGAAAAATTTTCAAACTCATATCAAGCCCTTCTTCCTGAGTAAGTGGAGGGATTTCAACCACATTCAGGTCATTAATGGTTGGGGCAGGCCCAAGTTTTCTCGCTACATTGGGCAAACCAATGGAACCGGTATAAATAAACCGAATTCCCTTACCTGCGCGCTGTCTCATGCCCCTATTGGCATGGAGGAATCCAAGCGCCTCATCATTTCCGTGGGCTTTCGCAATATTTTCTACTGCTACGGGGAATTCATCAACCATAATCACAATGGTTACTTTTTCAGAATCAAGCTTTATAAGTAATTCTTCAAAAGCCTCCACATAGCCGGGGAGTTTTGTAGTGGCTGTCGTTTCAAGTTCAAATCCTGCAATTTTTATTTTCTTAACTTTTTCCAGGAAAGCGCCAAAAACAGATTTAGCTTTTTCTCCCAGAATGGCCATTTTTCCTTCGATGGCAATTTTTTCAAGTTCTTCGGAAAGTAGCCTGAAATAATCTTCCACATTTGAACAGTCCTCCACATTGATATAAGAAAACATAAATCCTTGATGCGGATGATCTTCCAACGCCCGCATAATGGATGTTTTGCCCGACCTTCTTGGGGCAGCGAGGTAAAGATTGTTGCCGCTTTCAAGGCGTCGGTAAATTTTGTTGATTATTGAATTTCTTGGGTAAAAATCTGCTCCTCTTGGAGTTTGCCCGACAATATTTTTCATATCAATCTACTTTTGACAAAAATTATTTTGTCAAAAGTAGTAGAAGATTTTGAAAGAAAGAATAAGTTGACAAAAAAAATATTGTCAAAAATAATCAATATTGTCCCGATACCGTGAAAATGATGGCAGCAAGAGTTGGAAACGGACAGGCCAAAATGGAAATTGAATATTTCAACCATTTTAGAAGGATGGAAAAAATGCTCCAGGAAAGCCAGCGGCCAAAGTTTGACAGTTTGCTGATCAGGATGATATACAGGAGTACCGGTGCTGCGGATAGTTTGCCGAAGACCGGGGGGAAATAATACTGGATAGAATACTCTTTTTATTTTAACTACGGTTACGTTATTTTTTCAACATTTGCATGGGTCGCCGCTAAAAAGAAGAAGGATTCTTATTAATTTTTAAATGAAGGTAGGTTCATTATTCATCCTCATCTCCCTCTTTAATCCGATTATTAACAAGCCCGAAGTTGATGCCAAATAAGGCAATAATGTTATCATCCTTCGCAAAATTTTTACCAAAAGAAGCTACCAGGGCCATATAGGGGTTCAGTTGGTAGGCGCCCGAAAAGGCAAGCCGCTTGTATTGCTCATTCAGGTTGTTATCGTGCCGGAAAACATATTCACCGGCGATATTAAATGCACTTTTTTCATAGTTGAGCGAAAGGCCATAATCGTAGAATTCATTTTCCGGAATAGTTATATTGTTCGCATTATTTGTCCACGAATACCGGAATAGTGCTACAAAATCAAGCCCGTTGTTCAAAGGTGATAGCCTGAAATTCATCCAGATACCTGATTTTTCAAGAACGATGTTTTCAAAGTCATTTTCCTTACCTGAACCAAGCATGGCACCCGCTATTTCCAGGGCATAAAATCCGCGTTGCTCCATCGCATCTAATTTGTCGCTTTCTTCCTTTATTTTTTCTTCATCAAGGGTGGCTCCTACAGATCCTGGTGTCAGTAATTCAATAATTTTATCTTCCTGGGATGTGAGCTTTTTTATAGCTGCTTTGGAATAGCTTCTAAAAATGGTTGATCGGAATCCGGCGGAAAGAATGTTCCTGTCCTCTTCACGAAAAGTAGCTGCAGAAATATTAAATGTCTCAAAAAAAAGCACTTTCTTTTTGATCCAATCCTGGTAGGTATACTGAGGCTTGTTTGAAAACCAAAAAGGAGTTGCTTCAATGGCGCCCCCCTGCCATAAATTCAGTAGACTTACCCCGAAAGTCTTTGGATTGGTAGGTTTTTCTATGGATGAAGGAGCCTTGTCTGCAAGTACAAGACCAGGGCTTGACGTGAGAAACAGGTCGTTAGCTTTGAGTTTTTCTTCCTGAGCCAAAGTTTGTTCAGCAAACCCAAACCAGCATAAAAATAACAAATTCAACTTTTTCATGACCACTATTTTTTGAAAGTATATTTAGCTGTAACGGAAAAAATATCCTTATGGGTTTCAACCTCGTCTTCAATCACAAATTCATTTATAATATCTTCATTCTCATAATGGAAACGATGCGTAATCACTATTTTGTTGGTAACAGCGTTCGAATCAAGAACATTGGATTGCACAAGAAGGACTTTATCAAAAATCTCCTTTCCTTTACCAAGGTCAAGTTTTTTTATTCTGCCTTTATCAAGAGGTTCCTCGCCTTCAAACTCAACAACAGATCCTCCAATCTGACGATTACCAATAATAATAGAGAGCAAAATTTGAGAATTGGATTTTACTTTCATTTCCTCCTGTGGCATTTCCCTTTGCTTTATAGCCATAAGTATGTTTTTTGAAGTTAGTTGTAATGATAATTAAAATTTTCAAATCTAATGTAAGTATTCTCCCTGATGTTCTTACTGGAATACAGCCTGCTTAAGCTGTCAACTTTTCAACTGAATGGTGATAGGTGAAATTATAATGTTTCTTAAGTTACAAGTTTAAAATTGTGGTTTTAGAATACCTGATTGACTAAGTTTAAAGAAGTATTCATGAGTAGTATCAGGCTATTATTATAAAAAAGTAAATTTTATAATAATTCCCACCTCTAAGATATATTTCTTTTTTATGAAATTCCAATTTATAGATAATTTATTTTAAGATCAAGCCGCCGGTTTTTTTTATTGTTGATACCCAACCTAAATTTATATTTAGGCAACAGCGCCAAATCAGGCACCTTCTTCCATTTCCGATTTTCTGCCCGAAAGGCCATTCAGTATAGCATTATTATGCTTTTTTACTTCTTGTTTGCTTTTCCATTGCCACAACTGCCTGCGGGCATGTTCGGCGGCTTTTGACAGGTCGGTTACCGGTTCAGGATATTCCACCCCAATACTACATCCATAAGCTTGCTGCTCCAAATCAGTCATCAGCCAGGGCTGATGCAAAAGGGGTAGTGGTACATTTTCCAGGGCAGGTATCCATTTTTTTACAAACCAACCCTGCGGATCGTGGTCCTGAGCCTGCTTTACCGGGTTGTAAATGCGGATAGTATTGATACCTGTTACCCCAGCCTGCATTTGAAATTGCGGGTAATGAATACCAGGTTCGTAATCTAAAAAATACCTTGCCAGGTGGTGCACGCCCGATTGCCAGGGTTGCCACAGGTGGTGGGTAAGAAAACTGACCAGCATGGCACGCATGCGAAAATTAAGGTAACCCGTTTCTTTGAGGCAACGCATACTGGCATCTACAAGCGGAATACCGGTTTGTCCATTCATCCATGCAAGCAATAGTCTATCATCGGTGGTTGTGCGGATGCCGTTAAATCCCGGGTTGGTATTTTCCCATTCGAGTTCAGGACGACTCTCTAATTTCTGAATAAAATGGCTGTGCCATCGCAGCCGGTCGAGAAAGGCTGTTAATGGACGTTTACGCTGCGGCGTAGTTTCAATTTTATCTTTTGTTGCCTGGTACACCCGCCTAACAGACAAACAGCCATAGGCAAGGAAGGGCGATAACCGGCTGCAACCGGTACGTGAGAGGTCGGGTTTACTGATATGCTTTTGGTAGTTGATACTTCGTTCATCTAAAAAACTGTTTAGGTACAGCAAGCCTTTGGATGTTCCGCCGGGCTGCATACCCGGATGTTTTTCTGCTTCGCCGGGAAATAAATCAGCAAAGCTGTGTACGGTATTGGAGAGGTTGTGCAGTGTAGCAGTCTGCCGGGTGGCCATGGTCAGGTAAACCTGGGGTGCATGCATAAAATCATACCATTCTTTAGGCCCGTTATTACGCTGTTGCAGGCCCCGAACGATGCCCCTGTCGCCCCATTGCTGCCAGCCAATACCTCTTTGCCGGCACCACCGGGCAACGGCTTTGTCGCGGGCATAGCTGAGTGCGTTGCCTGTTTCCATGTGGCTGTACAGGCCTTGTATGGGTTGCTCCATACAAATGGCTTGCAGCATATCCATTACCTCACCTTTCAAAACGAGCATTTGCGCTTTTCCGGCAAGCTGGTATTTCAAATCCTGCAGGCTTTGCCAAACAAACCGCGCATGCCGCACATCGTAATCGGGGGCTTTCATTAGGGATGGCTCAAAAACATACAACAGCAAAACAGGTAGCCCTGTTGCAACTGCAGCCGCAAGTGGTGCATGGTCGTGGAGGCGGATATCGCGTTTTAGCCAAACGATTTGGAGCAATGGAAGTAGTTTGAAAGTAATACAGGAGAGTAGGGGAATGGTTTAGAATCTGATATCTGGCACTTTTGTTATCCTGATGCCCACAGGACTGATTCACCAAAAGAATGGTTACTGTCCATCCTGTCTCAATCCCAAACGCCTACCTTTACCCCCCCATGAAATCACCAAAAGCGGGAGCCTGCCTCCCTGCTTATGAGTATATGGGAATTCCCTGCCTGACGGCAGGCAGGCATTTGGCAATTAAAACTAGCCCCGATACCCCGGCGCGCACTTAATAAATATTCAAATGAAAATCCTCCTTATCGGACAGGGAATTACCGGCACATGGCTCAGCTACTGGCTAACCCAAATGGGCGCGGATGTAGTGGTAATGGATGAGGCCCGTCCGAATACCTCCACCCGGGTAGCGAGCGGTGTCATTAATCCTGTTACCGGCCGTTCAGTAGTTACCACCTGGCTTGCTGAAACTTTGCTGCCTTTTTCGGAGGAGCATTATGCAAAAATTGGAAGGGTTATCGGCAGCCAGATAATCAGTAAATGTGGTGTCCTCTCATTTCCGCCTTCAGAGCAGATGTACGATGCTTATTTGCATAGAATTTCGCAGGGTGAGCATTACATACATACTGTTAACAGTTTTGATCAATGGAATTCATTTTTCAGGTTCAGTTATGGTGCCATACTTATTCAACCGGCATATTGGGTAGATCTGCAAACCCTGCTGGCGGGCTGGCGAAAATGGCTTCAGCAAAATGGCTGGCTAAGGGAGGAACGTTTTGATGAAACCCAATTGCAGGTTCATGATAATGCAGTTTCTTATCAGGACATTCAGGCTGATTATATTTTTTACTGCGATGGTATCCATTCTGCTGAATCCAAATACTGGAGCGGGCTTCCTTTCAGTTTAAATAAGGGTGAGGCATTAATTGTGGATATTCCCGAGCTTCCGCATGGACAGATTTATAAATTTGGAATTACAACCCTGGTACCCTGGCAAAACGGGCAATGGTGGGTAGGTAGCAATTACGACAATAATTATTATGATGAACTGCCCACAGCTTTATTCCGTAAACGGGCAACGCAGTTACTGGAACAAACACTTAAAATTCCCTTTACAATAACTGACCACCTTGCTGCTATCCGGCCAACTAACCTCGAGCGGCGTCCATTTGCAGGGTTACATCCTCATACACCGCGCATAGGTATTCTTGGCGGCATGGGTACCAAGGGTGTATCTATTGCGCCCTGGCTGGCAAGGCAGGTAGCGGCCCATATTTTAGAAGGCAGCGATATTGAACCTGCTGCCAGTGTGAATCGCTTTCGCCGGGCATTTGAACCGGGTTAATAAATTAACACCGGTATTTTGCTAACCAATATTTTTGTTTCCGATTTATCACCCAATTTATTGTTGAATCATGCAAATTCGCGGCAACGAGCCACACTATGCCATACCCCTGCGGTACCGTAAAATGGAAAACCTGCACATTGTTTTCTGGTTGTTTAAAGACCTGGCCTGGTGCCTCGAGTGGCGGGTGGTGGGGGTAATGATGATTATCCCCACTTTTGTGATTTCGCTGGTAATTACCTGGCGCACCCGCCATATTGTGGCCGAGGTTTGCCACAATGCGGCCATATCCATCTGGATATTGGCCAACAGTTACTGGATGCTGACCGAATTTACCGGGGTGGACGAAAACCTTGTGTACGGTGAATGGACCATGAAACATATGGCGGTGATACCATTTGTAATCGGATTGTGCTTTGTAGGATATTATTACCTGTATTACCAATGGAAACATTTGCGGCATTCACCGGTGCATACTGCAGATGGTTTGCAGGAAGCAGATGGAGATACAGCGGTACCTCTCGGCTAAAGGAAAACACCGCCGCCACAGTTGGTGTTTAAGCGTAGCGTAACCAGCTGTATCACGGAGTTTTATTGTACCACCACATTTTTCATTCCCTCCCTTCCATATAAAACCGGAATATACATCAGTTCAATGCGGGCGGGGTTAAGTGTATAGCGGCCGGGGTACCTTACCTCAAGCGGAATGTCTATTTCCAAATCACCCTTTCCAAGCCTTTCCAGAAAAACCACCGTTTTATCCTTGAGGTATTCGCGGTGCTGCCCCGGCACCTGTGGCTTATTGGTAACCACACAGCCGGCCGGAATGGGAATTTCAACCATCACAAACTGTGCCGGTTTTTTGGCATCAATATGCACTTTCAGCATAGCTTGTTTACCCGCCGCAAGCAACCTGACCGTATCGCCCTGCTGCACAAGCAGGGTGCTGATATTGAAAAGTGAATCCACTTTTTGGGGCGCTTTGTTTTGCCATTGCTGAAACAGGGTGAGGTACACAAGCCCAAACCCGGTTTTTTGTACCGAAATGTTTTTTTCCTGCGGAAGGCTGAGTTTGGCAGGAAATGCTTTGATAACCGAATCAACATTTATCAGCAACCTTGTTTCGCCTTTTGTGTAGTCATTTTGGCGGACGGCTTCCTGCAACAGAATATTACAGATCTCGGCCTTTTCAACCGTATTTCCCCAACCGTTTTGCTGTTCTTCCAAAAAGTATTGTTGCACGCGGGGCAGCAAATGCTGTTTGCTGCTATCGGCACGCAATGCCCGGTAAGCAACCACCATGGTTGCCTTGGGTTGCTGATACCATTCCCATTGGTTTTTACCCCAGTAAAGCGCGCCGGTGGCCGATTCGGTTCTTGCCTGCCACAGCTTTTGCCAGAGGCTGTCCGAAACATCGGGGTGTGCAGAAAGCGTGCTGTAATACTGCCATTGGTAATGAATGGAAAGGCTGTCGAAGGGAATGGAATCGAGCGCCATTTTGTAGGGGTACACATGCCCGCCCTGCGACAGGGAATAGAGTGTTTCAATTTTTTCTGCCCTGCGCAATACCGGCAATTGGTTTTGAAGGTAAAGATTTCCTTCACGTATCGCTTTACGGATATTATCGTTGGCCGCCAATTGCCTGAGCACCTGCAACACCCTTGTGGTGATGTAAAGGTTGGTTGCACTTCCTGGCCACCAACCCCAGCCGCCATCGGGTTGCTGATTTTTCAATAGTTTGTTTTGCAAAGGCGCCATCCGTTTCTCGTATTTAAACGGTTCTCCTTTTGCCTTGCTTATTTCCTTAATCATCAATAAGCCCCAAAGTTTGTTGGCGGTTTGCTCAAGGCAGTCGTAAGGGTAGGCTGCCAGCGATTCCAGTTCCTTATCGAGCAGATCAATCAGTTTGGTGGTGGCAACAAGTTGTACCGGCACATCGGTATGGGTTGGCGCAAACCGGATAGTGGTATCTTTTGATGAAAGCAGGAAGAAACTACCGGTATTTTCTTTGGTACCTTTCTCAAAAACCGGGATGGTTCTTTGTTCGCCATCGCTTCGGCCCTTTGCATCTTTTACGGTAAAAATGGGTTTTAGCGTATCGGGTGCAGCAGGCGCCAAAATGCGCATCAACGGGGTAGCCGCATCCATGGAGGCTACTTCAACGGATTGGTTGGTGGAATTTTCTCCCAGTTTAAAACCTGCTTCGAGCCTTATGGCGCTATCTGTGTAGTTCATGGCCTTGCCAACAAGGGTAGTGCTGTCGCCTTCAATTAAAAAGGATGGAACACTTAATTGTCCCTGCACCGCTTTAAATGCTTTGGTGGTACTCAGGCTTTTGCCATAGCGCCCTTTTGCGCCGGCCGCATACACCGCATGTTGCCAGTTGGTAATGTTGTCGGGGTACTGAATGGGAATGCGTGCTGTACCATCTTTACCGGTAGTGCTATTGGGCTGCCAGTAGGCATAATCGCTGAAGGCAGCACGCAGGGTAGGGCCGGCTTTGCGGCCGGTATTTACCAGGATAACGCCATTGGCTCCCCGGCTGCCGTACAGGGCGGTGGCGGCTGCATCCTTCAGCACTTCTATTGATACGGTATTAATGTCTATATCTGCAGGCAGTGCATTCATTAATACACCATCCACTACATAAAGTGGCTCATTGGATTGGTTTACAGAAGAAATGCCCCTGATTTGAATGCTTGCAGCCCCGTCTGAATTGCCTGTTACCTGTACACCGGCAACCTTGCCTGGAAGCATTTGTTCCATTTCTACGCTTTCTACCATTACCGAAGCGGAGGTAAATGCTCTTTTCTTTTGAGTACCATAACCAACCACCACTACTTCCTCCAGATGTAATACACTCATGGAAAGAGAAAAATCCTGCCTTTTTACAGTACTTCCTCCAACCCGGATCATTTTTTCACCGGTAACATACCCAACGGATTGGGCTAAAAGCGTATATGATCCCGAAGCAATGCCTTTTACTTCATAATACCCCTGCTCATTGGTAGATGTACCAATATTGCTTCCTTTTATAGAAATGGTGGCTCCGGGTATGGGTATGCCCGTTTCGGCATCGGTTACGTAACCTGCAATGTTCAAACTGCCTTTTCGCATAAAAAGGGTTTCACCAGGGGGCGGTTTGGTATCCTGTTGCTTTTTGCCCGGAAAAAGGCGTAGCTTTTGCCAGGCAACAATGCTGTCGGCCAATGGAGTTAAAAGGGTAAATTGAGGTTGATTGATGAAGATGCAATTGGTTCCGTTTTCCCTGAAAAAATAAGGCCCCTGTGTAGAAACCCTGCCATCGGTTTTTACCAGCAAAAGCCAATAGGCACCTGGAACCATTTGGTGCTGCACCTTGCTTGCCGCAAATGTAACCTGGAAATTTTTGGGTGTTTCCACAGGCACCCAAACCTGCCAGGAGAAAGTACTATCGTAATCAATTTCAAGTAGTGCTTTGGCATAGCCTTTGCCGGTGCTGTAAATTTTGTAATCTGCCTGTAAAACCACTTTGGCAGGTACAAAAACTTCCGGGGCAGGGGGAAGTTCAGCTTTAGGGGTTTCCTCACCCAAACGCCAGCTGCCATGTTGCTTAAGCATTTTTGCATTCGAAGTAATCAGCGGCATTTTTTCCATACGTACCAGCCCTTGCCCAATGCGGTAGCTATAATTGCTTTCCATGGGAAATTTGGTATGGTACGAATCTTTTTTCCAGGCATTAATTTGTAAATTGGGTTCAAAAGGACCTGCAATCCATTCACCGGGATAACCTGAAAGTTTGTGAACCCTGCTTCCCTGCCAGAGTATGGCACCCTGATTGGTGTTGTCATTTTCCAGCCTGATAAAGTATTGGGAAAGTTCCTCTTTTTCGACATTAATAAGGGTATCGGGCCGGCTGTTTACCCAAATATTCTTTTTGCTCTGCAGGCTGTCGAGGTTAAAAAACAGGTCATGCTTATAAAATGGTTGCAGGTAAATGCTATCCGCT
>Ga0116158_10003104_pt1 | contig 14487 bp, 15 predicted proteins | sample AD_UKC052_MetaG_FD_89883 | JGI IMG/M metagenome (GOLD analysis project Ga0116158, IMG submission 89883) | Active sludge microbial communities of municipal wastewater-treating anaerobic digesters from USA - AD_UKC052_MetaG | ecosystem: Engineered > Bioreactor > Anaerobic > Digestate | place: USA... | reverse complement strand
GACAGGGATTGAACAGCCTCTACACTCGACCCCCGAACACCCTAGAAGGAGATCCCCATGCGTTTTGCTTCCCGTTGCCTGGCCGTGTTGTCCGGAGCCGTGCTTTTCAGCTCGGTGGCACTGGCCCAGCCGTATCCGAACAAGCCGATCAAGGCCATCGTGCCCTTCGCCCCCGGCAGTGCCACCGACCAGATTGGCCGTGCCTTCGCCACCAAGATGTCCGAGGCCCTGGGCCAGACCATCGTTGTGGACAACAAACCCGGCGTGAACGGCATGTTGGGGGCTGATGCAGCCGCCAAATCGACCCCCGACGGCTACACCATCCTCATCGGCACCAACAGCACCAATGCGGCCCTCAAAAGCCTGATGAAAAAGCTGCCCTACGACCAGGACACCGCCTTCGCCCCTGTGGGCTACATGGGTTCTGTGCCGCTGATCATCTCCATCAACAATGATGTGCCCGCCAAAAACCTGCGCGAGTTTGTGGACTTGGCCAAGGCCAAGCCCGGCCACGTCACATTCGCCAGCGCCAGCACCTCGCAACTGGTGTCTGCCGAAATGATGGCCGGCATGGCCGGCATCCAGATGACCAACGTGCCCTACAAGAGCGGCCCCGCTGCCATGACCGACCTGATTGGCGGGCAGGTGAACATGTTCTCGGCCGACTTTGCCGTGATGCTGCCGCAGGTCAAGGGTGGAAAAATTCGTGGCCTGGCCGTCACCTCGGCCAAGCGCTCGCCAGCCATTCCAGAGCTGCCCACAGTCAATGAGGCCCTGGGCCTGAAAGACTACGAACTGATCGCCTACTTTGCGGTGTTTGCGCCAGCTGGCACGCCCGCCGACATCATTGCCAAGCTCAACAACGCCGTGAACGTGGCCGCGCAAAGCAAGGAAATTCAGGACAAATTCGCTGCCATTGGTTTTGCGGTGGAACCCGGCACGCCCGAGGCGCTGGCCAAACGCAGCGTGGCCGAAACCGCCAAGTGGGCCAAGGCCATTCGCGACGCGAAGATCGAACCCCAGTAAGTCGCGCCGCCCTGGCGAGCCACCGCCTTACTTGGGCGTTGCGCCGCCAATGACGTGCACATCGCGCTGCGGGAACGGGATGCTGATGCCGCCCGCCTCCAGCGCCTCTTTGCAGCGTTGCACCAAGTCCATCTTGGTGGCCCACCAGTCCGGCCGTTCGGTCCATACCCGGAACAAGATGTTGACCGTGCTGTCGCCCAGCGCCTCGACCTTGATGAAGGGAGCGGGGTCTTTGAGGATGCGCGGCTCCTCTGCCGCCACCTTGTGCAGGATAGCCAGTGCCGTGTCGATGTTGTCGCCATAGCCGATGCCATACACCTCGTCGATACGTCGCCTGTCCTGGTCGGTCACCGACAAGTTGATGATGGTCTGCCCCCAAATTTGCGAGTTGGGCACAAAGGCGCTGGGCCCATCTGGCAGATGTGCCTTGCACACAAAAAAGCCAATGCCGTCAATGACGTAGACGTCGCCCCCCATCTTGACCAGGTCGCCGATCTTGAAAGGCCGAAACAGCAACAGCATCACACCTGCCGCCACATTGCTCAGTGTGCCTTGCAGTGCCAGGCCAATGGCCAGACCCGCAGCACCCAGCAAGGCAATCAGGCTGGTGGTCTCCACCCCAAAACGGTTGAGCACAGCAATCAGTGTGAACACCATGACCGCAATGCGCACCACCCTGCCCGGCAGGGGCTGGAAGATGGGGTCGATCTTGTCGGCCTTGCGCATGGCCTTGGTGACGACACGTTGCAACCAGCCCGCCACGATGAAACCCGCCACCAGGGTGACGATGGCGCCCAGCACGTTCATGCCGTAGGTGGCCAGCAGGTTGACGGAGAGTTCAGTGAATTTGGTGAAGTGTTCGCTCATGTCTGACCATCATAGGGACGATGGTAAGACGAAGCATCGGGGTGCGGTATTCAATGCCAGGCAAAGGATTGCCGAGGCTGGGCGCATCGCCAGGGATCAGCCGCCACCCAGCAAGTTTTACCCATGCCCGGATTGACCTTGGCGGGGATGATCGACAGGGGCAAGGCGCTGCTCAGGTCCGGCTTGCCGCCGGGCCAGTTGGGTCGCTCGGCATCCATACAGCGGTCAAAAGCGGCTTCGGCCGCCACGTCCACGCCCGTCGCCACCGACATATTGGTACCAAGGTGGTGACTTCGGCACCCAGGCATTTTTCGAAGGACGCCACACCGCCCGGCCTGTGCCGCGCCGAAGGATGGGACGAACTGGGGGCTGCCGGGGCCGAGCTGTGACGCCCGACCGCGGGGACATCCTTCACCTGGCCTTCGACCCCGCCAGTGGGCGTGAGATGAAGGGCAACCACTTCTGCCTGGTGGTGTCGCCCAAGGCATTCAATGCACGCTTCAAGCTGGCGATGGTCTGCCCTATTTCAGGCGGGGCCGCCGATGTGGCTCGCAGCGCGGGTTTCCTAGTCTCGCTCATGGGCCAGGGGCCGCGCACGGATGGGCAGGTGCACGCCCACCAGATCAAGTCGCTCGACTGGGCCTCGCGCAAGGCCACTCGGGTTGAACGCGCGCCTGACGTCGTGGAGCACGACGTGTTGATGTGTTTGCAGAGCGTGCTGGATAGCTAGCCTTATCGTCGATCTCGTTGGTCACGCCGCCGCGCACTCCACCAAGGCCTCGGCCAGATGGGCTTGGGTGGATTGGCTGGCGGTCAGGCGTTGGCGCAGATCGGCGCACAGGCGGCGCAGCTGGGCTACACGGGTGACGATGCGGGACTGTTCGCAGAGCGGTGGGCGCGCACGCCTGACCAGATTACCGCAAAGCGAATGCACCGACCACTTCATTCAGCCGTAATCGAGCCCTCGCCAAACTTGGGGAGCGTTCTGCTGCGCGTTGTGGACTCCATTCGGAATTGACCCATGCGCTCAGACGGGCGTTGTATCCCAAGCCTTGCGCCAAGTTGCCGTCGATACTCTTCAGCAAGTCTTCCCTGATTGGTTTGGGCGCACTCCTAGCAAGTTTCAACAGCGACTGTTTGGGGTCTGCCAGTTCATCAGGCGCGGCAGGCAAAACACCTTTTGCACCAATCAGCGCCCGCATCGCTGCGTGATCTGCCAGCACCCACGACTCGACTTCGCGAACGGCAATCCTCAGCAGCAGGTTTTGTGGTGGTGCAGTGACCAACCATTGATCACGAAATTCGACCAAACATTTGGCACGATCCAAATCAGTCAGCACCACCATCACTTGGTGTTGTGCCATTTGGTACCAGCTACTCATCTTGGACATCAGGTAACCGTTACCTGTCCTGCCCAACTTGATCTGAATGAAATGCGGCGTTGGTATGTCAGCGATCAGGCGCAGTGCAATCGCCTCACTGAGTGAGTCCTCTGTTGCAATTGCAATGGGAGTCATTGCCACAAGCCCAACTGCGATACTTTCTCGGGGCGGGTCTTTGGCAACACCACTTCAGCGACACTAAGCCCAGCACCCAGCGCTTGCCGTTCGCTGGCATCCAACGGGCGCCCCGTGGTACCTTGCTTGCCAGTTTCCAGAATCACAACGCCCCGTTCGTCAATGCCGGGGTTGCTCAGCAGCGCATCGCTGTGCGTGGTCAAAATCACCTGCCGTTTTGTTTTGCGATCACGCTGTAACCGATCCACGATCAATGGAATTTCTTTCACGATCGCATCGTTGAGTGAAATTTCTGGCTCCTCCAAAAGCAGCATGGAGCTGCCCTCCAGCAGCGCCCAGAGCAGGCCAAACAAGCGCAGCGTCCCGTCTGAAAAATGCTCCTCAGACTGCCATCCGGCGTTGGGGCGATGGTGTGCGTAACGCGCCTCCAAATGCGGGTGACCCATCTCGTCTTTGCTAAAGCGCAAATCCTCAAACTGCGGCACCGCCAAAGTCAGGGCCTTGGAAATTTTGGCCAAACGTGAGTTTCTTGTCTTCTCTGGCGTCTTAGCCAACCGTTCCAGGAAGCCTTGCCCAAAAGGGTCATCAGTGAGGCGGTGCCCTCCGATCTTCTCGCCAAAGCGCAGCAACTGCGGCACCAAATGAAGGTACGTGATGTCGCTCAAAAAATCAGCCACTTCTCGGAAGTCGATATTGGTCTGAATTTGCTCCAGATGGGTTTGGGTTCGGAGCAAAACATCCGCATCGTCCTTGGAGTCCGGGCGATCCAATACCAGCTCGCCGTCTTTCCAAACCTGTTCACGCGAAACCAGCAGACGCTGCGCGCCCTTGCCCTCCGGCTTGAACGCCAAAACGTATCGCCAAGCTGCGGGTTGGTCCAGCTCCTGGCTGAGTTCAACATCAATCTCCACTTCGGGATCACGCCGCGCATGCAGACAACGCACTTTCGAGATGCCACCCCGTTCCGCAATGGCGGCTTGCAAGCCACCGCCTTTGGTCTTACTCACATCGCGCAGAAATCGCAAGGCATCCAGTAGATTGGACTTACCAGAAGCGTTTGGCCCCAGCACATAGGACACATCGCGCAGCGGCAAATCCAGCGATCGGAAGTTGCGCCAGTTTTTCAGTCGGATGTTGCTGATAAGCATGGTGTTGCCTTTGGCGGGTAAAGAGGACTAAGCGACATTTTCCACCAACGCCTCGGCCAGATGGGCTTGGGTGGATTGGCTGGCGGACAGGCGCTGGCGCAGCTCAAAGCACAGGCGGCGCAGTTGGGCTACGCGGGTGACGATGCGGGTTAGCTCATTCAGTGGTGGGACAGGGATAAGCAATGAGCTGAGGATTTCGAGGTTGATATTCTTCTGCGCGGTAGCAGGTGCAATGCGAGTAAGTCCGCTCTCGCCGTTTCCACGAATAGCAAGAAATACTCAACATTACCCATGGCATTCGCGGGCACAAAACCCACGACGCTGTCTGGAAAGCAACTGTCGAAGCCGAGGACGGCAGATTCCGCAATGTTGGCAGCGATCGTGATGCACAACGTTCCCTTGGGCCACATCCGACTCTGCGCGAGACCGAGGTCGCTGTAGTACGAGTACACCTCCTGAACAACGCCCTTGGCCCTTGAGACCTCTCCTGTTTGGATGAGTGGGTATTTCGGCGGGTTAAATAGGGCGGGATCGTTGCGCGGTCTATGCTTGGACTTGCCTCGACCAAATTCTCCAAGCTCTGGAAATCGTGCCCAGCTCCACCCCAGCGGCAACGAAAACGGCTGCTCATCCTCTGCAATCGGCGGCAGGGGTTTATCGCGTTTGATCTTGCCATCAAGAATGAGCTTGTCTTTCTCGGCGCGGATTTTTTTGAGGAGTTCGCTGGCGGGTTCGTCTTGCGGGTCTTGGGGGACCAGCATGCCGCGCACGGCGAGTTGGAGGATGCTTTGCTCCAGGGCGTCTACGGCTTCGGGGCGGTCTAGCAGCAGGTCGAAGTGGGTGGCAATGCGGTGCCAGTTGTCGGCCAGTTGCGCGGGCGTTTCGCTGTCGGTGAGTGTGGCCAGCAGGGTGCTGACGAGCTGGGCGTGTTGCGTGGCTTCTAGCCGGCCTTTGGCGTCGAGCGCGTCGCACAGGCGCATGAGTTCTTCGACGCGGGTGACGATGCGGGATTGTTCGGCGAGGGGTGGCAGCGGCACAGGCGTGTGTAGCACCACCTCGCGCGACACGTTCTTCATGGAACTGCTCGTGCCAGAAGCATTCGCTGCGTAGTGCATTCTTGAATGGGCCGTGTTGTTGCAGAGGTTCAAAAACAAACGGCTCGCGTGGCTGGAAACGTCCAGCCGAATGATCTTATCGCTCAACATCAACTTCGGCTCTGCCTTGCCAACCACTACCGATCGCGCCACCAGTTCTTCGGTGTTGGCTCGCGACAGCAAAAAATCGTTGTCCTTCACTTCGTACTCGGGTCGAGGAGAAAGCTCTGCCGGAAGTTCTTTGTTGGCCGAGGCATCGAATCGCCCCCATGAGACTGCGCTGACCTTGAGTACGCCCCATTGGCCTTTTCGTCGTGGCGAACCGACGCAGGTTGGGCTCCAGCCGGCCTCACTAGCGTTAACCAGATCGCCCAAATGCACCCACCCCCACCCCCTCGGCAACCCAAACGGCTTTTCCTCCTCCGCAATCTCCGCCAGCGGCTTATCCCGCTTGATATTGCCCTCGGCAATCAGCCGGTCTTTCTCCACCCGAATCTTCTTCAGCAACTCGCTCGCCGGTTCATCTTTTGGGTCCTGCGGCACCAGCTTGCCTTGCACTGCCAGCGTCAAAATCAGCTCGCGCAGGCGGGCCACCCCACCCGGAGCGGCGGCCAATAGGTTCAAATTTGATAGCAGCATGCGCAGATTCAACGGGGGCTAGAGGCCATATTTGTGCTCAAGGCGTGCAAAGACTGGTTTGGCATCCACGCCTGGTCCGCTGTTGGTACCCGCTTGAATCGCCGCGCGCAGGACACCTATGGCACGTTGGGTCTCTGCGTCTCGCAGCAGTGATTCGCCGCAAGCGGGGCAATAGTTGCCTCTTACTTCGGGAATGATGGTCTGGATTCCGCCCTTGCCGGTATAAGTTTCATCCCGGGTGTCGTGAACCAGTTCCGCCGCTCCGCAGCATGGGCATTTCACAACACACCCTCCAGGCCCTTGCGCTCAAGGAGGTTGAGCAGTTTCAAAGACGGGCCGCTCGGATGCTTGTCGCCCACTTCCCATTTGCGCACGGTGGACAAGCTGGTGTTGAGCACGGCCGCCAGCACTGCCTGGCTGAGCTTGAGGCTCTCGCGCAGGGCGCGGATTTGCTCGCTTTGGTACTGCGGCACGGGCTCAAGGCAAAGCGCGTCGTATTTGAGCATCTTGCGCTTGTCGATAAATTCCAGACGATGAAGGTCCGTGGCGGTTTCATGAACCGCCTCAAAAATCCGGTTTTTCGGCTTGGCTTTAGTCGCCATGGCAAATCTCCTGTAAAGCGCCGTGTTGCACGGCTGTATCCAATGCACTCGCGGTGCGCCCGAGCAAGTCAGCAGCGATATCCTGCAACGCCGCCAATTCGTCGGCGGTGATGTTTGCTCGCTCGCTTTTCTCGAATCCAAACACAAAGAACCAACGAGTCCCTTTGTTCGTCGCCACCAGGGTTCTTGCGCCACCGCGCTTGCCACGGCCCGCCAGTCCCACCCGTTTTCTCACCACACCGCCGCCCAAATCTGCGTCTATCAAGCCACGGGACATTTCCGCAACCGCTTCACAGAGCGCTTGGTCCGTTAACTCGGTTTTGCGCATCCAGCGGCTGAAATGCTTGGTTTTGAAGACGCGCACCATGGCTAAACTATACCACCAAGTGGCATAGTATGTCCGGCCAGCGACTTTGCCAAGATGCCCCGCAGCTCATCCCGCAGGGCCTGGGCTTCGCCTTGCAGCCGTGCGTAGTCCGCCAACAGCTGCTCGGGGTCGTGGCTGATGGCTTCGGCAGCGTGGGGGTTCTTTTGGTCCAGGTTGTAGTTGGCGGCCTTGATCTGGTCGATGCTGACCTTCCAGGCGCGTTCGTTTTCCACGCGGCTGGCAAAGCCATCGGCAGCGCTGCCCCACCAGGCTTTTTCGGCGTCGAACTCTTCGATGCGGATGGGTTTACTCTTGTTGTAGTTCTTGACGCCGGGTGGGTACGGGTGCTCGTAGTACCAGACCTCTTTGGTCGGCATGCCTTTGGTGAAGAACAGCAGGTTGGTCTTGATGCCGGTGTAGGGCGCAAACACGCCATTGGGCAGGCGCACGACGGTGTGGAGGTTGCACTCGTTCAGCAGTTGTTCTTTGATGCGGGTTTTGACGCCTTCGCCAAACAGGGTGCCGTCGGGCAACACCAGTGCGGCGCGGCCATTGGTTTTTAGGATGTGCTTGATGAGCACCAGGAACAAATCCGCCGTTTCTTTGGTGCGCACATCGGCGGGGAAGCCTTGCTCGATGCCCGGCTCTTCCACGCCACCAAAAGGCGGGTTGGTCAGCACCACCTCAACCCGCTCGGCGCCGGTGTAGTCGCGCAACGGGCGGGCCAGCGTGTTGCCATGCACGACCTGGCTGGGCACCTCTATGCCGTGCAGCATGAGGTTGGTGACGCACAGCATGTGGGGCAACTGCTTTTTTTCCACCCCGCCAATGCAACTCTGCAGCACGGCCTCTTGCTCAGTGTTGTTGACCTGCTTGCGCATGTGCTCGATGGCGCAGACCAAAAAGCCACCCGTGCCGGTGGCAGGGTCCAGCACCTTCTCCCCCAACTGGGGGTTGACCATGTCCACCATGAACTGGGTGACGGCCCGGGGGGTGTAAAACTCGCCCGCGTTGCCGGCGCTTTGCAGGTCTTTGAGGATCTTTTCGTAGAGGTCGTTGAACTGGTGGCGCTCGGCCTGGCGGTTGAAGTCAATGACATTGAGCTTGTTGATGACCTGGCGCAGCAGGTGCCCGCTTTTCATGTAGTTGTAGGCGTCTTCAAACACGCCACGCACCACGTAGCCACGTGGGTTGCGCTGGGCGTCGCCACGCAGGTTCTTCAGCGCGGTGAACAGTTCGTTGTTGACAAAGGTCAGCAGGGGGTCGCCGGTGATGCCTTCGGCGTTGGCGGCCCAGTTGCGCCAGCGCAGGGGATCGGGGATGGGGCTTTGGTAGCTGCCCCGGGTGAGCTCCATCTCTTCCTCCAGCGCGTCAAACACTTTGAGGAACAAAAGCCAGGTGAGCTGGGAGATGCGTTGGGCGTCGCCATCGACGCCGCTGTCTTGGCGCATCACGTCCTGGATGGACTTGATGACGCTGGAGAGGTTGGACATGCGTTCTTCTTGGGTTCTTTGAATCAAATAGGGCTCTAGCCCTCGTGGAATATGTGCAAGCCGCTATGAATTACGTGGCGCCAGTGGCGTACAGCTCGCGCTCCAGGGTGTGCAACGCATCCAGGTATTGGGGGCGGCCGCCAAAGCTTTTGATGATTTCAGCCGGGCGACCAATGTCGGTGAAGGGTTGCACGTTGAACACCGTGTCGGCCTCGATGGTAGCAATGCCTTCGTCGGCGTATTTATCCAGGAGCGCATCAATCACTTTGCGGGCGACCGGGCCGTATTGGGTGAACACGTTGCGCTTCTTCACCCGGCTGGCACGCTCGCGCCGGGTGAGTGGAGGCATGTTGTAGGCAATGTGCAGCAGGAGGTCAAACGGGTCCAGGTTGGTCAGGCCGGCGCTGGCCAGTTCATCGGCCAGGGCGTCAACAAGCACCCCTTGGCTCTCCAGCTCCTGGATCAGCGCCGCCTTGCGGTCTGCATCGTTCCAGGCTTGCAGAAACTTGTCGAGCGAGTCGTATTGCCGGGTGAGGTTGATCCGGGTGTAGTCACGCAGGCTCTCGGTGATGAGCTGGCCCTGGGTATTGAGGTATTGCACGCGTTCGCGTGCCACCGCCACCGTGACCATGCCGCCCACGACATAGCGCCGCACGGCCACATCGCCGCCCCCGACGTCATCACCGCCCCCGGCTGCGCCCGGCGCCTGGCCGTTGGGGTTGTCTGCGCCAGGGTTGGCGTCGCCTCCCGGTGCGGGTGGGTCGATGGGATCTCCCGCCTGGGGTTCATAAATCTGTACCGGGTCGCCGTCAAAGTTGGGGTCGGCAAAGATGTCGGTCGCGCGCTTGAAATCGAGGATGGTGAACCAGGTTTTTCCTAGGTCTTCACGCAGGCGGGTGCCCCGACCAATGATCTGCTTGAAAAGCGTCATCGACTTGATGTTCTGATCCAGCACGATGAGCTTGCAGGTTTGGGCGTCCACACCCGTGCTCATCAGCTTGGAGGTGGTCGCAATGACGGGGTAGACCTTCTCGGGGTCGATAAAGTTGTCCAGCTCGGCCTTGCCTTCGGCGTTGTCGCCCGTGATCTGCACCACGTACTTGGGGTTGTCTTTGCAGATATCGGCGTTGGCGTTGGAGAGCGCCTGGCGCATACGGCTGGCGTGATCAATGTCCTCACAAAACACAATGGTCTTGTCGTAGCGGTGGGTGGCCTTGAGGTAGTCGGTGATGCGTGCCGCTACCACTTCGTCGCGCTTTTCCAGCACCAGCTTGCGGTTCATGTCGGCGGCAGCGTACACGCGGTCCTCGATCACGTGGCCGTGCTTGTCCGTCATGCCGACCGCGGGGCGCCAGCCAAAGGTGTCTTTGTCCAGGTCGACCCGGATGACCTTGTAGGGTGCCAGGTAGCCGTCTTCAATGCCCTGACGCAGCGAGTAGGTGTAGACCGGTTCGCCAAAATATTCAGCGTTGGAGATGGCTTTGGTTTCTTTGGGCGTGGCGGTCAGCCCAATTTGCGTGGCCGTGCTGAAGTAGGTCAGGATTTCGCGCCAGGCCGAGTCTTCATCGGCGCTGCCACGGTGGCACTCGTCCACCACGATCAGGTCAAAGAAGTCGGGCGAGAACTGCTTGTAAATGTTCTGCTCTTCCGCAGTGCCCGACACGGCCTGGTAGAGCGACAGGTAAATCTCGTACGACTTGTCTACGAGCTTGGTGGTTTTATTGACGGCGAGGTCCAGCTCTTCCATGACGCGCTGGCCTGTAGCGGCATCGACGCGCTCCACCCCCTTGGCGTTAGGGCTGAGCTTGGCCATGGCGCCCTTGAAGGGCCGAAAGTCGTTGACCATGGTTTGGTCAATGAGGATATTGCGGTCGGCCAGAAACAGAATGCGCTTTTGCCCAACGGGCTTATTGGCGCGCCAGCTTGACTTCCATAACCGGTGAATGATCTGGAACGCGGTGTAGGTCTTGCCCGTGCCCGTGGCCATGACCAGCAAGATGCGGTCCTGCCCACTGGCGATGGCTTCCACAGTGCGATTGATGGCATTGAGTTGGTAGTACCGCGGGGTTTTGCTGGGGGAGTAAGGGTGTTCTGCAACGTCGCGCACTTCGGGCGACCACCCTTTCCAGGCGCAGTACCGGGCCCACAGTTCGGCGGGCGTCGGGAACTGGTCTAGCGTGAGGTTGGACTCCAGCACGCCCGACGCCATGGTGGCGTCGCGGAAGACAAAGCCATCGCCATTGCTGGCGAAAGAAAACGGCACGTCCAGCAGCTCGGCATAGTTGATGGCCTGCGCCATGCCAGCGCCCACGGCGTGGTGGTTGTCCTTGGCCTCAATCACGGCCAGAGGGATGTTGAGTTTGTAGAAGAGAACGTAGTCAGCCCGCAAGACCGACCTGGCGTCGCGCGCGGCCTTGTGCCCGCGCACCACGACCCGGCCTTGGCGCAGCGTGTACTGCCAAAAAATCTGCTCGATGGTGTCCCACCCGGCCTGCTGCAAGGCGGGGGTGATGAATTTCTCGCAGATATCGGCTTCTGAAAGCTTCTTTTTGTCCAACCTGCCCTCCTCTGTGCGACAGGCCTCCGATCAGGAGGGCGCTTATTGCAGATGGCCGACTATTGCCGGGGCGGGGCTGGCCGCGCCTTGTTCACCCCCCCCCAACCCCATCGCCCGCGTAATCACCTCTTTCATGATTTCATTCGTGCCGCCATAAATGCGCTGCACGCGCGCATCGGCATAGGCGCGGGTAATGGGGTACTCCCACATGTAGCCGTAGCCGCCGTGCAGTTGCACGCATTCGTCCATCACCTTGCATTGCAGGTCGCTGCACCAGTACTTGGCCATGCTGGCTGTGGCCGTGTCCAGCTTGTCCTGGCACACCAGCTCGGTGCATTTGTCTACAAACACCTGGGCAATTTGCACTTCGGTCTGCAGTTCGGCCAGGGTGTAGCGCGTGTTCTGGAAGTTGGCCACGGGTTGGCCAAATACTTTGCGTTCTTTCACATAGGCCACGGTCTGGTCTATGGCGGCTTGGGCAGCAGCTATGGCACCAATGGCAATTTGCATGCGCTCCCAGGGCAGTTGCTCCATCAGGCAGACAAAGCCCTTGTTCTCAAAGGCCTCGCCGCCCAGCAGGTTGCCTGCGGGCACTGGCACGTTGTCGAAAAACAGCTCTGAGGTGTCCTGGGCTTTCAGGCCCAGCTTCTTCAGCCGTTTGCCTGTCGTAAAGCCTTTCATGCCGCGCTCTACCAGCAGCAGGCTGGTGCCTTTGCCCCCCGCTGCGGGGTTGGTCTTGGCCACCACGATCACCAGGTCGGCATGCCAGCCATTGGTGATGAAGGTTTTGCTGCCGTTGAGCAAATAGCTGCCATCGGCTTGCTTGATGGCCGTGCTTTTGATGCCTTGCAAGTCGCTGCCCGCAGCGGGCTCGCTCATGGCAATGGCGCCCACCATCTCGCCACTGGCCAGAAGGGGCAGGTACTTGGCTTTTTGCTCGGGCGTGCCGTAGTGCAGGATGTACGGCGCCACGATTTCGCTGTGCAAGCTGTAGCCAATGCCGGTCAGGCCACGTGCGTTCAGCTCTTCAAATTGCACCACGCTGTACAGTTTGTCGGCGCCCGACCCGCCATATTCCTCGGGCATGGTCATGCACAAAAACCCATTGGCGCCGGCCTTGCGCCAGACCTCGCGGTCCACATAGCCCTGGTCTTCCCAGGCCTCGTGGTGGGGGGCGATTTCTTTCTCGCAAAAGCGGGCAAAGCTGTCGCGAAAGCTTTGGTGGTCGGGGGTGAAGAGGGTGCGTTCGATCATGGTGTGCCTCGGTTCATTCAGGATGGTGTCGCCATTTTTACAGAGCGGTTGCTTGGTGAAAAGAATATACTGCCTGCAGTCCAACCCCGTATGGAGACAAACCATGACCGAAGCATTTGTTTACGACGCCATCCGCACCCCCCGCGGCAAGGGCAAAAAGGACGGCAGCCTGCATGAGGTCAAGCCCGTCAACCTGCTGGCCGGGGTGCTGACCGAGCTGCAGCGCCGCAACGATTTCGACACCTCTCAGGTGGACGATGTGGTCATGGGCGTGGTGTCGCCCATTGGCGAGCAGGGCTCGGTCATCGCCAAGGTGGCGGCGCTCAAGGCGGGCTGGGACTTCCGCGCCTCGGGCGTGCAGATCAACCGCTTTTGCGCCTCGGGCCTTGAGGCGGTGAACATGGCGGCGCAAAAAGTGCGCAGCGGTTGGGAAGACCTGGTGGTGGCCGGTGGTGTGGAGAGCATGAGCCGCGTGCCTATTGGCTCTGACGGCGGCGCCTGGGCACAAGACCCCGAGACCAACAGCGCAACCGCCTTTGTGCCGCAAGGCATTGGCGCCGACCTGATTGCCACCATGGCGGGCTTTACCCGCGACGATGTGGACGCCTTCGCCATGGAGAGCCAAAAGCGCGCAGCCAGGGCGCGTGAGGGTGGTTTTTTTGCGGGCTCTGTCGTGCCGGTCAAAGATTTTCTGGACCAGACCTTGTTGGCCGAAGACGAGTTCATCAAACCCCGCACCACCATGGAAGGCCTGGCCGGCCTGCGCCCTGCCTTCGAGCAAATGGGCGGCATGGGCTTTGACGCGGTGGCCCTGAGTCGCTACCCCCAGGTGGAGCGCATCCACCACGTGCACCACGCGGGCAATTCGTCGGGCATAGTGGACGGCGCAGCGGCTATCCTGATTGGCTCTGAGGCCGCAGGCAAAACCCACAACCTCAAGCCACGCGCCCGCATTGTGGCCGCTGCCCTGAGCGGGGCCGACCCCACCATCATGCTGACCGGCCCCATGCCTGCGGCGCGCAAGGCGCTGGCCAAGGCGGGCATGACGATTGACCAGATTGACCTGTTTGAAGTGAACGAGGCCTTTGCCGCCGTGCCCATGAAGTTCATGCAAGAACTGAACGTGCCACACGAGAAGGTCAACGTCAATGGCGGCGCCATTGCCATGGGCCACCCACTGGGGGCCACAGGCGCCATGATTTTGAACACCTTGATTGACGAGCTGCACCGCCGCAAGCTGCGCTATGGCCTCGCCACCTTGTGCGTGGGCGGGGGCATGGGCATTGCCACCATCGTGGAGGCCATTTGATGAAGACCATCCAGTACACGCTCGACAACGGCATTGCCACCCTCACCTTTGACGAGCCGGGCTCTCCCGTCAACACCATGTGCGCCCAGTGGCAAGCCGATCTGGGCGAAGCCACGGCCCAGGTGCTGCAAGACAAGGCCAGCATCAAAGGCATCATCCTGGCTTCGGCCAAGACCACCTTCTTTGCGGGGGCCGACTTGAAGGGCCTGATGCGCAACAAGGCCACCGATGGCGCGGCGGTGTTTGCCGAGATCGAGACCATGAAGCGCAACTTCCGCGCGCTGGAGACTTTGGGGGTGCCCGTGGTGAGCTGCATCAACGGCGCGGCCTTGGGCGGTGGTTGGGAGGTGGCGCTGATTGGCCACCACCGCATTGCGCTCAACAGCCCCAAAATTCAACTCGGCCTGCCCGAGATCACCCTGGGCCTGATCCCCGGTGCCAGCGGCATCACCAAGATGACGCGACTGCTGGGTCTGATGGGTGCGCAGCCCTACATCCTCGAGAGCAAACTCTTCAACCCAGCTGAAGCACTCGCGCTGGGCCTGGTGCACGAACTGGTGGACGACGCGGCCGATCTGCGCCCCCAGGCCCTGGCCTGGATAGCTGCACACCCG
>Ga0116158_10003092_pt1 | contig 14515 bp, 10 predicted proteins | sample AD_UKC052_MetaG_FD_89883 | JGI IMG/M metagenome (GOLD analysis project Ga0116158, IMG submission 89883) | Active sludge microbial communities of municipal wastewater-treating anaerobic digesters from USA - AD_UKC052_MetaG | ecosystem: Engineered > Bioreactor > Anaerobic > Digestate | place: USA... | reverse complement strand
TTCTGAATGGTCGGAAGCGAAGTGTGTGAGGGTGCATACATGCCTGGGAATTGAAGAAGAGGAGACGGGGAGACCGGGAGACAAGGAGACGGGGAGAGGGTTGGAGGTGTGGCCTAATCCAGCCTCAGGGATTGTCGATTGTCGATGGTCGATGTTCGATGGTCGAGGGGATTTGTCATTGATGATTTATGATGTTTTCGGACGGGAAGTGGCTGAGATCAAAGTTTCTGAGAGGCAGGACCAGGTACAGATCAATGTAGAAAGTTATCCTCCGGGGGTGTATATCGCGGTTCTGAGAGATGGGGGCGGTTTTTTGGGAAGTGGTAAGTTTGTGGTGGCGAGATAAGACCAGTTGGACAGTTGACAGTTGGACAGTTGGGCAGCATGTCCTGAGTCCGCCAAAGGCGGACGAAGGATCGCAGTTGGACAATATCATTACGCGATTTGGCATTGCGCATTCGGCATTGTCGAAAAATGCGGAATCGTCTAATCTTCCTTAATCTCCCACGTCGCCCCTTCCTTCCCGTCCTTAATCTGTATATTGACCTTTAGCAACTTATCCCTGATCTGGTCGGAGGTGGCGAAATCCTTCTTCGCCCTGGCATCCGCGCGAATGCCGATAATGGTGTCCATCAGCCCGCTGATGATCTCATCTTTTTGTCCCGATTGCTCTTCCGGCACCAGGCCCAGGATATCGACCATGAAAGTCCGGTAGGCAAAGGCCAGCGCCGCCATGTCGTTATCGGAAAGCTTCTCTTTGCCTTCTTTAACAAGGTTGATGATCCGGGCCGCCTCGAAAAGCTGGGCGATCACGATCGGGCTGTTGAAATCGTCGTTCATCGCCGAGTAGCTATTGGCAATTATCTGTGCAATTGGCCCGGTAACAGTTCCGGGTTCCGGGTTCCAAAGTTCCAAATCTTCATAATACACGTTTCCAAATTTCAACTTCTGCAAATTTTGAACTTTGAACTTTGAACTTTGAACTATTGCGAGCGCAGCGAGCAGCTTACGCAGTCCTTTTTCGCTCGCCTGCAGCGCTTCGTTGGAGAAATCGAGGGTGCCGCGGTAGTGGGCCTGCAGGATGAAAAAACGGATCGTCATCGGGCTGTAAGCTTTCTCCAGCAGGCTGTGGTTGCCATTGAAAAAATCTTCCAGCGAAACGGCATTACCCAGAGATTTACCCATTTTCTGCCCGTTGATAGTGATCATGTTGTTGTGCATCCAGTAACGCACCGGCATCTTGCCCGTCGCTGCCATCGACTGGGCTATTTCCGATTCGTGGTGCGGGAAAAGCAGATCCATTCCCCCGCCGTGGATGTCGAACGTCTCGCCCAGGTATTTGCATCCCATGGCCGAACATTCGAGGTGCCAGCCGGGGTAACCTTCGCCCCAGGGCGAGGGCCAGCGCATGATATGATCGGGGGTGGCCTTTTTCCACAGGGCAAAATCGAAACTGCTTTTTTTCTCTTCCTGCCCGTCGAGTTCCCTTGTAAAAGCCAGTAATTCATCCACTTTACGTCCTGAAAGGATGCCGTACGGATGTTTCTGATTGTATTTTTCGATGTCGAAATACACAGAGCCGTTGCGCTCGTAAGCAAAGCCGGCGTCGAGGATCTTCTGCACCATGGCGATCTGCTCGATAATATGGCCTGATGCGTGCGGTTCAATGCTCGGATTCAGCAGGTTCAGCCGCGCCATGAGTTCGTGATAGCGGTTGGTGTAATATTGCACCACCTCCATCGGTTCGAGCTGTTCAAGCCGGGCCTTTTTGCCGATCTTATCGTCGCCGGCATCGGCGTCTCCTTCCAGGTGCCCGACGTCGGTTATGTTTCGCACGTAGCGCACCTTGAAGCCGATATGTTTCAGGTAACGGAACACCAGGTCGAAAGTCACAGCCGGCCGGGCATGGCCCAGGTGCGGATCGCCGTATACGGTGGGACCGCAGACGTACATCCCGGCATGGCCCGGTACCAGTGGCTCGAAAAGTTCCTTCTTCCGGGAAAGGCTGTTATAGATATAAAGTTGTTGCATATCAAGTAAGATTCCAGGCAAAAATAGTGATTAATAGCAATCGGTTTATCCGATTTCGTCGAGTGGTCCTGTAAAACTGTCTGGCACTTTGCTTTTAAACTGATGCTTCGTGCGCCTTTGTGAATATCCTTCGTGCGCCTTTGTGGTTAAATCAATCCTCCGATCTAAGAAAAAACCTTCGCTTGACGATGATGTCATCAAACAACAACACACGCAATTCATAATCACCCGGTTGCCGTTTATCCGGGGTAATGGATACAGAACCATTTAATGTGGCGACAGTATCCGCAGGATTGACCATCATCTTTTTGTCATAGAACGATTTTCCATCCGGGCCGTACCATTCCATCCGGAAGGGCAATTCATCATCTTCATAAATACCCATATTCCTAAGGTTAACCCGGGCCCGGAGGATCCCTTTCTTCCTGATCTCAAATACCGTATCGATGCCATTCATCTCCCCTGTTTCTTTATCCAAACTTTTATAGAAGATGATGTCAGCCTCGATATGATTCGCTGTTCCTTCGGGAACCATCTCAAACTGCTTTTCCGCGATCAGATCCCTGAAATAATAAACCCTTACGGTATAAATTCCGGCATCTCGTTTTGAGGGGTCGAGGGAGACTGCACTGACCAGTTTGCCGGTCGAATCCCCGGCCGGGAGATCGATCCTTTTCAGATAGACCGACCGGTTGCCGGGCCCGATCCAGTCGATATGGAACAACCGGTCGCGCCCCGGATCCATCAGGGAAACACCCGGATCAACCACAGCCACAACATTCTCCCCTTCCTTCATTTCAAAAACATTGCTAATTGCAGCCTGCCTGCCCGATTTTTCGTAATAAAAGCGGCTGAACGTCATCTGAGCAGGGATGCCATCCCTTTTTTCGGCGCATCCTCCAACCATCCCCACCATCAAAATCGCAAGGATTATCGCGAAACCATTAATCAAAACATAATATTTGATACTCTTTATCATCCTTAAATTGAATAACTTACCACTCATCCTGACAACCCTCCAAACCCTTAAAACCCTGCCGTCCTGCAGTCTTACCGTCCTAAAGTCTTACCGTCCTACCGTCCTACCCTCATATCATCCTCACCACCCAGTTCCTGCTTCTTTTTTTCACGTTATAGAACCACAGGCAAAGGGGGATCATCACGACCATCATTACAGCGAATGCGATTAATGTTTCGGTGACCCCGCCATCCCTGTAAAGGAAATCAATATGTTTGATAAAAATCCCCATAATGGCGATGTGCATTCCGTAGAAAAACAGCGCCACGCGCCCGGGAATGGCGAAAAAGTAAAGGATTTTCGGGGAGATTTTATTGATGGCGATGAAAATTCCGGTAATGACCAGCACCCATCCGAAGAACCAGAGGTTCAGGAAGAGGCTTGGCGGATATTTCTGATCGAAGAAGAAAGAATAAGAACCGGGGTCGGAGAATGGGAAAATATTGCCGTAGCCCCTGCCCATCCGAACCAGGAGGGCCAGCAGAATTGCTGCCGCTCCGATACCGAAGCTCCAGGATATCTTTGCCCGGTCGCTTTTCCAGGCCTGCAGCCATCCGCTGGCCATGGCCGATCCCATGAGGGCAAGGGCAAACCAGGGGATGACCGGGTATTTGTTAAACTCCCCCGCATCGATAAAGGTCTGCATCAGGGCTTCCTGCCAACCTGTTGCCGGATCATACGGAATGCGGAGCAAAAGCGGGTGGAGGGCCAGGATCAGCAGTCCCAGTGCGGCCCTGACCATCCAATGATACCGGATGACCAGGGCGAGCAGGATCATCGAGATTCCAATGCAGGCGATGATCCCCAGGTGGCCCGGTTTGAATTCGCTGAATCCTCCCCAGGAGGAGTTGACCCAGGTAACCTGCAGCACGACCAGGAATAACCCCCGGATCATGATCTGCCGGATGATCTTTTTCCTTTCGATCCCTTTTTCGATTTGTTTTGTATACGACCACCAGACCATGGCCCCTGCCAGGATCAGGAACCCGGGGGCACAGAGATAGGAGGCGTAGCGAAGGGCAAACTGGGGCCAGCTGTCGAAAAGCGGATCCAGCGGATCGATCTGGTCCCAGACGGAGTTAAAATAATAGGAACAATGGTCGAGCAGCATCAGGACCACTACCAGGCCGCGGACCTGGTCGATGTAATCGAAACGCGATGGTCCCGGTGCTGAATTAATCAAGGCCATAAGGAATGCTAATGATCAACACCCCTTCATCTTCATCGGCCAGATAGATATACTGGTCATCGGCGTCGATACCCAGGGCATATTTTGTCTTGACCGCGCCGATCAGCTTTGGCGCCGCCGGATTGGTCACATCGATGATCTGCATTCCGCCAAGCTGAGCCGACATATAGATCTTATTATCATCCAGGTAAAGGTCTTTGGCATATCCGGCGCTGTCGTAAACTCCGGCCACAAATACACCGGCTGTGTCGGAATAGTCGAGGATCTGCAGGCCGGAGGTGCCGCATGCCATAAAAGCGAGCGACCGGTTCTCGTCCAGAACAATCGCTTCGGCATCGCCCGGTGTATCGCACCAGCCGGCTTTGGGATAGATGCCATAACCCTCCTGGAAATCGGAAATATTGTAAATCGTCAATCCCATTTCCCCGCCGGCAACGAAAAGGTAGTTGGAATCCGATGAGGTGGCCAGCCCGTAAGCATAGCCAATGGTTGCAAACTGCCCGCGGACGTCGGGCTCGGTCGGATAGCTGATTTCAGCGATACCCACTCCTTGTTCACTGATGGCGGTGAACAGGTAATGCCCCATGATGTGGAAATTCCGTGCCGGTTTGACGCCCAGGTTGGTAATGGCTACCCTCGGTGTATCGGGTTGGCTGACATTTACCACATTGATGCCGAATGTATTAGCTGCCAGATAAACCGCACTGTCGCGGATAGCGATCTTCCCGGCATAACCCCGAAGCTTATCCGTTGTAAGCGAAATGAAGGAAGGAACGGCCGGATTTGTAATATCGTAAATCAGCAATCCCCCTTCTCCCTGGGCAATGTAGAGAAGATTATCTTTTTTAACGACGTCGTTTGAAAATCCCGACGACGCAATCCGGCTGACGATCTTGTACCCACCATCGGACGGTGTAAGCGATTCGGGATCTTTCGGTTTGCCGCATCCGGCCAGTAAAATGACGCCGGAAACAAATAATAACAGGTTTTTATTCATAGTTTAATCAATTTAAAACTTGAGATTATACACTACCTGCAAGCCAACCTGGTCCTGGCGGTAGTCTTTTTCTTCGGATAAATACTCGCTGTTGATTTCGGATGACGAATTGGAATTCCTCATGAAAAATTTATAGAAAGCCCCTAAAGTGAATGACTTGCTCACCTGGAGGTTATAATTGGCTGTAACCAGGACGACATCATCCACCCTCCCGGTATGTTCGGGATCTTCCTCCAGGAAATGCTCCGAAAAATAGACCCGGTTCTGATAGGTGGCATTCAAATCGATTTCATGCGTTTTCTTTCGGATTTTCGGAAGCTCCCAGTTCAGTCCCAGGGCAAAGGCGTATTCGTTGTAGGTGGCATCGGCATCGTCGGCTGTTTCCCGGGTCTCGCCCGGTTCGTCGTAACCTTTGGCGTCAGAATGTTCGAACTCGTAAGCTGCTTCGATCTTCACCTTTTTGTGAAGCGGTTGCGAAACAGAAATCCCGAAAATATAGCTGTTGCAGTCATATTCCGTATAATGTTTATTATGAAAATAACGGGCCAGGTCGAACGATAATCTTACCCGGGTGCTTTTCAGGAAAGTGTTCTGAAACCAGAAACCGTAATTATCCTTTGCAAAAGAGAAAGGGACGAAAGTTTCCGGGGTATAGCCGTATATCTCCACCCGGTCGGCATCCCTAAAGTGCCTCACATAAAAGCGGGGAATGTGAGAGTAGGAAACCCTGAAGCTGGCTTTCTTGGTGACATTTTGTGTGAGCCCCAGGGTGAAATAATACCAGTTTTTCACGCCGTTGGTGGCATACATGTTACTGTAAATGCTTCCGTTGATCCGGGTTTTAAGGTCTTTGAAGATCCGGTATGTTGCAGACAGGTCGGCAGCCGTGATGAACACGATATCATCGTATGTCTTGATGTGAAACCTGCCGGAATCCTGGCGATTGATGAAACGATCAATATACTTGCCGGAATATTTCAGGATATTGTCGTCGTACATCGAGCCGAATTTAATCTCGGCCTCGAAATGTTTCTCCTTTTTGGAAGATTTCTTTTGCGCGGCTGCGGTCTGCATTCCGAATACTAAAAAAAGTATGATCAGAAAGTAGGCAGGTAAGCAGCATCGATAATATTTCTGTATGAATATTCTCATTTTCAGTTGTTTTTATTCTTCGAGTCCGACATCTTTCCCTGGAATCAGCAATCGTCCGAGCAAAGAATTTTTATCCTGGTCGAGCGGGCAGATTTCATATAGATGTTTTCCGTCGGGGATCAGGATAACAAATTCGCAGGCCGTTCCAGGGATGAGATTGTCGATATCTTTATAAACGGCTACATCCGACACTTTGCTGTTCAACTGGTAGGTATTGATGACCGATCCGTTTTCCCTGACCTGGACCCTGTAATTGATCCGTCCTTTCATCCCAAAATGGTGCTCCGTTCGGATCAGGACGCGCAATTCGGTCGGGCCGATGATCTCAACACGCAGCGGTTTCTCTGCTGTAAACCGGTAATAAGGCGTGGTGGTTTCACGGGAGATGAGATCGACGGGCTCGGAAGGGCGCAGGGGGGAAAAAGCCATCCAATCCTGCTTTTTCAGCTTAGCGGGGGTAAAAACATACCGGGCAGCCACATTGGCGGTAATATCCTTCAACCGGAATTCAACCGTATGAAATCCCCGCGAAAGTTCGATTTCGAATGTTTTCAGCTCCCCCGGGACGCCAAGGGTGCCATCGGTGTAGGTTGCATTCCGTGAACGTTCGATCCCTGAAACCGAGACACTTTTTTGAGTCCCGCCATCGACCGTATAGATAACCGTATAGCGTGCCTGGACCTGGTCGCCCGGCCGGAACTGCGCACGGGTATGGACTTTCAGCACCCCCGGCCCCTGGACGGTAACCATTGCCGCATCGGCATAACTCAGCGCATAATAGCTCCTGTTCTTCCCGGCGCTCACAGTCGTAATCTTCTTCACAAATCCCGAAGGCTTAATGGTCTTCGATTCCGTCTGGGCACAGATACTGCCGGTTAAAAGCAATAAAAAACCGAAAACTCCAAATTTCTTAATCATCATACTATCAAATAAAACTCTCAATACAAATCGAAAATCGACCATCGACAATCGACAATCGACCATCATATCTCTTCAATCATCTCATCTTCAGCCTGCTGCTTCCTCTGTCCCGGAACGACAGGCACAACATCCGTTCCCAGCTGGTGCCGTTTTCGTTCCGCAAAGTAAACAAAAATGATGACGGTGACGAGGATGGCCAGAGCAATAGTCGTTACAACGAGATCATATTTTTTCTGAATGAAAATGCCTCCTTCACCCGGTTCCGGCATGGGCACCGGATTGGCCGGCAGTCCGTATTTTGCTGCCAGCTGGTCGATGTTCAGCAGGTGAATGATGGGGATCCCTTTCCGGCCCATCTGGATGATCACACCGTGCAACGGGTAATTGCTCATGGGAAGGCGTTCGGTAAGCCCCGAAGGGATGAGCTGCCCATTTACCGTATTGCCGAGGCTGGCTATCCCTCCGCCGACATTGATAAACGCCCTGGCTGCATTCTTTTTGCCCTGTTGCTCGTAAATTTCCATTCTCCTGGCAATGGAGTTTTCGAGGTGTTTCTCATTAATCAATTCAACCCGGTTCCTTTCAATGGCGCTAATGATAAGATTCCGGCCTTCGGGGCTCAGGCCCCGGCCGATGTCATTCCCGCCGCCGATGGAAGCGGCTACCGATTTGTAGTGAAAAATGCCTGCATCATTCAGCAGTGTCTCTATATCGAGCCAGGTAAAATAGGGATCATTGGCTCCGAAATTGGATGCCCCGACAGAGGTGATCACGGTTGGTTGCAGTTTGAGCGTCTCAATGGCCGCCATTACGGAGATATTCATCCCGGGGAAAGACCCCGAGAATGCTATGGCCACCGGATCGCCTTCTTCCAGCCCCGCCTCTTTAAGCAACTGAACAATCACTGCGGCAAAGTTCGGGTTGGTGGCAGATAATTTTGATTCGACATTTCCCTGGTCGGTCGTGATCATGGTATATTCCTGTCCGATCAGGGCCGTTTGATTGGGATCATTCACATCATCCAGAAAGACGCCTTTCTGCAGGCGATATTGTTTGATATGACCGGCTGCAGCCTGGGAGAGCCGGGCTGCCTCAAGTTTTTCATTGTAATAATCCTGTTTGACATCTTTCTTTCCATTCTCCACTGCGATAAAAGCCAGCAAAGCCAGAAGGAAGAGGAGGCCCAGCACGAGGTTCGAAGTTGCTTTGAATTTAAACATATCACCTCCTATTTGGGCAGTAAAGCGCCCGCAAAGATCAGGATAAGAACCAGGCGGACGAGTACGGATGAAACAAACAGTACGCTGATCGTTTTGAAGATTCCCTGTTTGGCAAACCAGTGGGCGATCAGCCCCGGGATGACCCAGCCGACGGCTTCGAGTTCAAGCGTTGAGCTTCCCAGGTTAAAGGTCAGGAAATGCCGGGTGAAAATAGCCAGCAAACAACCGATCAACAGGCTGAGGACCATCTGGCGCCTGCCATACAAAAAGGTGTAATTGCCCAGCACTTTAATGATCAGGTAAGTCACCAGGCTGACCACCAGGATTCCGATAAGCCGGTCGGGGTGCGACAGTTGCAGGGCGATATAGCCCGGAACGACTATCCCGCCGGCCGCCAGTCCGAATACTTCGTATGAAAGAAGGCTGAGGACCAGGCCAAGGGTTATGGCTAATTCAATCATAAATTATATACTCCTGTGTTCAAAGAATTCGACGAGACCCGATCCCATTCCGCCCATATTGCCGATCGCAACAATGGTGGCCGTGTGGTCGGTCAGAGCCAGCAACCGGTCGAAAACATTTTCCGATGTTGTCCATCCGACCGTTACGACTTTCCGGGCAGGAATGCCATAGCGAATAGCCATGCTCTCCACAACATCGGTCGATTGCCCGATCAACACAAGATAATCGACCTCCTTTTCGAGCCGGTAAGCCACCATGCCGGCCAGTTGCTCTGCCCGGTACAGCCGGTCCTGCCGGGTATTCAGCAACACGATCCGTTTCCCTTCCATTCCCGTTTCATCGCTGATCTTCCGCCAGACCAGGAAGGTGGAATCGGGATCATTGGCGGCAAAGGCATTGTAAAAGACCAGGTTTTTCCGGAAGGCTTCCACCCTGAAAACCATCAGGGCGCCCGCATCTGGAACAGCTTTGTACATCCCCTGCAACGCCGTATTCCTATCGACGCCGGCATGCAGGCAAACGGCCAGCGCCAGCGAAACATTCTCCCGGTGTTCAATATACCTGAAACCTTGCATCTCCTCATGCGAAACAATTTCCGGATCCACAAAATGGGTCACGGTATTCCGTTTATCGGCCATTTTCTTCAGGAGGTCGGGAATCACGTTTTCAGAGGTGAAAAGATGTTCCTTCGCGGGTATGGTCCGACCCAGTGTCTCAGCAATTTCACCGAGAGTATGGCCCATCACATCGGTATGGTCCATCCGGATATTGGTCATGACTCCGACATTGGAGTGAATCATCCGGTGTTCCGTAATCGTCTGATATTGTGGCTGCAATGCCATACATTCCATCACCAGCGCCTTGACCTTTCGGGATGCGGCAAACCGGACGATCGATAATTGTTCGATGATATTGGCCGAAGCTTTCCGGTGAATGTAGGTTTCTGTGCCATCTTCCAGGATAAGCCGGGGAAACGTTCCGGTCACTTTTGTGATATTGGTTATTCCGCCTTCCCTTAGCCCTGCCCCGATCAGCCGCGTCACACTCGATTTCCCTCTCGTCCCGTTCACATGGATCCTGATCGGGATGGATGAAATCCTTTTCTGGTGCAGAAAATATTCGATGATCCCGAATATGACTGCCATCAGTACCAGGGCAAGAAGAATATAAAAACTATGCATTAATAACGTGAACTATCTCAATAAGAACAATTTAACGGTCTCCCGGAAATTTTCTGATTTTATTTGGCAGAAATAAACCCCGGCACTTACCGGTAAACCTGCATCATTGCATCCATCCCACAGAATCTCGTAGGTTCCGGCGTTTTGCCGGGCGCTCTTTAATATCCTCACCGTTCTGCCCTCTACATCGAGAATTTTCACCGATACGGCCGCCGGATTGTCAATTGTATAGCTTATCCGCGTCGACTCCACGAACGGATTCGGGAAACAGCTGAGATGATCCGACGTTTCCATCGATCCCTCTTTCCTGTCATCAATCCCGGTGATAATTGAGGCTTCCGGCGGTTCGGTCGTGAACTTGATGGAAAACTCGTTTTTCAGGATATTTGAGCCGGGATTATAGGCGTCGTTGAACAGGTATAGCAGACCGATATTCTGCCCCTGGTTTTCGATGCCGATGGTGCTGCTTTCAGGTGCCCGAACCTGTTTGTAATTAAATACGATCTCACCGTCACCTGTCAATGTGGGATAAAAATCGGGATCATAAAGCACCGCCTGGAAAATCTCCACATTGGGTTCGGAACCGAAATCGTTCCGGGCTATGCTGTCCCATTCGATGATAACCCGGTGATTGGAGAAATCGTTGTAATAATAAATATTCCCCTCCACGGTTTCAGCGTCATAAAGATCGTCCCAGAAACCGGCCACCATGCAGTTGATATTATCGATGTTCGGAAGGGTGGTGTTGACCGGTGCCGTCTGGTTACCGTTTCCGAAAGCTATCCAGCCGTCGGTACTGATCCGGAGCTGGGCATATTCAACGCCATAATACTTGAATGTAAAGGGGAGACTGACTGTTTCGGTATAATCTCCTATTCCTGAAATATTGATCGGTGTACCGGCCTGATCGATTTCGATCCAGGTATAACCGGGTGCCTGGTCGAAAATATCATCACTGGAGTATGCATAATAGCCATAGGCATCCGGACCCGTGTAGTCGGAAGGCACCGGGTGCGATACAGGCAGGTTCAGGGTGAGATTCTTCTGATATGGATAATTCCCGTTGGAAGTCGTCAATTGAAGGTTGAACTGGGCGAAATAATCAGCCGGGCAGGAAGGGTCAATTTTTACCACAAAATAATTGTAAAAATTAATGGCTGTTTCATTGATTGCAATCGTTCCAAATGCTCCCGCTCCATCCTCAATATCAATAAACGGATCATCGGATGTCAAAATACCCACCACATCTTTTGCCAGGTCATTGCCGGCATTGTGAACGGCTATAAAAAGCTTGACCGTTTCGCCCGGGTCCATCCGGTAATTCGGTTCGGCGGCTCCCTGGTCATTCACATAAAATCCCTCATCCAAAAGATTGCACCCGTTGATAACAATATCATAACTGTAATCCCAGGAATTTTCGGTACTGGTAACATGCAGCTGAACCGGGATCAACTGTCCGACAGGGCAATTTTCAGCAACCCGCAGCATGAATGGGTTTCCTGTAATCTTTGCCCCGGAGGCAAGATTTCCGTAGTTGACCGGCACGGTGGTCAATACCTGCATATAATCAGGCATACCCGATGTCAGTGTTGCCATGACATTGTTTGCAGTCTGGCTTCCCCAGTTTTTCAGTGTAAAGGTGGCTGTGCCGTTTTCGTTTGGGTCGATAAGGCCGTCGAGGTTGCCATCCAGGTCGTCAAGCGCCGGTCCTCCATCCGGCTCAACGAGTTCTTCGGGCTGGATCACGATGATGTCGGCCTGGAAAGGATAAACATTTTTCCCCCTGACGGTCAGTTTTAAAGTATCCGGAGTCTCCGGGACAATATCCATGTAGACTTTCCCCTCACTATCACAATATCCTGTCGCAAAGATCTCGTCGCCGGTAAGGCACACCTGTGCATTAGCCGCCGGCTGACCGGATGCGGTGAAATTCACCGTGATCTCCACCTGGTCCTGTCCCACCAGGATGGTTTGGGGATAATCAACGGTAACGGCCAGGGGAACATCCCTCCAGATATGTATGCTGGGATCACCCAGGATACAGTATATTTTATAATGATATTCAACATAGTATTCATCACCATAAACATTATACATATATAACTTTCCCCTGAGCAAGGCCTGACCGGGAGTTTCCATATCCTCGGCAAACATGCCTGTATAAATCCCTTTGTCGATTTTGTTATTATAGGTTGTATGCGTATTGGAAGTAGGCCCGACAAAGGCTACACCGCCCTTGGGAGCCGTCAGGGATCCGATCTCTATCCACTCTTCCCCGAAGCAGTTATTGGCTCCCCATGTATCGAACATCGCTACCCCGCAGCCTATGCTGGTTACAAAGGTAAAATGCTCTCCGTTGGTCAATGAGGTTACATCAGATGTTTCGAAATTATAGCAGGAGGCCTGCCATCCGCTGGTCCAGCCTTCCCCGCGGTAATTCAGGTAGCTGCGGCCTTCATTGATAGCATCGATCACATCATCAAGGCTCACCGTGCAGTCCCATCCCCATCCCGAACCGTCGCTCATCAAGGTATCCACCGAAGTGAAATGTCCATAGTTCAGCATCATGCCGGCCGCAAACCGTTTGGTCTCTTTTTGCGACTCATATGCATTATTGGAACATACCGTTCCTTTTTTGAACCAGTCGGTGGTCACAGTATTGGGCGTTTTTTCGTAAAGAAGGAATTTATTGATCATCACCTGCATCCGGTAATCTCCCTGGTTGGTGAACCGGCCGATCATCATCTCAGGAAAATAGTCGTTGCCATCTACTTCCACAAAATAATCTTCGTTGGGAAACGAATAATCGGGATAGGTCACGATCTTTTTCGGAAAAACCCCGTCATCCCCCACAATCAGTACATAAGTCGGAGGATATTCCCAGTTATGGTAGGCATCGGCGATATGGTTCTTGATGATGTCAGGATTATTGGCGTTGGCGCCGATATCGGAGAATCTGGTGACATGCACGTCGGTTCCGCTCTGCCGTTTCCATTCGGCATAAACCTGGAAACTATTGTAAAACTCATCAGGCATGATGCACAGGATCAGGTCACGTCCGTCTTCCCTCCCGCCGTACTGCTCATTCAGTACCTCCTGGTAATTGAAGATGGTACTTCTGTAAACTTTTCCGAAAGAAGGAGCAATGGGCCTTTTGGGCGCTGTCCGGGGATTTATTGCCTTTTCATCACTATAAACCACTCTGACGATTATGGAAGAAGCTACATAAAGCTCTCTTTTTGCCGCATTGTAACGTACCGGAAAAACACTCAGCCGCGTAATCCGGAAATCCCGGAAAACGGCAGGAGGATCAAGCTTTGCGGCTTCAGCAGGGTAAAGGTTATCCGCTCTGTAAGCATTAGATTCCTCGGTATATGAGGGCTCCGTATCGCCTTCGTACCAGCTTTTCCTTGCCGGCGGCAGGTAAACATTCCTGAATGTGCTTTCCTGGCCTGTTTCCACAACTTCGACCCGAACCGAAGCCTGGTCAGGAATGGCAAGTATAGTAGCCACATAGGGCAGTTCCGGCTGTCCGGGTGTATGGGTAAACGCTTCTGAAAGGATATCCACAGCCTGGTAAGTCGTCCTTCCAACCATAAAATCGTTCATCTCAAAACCGGAGAGTTCAATTTTAATGATTGTCTCCCGGGCATTTTGATGGAGAAGCGTCAATTTTGGCGTTGCGGGATCAGCAGAATTTGAACTATTCAACGGTATCCATTCGGCTAATGAAATTAGCGGTACCATGAAAATGAGAAGAAGAAAAGAGATAATTTTATTCAACATAACATGGAAATTTATTGCTGTTATTTGTTATGCGTTGATATTCATAGGTTTATCGGGTTAAGGAAAAACTTATGAAGGATACTCATTTACAGTCAGGGGGCTGTTTTTGGGCACGTAAAAGTATAAATTAGGTTGATATATAATTCAACATGCAAAAAATGTTTTTTTAAAACATTTAATCAAACACCCGGAAATGGAATAGTTGCTCCGGAAAAGTCCTGTTTTTGAATAAAACTCTATTCATTCAGGATTCCCGGCAGTAAGAGTTATTTCATCGGGAATAGTCAAAATAGAACCGCTACTCACATGAACACCCTCACTGGTGGTGATATTCCCGGTCAGCACCAGGGGAATGCCTTCAGCAGTATTCACAATGAGATTTCTTATCAAACCGGGGGTAGAGGTCTCCAGGAAATTTGTTTCCTGTGGATAATTGCCGTTGAATTCATAATCGGCACCCGATGACAGGAATGATGGCAGAGCGACGCCGATGGTTCCCGAGATCCCCTCCGGATGAGCCGTCGCAAAACGGGCACCGGGCAAAATATTGACACCCGC
>Ga0116158_10003089_pt1 | contig 14522 bp, 16 predicted proteins | sample AD_UKC052_MetaG_FD_89883 | JGI IMG/M metagenome (GOLD analysis project Ga0116158, IMG submission 89883) | Active sludge microbial communities of municipal wastewater-treating anaerobic digesters from USA - AD_UKC052_MetaG | ecosystem: Engineered > Bioreactor > Anaerobic > Digestate | place: USA... | reverse complement strand
CTCCCCATGGCAGAAGCGTTGAGCAGGCGACCTCCCTGACGCAGTGGCGATAGGGTTGCGCCCCCATCAGCACCGATGGGGAAACCGGCCCACTGACGCCTTAGCCCGACCGCAATGGTCGACAGCACCTACCGGCAATCGGCCCACACGGCCCGGCCAATCGAACGTCTCAACCCAAATCCGCGGTAGGCGTGCGGAAAAAAGCGAACCGGCAGTGCAGAAAAAAAACGTGACGTGCAGGAATATTCAAGAGATCAGAATTCAGCGGGCCACAGATTGGGCTTTCGGCCGCTTGAGGAACGTGCTATCACCAAGACCAGGCAGCGTTATGAGTGACCCGTACCATGCTTTCATTTGCTTGTGAGACCACGTCAGGTAACCCATTCATCAAGCCATTAGTGTTTGACTGGGACGAAGCAACGGGCGCGATATCCGGTCCCAGCGCCGTGACCATCCTGACGATGGCCAGGGAAGGTGGGGTGAGCCTGCATCCCCACCCCAGTTACCACGCCTTCGGTGCTGAGCCATTGAAGAGCAGGACAGACCTTGCCGCCATGGTGGGGCTGCTGCACAAGCTCCCCGACGAGTTGGCCTCAGCGTATCCAACGCTTAATGCTGACTCCCCAGAAATCGAGATCATCGATGCAGACGGCCATGTCATCAACAGGCAAAGCCCGTTGTTTTGAGCCCTCATGACACCGCGGACCTAGCGACTTGCAGCGCCCTTATCAGAGCATCGGCGCTCGCCTGGTCGCTAACGACGACCTGCTCAACCCGTTGCGGCGTTCGAAGATCAAACTGATACCGATTCACGTTGATGTTACCCACGCCAACACCGCCGTTTGCCGTCCTGCTTGCTGTACCGGATGAGGTTGCGGTGGATGACGCCACGGACCGGTTAGATAAAGCGACCCGGCGCTCTGCCTCTGCGGCCGCGGCTTCGGCAGCCTGTCGTTCGATGGCCGCGTATTGCCGCCCTTGCGTCAATGAGCTGTTCTCCGCCCGCTGACTTGCTTGGTCGTAGTAGAAACTGAACAAGTCCTTGAACGCCGCAGCCTGCTCGGGATTCGACGTGTACTGGGAAGCCAATGCGTCGACGTCGGAGCCGACTGAAACAATATTTCCGCTCGTGTCACGCGACCAGCCATCCTTCGCCTTTGCCGCAGCATTGATGGAGTCGCGCAGCCCATCATAACTACCGGAGGCGCGATCAGCGGCACTTGCTGCATCGTCGGTGGCCGCCGACAGTTCGCCGAAACTCGACTTCAGTTCCTTGGTTTCATAGGCCAGCTTCTTTGTGCGCTCCGCAACCAGGTCGTACCTCTCCGCCTCAAGCTTCTTCGCCTTCACGTTGGCATCCATGACAGCAAGCTCGGCTTTCTTCGCTTCGGTCAGGGCGCCTGACAGCTCCAGTTCGGCGCGCTTGGCCTTCGCAACGATCTCCATTGCCTCGGCTTCTTTCCGGGCTGCCAGCGCCTGGGCCTCACTGATCTCCAGCTCAATCCGCCATATGGCGATCTGCGCCTCTGCGATCTCCTTCTCGTTGCCTCGCTGCCGCGCCACCTCGAGGATCGTGTTGGCTCGATAGAGATCATTCTGCAAAGCGGATTGTTGCAGGCTGGCCGCGGTTCGCTCCGTTGCCATGTGCCGTTCGGCCGCGGCCGTCGCATCGGACAACGCATCTCGGTAGAGGAGAAGTGCCTGGGCGCGGGCTTCGTCAGCCGCCTTCAGTTCCTTCGCAACATCCACGCCCTTTGCGTTCATCGCCGACAGGCGTTGATACTCCGCGTCCGCTGCTTGCCAAGCATCGCGCAAGGCATAGACCTGTTTGGCATGGTCAGCAAACACGCTGGATGCAGCCTGAGCCTGCAGCGTTGCAGCATGGGCTGCCTCCGTTGCTTGAGCGGTCTTCTCGGCTTCGGCCTCTTTGGCTCGAATCGTGTCCTGCAGCTTCTCCCGGAGCTTCTCTTTCTCCTCGGTCAACTTTCCATTGGCCTGGCGCTCGCCCTCAAGGGACACCAGCTTTGCCTTGGCGATCTCCAGATCTGCCCGAACCTGGTCAGCAAGCGCCCGCGAAGCGGCCTCGTGAGCCTTTGCCGCATTGGTCGCAGCGTCAAGTTTTTCCGCCTGGGTGCCAAAGGTATCGGCGAAGGACTTCATCGCGGCCGCTGCGGAATCCTGGGCTGATTGCAGCAGCTTGAGCCGGTCGATCTGCTTCAGACTTGCCTTCTCGGCTTCTGAATAGGCATGGGCCACGGCCAGCCACCCAGGTGAAGCATCCGCCGCCTGTTTGCCGGCGTCCTCGGCCGCTTGGCCAGCCTCACCGAAGCCCGACGAGGCCCCAGCAGTCGCGTCGGCGATCTTCTTCAGGCTCTTCTCAGTCTGAGCGTCGATTTCACCCAGAGCCAGCTTGGCCCGATCTGAGAACCCCTTCAAACCAAAATCACCACTGGCAATGGCGCCGGCCATTACGCCGATCTTCTTGCCCGCGGCCTCGAAGCCGACGGTGAGTGTCCCAACGCCTTGAGCCGCGGCACTCAGCCCCTGCGTCAGCGCCTTGAACACCCCGCTGTCACCGATCACCGTCATGGTCTCGGTTACCGCATTCTTGAGCCTGGCCCAGTTGGCGACGAAGGTGTCATTGTTCGCCTTGCCAACACCGTACATCTCGGTCAGCCCCTTTGCGAGGGCAGGCAGGAGATCCTCCGCCAGGACTTCACCGGACTCGACCATCTTGGTGAGCTCAGCCACCGTCAGACCGGCGCCATCCGCCGCGGCCTTCATTGCCCCCGGCAATGCCTCTGCGAGCTGGCCCTTCAGCTCTTCGAGGCTTGCCGTGCCCTTGCTGGCCATCTGGTTGATCGCCAGAAGTGCATTGTTGGTCTCCGCGCTGCTTTTCCCGAGGGTAGCCATTGCTCCCGCCACCGCCTCAAAGACACGGCGCGCACCCTGGCCTTCAAGGGCCGTGCCCTTCGTCGCCGCGATCAGTTGCGTGTAGGCACGAGACGCATCGAGAACACCCACTCCAAGTCGCTGCGCCGCGTCTCGGACGTACTCCATCTCCGCGGTGGCTTGCTTGCTGCTACCCGTCAAGATAGTGAGCGACCGCGTCAAGCTCTCCACCTGGCTGTTGGCCTGAATGAAGGTCTGCCCGGCCTGCATTGCAACGGCCAACCCTGCAAACTGCGCTGTCAGCGCCGAGAACCCGCTCCCCAGCCCTTTGGTCCCCGCGGCCATCTTGTCCATGGCCGGCAGCGTTCCGTTCATCTCCGCCTCAAGGGCGGAGATACGGTTTTTGGCTTCTGCGAAAGCGCGGTCGAAGTCGGCGCCGCTGACCTTGGAATTCGCCCCCAGCTTCAGAAGCGACTGCTGAATCTTGAGGATCTCGGCCTGGATCTGGGCACTGCCACGAATCCCGACGGATTCGAACGAATCGGAAAGCGCCTTCTTCACCCTCGCCGAGTAGTCCTCGACGGCCTTGGCTTCAGCCGCGCGAGCTTTAGCCGCCCGGGCCGAAGCAGCTTCAGCCTCGGCATACATTTTCCGTTCGGCCTCCAGCAGCTCCTGAGCCGCCAGACGCTGACGAGTAAGGTTCATCTCGACAATGTCGGCGAGACGCTTCTCTTCAGCCGCTGCCGCGCGGTCTGCTGCGGCCTTGTCCGAGGCCGCCTGCCTGGCCTGAACAATGGCTTCTGTGTTCTTCAGAATTGCTGCGGTAGCAGCCTCTACCCCATCACGAAGACGCGCCTGCTCCGAGGCAAGGTTCTTGGTATCAATCCCTGCTGCGGCAGCCGACTCACGGGCTTTATTCAGCTTATCCCGCGTCTTGTCCCATGCCTTTTCAGCATCCAATACCTGTTTGTTAGCGTCCTTGAGCGCTTTCTCCAACAAACGTATGGCATCAGCACCAGCGCCAGCCCCCCGGGCTGCTGCCAGTTGCTCATCAAGCATTTTGGCTTCACTGCGTGCTTCGACCATCGCCGCCCGGGCATCCTTGGCCGACTGGATGGCGGCGGTCAGAATCTCAACCTTCTTGCCAGCCTTATCAAGCTCCCTCAACTCGTCTTCAGACGTTTTCAGGGCTTGCACGAGCTCGCGAGGATCACCGGAGATTCGAACCTTCATCCCGATCTGGCGCTCAGCACTCATCAGATTCCCCCATAGAATCAACACTGCGCTCTGCAACCGCATCAGATGGGTGGGATGTCAGTAGCGCCTGCAGCCCTCGCCCCAGCACATCAACATTGATCAGCGCACGCTCAAGCTGGGCAATCAATTGAGCGTGGGCCTCGTGATCGATCAGGATCGTGTAAAAGCCATCATCAGAAAGCTGCAGGGGTGGCTTTGTGAGCACCGCCTTGGCGGCCTCGATAGCATCAGTCACAGAACACATGGAAACAGGCTCCAGAATGAGAAAGGCCGGCTATCGCCGGCCACAATCATTGAAAGACGGGGTCGCGTAACCCCGACAAAGCAGGCTGCGCGGCGCCCAAGAATCCAACATGCCGGAGATACCACTTACCCGGATTCGGATTGCTCTGATGGCCCGGCGTGTACAGGGCGGCACTGCGCTTCTTGAACCGGCCGGCGCGGATCATTTCGGCAAACTCCGGTGAAACCTGCGCAGGTCGCATCTGCAACACCCCTCCAGGCGCGACGCGAAGCGCCCTAACCCAACCGTGCGCAGGGCCGTCCGTCACCGGGTGGCCGATCACAATGGGCGCCTCTCGCACATCAGGCCGATAGCCCGTCGCAATGTCCTGAATATCCTGCATGGAGAAAGCGTGTTGCGCACCAGAGTAATCGATATGCGCCCCTGAGCGGAAGACATCCAGCCACTGGCCCTCCAGCACTCCAGCCGCTTCACTGAACGACACCGCGATGTCGCCACCACGAAAACAGGCCGTGGTTGAACACACCATCCCCAAGGCCTCGGTGTAGCTCACGCCATTACGCACCACATACGCTTGCGCCTGGTCGTGGATTTCCTGGTCGGTGAGGCCTGATCCTGCTCGCTCCCTCCGCACGGGCTCTGCATACTGGACTGCGCTGACCTTCACCACGGCCGACAGGGCTTCGATGTAGCTCACGCTGTTTCGCACCGCATACGCTTGCGCCCGGTCGTGGATTTCCTGGTCGGTGAGCCGCACCTCAAGCCCCTTCGCTCACCGGCAGTGCTGGCGCCTCAAACTCCACACCCAGTTCAAGCGCCAGGCGCTCCCACTCGTCGCGATCAGCGCCCTGTCTTTTGGCTCGATACTCCCCGCCTTGTCCACCATCAAACATCAGGTGCGGCACATGGGGGTTCGACTGGTGACCATCGAACGCCTTCAGCCACTCCAATCGTCCGATTTCCAGCTTCAACCTGGCACCTGCCAAGGAAGGAGCGAGCCCCACCCCTTGCGCCATTCTTCCCAGCGTCCGAAGACGTTCGTAGTTCCCCACGAGGGCTTCAGCGGCCATCACGTATCGGGTCGCCTCCGCTTCCATCTCTTCAATCAGAAACGCCTTGAGCTTCGCGCCACGCTGCTGCTCCAGCTCGACCAGCGCGGTCCGGATCTCTTCACCCTTTCGCTTCAGGCCAGCAAGCGTGCCCTGGGCCGTCTTGATCTTCGGCCCCAGCTCTGAAGCCATGCGGCGCCCTTCAATGAGCCGACTCGACGCCATGTCGGCCGCGCTCTGATCGGCCTCACCCAGCGCAATCGCCGCCATGGCATCCGACTCTGCCTTCTCCAGCGTCGAAAGGTTGGGCATCTCCGCCTGGTGTGCCCTCAAAGCGACCCGATAAACCGTCTCGGCGCCGCTCACGTGGGCCAGACGATCACGCAGTTCCTTCGCGACTGCCTGATGCTCTTGAAGCGCCTTGAGAGCGGTTCCGGTATTGATATGCTCATTCATGTCATTTCTTCCTTGTGTAAGGGTCAAAGTGGGTTTCTGAACAGAACGGCCGCCGTGCTGTCCGCAACATGGGCCTGTCGTTCGAAAGTCGCCCCGTAAATCCATGCCTTCTCGGAGTGGGAGAAATGCGGGGTCTCAACAAAGGGATGTCCTTCGATCACGGCGGTAAAGCCAAAGGCCGGCTCTGCCAGAGAGATCACACCACCCGCATCCGGACGGCCCTCAGGGACGTACTGAAGAATGGCGTTGTTCCCCCAAACATCCCGCGGGGTGTCGGTTTCATCGATCCATGTGGCATCCCCCACCACGATCTCTTTCAGTTGCAGGACATCCCTAAGGGCATCAAGCGTTACGATGCATTCCTCGTCGCTCATATAGCTCTGAACCTGAAGGTTCCCCTTCATCGCCCGGAAGGCATCCGGAGACAGGGTGAGCTGATTGGGGCGCCGGCCTGTTTTCTTGCGAATCAGGTTCGCCGCTTCGTTGATGTCGCTGATCGGCGCCCCCGAATCCACACTCCACTTCGTCGAGCCAGCCAGATCAACAACGTGACCAGGTGCATACGAATCAGGATCGGTGGCCAGGTCCGCCGCGGAAAGCTCGTAATCCAGCAACAAGATGTCGTTCGCCGTCACCACGGCAATCTGCGAAATCGACATATGCCCATGAACATTCAAGGGGCGAGATACATCAGCCTCACGGATCAACTCACGTGGAATAGGCACATCCACCGAACATCCCTCCAACGCGTAGACCTTGCCTTCGTACTTGATGTCCACACGCTTCGTCGGCGTTCCAGGCGCGCGACGCAGGTTGAACTTGCGAAAGCGCTCGTCGCCTAGCTTGGCAAGAACAACACTGGAAGATCCCATCGGAAGCCGCGTAAAGACACGCTCTGCAACATAGCTGCCTTGCCCAAGACCCAGCAGAATGTGCGTGAGAATCGGGTTCTGCTTGAGGCGTATTTCAGCCATGGTCATCATGACTCGCCCCCCTCGACGGGCTCCGATGCACCGCCATTGTCCGGTTTGTCCCATCCATCGTCGGAACACTTCCCAAGTCTCATCGCTTGATCAGCGAGGCCAAAGCCAAGCGGCCCGGCTCCTGAAGAAGCCGCCGCCGCGCAAGGCGCTTTAACTCGCTTCTTAGCAAGATATTCCCGAACATGGCGGTAGGCCACCGCCAGGGCGACGTCCATATTTCTGGCCAGACCCTCGATACTCAGCCGCCCACGGCTGTATTCCTCAAGTTCCTCACTCCACTTCTTTCTCACCAACGCCGCTTTACACTTTGGAACGTATATCTGGCAGCCTCCATACTCTCGTCGGAGAACATCAGCCAACACGCCCGCAATTTGATTTGCTTGCATATCCTCCAGGCCCATACCTTTCAATTCAGCAAAGAAGAAATCCTTTACTTCATTAATAAACTCAGACCCTTTCCCTCCAAACTTTCGGCCTTCGACCATACCGGCTCCTCAATCAAGCAATCAGACGTATCACTGATGACCGTCATTTAGCCGAAGCGCGGCAGATCTCAATAAATGAGCAAACTCAATACTTCGCTTGTTTGGGCTCAAGCCCTGCAGGCGGCGCAACCATGGCAGTGTCCGGAGAGGATGGCGCCTTCGGCAGTCTCTTCCCAAGGTAGCCATTAACTCGTAGATAGGCGGCTCGTTTGCCGACACCCATCTTCCTGGCCAAACCCTCGACACTCAGCCCCCCACGACTGTATTTCTCAAGCGCAGCCTCCCACTCATCCTCCCTCAATGACCCCGGAAGGAGTGGAATGTAGGGCTGAAACCCCCCGTATTCTCGCGAGAGCACTTTGGCCAACGCACCCGAGATTTTCTCGGCCTGAGCACCCTCTATTCCCATGCCCTGCAGTTCAGCGAGGAAAAAGCCTTTCAACTCCTCGACAAACGCATACCCTCGCCGGTTGCGCACCCGCCCTTTACCGTCCATACCAGCACCTCGATCAAAGCATCAGCCCAATCACTGATAACCTTCATTCAACAGAGACGCCACACACCGCGACAACTGAAGCGCTTCACATAATTCCGGGCGGGGTGCGCCCGGCCCGCTCGCCTGAATCGCGGCAAAAGACCACAACCGAAAATAAGCCCACAGACAGGCTGCATACCCCGCAACACCCAACCACCGCACCTCGCACCTTTGGGACGAACTGGGATCCTTTGGGAGCGCCTGCCGCACGCTTGTGCGTTGTTACGCAACGGCATCAGCGAACACACAGGCTGCGGACGAAAAAAAGCCTCCCGCTCGGGGAGGCTCATTGATACACAGCTTGTCGGGGGCTATCGAAGCAACTCAGTCAGCCGGGCGGCTTCGAACAGAGACATACGCCAATCCGGCGGAGTCCGACTCCACCACAAGCCGCAGCCCATCAAGCGGATCGCCCCGCCTCATTGAACGCATTCGGCGAACCGCCGCCCCCACCCAGCACCCCATCCACGTAGCCCGTGACTGCTTCAACTCCGCATCCAGAAACGCGGCACGCGTGGCCTTGGCGTAGTCAATCATGCGTTCCCCTTCACGGCTGTCTTGCCCGCGCGCTTCGGTTTGCCACTCGCCACGAGCACACCCTCCTTCTCCAGTGCATCCTTGATGGCCTGTGTGAGCACATCCTTGAACTCGGCCTGTGAGGGTGGCGGCATTGTCTGCAGCACGGATGACAAGCCCGCGGCGCGCTGCACCTGGTCATACACCACCTGGCGGGCACCGCTGGCGAAGTCCTCCATGAACTCCAGCGGGTTATCCCCCACGCTCAAGAGCGTATCGCGGGCAATTTCAACAATCCCCATGAGTTCATAGTGATCAATCTCGTCAGGGTGATCATCCAGTAGAAAACACACTGCCTTGAGCAAAGCCCGGGTTCGACTCAAGGCTAAGTCAAGCTGGCGGAAGCGATCATCAAACACCAACTCCCCAGCGCCTTCTCGAAGCAGTTCGCAGGCCGTTGTCCACCCTTGCGAGTCACGGGAAGCGGCGTTGACGCCGCTTTTTTCGACTCCCCCCAAATCTCTTTCGTGCAGCATCATTGCTTTTCACCCTCCCTGGTCTTGCCTTGATCCAGCATGCGGCTCAGTCCTGTAATGACTTTGCTCATCTCGGAACGCGTCATCTCTCCCAACTCAGCAACCTTGACTGTGTGACGGGCAAATGCGAGCAGACGAAAATCCTCAAGCCCCGACCATCCGGCGCGCTCAGCCATTCCGGTCAAAGTCGCCCACTGCTTTGCCGAAGGCAATGCCTCACCTCGGCCGAGCGCCTTATGGGGGTTTACCGTGCCCGTTTCGGACGATGGCAGGGGCTTGCCGTTCGCGAGACGCTCCAGAGCACGAGTCAATGTCGAGAGCTGTGCCCAAGTCATATCGCGGCAGCTCGTTCTCCCCGTCTGAGTCAGCAGAACCGTTCGATATGTCGCCTCGTCATAGTCGAGCTGCTTCGCCAGCACATGAACCTTGCCGATCAGAACATTACGGGTGGTCATTCGGATACCCTCCCGTAGCTCTTCGCCAAGCTGAGTAGGCTATCGGGTGTCATCTCGGCGCCGATCAATCGGAGCTCGTCCATCAGCAGATTGACTCCGCGAATACCGCCGTTGCGCCCCGGCGCCCGAGCGATGGTCAGGACCACATCCTTCCACCGCCTCCCAGAAAGCCCTTTCCACGCAATGAAAGCATCGACATCTTCAGATCCGTTGCCACCGAGAGACACATGTCGGGTTCGGCTAGCCAATGCGTCGTAGTCCGACCGCTTTCCCCAAACAGCCGTGTGAAATGCCGGGTTTCCGATCATCGCCACCGGCACGCCCGCCTGTTCATTGATGTAAGACATGAAGCGCAGGCCTGTCCCACGCTCGGCAGGAATTCCACATTCATCCGCGATGAGGAAGTCGCCAGGCCGGAGCGCATTCAAGATCCGATCCAGCTTGGCGTTGATCGACCCCTTCACCGGACTGTGAGGCTCCAACGCTCCAAGAATGGCATCCAAGACACCAGAATCACCCTTCGTTCCAGGCGAGAACTCGAACATCACTGCGCCCGCCGCAACTGGCCCCCGCGCGTTGTCCTGGGCATACCTGCGCGCTGCGAAGGTCTTGCCGATACCGTACATGCCGGTGATGGCCACGAGCGACCGCGCGTGATGTGCCATGCCGAGTACGCCATAGACCTGATTGAAAACCGCTGTCTCTGCATAGTTGGAGACACCCGCGCCTGCGGCATCTTCCTCGTCCATCCACTTTTCGAGCGCCACCAGGTGCTTGATTGTCTCTACCGTATCCCACCAATGGCCGAACGGACGCCCCCGGTCTGGGTGCTTGCAAGCCAGAATGTTTTCGAGCTGGTGTGCTCTTATGTTTCCGTCACATTCGGCACGAATTCGGGTTGGCTTCACTCCGCCGGAGATGCGTTGATTGACCCGCTCGACAATCGCCTCTGCCCTATCCTCGCCGCCGAACTGCTCACGCAAGGCGCAATCCTCGGCATACCTTCTGCGATTCTCTACCTGCTCTTCTGAGAGATAGGGTTCGCCATTCATGGGGGCTGCTTGCCCCACGTCTGATACTTCGTCCATACTTCGCTCCTGATTTAGTTCTCGTCACCTGCCAGTGACTGAATCAATCCGGTCGGACAGCTATCCAGGCTGTCCGACCTTCCCTTTCTTTCGTGCCTCTTCGCGTTTCTGTCGTCCTACTTCCTCCAGATCAAGAATGGGTTTCGGTTTGGGTGGCGGGCGAAACGCCCGGAAGTCCGGCAAAGTCGTTGAGTTCAGCGACTTCTTGTCAAGGATCTCCTTGCGAGTCGGCAAACGGTGTACCTCGCCGTCGTTGTCAATGAACTCGCCTGGGGCAACCTTCTCTACCGGGTTCGGGTTCGGCTTGGTTAGCTGATCGTTGAGAGCCTGCAGGTCGTTGGATAGCCGGATCTGCCGTTCTGGTGGTGCGCTCACCAGCGGCATCGTCGGCTGACACTTGCGGCTCTCGTCCACGTATTTCCGCATCGCATCCTGCAAATCAATTTTGGGCAGCCCCGCTTTCAGTTCGCGGATGTGGCGCTTTGCAAGGCCCTCCAAGCGACTGGCCTCCTTGGCGCCATCCTGATCAAAGAAGGGCGACACACGCCGCTCGTGGATTGCCACGTAACGCATCTGTGCACCGGTCCCTTGAACGAGCAAAATGCTCTTTGGGTGCCACTTGGCAATTCGAAACAGGCACTTCGAACCAATCAACGGCACGAGCTCATCACCGAAGTACCACGTGCCGCCATCCTTGCTACCGATCTGCACACCGCTGGTACGAACCTTCAAGCTCTTCTCTTCTGAGAAGGCCAAGATGAACACGATCAACCCAGCACGCGTTGCTTGAACCTCGGGGGCGGCAAGCTCAAAAGCTTCAGCAGGCGATAAGCCCTTCAGATGCCCTCGCTGGGGTGTCGCATGGAAGAAGGCCATCGCGTCGGCAAAGTCCCTGTCGAAGGCCTCGGCCGATCCTGGATAGGTGTCCGGCGCCCGACCGACCTTGCTCACGCGCTTGTTCATGCGGTCGCCACCAACATAGCCCGGCAGCATTGACAACACCTTCTCCTTCGCACTGAAGGCGCCTTCGATGGGCTTCGCTGACGCGTTGTAGGGCTTTGCGCGCACAAGGACTCTTTCATCATCAGCGCGCACTGCACCATCACGCACCGAGGTCTCCTCCTCGGCTCCCGTGTCCTCCGCGGCCCACTGCTTTTCGAGTGCCTGAATCTCATTGAGGTGCAAGTCGAGTTCTGTTCCCATTGCCGCCAGGGTCTTGAAACCATCGACCATGGCTGACCATGAATACTCCGGGCCGTTGTCCAGGTAGAGCCGGCGAGGGATCCCCCACTCCGTGCACAACGAGACAAACGAACGGGTCACATCCGCTTGAGTGACTGACTGGCCTTGAGCTGGGTGCAGCAGCGTGAAGAAGCAGCGATTGGTGGCCAGGTCGTACCAGGCAATCATCCGCGGCGTGTAGGTCGAGCCATCCTCGCGCTTCAGATAGATATCGACCGGGTGCACATCACCGACGATGCAGTCCATCGGGAGCAAGCCCCCGCGATCACGCATGATGCGTGGCTTGAAATTGTCAGAGAATCGCTTGGCGTCCCGCTGGTAGATCGCCACCTTTCGGGCTGCCTGATTGCTTTCCACCAAGTACTGCCCAACGTCACAGCTCTTGATGGTGGCCTCGTTCCACCCTGCTGCTCGACAACGCTCCGCCAGCTCAGCGCTGGCGAGCTGGCGAACTTTGTCACGGCTCGGAGCGCCGGCAGCCCAAACGCCACGCACATACTCTTCGATCTCATCAGCCAACTTCGCCTTGATCGTCGCAGGCAAGGGGCAAGCTTTGTCCCACCGCCGGTTTACGAAGCTGCGGGCCTTCTCCTCGATCTTGCGCTCCTTGCGCATGAGGGCGTGCACACCACCCTCTTCGAAACGTCGGCAAAATTGCCTCAGCTTGCTTTCGGCGTACCGGATCGGCTTGCCATCCGTGGGGCGGATGTATGCCTGCTCAGCCAATGAACGGAGAACCTCACCGCGAGCATGAGACCGGGGCAAGTGCTTGAGGGCCGGTGCAATGATTCCAGCCTGCCACTCGGCAATCTGATAGTGCTTCGAGAGCAGCTTCGGACTTGCGCCTGACACACCGCCCTGAAAGTCCTTTTCGTGAGGAGAAACAGGAGCCGGCGCAAGGGCTTCGCGGTTGGCCTCGTAGAACTTCCGATACAAGTGCTCCGGCAGGCTGCGGGCATCCACCTGGTAGGCGCGTCCCTGCTTTCGAACCACAAGGGCAACGCCGTTCCAGGTGCGGCCTTCGGTTGCTCGAAGGATTGCCTTCTGCATTGCCTGGATCGTAATCCCCGCTAACTCAGCAACATCCTGGCATCTCAGCCAATATCGCTCGTCATCCAGACAGGCAGGAACAAAAGCTTCGCGAATACCCGGTTCGATCATTGTGAACTTGTCTCTGCAGTCAGAGCCCGCCACTCTGCATGCCCACGGGCATTACCTGCGAAATAGGCATCGAGCTGTGCAGTCCCTTCTTGGTAAGGGCATTCGATGCGGAGCCCCTCAAGACGGAAGCGGAGCACGTCGAGCATGCCGCGCCGGTACTCGGAACTGCGTCTGTTTCCTACGGCCAAGGCACTATCAACGATCTGTTCAGGCGTGCGCATCGCTATTCCCCCACGATCTCGCCGTCTTTAATGCCAAGCAGCACGGCGATCTTGTGACCAGTTCCCCTGGTTGCACGATTTCGGCCGTTCAGAACCTGATTGACGGTAGCGGGACTGAAGCCGTTTTCCCGAGCCCACGCAGCTTCACTGATTCCTTTGCGAAGCCACTCCGCTCTGACGTCTTGCGTCCTTCTGATCTCACGTGATTTCATAGCTGTCAAACACCCATATGCAGTCGAACGAGTGCATATGCTATGCAATCAAATGAGTGCATGTCAACCATCATGACTTTTTCAGACGAAATCGCCCAGCGGCTCAAAGATGAGCGCGTCAGGCTAGGACTATCTCAAGCTACGTTTGCACAGCGAGCCGGGATTCACAGAAACACTCAGATCAAGTACGAATCTGGTGATAGGCAGCCAGACACGACTTACTGGACTGCCGCACGTGCTATCGGCGTGGATGTCGGCTATGTGCTAACGGGAGAACCACTTGAAAAACGCGAGAAGATGCAACTTGATGCAGTATTGGGGGAGTTCGGACGGGCACTTGCCACCATTCTAGAAATTTCAGATGGACAGTTGCGCGAAGCCAGCAAAGAGGTCGACGTTCAAATGAAAGCGCACAACTCGTGTCTAGAATCCGTTGGCAGTAGCTACTATCCAAGCTGGAATCACCACTTCTTGGCGGAATTTCTGAGAGTCGCGCGAAGACTTCTCGAGCAGAGTCCATGGGTTCAACGAGCTTCTGCTCAAGAGCTGGATTCGGAGCTTCTACGACAAATCATTCAGGAAACAGAACAGTTACTCCCCGCCGCTGAGAGCATCAGCGCGGAGAAGCGCGCGCGGATCATCACGCTTGTATACCGCTCCTGTTACAAGGCCGGAAAAGTCGATTCTCAGGCCGTTCACGACGCAATAGCCTTAGCAACAAACTAACCTCATCTCGGCCCCCTGGACGCTCCGCCCAGACACTTGACAGGGCCATGCAGATCCGTGGCGATAGACCTTGACCATATTAAAAAGCAGTTGGTCAAAGTTGGTGAAGTTGGTCTTCAACAGTTGGTCTTGTCACTCACGCACCAGAACCGTGCATTTGTAGCCCGTCACAGCATCGAACCCGAAACCCGAGCAAGCTCAGTACCGCCACGGACTTCCGGGCCATCTGCTCAAGCGACCGCCAAACACCCAGGCGGCCCCCTGCCATCCCGATATTCCCCAGTAATCCCCGCTATTTCCCGGAATATTCCTGCGTACATAGCCTGTTCTTTTTCTGCACACCCACCGCCGCCATTTTCCCGATAAATCAAGGCACTGGCACGTAAATGCAGATCTTTTGGTTGATTTTTGCGGCTGAATTGCCTACTAAATGTAGTAGAAAAAAACTTTTAAGCACACTATTG
>Ga0116158_10003086_pt1 | contig 14526 bp, 7 predicted proteins | sample AD_UKC052_MetaG_FD_89883 | JGI IMG/M metagenome (GOLD analysis project Ga0116158, IMG submission 89883) | Active sludge microbial communities of municipal wastewater-treating anaerobic digesters from USA - AD_UKC052_MetaG | ecosystem: Engineered > Bioreactor > Anaerobic > Digestate | place: USA... | reverse complement strand
TGATTTTGGAATAGCCAAGCTTGCTACCGATACCCGTCACGGCAAGACCGCCAGCCACATCATCATGGGGACACCAAGCTATATGTCCCCTGAGCAGTGTCGTGGGGCTGGCACCGTCGATGATAAATCTGATGTCTATTCTCTTGGCGTAATGATGTTTGTCCTGATTAGCGGACGACTCCCTTTCGAAGCAGAGGGAGCCGGTGAAATCATCGGAATGCATCTGCATCAAGCCCCGCCACAGCTTGATCTGCTAGTGCCAGATCTTCCAGCTCAAGTGGCGGCACTGGTGCACCGGCTCCTCAACAAAGACCGGCAGACACGCCCGTCAATGCAGGAAGTTGCCAGAGCGCTAGAACTCATGCTCACGACCCACTTGAGCGGGGGAGCGAGCGAGAGCCGGATGACACAGGCCAAGGCCACAACCTTGGTTACGCACTTGGCTGCCCCCACAACGACGCTAGGTCTGTCAGCAGGACAGCCCGAGTTACCACGTAGTCGCTGGCGGCGGAGCATTCTCATCGCTGGTGCTTTGGCTTCGACATTTCTTGGCGGAGCCTATGCTCTGGTTTCGTGGCAGGGAGCCCTCCATTCCGGACCTCAGGCAAAGCAGGAGATATCCGGAGCACAACAAGTGCCCTTGTCACCTTCGCTGTCGCCCCCGGGACATACCACAGTCCAGCAACGGGAACCGTTGAATCCCACCGAGAACAAGACAAACCCGGCAACTCCTGAACCCGCAACCAACCAAGCGCGAGGGCAGTCTGTAACCATTCAGGATGAGAAGCCAAGTACCGCAGCTACGTCTGAGCAAGGGGTGAAAAAGCGTCGAGCTGTCGTTGCCAGTAAGTCGATTCCTGCGCATTCCACAGATAAGCTGGGCGAGACCGAGGCAAAGAACGAACCGATTTCTTACAAAATGGAAGACCCAGAGCTAACCGGTGCACCTGAACTCCCCGCAGCAGAGGAGTATCTCGCAAACGGTCAGTGGCAAGATGCTATCAGGACTGCAATGAATCCCAAGCTACTGCGCTCCCATCCTCATCGAGTGTGGGCAGTGATCGGGCAAGCCTCATGTATGCTCGGTCGAACTAGCAGCGCTCTTGAGGCATATGAACGGTCAGACGACGCAGGAAGAAAGCGAATTTCCGCTCAGTGCGCAAATAAGGGAATCACTTTGCGCAGAGAAACGGCTGCAGTTGCCCCCAATCTGAAGCTGGCTGGGACTGCTAATTCTATTCTGGATGCGAACGGCCTCCTACTTCAGCGTAAGTATCCAGAGGCGATTGCGATTGCCCGCGCGCACACAAAGACATCACCAGATGAAGCCTGGAGAATTATTGGCCAAGCGGCCTGCCAGATCAAATCGCTCAAGCAGGCTTCAGAAGCACGACGAATGTTAGCAACCCAAGCACAGCGGGAGTTGGACTGGGCTTGTGAATCAGCAGGGATTGAGCGAGTTGGGGATACTTACAATATTCGAGTCCACTAAACCATCTTTATCGATGTTGCGCTTCACATCAACCCAGACACCCATCAGTTCTCAAGATTATGAGGGTTGAGGATTGGGGTGAAGCTACACATCTTAGTGCTTAAGTAGGGCACTCAAAGCCCCAAGCGTCGTACTGGCAGGCAGAGTGAATCGCGAGTTTGTGCCAGCGCTGCGGACGCGGTCAAGCCAGGCGAGCGCATCTGCTGCATGCACGCCGTTATTTAAGAGGCCGTAGTAGACATACGCAAATTCATCGGCAAGGCAGCTAGAGAAAGTGATTGGGTTATCTGTATTTACAGACACCAGAACTGGTCCGCCAAGCGGTTCGACATTTCCAGGCAGTGGCTGAAATCGGAATGTTGGTAGCGAGTGAATTGAATCAAAACCGCCAATAACTAAATTACTTGATGGGTTACTCTCTACGGTAATTTCCAAATTGCCAATTTCGGCTCGAAGCCACTTCTGCATGGTCTCTAACACTGCAACTTCTGCTGGCTCGCATGAAATTGGAATGGCCTGCTGACCGCGTACAAAAACACCACGATCGCATAGATATCGCTGCCAGATACGCTGCGCATTACTATTTGGATAGTAGCGATTTATATTTGCATTGCATCGCGGATATCCAATGCGGCGAAGTTCATTCTGGTTCCAACGTAATGTTCGCGCAATAATATGATCTTCCGGGGTGCCACTGTCTGCGCCGTACTGCACCCGTGCTAATCGGCAGATTTCGGCGCGGACGAACTCACAGCGGCTTTGGGTTGTTGCAAGCTGTCCTTTTTGGTAGCGCTCTAACTCCCAAAGCAGGTCATCCAGTCGGTCCTCGATCGGCTGCGCTGTATATGGGTTTTCCTTGGCCCACTGCGCGGGAGCTCTGCCCAGTGCCAGCGCATGTCCAAGGCGGTCTCCAAGACGAACCAAACCCGACTCCACTGCCTCGTGGATGCGGCGCAGACCCTCTACCAAGCGCACGAAGTCTTCGCCTGCATGAACCGTGGTGCGCAGCGGTGGGACCTGCCATCGTGGACGATGAACGGCCAGGTACGCTGCGGCTCGCTTGGCCTCACTGCGAACCCGCTGCCACAACGGCAACAGCACCCAGGTGGGCTGCGACAGCTCTGTGTTAGCAACATCTAGCCCGCGTAGCACTAGGAGAAGCTCTGGTTGATTCCGTAGTGCAGCTGCAATGGCACTTGCCTCACTTTTGCGCTGCGCAAACCAAGTCCCGTGTCGGGATCCATACAAGATCGTGCCCGGATCGGCATGCAGGCTACTTTCAGTTCGCAGTCGCTCTTTCACAAAGTGTAGGACTAGGCCCACTTCGGGGCGCAGCACGGGCTCTGCTGGAAGGAATTTGTGCGCAGCACGTGCGATGTCGCGGACTTGCTTGCGGACCTGGGGCCAAGACGTCTCGGGAGTTTGTCTTAGCTCGATGGACTGCAAGCAAAGATCCTGGGACTCAACTTTCATCGCGATTTCTAAGAGCCTGGTGTCCAGTGGTCTGCGTAGCGGTGAAACCCGCCGTTGAAAACGCGAAAACCAGTCTAAGCCTGCAGTCCCTGGGGCCTGGATCAGGTCACGATAAAGCTGGATTCGGAAGCGCAGATACTGAAAGAAGCGTCGCGCGAACAGCGAGTCGCTTCTGCCGTGCAGGCTTTGACAGTAGCGCAGCCCACGACAGACGAAGCGGGTCTCTGCTGATGCGACGCCACTTTGGGGATGTAGCAGTGCCTCTAGCGGGTCATGCGCTGGAGGCTTTAGTCCAGGAACGTGCATTCCCAATAGCCGCCGGTACAAGGACTGCCAGCGCGAGCGAAGGCCGAAGATGGGAGTGGCCTGCTGGTGGTCGGGAAATGCCAGCGCTGCTGTGCACAGTCCCCAAAACACGTCTGGCGGGTCCAGTTTCTCCTGCGTACTGAACCGAGGAGGCGCTGGCAGCTGCCTGCACATGCGACGCAAGGGAGAGTTTTCTACGGAGGAGACAAACTCTGAAAAGGGCTTCGTCCACGTCTGCGCCTCCTGGCGCAATACAAAGCGGGCTAAGATCAGTCGAGAGATTGCTGCAGCTTGTAGCCACAGCTCTAGCTGCTTCACGCTGCCCTTCAAAACAGGAGGCTTCAGCCCTGCAAGGGAGAATGTCCCATCACCCGCAAGTGCGCGCATCAAAGCTGCCCAGATATAGTCAAACGGAACCGACGCCCCAAGATGCAGGTGGGTCTCTGCGCAGCCACGGCCAAGCACTTGCGCAAGTTGATGACTTACGAGCTGCACATGATCTGATGGCGGCTCTGCACTTCCAAGAGGCGCCACCCGCGCAGCAATTAGGAAGTCCTGCGGTAGATATAGCGTCAGCCATCGCCAGTGCTGAGCATGTTGCGCGGGATTCTCATCAAACCGCAAGCGGACTCGGTCGCCTGCATATTCCAGGTAGGTCGCAGCCAAGTGACTGGCGTAGTCGGCCAGCGGAATTGTGCGTGCAGCAAAAGAGGGGTCGTCCGTGGCGCCTACAGGAACATCGGGAAACCAGACGTAATCACGAAGGTTACGTAGTCCATCAAGTGACATTCCGGCGCTACGCGGGGTCAGGATAGAGTCAAGCTCAGCAGCCAGTGCTCGCGTCTGGCCGCTGGGGACTCCTGGAGCCGAACGACTCAGCTTCGTTAGCTGCTGACAAGCTGGAGCCGCCGTGGCAAATGGCAGCGCTTTGGCTTCTGCCTGCAGTGCCAAAAATGGAATGGCTGGGTGCATTATGGTGACCAGACTTAGAAGTCTGTATCAGCGCCCTGAAGAGGAGGCCAACTGGCCTCGGTTACGTTTTAGCCCACTGAGTAGAGTCGAGTACGGATGCTCGATATTGCGGGCTGCTGAATCGACAAGCGCGGCCAGCGCCTGACCCATCGAGTTGCCATCACTAAATGACGAGGTCTGCGTAGCAACTCGCTCCATGCGCTCAACACGGACGGCATCGACCGCCACGAGCAACTTGACTACTTTCTCAGACATACCCTCGGGTGGCGAGTAAAAGCGCATGATGGCGCGAACCGCCCGCATAGGAAGACCGGACTCAGGTGCCATCATCAGTGGAAGGTTGTTCCAAAATTCAGTGTGTGCTGCGGCTTCTAAGCTGGGTTGTGTCTTCGACGCTGCTTCAGTCGGAAGCTGAAGGCTTTCAGAGCGAAATAGCTCGACCCAGGCCTGCTCAGATGGCGGCTTGTCAGGAAATACAGGCAGCAGCGCGGCGTCCTTCAAGACGGCGAAGCATAGACACAGATGGAAGTACGCAAGAGCCTCAATGGTTGCATCCGAGCGAGGAATCGACGGATTGGTACCCACCGCGGCGAGGACTTGGTTCCAGTGCGCGGCAGCTCGGCCTGCGCCTTGGTACGTACGCCAGCGCGGACCTGGCCACGGCATCATCATCATCAAGCCTTGCAAAGGTATGCAGGTCGCAGATGCTGGCCAGTCGGCAAAGGGGAAGAGAGGCAGGCCTTCCTGTTTAGAGGACATCTGGTCCCAGTACAGTTGCCTCACAACTTGCTGTAATTCGGTCCCGGATTCACCTTGGCGCAGAGACGAATCAAAAAATGGGAGGCGAGCACTAAGTGCCACACATGAAAACAAGGGGCCGGGCATGCGAGAAATTAGCTCCTGCCCAACATATTCCGCACGTTTGCTGCTGCTCTGAGGTGTTGCTTCAGAAGTAAGTGCAGGAGACTGTGATGGCAGAGATACGCTGAACCCGTATGCGTCTGCTTTTGTGGTCGATGCCATCAGCTCGGTTAGAAAATGCGTGACTGTAAAGTCGGTTCTCTCCCGCTTTTGGGTGACTAGGTTTCCTAACTCCTGCAACCACTTCACAGATGCTCTCTCTAGAAGCCGCATAGCCTGCGGTGCAACCCGCAGCGGTACTTGCAGAAGTAGTGCAGCAGCTTCGTCCGCAAGGTTCCGCTCGATCGTAAGTGCCCAGTGATACTGCCCATACACGCTGTCGATTTGGACACACAGCTGATTGGCCTGCACTTCAGTGGGCGCGCTGCGCTGCATTCCTTGGATGATGCGCTGCCGACGGGACTGTCGGAGATCTTCACGCGCAACCGCCCACAGATCGGGACCTATCGCCTGCTGCAAGGCTCCCAGCAGTTGATTCGCACACTCTGCTGTCAGACCGCTTTCGGGCGCAGACAAAAGTGCCGCCCGACCATATGCCCAGGTGCGCAGGGACTCAGGAACTACGCCTTCCCTTGCGTGGGCGATCCTGCCGATTTTTCTGTAGACAAGGGGCAGCCCCTGAATTCCAGCATCGTCTAGTCCCTCATATGCGGAAGACCGAGCTGCAAGTGTACAGACTGCAGCTAAAAATGGCTCCAGCGCCTGATCAGGACTTAGATTTTCACGATCTGCTTTTCGCTGCCACTGCAAAAGTAGCCACAGTAGCTGCGGCAGTGCCAGGGACTCAGGCAGCGGCCAGCCCAGTTGCAGGGGCCTTGCCAATTCGGCATTCAGGCTGGCGCCTTGGCTTAGACGAAGCTCTGTTCCCGCCAGCAGCGGCGTTAGGCCTGTATGTAGGGAAGGCGTGACTATCAGCCCGTTTTCGCCTGCCTCATAACCCAGAATGCAGCCAAGACACATGGCAGCAGCGGCGCTTCCTTCATCGCTGCGCAGGTAGTTTGGCGCTAGCTCAGCAGTGAACATTACGAACGAGATCCGAGCCGCCCACATGGAAACTTGGCCCGCTGTGAGGTTGTTCTGACTGCTTCGGCTAGTCTTTAAGAGTGAAGCCGTGCCCTGCTGTCTTCGCACCAGCGGTTGCTCGGCTAATGTAGTACTGACATCGCAGCGCAGCGTTTGGTCGTAGCTGCTTAGCTCCATCGTACCCAGATTTTTTTCTGCATCGATAAGGCCGCGCGCTTTGGTTGATTGGATCCATAGCTCGTGAACCAGCGCGTGCAGTACTTTTTGTGCAGCGTGCTGAGAACGATCGGAATCTTCTGCAGTCGATGCCCCAGTCGAGCTGCTGGCAGCGTCAGCCTTCATGTGATGGCGCTGCAGAAGAAGAAGCCAGTGCGCTAGTGCGCGCGGTGTACTGGGCAGTGCGTCGCATAGCCAAGGCAGAAGTTGCAATGCCTCCGCAAGCTCCGACCTTGCTGCCTGGCTGTGCTTTCTGAGAAGATCATGTAGTGATGCTGATGGCAATGACGCAGTGGCCTCTGTCTTCTCCTGCAGCAGGGAAAACTTCAGCCGCTCTTCGCCTGACATCTGCGGAATCTCGCAGCGGTGTGGTGCTGGAATCAGCTTGTCGTAGACCTGTCGCGCAAGCTGCACGCTAGCACTCCAGCGAGCGGTTACATCCGCTGACGGCAACATGCCGGGCTTGACTGGGCCACACATGAGGTCCATGCACACGCCTTCTAGCGCCTGCAAGAGCTGGCGGCTTTCCCCGGTCAGGATAAACGCCAAGCGATGGTGTCCAAACAGACGCAGCGCATCTAGAAGCGCCCGGGTTCGCTCAGGCGCCAAGTCGGCATCATCCACAGCGAGCAGGAACAGCAGGCTTGGCTCCTCAGGGTTCCTTGTGTCGGGGTTTTGGAACTTGGTTGCGACTACGTAGTCTTTCTTCAGCGCATCTAGGAATGCGTCAATGGCCAGGGGCAGCCGGTGTCGCTGTTCCTCTGCTGCCATCTGCTCGCTGGTATAGCTTTCCAGGTCTGGGTTGCCCTGCAGTCGCCCCCGCGTTGCATCCCAACCCTCGACGATTGAGGAGGCAAGGCTGCGCCACATCTCGCGGCATCGAAGCTCTTTTGCGTCCTCAGATAGCCAGGGTGGACGCGGCTTGTCCTCGCCGTGCTGGTCGGGGTGCTTCGACTCAACCTCGCGCACCACGGCTTCCATGCAGCTGACGATGTGCAGCAGAAAGTTGGTATTGGGAGGCAGCGGCACCATGTCCACTAGTGCGATGGGAATCACCCGCGCATCTCCCAATGCACTACCTACTTCAATCTGCCAGTCCCGGCATGGCTCCGCTGTGTTGCCCCGTGTGAAGCGTGGACTTTTGTAAGACTGCAGCGCATCCAACAGCGAAAGCAAAAGGGCGGTCTTTCCTGCGCCCCGCCCCGCTTCAAGTAGTAGTACGCAGTTATAGCGCGCGGGCTCGATGGGAACCAGTGTGTGCAGACGGTTTAGGTCGTGCGCAGGCAAGACCGCCATACTGGCAAGCAGAGCCAGTGCCTGACGTGCCGCTTGCTTCTGGCCCACTGTTAGTTCTGACCACTTCAGGATGCCAGCCTCGCGACTGGCCTGGAGTGGCCCAGAGGTCTGCTCTCTGGTCGATGCACCTACTTTGCCCATTAGAGCATGCTGGCGCATGCGCGCGCGGCGTGTCAACTGAGCGCACTCCTTTATGGATCTTGGACGGCGGCAATGTAGTGAATCACCTCCTACATCAGACATAGGAACGCAGCCTATGTTCTCCCGGCCCGAAGACTTCAGCGGACCTTGCTGCGCTTCAGGATGGCAACGAGCTAGCTTGCGCCCGCTGTTGTTTTCGCACGCGCGGCTGGCATACGATGGTTACATGGCTGACTCTGCACACGCTGCGGCAGGAGACATCGACCGTAGTTTTTCAGACCGAGTAGAAGTAGACCTGTTCTGCCTAGCTTACTTCCCCAAGGAGTACGCGGCGTTTTCCCCAAAGGAGACCAGCTTGGCGCGAATAAGCCAGGTGGTGCAGGCGCACGGCGAAGCCGAAGTGAGGGCCAAGCTGGAGCGGTGGCTTCGACATCAAGACCCGGGCTACATCGACCGCGCAGCCAGCACGCAAGCTCACGCGCCTATCGCGCTCCCAGACCTCGACTGGGTAAAGCTGCATCCAGACGCGCCCTTTGATCAGACGACGCACATCCACAACCAACGCTTGGCAGCCAAGTTACTTGACGGCCTGCGCACCTCCTTCGCACTGCGGCTCGTCAGCCCGATGCGCCAAGGAAAGTCCTGGTGGCGCAAGTGGCTGGTCAATCGGCTCAAGGACGATCCCAGCATTCGCGTGCTAGAGGTTGACTTCGGCACCTGGAGTCCCATGCAGACTGGCGATCTGAAGCGGCTGCTAAAGACCTTATCGGCAGAGCTGCAAAAGCAGCTACGACTTGACCCCGAAGAGTCCAGCGCTTTAGCGCCAGAGCCCACTGGCATGAATGAAGTATGGGACGCCATCCGGGTCTGGAAGCAACGTCCCGAGCACGCGGCAACGACACTGGTCTTGATTCTGGACAGCCTGCAGCAGCTGGAGCACACCTCCGCTGCACAGGGCTTGTTTGCTCCCTTGCGAGCGCTGCTGCAAGCAACCCCTGGGGTATTTGTGCTGCTTTTGATGCCTGCGCTTAATAGCAGTCCTATCTATCAGTCCACATGGGCGCTTGGAAACATAGAGCAAATCTCTGACCTAACCCGAGAACAGGTACTGGAATCAGCGAGGCTCTATCAGCAAGAACAGCGAATTCAAGAAGGCATTAGCCGAGAAGTCCTTTGGCAGCTTATCGGTGGGAATCCATACTTGAACAAAGTAGCATTTTATGCTGCAGCGCAATGTCAGAACCGCAGCTGGGCTGAGCTATTAGAAGAGGCGGTGACATGTAGTGATGGTGGCGAGCTATTTAGGCATTACTTCACAGCTTTACGGCAAGTGATCGGTGCGGAACATATTAAGTACTTGCGTAACGTATACGACGGCGCTGTAAAGGAAGATACGAAATATATCGATCGGAACTTGCTAGACTGGGGCATCACTTTTTATCAATCGAACGCCGTCAAGATTCGATGCCCACTATATCTACAGCTTTTGCGGCGGTTGTAGACCAATGGCTAGCACTGATTCAATGATAAGCCTGCAGCCCTACGGGATGCTGCGCGAGACGGCACTTTATATCGAGCGCCCGGCTGATACCAAACTACGCGATCAGCTGATAAACGGCGTTCACTGCATTGTGACCGCATCGCGGCAGGCTGGAAAGTCCAGCTTGGCTGGTCGCACCGCACGAGAGCTAAAAAAGCGCGGTATCACTTGCAGCCTGCTTGATCTAACCCTGCTGCCCACGACTTCTCCGCGTGAGTGGTTCCAGCAGCTAACCAAGTTCCTAGCCGATGACCTAAAGTGGCAACCAGCACAGTATCGGGCACTGTGGCAGCAGCACCAAGGCGAGGACTATCGAGCCTTGTGGCTTGATTTTCTGCGCACTGCTGCCAGCCAAGCCAAGCATGAACTGGTGCTGCTGTTTGATGAAGTAGACTGCCTGCTAAGTCCTAGCCTGAAGCTAGATGCCTTCTCTGAAGCCTTGCATGAGTTCACGGCCACACTTCCACCGCAGAGTGGCAAGTTTTCAGTCGCCATCGCCTTCTTTGGTGTGTTTCAGACTAGTGGTCAGCTACTGGGACAGACCGGCGGGTCTGCCTTTGGAAACTTAATCAAAGACTTTGAGCGCATCTACCTGCGGCGCTTTACCGAGAAGGAAATTCTGATCTTCCGGCCCGCTCTTGATAAATCGTCAGACCCTGATGCTCTACTAAAAGCCGTCTATCGCTGGACCGCAGGTCAGCCACACCTGACCCATCGCTTGGTGTACGAGCTAAAGACGCAGTCCCATCTGCAGGAGGGGACCGCAGGTGCCGTCGTTGATGACCTGGTCCAGCAGCTATACTTAGACCCAGGACGCATCAGCGATGACTTTCTGGAGTCCGCCAAAGAGCGCATTCGCGTCCTTGGTCGAACCCCAGGAAGCGACACCCAAATCCAGCTAGCGCTGCGACTATATCGACGAGTACTCGGCGGTGAGTCGATTGCGATTGATCTGAATAGTCCATTGCAGCAAGAGCTAGGTTTGCTGGGCCTTTGTCACAATGAAAAAGGAATACTGGCCCCCCTATGCCTTATCGTCCAGAAGGTATTTAACTTAACTTGGCTTGAAAAGCAGTTAACCACGACCTGGTTTGACACTGCTTTTGAAAAGTGGAAATCCAGCAATGAGAACAGCCCAGCACGCCGCGATGCGAAGCTGCTGCTATCAGGTTGGATGTTGGCAGACGCGCAAGCCTATCTAGATCAACGAGAAAGAATTTCTCCAGAAGAGCGCGACTTTGTGAGTCGCAGTCTAAGTCGGGTGAATAGACGAGAACGTGCTTATTTTGCTTCGTTCGTATTGGCAGTATTTGCGTTTGTTCTTGCGATTGCATTACTGCTTATTTATGCTGATAATTTATTATTGCGCACAAAAATGCTCGAAGTTCAGTTAAGCGAGAAGATTGCACAACAAAAGTTGGCTGACAGTGAAAGGCGATCTAAGAGCCTAGAAGCAGACTTAGCTGACTCAAAAAATCGAGAAGCCAGCACCGCTAGCGAACTGCGTGATCTGATTAAGAGCAATCGAGAGCAACAAATGCTGGCGGAGCTAGACCAAAAAGAACTACAGGAGCAGCAGAATAAGATTGATGAACTCTTATCAAAAGTAAAGGATGCCGATGACGCTCAGGGCGAGATTAAGCGACTAAAACTCCTTGCCGCTAATCTAAATAAAAGACTGGCGATCGTCGCCCAAGATAAGGAACAGCTAGCAAAACAGCTTGCAGTCCTGCAGTCAGAAAAGCCGGTAACAAAAGTAATTGTGCCAGAAAAAGTGGTTGTGCCAGAGCCACCGAGACAAACGCTAGCGGCTGACTATACAAGTACTTTCCCGCATACCACAGCCGTGGACGCGGTGGCCATATTGCCAGACGATAACTTAATGGTCAGCGGCACCGATGCTGGCTTGGTCTCTTTTTGGAGCGTACTCACGCAGAAGATTCGGTCCTCGATCAAAGTTCATGCGGGTCATGTCAACAGCATCGTCATCAGTGCCGATGGCCGCCGGGCGGCGTCCGCAGGCAGGGACGGCATGGTGGTGGTTTTTGATGCCAAGACCGGGGCCACTGTAAAGCAGCAGCTTGCGCATCCCGGCGGTGCCAATGCGCTGGCGTTTTCTGCCGATGGTCAGTGGCTGCTAAGCGGAGGCGAGGATGGCACCGCGAAGCTGTGGCGGGCCAGCAATGGCGACAGCATGGCCGAGCTGACCGGCCACAAAGGCCCGGTCAGCGCCGTAGCGTTTTCGCAGGATGGCAGCACCGCCATCACCGGTGGCGCAGACAAGACGGCGCAGGTCTGGAAGCTGCGGGATGGCAAGCCTGCGTCTACTGCACCAGTGGTGTTACAGGGACACTCTAAGTGGGTCAGCTTTGTGTGGTTAAGCGCAAAAGGTACCCGCGCCCTGGTGGGAACTGAAGACAGCCGTAGCTACCTGTGGCTGATTGATGGCAAGAAGCCACGCTCTTCAAACCTGGGCATGCTGCGACAGCGCTTCAGCATGTTTTTGACCGACCAAAAGAAGCGTGAGTCCAAAGGCGCAATCCTAGCGATGATGCAAAGTGATGCCACAACCTACTTTGCCAGCACTGACTCACACGGGGTTGTCTGGATCTGGGAAGCATTTACCGGAAATCCAGTGCAAGAGCTAGCCCATGAAGACAACGGCGAGAAGCAAATGCTCGACAATGCCGCTGCGTTTTCGCCTGATGGCAATTATGTTGCTACGGCTAGCGCAGACAAAATAGTGCGGATCTGGCGACTAAAGAAGCGACCTATGAAATTACCAGAATAGGCAAGTTTTAATTTCATCGTGATGCGCATTCACTGTCGTAATTAAATAGGACAGAATGACGACGACTCTTCGCTCATACGGTATCAATCGGCAAAAAGGCACTGACCATGGCGACACTCTCGGTTGAACAGGCCATACCGCTGCTGCGGGCGCGCGTCCAAGAGCAGCGCTTGATTCCGTTTATCGGCGCTGGCTTTTCAGTGCCGCTGGGTCTGCCGTCGTGGGCCCAGCTAGTAGAGTGGATGGCCCAGCGCCTTGGCTTTGACCCTAAGCTGTTCCGGGTTCACGGCGACTCAGCCCAGCTTGCAGAGTATTTTGACCTGAACGCAGAAGGCAACCTGGCTGCACTTGTGGAATATATGCGGCAGTCTTTCCATCGCGACGATGCCGAAGCGCGGAGACGTGCTTCAATCACGCATACTGCATTGGTAAAAATACCGCTAAAGACAATATACACCACCAACTATGATGAACACATCGAACGGGCATTTTCGGATGCGAATCTGCGGTGTATGCCAATTGCGACGATTGCCGACTTTCAAAAAAGTTATCATGCTGGAACCTGCCAAGTACTAAAGTTTCATGGCACTTTGGAAGAACCTAGCTCTATAGTAATATCCGAAAGTCATTACTTTAATCGAATGGCACTAGAAACCCCCATGGACCAGCGCCTGCGCGCAGACATTCTGGGGAACACAATGCTATTTATTGGCTACCGATTTAGTGACATGAATATCAGAAATATTTGGTATCGCATGCATCAACTGCGGAAACAGTCAGGCGCGCAAGCTGCTGCTCGACGAAGCTATGTGACGGTCTTGGGTTCACTGGGCCTTGTTCAAGAACGCTTATTAAGTGAGTGGGGCATTGATATTATTGAACTAAATCGAGATAGGAACCTTGTTAATCGGCAAATGCAGCAATTGCTTACCGAAATTGCCAGGTGATTTTTAATGCCTAAAGTTTACTTCGTGAGCAAAAATCTTTCTAAGTGGGAAATTGCACAGTGGTGCTTTGATGGCAGCCCGTTATCGCTTCTGCATATCAATGAAAATTTGACCGAGATACTCGAGACCGATTTGGAAGCGCTGGTGCGTCAAAAAGCCCTGGCGGCGTTTGAGCGGATTCGGGCACCGCTCCTGGTTGAACATGGCAGCCTGGCGCTGGAGTACCTAAAGGGGCTACCAGGACCGCTGATTGAGCCCGTATGGCGAAAGCTAGAACAAAGGATGTGCGCACTGGTGCCTGCGGGCGAGTCTCGTTCGATCGAGATCGAGTCGGCAGTCTGCTATTGCGACGGGCGGGGCTTCAATGTTTTCCGCAGTGCCATGCAGGGTAGCCTTGCATTGTCGCCAGCAGGCGTAGGCGGATTTCACTGGGACCCCATCTTTATCCCCAGCGGGCATACTCAGACTTTTGCTGAACTTTCCTTCGATGAAAAGCAAGCACTGGCTCCCAATGCGCAGAGCCTACGGAAGGCTCGCGCATTCATCGAGTCACAGCTCTAAATCGAGGCGACCTCGCTTGCCACTCAGTGCTTCAGCTTCGGCAGCTGCTTCTGAAACATGAACACGCCTTGCGGGGGACGCGTTTTTGAGCCGGTGAACGGAATCTGGCCTACGTGTGTTACCGCCACCCCAGAACCGCCAGTAAACGCGAGCATTGCAACCGACTGGCACTGACAGCGCTGCACGCAATTGCGTTGCGGGCAGCGCTGCTGGGTGAAAGTCGTTATCCAACCGTCTCTGAGATAATTAGTCAGACCAATAATTTCTCTTTCTACAGGTGAGTGGTCCCGATGGCAGGGTTTCTTAAGATTTCGCGTTCCATTCGCAGCAGCGCGACGTCGCGGCGTAGCTGGAGCAATTCCTGTTTCTCGGTTGGACTGAGCGATGTGGAGTCTGGCGGGGGGCGCTGGCCTGGCGGAGCCAATCCCGCAAGGTGGTGACATGGACTGTCATAGACCGGCCAATGTGACCGCGTCCGGACCGGGTGGGGCGATCCAACAGAAGAGTAGAAAAATTAGTAATGGCCAGAGGGGTTTACCCCGACGGCCTGGTAGCTCTCCAGCGGTGGAGGACGGCGCCAGTCAAGGGGCGCATAGCGACGAGCGTAGCTCGCTTGCCCTTGATTGGCGTTGGCCCCTACCGCAACGGACTGAGCGCATTGTCAGTATGAACCCAGTCAGCGGATCAGTTCCCCCGGTCCCAACGCGATCAGTGGGGCCGGTCTGTGTAGCTTCACCCCAATCCGGACTACGTCCCCCTCCCAAGATTAGAGGTCGAGCTCATCCACAAAGCCTCGTAGCGCGGATTCCCTAAGCGTGTCTACGATGCGTTAGCGAGAGGGCAGACC
>Ga0116158_10003084_pt1 | contig 14530 bp, 12 predicted proteins | sample AD_UKC052_MetaG_FD_89883 | JGI IMG/M metagenome (GOLD analysis project Ga0116158, IMG submission 89883) | Active sludge microbial communities of municipal wastewater-treating anaerobic digesters from USA - AD_UKC052_MetaG | ecosystem: Engineered > Bioreactor > Anaerobic > Digestate | place: USA... | reverse complement strand
CCATCAAACTGACCACCCTGAAGGTTAAATCCACCAAAAATCCAGATTTTGTGCTGATAAATTTCAGACATGAACCATTTCCGTGCTTTCCACGGCGCATGTTCAGTTAACTGATTCCAGTTGAGACCATCCTCCGAAACCCAAACATCATTATAGTATGCCTCAGTTTGTATATTCTGGCCCCCCAAAAAATACAACTTCCCATTCATTGCCTTTAATTCTCCGTAATTTCTGGGTGGGATAGTATGGTTTTGGAATGTAAAATCAATGCCGTTGTTACTGTAACCACAAACAGAAGTATCTACAAAATAAATTTTATCGTTTAAAACGGTAAGGCGGCTGGTTGAGCCAAAGAACTCGTAGGGAACAGTTCCATGGATATCCCATTGAATACCATCAACAGAACAGTAAATGTTGTAATTGGTATACACCCACATACTATCCTTGTAAACAATAAACCTGCTGTAATGGGTAAACGGCAGGGAATCAGAGATCTTAGTCCAGTTTACCCCATCTTCAGAGTTCCATACATAGGCAGATGACCCATAGGTCTGATTATCCTCTTTCAGACTCCAACCCCCTAAAATCCAAATTTTTCCTTTGTAGGTAAGGCAGGCATTGGGTTCCGAATCTGCAGCAGGCAGCGATATGGTTGATGCCAGTTTGTTCCAGTTTGTGTGCACGGGGTTTAAATCACCTGGTGTGGCAAAATGCTCAGGAAAAATGGACCATTGCCCCGAAATGGCATTTCTTACCCAGATTTCATTATATTTTATTGGGTTTGTGGGTATTAAACTGTCTTCGGCCACCCCATCCTTATTCAGCAAATAAAGGTTTTCGGCACCTGTTGTAATTTCAACCGGAACTTCGGGAAGATTAGCCTGTCCTGAATTACTTAAATAAAATAAAACGATTTGACCCGGAAAAATAGTTTGGTTCCTGAGCGAAATTGTTTGCGAATTTTCATGACCAGATACCCTTAATTTGTAATTTCCTGCTTCTTCCGGGAGATTTCCCTGGTTGGAAATTTCAAGCCAGGCTGCATTTTCGGGGCCCGAAATGCCATGTGGTTGCCCGGGGTTAGGCATATATTCTGTTATTTTAAGACCAGTTTGGCCAAAACCCGTGAGCAGTGTGTGTAATAATATCCAGGTAAAAAAGTGTTTCATTCATGGTTTATTATCTGACATTATTAAAATTAATAGGTTTAAAAAAATAATAATGCCCTGGGTTATTTTAAAAATAGCCAATCACTTTTTATTCAAATGCGCTATTTAATCCAATCTCAAATGTAAAAATAATTCAAAAAAATTAATTGTGGTAGGTTTGTCACCTCGAAAAGTGTAGCAGGAATTTTGAATGACGAATAGTTTAACACATTTTTGGAATCAGTTACAGGCCTCTTCTTTCCTTAAAAAGGCAGGAATAGTTGCATTCGGAACAATAATTGCCCAGGGCATTCTCATTCTTTTTGTTCCTTTCCTTTCCCGAATATATACGGTTGAGCAGTTTGGACTATTGGGTATTTTTATGCTTGTTGGCATGTTTGGCATACAATTGCTTACCTGGCGTTTTGATTATGGTATTGCAAGTGCTGAAACGGCTGACTCTGCGCGAAATATCCTTTCTTTATGCATGGTAACAGCCATTGGTTCCACCATTATTTATGGGGTATTGCTGCTGCTGCTTGAACCGGCGCTTAGCCTGAAGGGAGGTTTTGAGATAAAGGGGTACCTGGTATGGATATTGTTTTATGGTTACAGTGGTTCAATCTGGAACGCGTTTACATTATATAATATCCGGATGGCTGACTATAAATTAAATGCCGGATTTACCATTTTGAGGGCTTTGCTCATTGTAATCACCTCTTTTTTAATGCAGGATGCAGATTTCAATGGCCTGATAGCTGGACTGGTTACCGGTCAATTGTTTGCAACCATGTTATTGGTGGCTATTACCACCAGGCAAATGCCTGTACCTTTTTGGGGGGCTTACGGGTTCTCCGTTTCCGCGCTGTTAAATACTGCCAAATCTTCTGCTGGTTTTTTAAAATACTCCTTTCCATCGGCGGCTATTGAGCTTTTTTCAGGTCAGTTACCGCAGTTTTTCATCGGTACATTTGGGGCAACAGGATTTGGATGGTTTTCGCAGGCCAACAGGTTATTAAATGCTCCGCTTGATTTGCTTGGGCAAAGTATCAGGGCGGTTTTTTGGGAAACCGGCAGCAAGCAATTCAGGCAGGAAGGACAATGTATTGTTCTTTTTGATAAAATTATGTTCAGGCTTGCAGGATTTTCAATTTTGCCCTTTATCCTGCTTTTCTGGCTGGCACCCTGGCTTTTCGGGTTTGTGTTGGGTCAGGGCTGGGAAGAAGCCGGTCATTTTGCGCGCCTGCTTGTACCATTGTGCTTTTTCCGCTTTATCAGCAATCCTCTTTCCTCTATGTTTTATATAGCAGAAAAGCAGCGGTATGATTTTTCTATACAGGCAATTGTTTTGCTTTTGGTTATTGTGCTTTATTTTTTCCCCGGTTTGGGCATCCACAGGGTTGAGTCGGCCATCATGCTTTACTCGGCCATTTATAGTTGTAAGTATTTGGCCGAATTGTGGTTTTCGCGGCAGTTTGCTATTGGGTCAAAGCAAAGCTAAATTTGACCTGATTTCTTAAATATTTCAAATATTTTTGGGTATTCCATGATTTTTTTATCAGTTTCACCTGGTGAATGGAAAAATTCCAGGCTAACCTATCAATAAAATAGTAGTATGATTTTGTCTTCAAAAACAATAGCTGCCCTGATTTGCAGGACGGTTTGTATTGTTCTGATGGTTTTATGGGCGGATGGTATCTGCTATTCGCAAACCCAAACGCCGGTTAAATTGTACCACTGCATGGTAGATCTGGAGGATCCCCAAAAAAATGTGATGAAAAAATACAATATAGAGGCTGCCGTGCTGATTGACGGCCGGTATATTGACCCCAAAAATACCGGTTATATTGATTCCGTTTCATTTGCAAAAGCCATCCTGACCTTTTTTCCCCGACCCGCAGATAAAGGATTGGGGTTGCTGGATCTTGAGGATGAAAACTATAAATCCCTCAGAAATGAGGGAAGATCGAAAGTACCCCTTTCAGTTGCTTTGGAGCAGTTTATAAAAATGGTGCGTATTGCAAAAAACCTTCGGCCTAATGTAAAATGGAGTGTTTATAATATACCTTATACTACCTATTATGATAAGACCGACAAATGGAAAAGCCAGCAAAAGTTTCTAGATCCTTTACTAAAGGAACTTGACATTTTTACCCCTTCCCTTTATGATTTTTACCCTGCAAGTGTTGACTGGGCGGATGATAAAGCCTATTTTACCGAAAATATAAGAATCGCTTTAGAACTTGGTCATCTTTATAATAAGCCTGTAATGCCCTATATCTGGAACAGGTGGCATGACAGTAATGCAAAGTCAGGCTTGCTTCTTATTGATGAAAATGAGTTTGAACAGGATATCAGGTGGATTATCCAATCCCGTTTTGAAAATACCACTGTTACCGGTTTAATCTGGTTTGATGCCCATACTGATTTTTACAGAATAAAACCCGAATTGAAAAAGCAGGATAATTTAAAGGTTGGCGCAAGGGAGAACCAAACCTCTGTTAAGGTATTTGATCGCTATGCAAGACTATTGACTGATATTACAAATAATTGATTATTAGCCGTTTTTTTGATTTTTTTTCGGGTGATCCAGTTATATATTTCAATGAGGTCTTAAGGGTAATTATATCTTTTTGGTTGTGCTTTACCCATTATTTACATCGCTTTTTCATATAGCTTTTCATTTATTTTGTTGAAGGGGTGATTCCGGTTGCTATTCACTTTAATACCGGGGGAAGGTGTTTTTTTCCGTAAATTTGCCATGGGTTTACAATTTCTGGTGCGTGTATCTTTTTCAATTGCAGGGGAGGTCCTTAAATAAAAACCCGCCAAATTGCAATTATTATTAACTATTGGGTTAGTGGCTTTGGGTTACCGTCACAACCTGAATTGGAAAATTATTACTGGAATGGAATTTTATCTTTCTGTTATCGGAAAGGCGTTGAAAAAGCAAATTTTGACTATTACCGATACCATACTGGTGGTTGGTGGTGGCGAAACAGATAAAAGGGTTTTTTTGGAACATGGCTTTAAGAATGTAGTTATTTCCAACCTGGTATATCACCATCAGGTAAATGATTACACACCTTTTAAATGGGAACCCCAGGATATGGAGCACCTGACCTATGCAGACAATTCTTTTGACTGGGTTTTCGTACATGCTGCCCTGCACCATTGTGCTTCACCTCATTTTGCACTTTGCGAAATGCTGCGTGTTGCCAAAAATGGTGTGGGTGTATTCGAATCAAGGGATAGTTTGCTCATTCGTACCGCGGTAAATATGAAATTGGTCTCAAAGTACGAACTCGAAGCGCTGGTATTAACCAATGGTGAAATGGGCGGAGTAAGAAACTCAAATGTTCCCAATTTCATTTACCGTTGGAAAGAAAGTGAGGTAAAAAAGACAGTGAATTCATTTTTACCGCAATACATACATGATTTTCACTTTTTTTATGATTATATGGTGCCCACCCAAAGGATGGATATGTCCCCTTCATTCTCTAAGCGGCTTTTGGTCAGGATGGTAGCTGTAGTAGCTCCTGTTTTACGGTTTTTATTCCCAAAACAGGGTAATCAGTTTGCTTTTCTTGTATCGAAAGAAGGCAAATTGCAACCATGGTTAAAAAGGGGAGGCGAAAGCGGGTATACTTTTCAACTTGAATATATCAGGGATAAGTTTAACCCCGAAAAGTACAAGCGCAGGTGAAAATAGGGATTTGCCATATTTTTGCATGAACATTAAATCCAGAATTCGGAGAATGCCAAATAATTTAGAAACTGATTACCAGGTTTGTTCATATTGTTTATTAGACAGTAGTGTTCCCCAAATTACATTTAATGAAGAGGGCTTATGCAATTACTGTCAACAATTTTTTGAGAGAGGATCCGACATCCTCATCTCCCCGGAACAGCAGCAAAGCCAATTAAACCAGATAATTGCAAAAATTCAAAAGCAAGGTGAGGGAAAACCCTATGATTGTATAATTGGTTTAAGCGGCGGAATTGATAGCAGTTATGTGGCATGGTTGGTAAAAAAGCATGGCCTCCGTGCCCTTGCTGTTCATTTTGATAATGGCTGGAATTCTGAAATTGCTGTTGGTAACATAGAAATGATCTGCAAGTTGCTGGGTTTTGAACTGTACACCTATGTGGTTGATTGGGAGGAGTTTCGTGATTTACAGTTGTCATTTCTTAAAGCAGGGGTAGCAAATGTTGAGATTCCAACAGACCATGGCATATTTGCCACTCTGTATAAACTGGCAAGGAAGTTTAAGGTTAATTATATAATTGATGGCTTAAACCATGGTACTGAGTTTGGAAGAAAGGATTTTTTTGCAAATGGTTGGATATATACAGACCTGAAACACCTGTCGGCCATTCATAAAAGGTTTGGGACCATAAAACTCAAAACCTTTCCCAGGATGAGTGTTTATAAAAAAGCCTTATTGCAGCAAATAGCTGGTATTCAACAAATTAGCATTCTAAATTATGTTGAATACAACAAAGCAGCAGCACTAAAAGTACTGGAAAACGAATTGGAATGGAGAAGTTATGGTGGCAAACATCATGAATCGCTGTTTACCAAATGGCACCAATTGGTGTACCTCAAACGCCGTTTTGGTTTTGATAAAAGAAAGCTTCATCTGAGTGATTTAATTTTAAGCGGTCAAATTACCCGGGACGAGGCAATTGCAGAGCTCTCCAAGCCAGCCATTTTACCTAATGAACTTGTTCAACTTGAAACCTATGTGCAAAAGAAGCTTGGCCTTACCCCAGCAGCTTATGAAAATTTAATTACTTCTCCTCCTGTTAACTTTACTGAATATCCAAATGATAAATGGCTGTTCAATCTGTACAATAAATGGCGGAAATGAAAATTGCACATGTTGTTTCTTATTTTTCAACCTTATGGAAATACCAGGAAAATTTTTTGGCTGAAGAGCAGGCTATTGACGGACATGATGTTCATGTTTTTACGTCAAACCTGAATTATCCCTACCCTGATTACAAAACCATTGCCCAACCCGTGCTGGGACCCAGGTTGAAGCGTTTGGCAATTGAGCATACATCAGGGTACACGGTACATAACCTTGAGGTCAGGTTTGAATTCTCTCACCGGGTTTGGCTCAAAGGAATAATGGATGAATTGGTTCGGTTGCAACCTGATGTGATTTTTTGCCATGGCATCACCCAGCCACATTCCTTTCAGCTTTTATACCACAAAAGGTTACAGCACATTCCCATAATTGCCGATGAGCATGTATTGCTTTCCGATATTAAGGATAGCTTTTCCAGGAAAATGTTTTACAGGGTCACAGGCTTTTTTTTCAGAAAGAAAATGGAGCGACGGGTAAAGTGTTTTGTTGGTATTTCGGATGGGGTAGGCAAGCTTTTTAAGGAACTGGTAGGTCTTTCTGATTCCAGGGTTCAAATAATACCCCTGGGCACCGATTCCAGGTTGTTTAAGCCCGACCCGGCGCTGGGAGCTGCATTTAGAAACTTGCATCATTTACCCGAAAATGCCATTGTAGTGGGCTATACGGGCAAAATTGGGGAGTATAAAAAAGTACATTTTTTAATAGATGCAGCCGAAAAGTTACCCCAGTTTCACATTTGTATCCTTTTGGTAGGCAATGTCTTTGCCGATTATGCCCCATTTCTCCGGCAGAAAATCGAAACATCTTCTGTTAAGGTTGTTTGCCTGCCTGCAGTAACAGGGCATGAATTACCTGCCGTTTACAATGCATGTGATTTTTTGGCTTGGCCGGCACACCAAACCATTAGTACTGTAAGCGCATCTTCCTGTGGAAAAGCAATCATTTGCTCTGATTTCTTAAAGGAACGTTTTGAAAAGGGTCAGGGTTTGGGTGTTGTTTCAAGTGATTTCAATTCTTTTTTTACCGCTTTCAGCTTTTTGGTTGAAAATGAAACCGAAAGGCAGAAAATGGGTGATAATGGAAGACTTTGGGCTGAAACTGAAGTATCCTGGACATCCATTCACCTGAAATTCATGAAAATTTTATCCCATTGAGGGGAACAGGCTTGCTGATGCAGGGGAGGCTGAACGGATGTTATTTTGTACCTGCTTTTCATTTACTTTTGCTTTTTCAAAAAAAAATGGTTTAAAACTGATAGAATGGTTTCGGTATGTATGGCAACATTTAATGGGCAAGATTTCATCCGCGATCAGGTACTATCTGTTTTGGAGGAGTTGGGTCCGGGAGATGAATTAATTATTTCCGATGATTCTTCAACCGATAATACCGTTGCCCTTATCCAGGAGTTGCATGATCCACGAATTAAGCTGTTCACCGGATTTAATGGCCGCAGCCCTGTTGCCAACTTTGAAAATGCACTTCGCCATGTGTCCGGCCAATATGTATTCTTATGTGATCAGGATGATATCTGGCTACCGGGAAAAGTAACACATTGTATTGAGGTGCTTCAGACCCACGACATTGTGGTTACCGATTGTAATGTGGTAAATGAGCGCCTTGAAGTGTTGCATGAGTCCTTCTTTAAATCAATGAAAAGCGGTCCGGGCTTTTTCAAGAATTTTTTCAAGAATACCTATCTTGGCTGTTGCATGGCTTTTCGCTCCGAAATTATCCCTATCATTTTACCGTTTCCAAAAAATATCCCTATGCATGATATTTGGATAGGATTTGTAGGGGAACTTATGTTGCGAACAGCATTTTCAGAAAAATCCTTTTTAAAATACAGGCGTCACAAGCAAAATGTATCCAGCACCACTGAGAAATCCTCAGCCAAGTTTTTCCAGCAGGTTGGCTTCAGGGTGGGTTTAATATCCAATATACCTTCTTTGATTTACAGGTATTATCGCAAACAGGGTAATCTGAAGGAAGTAAATGCATAAACAACCAGTAATTTTCATTGGTTTTTTTGTAATCCTTTATTAACTCCCTGAATTTTACCATCATGATCCCATAAACTGTTCTATGGTAACCATTATTGACTATAATATAGGCAACCTTACTTCCATCCGGAATATGCTGATCAAGATCGGCCATTCAGAAGTAAGGATTTCAAAGGAAACAGCTGATATTGAATCAGCATCCAAACTTATATTGCCCGGTGTAGGTCATTTTGATTATGGTATGCAGCAATTAAGAAATGCTCCTTTTTTTGAGGCATTGAACAGGCGGGTACTTACAGATAAAATACCTGTGCTTGGTATTTGCCTCGGTGCACAATTGCTTTTGGATGGCAGCGAAGAAGGGGAAGAAAAGGGGCTTGGCTGGATTGAAGGCAAGTGCAAACGCTTTGATATATCGCGGCTGGACGAAGGGTTGAAAATACCGCATATGGGGTGGGGCGATATTAAACCACTGAAGGAAAGTATGCTTTTGAAGGACCTGCCTGAAGATCCCCGGTTCTATTTTGTACATACTTACCACATGGAATGTACCAACCCGGCCCACCATTCTATTGAATCAGTTCATGGTTATCCTTTTATTGCCGGGGTAGAAAAAGATAATATTTTCGGCGTGCAGTTTCACCCTGAAAAAAGCCATAAGTATGGTATGAAATTACTGAAGAACTTTGTAGATTATCAGGGTATTTCAGGAGGATAACCACTGTTCTTTCTTCTAGCTTACCAGTATTTCCTGCATTTTTTCCTTTAAAACAGCTGGATGAAACCTCCGCATGGCATATTCCCTGTTGCGCTCACCAATTTCAAGTTTGGCAGCCTCTGGCAGGGCAATAAAACCAAGCAGCTGTTCCGTTAATTTTTTGGCTTCGCCATGCAACACTTCAAGGTTACCCGGAAGCAGGTCGAGGATATCGGAAATATGCGAGGGCCGTGGGCCGATGTACAAAATGGGCTTACCAATGTACATGGAACCGTAAATTTTATTGGGATGGGTAAAACTAACCTGGTTTTCGCCGAGTATAACCGTTTGTATGTCGGAGGAGCCTAGTGAATTGTGGATGTTGTTACGGGGCTGGTAAGGAAGTTGGATGATGTTGGAAAGCGCATGCTGCTGTTTAAAATCTGCAACGTCTTTTTTGCGAACGCCGCCCCCAATAAAAACAAACAAAAATCTCGGATCATTTTGAAGCAATAGGGCAGCCCCCAGCAGGGTATCCAGCGGATGTACAAAGGCATGGTTGCCAGAATACATGATCACTGTTTTATCACCAAACTGGTTTTCGATGCGGAAGGGGTTCTCCATCCTGCCTCCGGTATAAACATTGTCCATTACCGGCCACACGGGTATTATGTAAATATTTTCTGCCAATGCTCCTTTCTTTACAAGGTAGGTGGCCATGTACTTATCCAGCGCGATAATTTTATCCGATTTGCGGATGGTATAATTACCCAGCATGGAAAGGGTTTTTGCGGTAATAGACTTTTCACCGATCAGGCCCGAAGCAATGGATAATTCAGGCTGCAGGTCCATGGTCCAGTAGCAGAATTTAGTTTTTTTCCATTTGGCTATGGTTACCCCTATAAAGGAAATCAGCGGTGGCGAAGTCATACCTAAAAAAAGGTCAAATTCTCCCCTCCTTACTTTTAAAAGTTGAAAAAGGATTAAAAAGTTGAAGCTGAAAAAATCAGCCAAACGGCCAATCATGGAGGACTTGCCGAAAGAGGTATTCCTTAACCTGCGAATCTCTATACCCTTATGGTTTTCAAGGGTTGAAAAAGCAAGGGACGGGTCCTCGTAGGAAAACCGGCTGGTAAAAACCGATACTGTATGCCCGTTGGATGCCAGCAACTCGGCTATATCCCCCAGGTGTTGGGCAGTAGAAGCTGTGTCGGGCCAGAATACCTGGGTAATTATCAGAATCTTCAAACCTGTTATTTATTGTCCTGGTTCTTTGCGATTTGTTCCGCAATCCAATGGTACGTTTTTTCCATACCCTGGTGAAGTGTATGCGAAGGTTCCCATCCTAATTTTTCCCTGATCAGTTTGTTGTCCGAATTGCGGCCGCGCACGCCGGTAGGGCCTTCAATATTTTTAATTGCAATGGATTTCCCTGAAAGTTCAATCGCCATTTTTGCAAAATCATTAATGGCAATCATTTCTTCCGAACCAATGTTTACCGGCCCTGTAAAATCAGATTGCATCAGGCGACGTACTGCTTCGAGGCAGTCATCAATATACAAAAAGGAGCGGGTTTGTTTTCCGTCGCCCCAAACCTCAATGGTTCCACCTTCGGGGGCAAGGGCTGCTTTGCGGCACATGGCGGCAGGGGCTTTTTCCTTTCCGCCGGTCCAGGTGCCCTGTGGTCCGAATATATTGTGAAACCGGGCAATTCTTACCTCAATACCATAGTTACGGTGGTAAGATAAATAGAGCCTTTCGCTGAAAAGCTTCTCCCAGCCATATTCACTGTCGGGCGCGGCCGGATAAGCGGAATCTTCGGCGCATTTGGGATTATCCGGGTCGAGCTGATTATACTCAGGATACATGCAGGCAGAGGAAGAATAAAATATTTTTTTAGCGCCGGCCTTTTGCGCGGCACCCAGCACATTCAGGTTGCAAAGAGCCGAATTGTTCATTACATCCGCATCATGCTCGCCGGTAAAAATATAGCCCGCACCGCCCATATCGGCAGCAAGCTGATAAATTTCCTCCATTCCCTTTACCACTTCTCCCGCAACCACCGGATCTCTCAGGTCGCCAATTATAAACTCATCGCAATAATTATGGTATTCATTGTGTTTCAGGTCAACCCCTCTTACCCAATAGCCTTCGCTTTTTAAGCGCTTTGCAAGATGCCCGCCAATAAATCCCCCGGCTCCGCACACTAATACAGTCGTTTGGTCATTCATATTTTTACTTTGAAAATTGCTGGTCATTCTTTCTGATGATTTGGTATTTCTTTGGGTTTAATTGCAATTGAACGTTAAGGTATTTTGCAAAAATATAGTTGAGCAGGTAAACATGGATACCCCGAAATGTTTGGCAGTTTGGTTTTCATTTGTAGGTGCTGCTGAAGGTATATGATTCATAAAAAACCTTACTTCAGGCATTTTTAAAGTTTAAACCTGTAAAATTCCATGTCCGGATGGTCATTTTTTAAGGAAGGCAAGTCAGCCATATTTTGAAGTGTAAAGGTAACGGTTACGGCTTAATCTGCTGCCAATCAATTTTAATTATCTGGGTGAATGAATGGCGGGGCAACCATGGATTTATTAATATTGCTGTTGGTTTTTAGATTTCAAAGTACACTGGTAACCGGTATTTCACCTTTTACCGGTTTAAAATAGGGTTATGCGCAGGATAAGGGTAATACCGGTGTTGCTGGTTAAAAACGGCGGATTGGTAAAAACGGTAAAATTTGACAATCCAAGGTACGTGGGCGACCCCATTAATGCCGTGCGGATATTCAATGAAAAGGAGGTGGATGAAATAGCGGTGATTGATATTGCCTGTACACGTCAGAAAAAAGTCCCCGATTTTGACCTGATCAGCCAGATTTGCGGGGAAGCTTTCATGCCCTTAGCCTATGGAGGGGGTATATCAACCCTTGAGCAAATAGTACAGATCCTTTACCAGGGAGCCGAAAAGGTCATTCTTCAAACAGCGGCCTTCGACAACCCTGGCCTTATTACCGAAGCGGCGGCAAGGTTCGGCAGCCAGAGCATCGTAGTAAGCCTTGATGCCAGGAAAAGCCTGTTGGGGGGCTACAAGGTGTACCGCGACAATGGTACGAAAGCCACCCCTTATCATCCTGCCGAGTGGGCAAAAAGACTGGAGGAAATGGGTGCCGGCGAAATCGTGGTAAACAGTATTGCCCACGACGGTACCTATAAAGGGTATGAACTTGCCCTTGTTGAAATGGTGGCAAGGGCAGTGAACATTCCGGTAGTAGCGCAGGGAGGGGCATCGGTTCCTGCCGATTTTTTAAGCGCTGTCAGGGCGGGCGCATCGGCAGCGGCGGCTGGCAGCATGTTCGTATTTCAGCGGCCACACCAGGCCGTTTTGGTTACCTACCCTACCCAGGAGCAGCTTAAAAACGAAGTTTTCTCCAAAATCTGAACCACGGGAATCGCTCAAAGCCTGCCATCGGTTTCGGTTGCCCCCAAAAAGTTTTTGATATCGTACACTACCGCTCCGGGTGTTTTAAAGTCATTCAGGTTTAGTTTTCTGAAAACCCCGTGGCCAACTGCAAGTACAATAGCCTGGTAATATTCTCTCCTCGGGCTTTTTACCAACGAAAAACCATAATGCGCGGTTACCTCTTCGGGCGAAACCACCGGGTCGAATACCTCAACTTCCAGGTTTTCTTTTTGCAGGCAATGCACCAGTTCGGCCGCACCGGAATTGCGCACATCAGCACAGTTCTCTTTAAAAGCAATACCCAGCATCAGCAACCGGGCGCCTTTTACCGGCAAATTTTTTTTATTTAAAAGAGCCAGCACCTGCGCGCAAACAAAAGCAGGCATACTGTCATTCAGTTTCCGGCCTGCCAATATAATTTCCGGATTATGTCCGGCCTGCTGCGCCTTTGCGGCAAGGTAATAAGGGTCAACCCCAATGCAATGACCGCCAACCAAACCGGGCTTAAAAGGCAAAAAATTCCATTTGGTTCCTGCCGCTTCCAGCACTTCGTGGGTATCAAGCCCCAGTTTGCTGAAGATGATGGCAAGTTCGTTTACAAAGGCAATATTAATATCGCGCTGCGCATTTTCAATGGCTTTGGCCGCTTCGGCCACCCTGATTGAGGAAGCCTTATGGGTGCCGGCACTTATTATATGTTTGTAAAGGGCATCCACAAAATCCGCTGCTTCAGGGGTGGAGCCTGAGGTAATTTTTACAATATGCTCCAGCGTATGAATTTTGTCGCCGGGATTAATTCGCTCAGGGCTGTAGCCTGCAAAAAAGTCAAGGTTATACCGTAGTCCGCTTTTTTTTTCAAGGATAGGCACCATCAATTCTTCGGTAGCGCCCGGGTAAACCGTACTTTCAAAAATTACGGTGTCGCCCTTTTTAAGTAATGGGGCAATATCGGCCGTGGCTTTTTTGAGTAATGAAAAATCGGGCTTCCGGTCGGGGGTTATGGGTGTGGGAATAGCCAGTATAAAAACATTACAATCTTTTAATCCGATTGCATTTTCGGTAAAACCAAGCTGGGTTGCCAGTTTAATTTCCCCGGGCAAATGTTCACCGGTTTCGTCATTTCCCTCCTTTAAATTCCTGACCCTCAAGGCATTGCAGTCGTAGCCGGTTGTAGGGAGTTTTTTACCAAAAGCTACGGCAAGGGGTAAACCCACATAGCCAAGGCCAATGATGCCGATGCAGATGGAAGAAGGAGGATTGAAAGTCATAGCAATAACCGGAAACAGGTATTAAATACCGGCAAATTAAGTACTTTAACCGCTGTGAAGGGGTTTAGTGGAATAAACAGTTTAATATGGGCATACCGCCAATGACCATTAATGATACTTCCGGTGTAAAGTTTAAGCATAGGAAGTAGTACTTTCGCGCCCGGTAAAGCCGCAAAGCTTTAATAAAGCAACATATATGCATGCATTAATAACAGGTTCAGCAGGATTCATTGGTTTTCACCTTGCCAACAGGCTGCTGGATTTGGGATGGGAAGTAACCGGAATGGATTCCATGAATGATTATTATGATGTGAACCTGAAATATGCCCGTTTGGAGGCTGCCGGGTTCAGCAAACATAGCATTGAGTTAAACCGCCCGGTTAAAAGTTCGCTCAACCCCGGCCATACCTTTACATTAATGGGGCTTGAGAATAAGGAAGCGTTAAACACCCTTTTTTCAAATGCCGGCGGCTTTGATGTGGTAATCAATCTTGCGGCACAAGCGGGGGTTCGATACAGCCTTACCAATCCTTACGCCTACGTTGAAAGCAATATTATCGGGTTTGTAAACCTGCTGGAGTGTTGCCGTCACCATAAGGCCGGCCACCTTGTTTTTGCAAGCAGCAGCAGTGTGTACGGGCTCAACGAAACCGTCCCATTTTCAGAAAAGCATACGGTGGACCATCCCATCAGCCTGTATGCGGCAAGCAAGAAAAGCAACGAACTGATGGCGCATACCTACAGTCACCTGTACGGATTACCTGCCACAGGCCTCCGCTTTTTTACCGTATATGGCCCATGGGGAAGGCCTGATATGGCGCTATTTTTGTTTACCAAAGCCATTTTCGAAAACAGGCCGATTGATGTGTACAATTTTGGTGAAATGGAGCGCGACTTTACCTACATTGATGATATAGTGGATGGTATAGTACGTGTAGCCAACCATCCTGCCAAACCCAATGCGGCATGGGATGGAAATCACCCCGACCCTTCGTGCAGCACTGCCCCATACCGCATTTACAATATTGGCAACAGCAGGCCGGTAAAACTGCTTGATTTTATTGAAGCCATTGAACGT
>Ga0116158_10003081_pt1 | contig 14533 bp, 7 predicted proteins | sample AD_UKC052_MetaG_FD_89883 | JGI IMG/M metagenome (GOLD analysis project Ga0116158, IMG submission 89883) | Active sludge microbial communities of municipal wastewater-treating anaerobic digesters from USA - AD_UKC052_MetaG | ecosystem: Engineered > Bioreactor > Anaerobic > Digestate | place: USA... | reverse complement strand
TTTATTGTAGAATAATATGCAACCCATCCAACTTGCTCACTTATAAAGCAAACACCATACAGCGTTACATCGCTAATGGTACCTGTTTTGAACCATTCATCTCCGCCATTAGTTGATTTATAAAAATTACCCTCTCTTTCAGCAATTATTATAGTATCTACATTAATGTATTTAATATAATCAAGATAATGTTGGATAATACCATTAATTTTTCTTACCCAGTTTTCACCCCCATCAGTAGTTTTAATAATAATTCCACCACCTCCAATGGCTAATCCATTATTTTCATTATAAAAATTAACTTCATAAAAGCTATTATCAACACCTTTTTTTTGATTTTCCCAAGTGTAGCCAAAATCAGTTGTCCTTTTAATGTTACCATAACCACCAACACCAATTAAAAAGCCGTCTTCATAAATATCAATTGACTTAATAACTTCGTCAAAAGTAGGACCACCAAATTGTGCCTTCCATTTCTCGCCTCCGTTAGTAGTTCTATATAGATAACCATCTCCGAATATATATCCAAGATTTTCATCGAAAAATTTAAAATAAGACACTGGCATAGTCGCAATAATTCTTTGTTTAGACCAGGTATCGCCACCATCAGTAGTTTTTATTAAATACGAATTAATAGAACTAATCCAGCCAGTATTTTCATCAACAAAAAAAATCGAATAGTTATTATAAGGTTCATTCAAGATATTTGAAGCAGACCAGTTTTTACCACCATCTGTAGTTTTCATAAAAGTATTCTGTTCAGCAGTAAAGTAGGTGTTTTCGTTAACAAAGCAAAAACTTCTATATATTGATTTTGATGGCAAAGATAGCTTTTCCCAAGTTTGTCCGCCGTCAGTTGTTTTTTGAAATATACTATCAGTTTGGGAAAAATAAAAACCATTATTAATATCAATAAATTGATAATAAGCACCGCTTAATGAAGTAAGATTGAAAGTTTGCTCAAACCAGGATTGCCCACCATCGCTTGTTCTTAGCATTTTCTTTTGTGGTAATTGAAGCATTACATTATTTTCATCAAACACAAAAGTTTGGTAATATTTTGAAACACCCGTATTTATTATTTTCCAATTAAGCCCACTATCGGTTGACTTCATAATTGAGCCAAAATTTTTGGAAAAAATATAAACAACATTTTTACTCGCGAATTTAACTTCATTTAATTGATTGCCTTGTGGAAGTGGCTGGTTCCATTTCCAACTGCAATCTTCTGCAAAAGAAATATAAGAAATCAATAAAAAGAAAAGAATTATTTTTTTCATAGAGCTACCTTATGGTTTATGGTTATTATGTTAATAGGTTATTAGGTTATTAGGTTATTGAATTATTAAGTTATTGGTTTATTAGGTTATTAGTCATTAGTCATTATTAGAAAAAAAATAAATGACGATTGACGAATAACAAATTATAACAAGAACACACCCCTGCCCCTCTCAAGAGGGGAATTAAAGAATATATCAGCCCTACCGACAACCGAATACCAATTCCTAATTCCCAGTCTCCAGTCCCCAGCCCCAATCACTAAACCCCAATAACCATTAACAATTAATAATTAACAATTATCAAAACCCTACAAGTAATAGACGCGACATATTACTTTTACCAGCACTAATAGTAAGAATATAAGCACCCCTTGGCAAATCAGATACTGAAAAATTTAATGAAGCACTCATATTGTAACTATCGTATTCTAAATTGTCATTTATATCTTTAACAAGCATTCCCAATGTATTATACATTTGAATCTTACATTTACTGCTTACGCTCCGTTCAAGGAAGAAATCTACAGTAACGTTAGAATTAGATGGATTTGGATAAAGCTTTCTAATCCAAACGTCTGGCAAAGCAGCAGATTCAATATTGTAATTTTCTGTAACTGAAGTAGTACTATCTGGGTCAAAAACATATATTCCCCAACTAAAATTTCCACTTTTATCGCTGATTATCCAAATTTTTCCTTCATTATCGGCTTCAATATTATTTTTATAGCAATCAAAGTTTTCAAGTCCGGGATTTGGAACAATGTATTTTGTCCAATTATCAGCACTGTCTAATTTATATAGATTGCAAGTTGGACCTGTAACCCAAACATTATCTGAACTATCAATGCACATCATATAATTATTACTAATATGAGGATTTTCATACCTTTCAATTTCTAACATATAATTAAATGAAGAATATTTTTCGCCATCAAGTTTATAAAGCATTAAACTATAATTTAAAATATAAGCAACATTTTTACTATTAATCACAATTTGAGATATACCGCCATAGCCATTTGGGAAATCAATAGTACAGTATTTTTTTATTACTTTCTCATTCTCAATTACATATATAGAATCAGCATTAGACTGCCAAACTCTGCCTAAATTGTCGAATGCAATGCTTTTTCGTACTGAAGTACCAAAATCAGAAGTATATAAATTATTGACAGTTACAAAAGCAGTATCTTTAAATTTGCATAAACTATATATATATTTATTAGTAGCAAATTGGGTAATAATTGCCCAAACATCTCCATTTTTGTCTGTTTTTAAATCGTAAATAGTATTAATATCAATAAATTTATTTTCATCAGTATTGAAAACTTTTGTATAAACCTTTGCTGTGTCATTTAGAATTGATATTATAAAATTTTGATTTGCCTTTGTCCAGAGTTTTCCTTTATTATCGAAAGCTAAAAAGGACATTCCATAATTAAAATCATATTCAGAATAATTATTATCTTCTTTAATCATATCACAAACGTCTTCTTTTGAAATAAATCTCCACTCTTTCGTTGTTTTATTATAAATTATCAGCCAGTTTTCGTAATGTGACCTGCTGATAGTAATGTTATCTTTATTAATTGTTAAGCAATTTGATGAAAGAAATTCGTGTTTGCCGGTATAAGGAGCAATAGGCAAGAAATCATCTTTATTCATAAATTCCCAAGTTTGTGATAAAAGTTCACTTGTGAACAAAATTAAAAAGAAAAGAATATTTTTTTTCATAAAATCACCTTTAGGTTTGTGGTTTTCAGTGTTCGGTTAATGGTCATTGTGCTTGTCGAAATGACCATCAATTCAAGAACACACCCCTTTGTCCCCTCTCAAGAGGGGAATTGGATTTGTGGTATAAAATAAAGTAACGAATCAACCATCGTGCCTAGCCCGATGGTTGAGTTCAAATACTTAATCACAATTTGTATGACAAGGAGCCCCGAGCGAGTCTGTTGGGCAAGGCGGTCCATAAGCCGAACCAGTCCTTGTTAAAACTAATGTCCTTACTCCATTTCTTAATTCCCAGCAAATTCTTATTGTTTCGCCACATGACCTTGATAAAGAATCAATACATTTATTCATTTTCCAAACTCCAACAGTTTCTAAATTTTCTAAGAAATTATATTTAGCAAGGTCAACAGGTGAGTCTGGTGGGTCTGGTGGTCCCTCATAATACCATCCATTATAACAGATGGCATCATACCACCTAACAAGGCAGAGTTGCCCCGGACATTCAGGGATTTCATAGCCCCAAAGATAATAGAGCCATCCGCTATCAGCAAGGTCTTTTAAAATTTCATCAGTAATATACTGGCTATTTGCTTCAAAATTATCACCTGTGCAAGGAGCTAATATTTGAATGTCTGTTAGCTTGACTTCATGAAGTCCCCATTGATTAATACCAAGGCAGAAAGAATACATATACCAGCATCCATCAATTAGGACAGTTCTTGTGGAAAAGAAATAATTCTCCGGGCATTGTGCTTTAGTATTCATATTAGCCATAAACATTATAGCTAATGCTGCGAAAATTAACGTTGCTTTTTTCATAAAAACCTCGTAAATTAGTATATAAATTAATGTATTAATTTGCCCCTGCTTTTTTATCGTAAATTTGGAGCAGGGGATTTTTTTTCTATATCTTATAAAATATTAGTCCTTTTCCTATTTTTTTCTCATTTTTTTCTTGATTATTTTAACTAGAGCAATATAAAAAAAAAAAATGAAATATGCAAGAAAAAAAATAAAATTTTTTCTATTTTTTTCATCTAAGTCATACGAGCAACTCCGTTGTTCACATGACTTTATTTCTTGTCATGCGAACAGCTTGCTGATAGTATGACTATTCTTTTTTAATTTGCGAAAGTTAAATCTAATCCTTCTAATCTTTCTAAACCTTATCTCATCTCTTATAAATATTGATTTCCCTCGTTTAAAATTAAAAACATTCTATTTCGTTTCTGATTTAACATCATAAAAAAAATTATCAAAATAATATACAATGTTTATACCTACAACTGCAAACGAACTTAATCAACTAAACTGGAATTCCCTTGATATCATCCTTGTTTCTGGCGATACTTATATAGATACATATTACGATGGAATAGTGCTAATCGGAAAGCTATTAATCAAACAAGGTTACAGAGTAGGAATAATAGCCCAACCCGATATTAACAGCGAAAAAGATATATTGCGTCTTGGCGAACCAGAACTTTTTTGGGGCATAAGCGCCGGCTGCGTCGATTCAATGGTAGCAAACTACACCGCACTTCTAAAAAAAAGAAGAACAGACGATTTAACTCCGGGTGAACAAAATATTCGGCGACCAGACAGAGCGACACTAATTTATACGAATTTAATCCAACGTTTTTCAAAAGCTAAAAAACCAATTATTCTCGGTGGCATTGAAGCAAGTATGCGCCGAATTGCCCACTATGACTACTGGAGCGATAGAATACGCCGTTCTGTTCTGCTTGATTCAAAAGCCGATATTCTTGTTTATGGTATGGGCGAAAAAGCAATTTCAGAATTAGCTTTCAAAATAAAGAATCAAATCAACTGGAAGGATACGAAAGGTATTTGCTATCTTTCAAATGAAAAGCCGGACGATTTTATCGAACTGCCAAGCTATGAAGATGTTTTAAAGGATAAAGACAGTTTCATCGAAATGTTTAATACATTCTACAAAAGCAATAAATTACAGGAAGAAAATGGAATGTATCAGCAGCACGCTAATCGTTTCCTTGTTCATAATCCACCGCAATCGCCACCATGTCAAACTGAACTTGATTCAAACTATGAATTGGATTTTGAGCGAGATGCTCACCCCTTTTATAAAGAACAGGGAAAAATCAAGGCATTGGATACTATTCGTTTTTCAGTTACTTCTCATCGTGGTTGCTTTGGCGAATGTAATTTTTGCAGCATTGCTATTCATCAGGGAAATAAAATCCTAAGCCGAAGTAAAGAATCTATCCTTAAAGAAGTAAAAAGAATTTCAAAATTAAAGACATTTAAAGGGAATATTTCCGATATTGGCGGACCTTCTGCAAATATGTATGGTATGGGTTGCAAATCTGAGCGAGAAAATTTTAAATGCAGTAAAAACTGTATTAGTCCAAATATTTGCAAAAATTTAAACAATAATCACATTGAACTTATTGAATTACTAAAAGAATTACGTAAAATACCCGGAATAAAAAATATATTTGTCGGCTCAGGTATTCGCTTTGAACTCGTCCTTGCAGACAGACAAAATGGTGAAAAATACCTGAAAGACATAATAGAACATCACGTTTCAGGACAAATGAAAATAGCACCGGAGCATATTTCAAAACGTGTTTTAAAAGCGATGGGAAAGGAAGCTGTTCATTCTGTATTGGATTTTAAAAATAAATTCTATCAAATTAATAAAAGCATTGGAAAGAAGCAGTTTTTAACTTACTACTTCATAGCAGCCCATCCAGAATGCTATGAAAAAGATATGAACGAACTGAAAAGTTTTATAAAAAATGATTTAAAAATCAATCCGGAACAGGTGCAAGTATTCACTCCAACGCCATCGACTTATTCAACGTTAATGTATTATACGGAGAAATCGCCGATTACAAAGGAAAAGATATTTGTAGAAAAAAGTTTGAAAAAGAAAAGGGAGCAAAAAGAAAGGATTTTATAAATACTGAAACAATAGCAATAGTAAAGTAGTTATGAGATTTGGTTTGTTATTTTTACAAATAAATTAATTCTTTATTTTTCAGTTATTGGTCATTGGTTATTGGTCATTAGTTATTAGTATTCATACAAAAACCAATGACTAATGACTAATGACTAATGACTGAAAGTAATACTCAATTAACATTTTATTGATTAATTCTAAAACAGCGAAAAAAAACGAAATGTCTGGAGTTCAAAAGTAACTCTCCCCCCTTTTATTAAGGAGGGATAAAAAAAATAAAATGAAATTATGCTGGTACGCAGCAATCTACCGGGCATACTGAAGCACATTGAGGTTCATCATAATGACCCTTGCATTCAACGCATAAATTTGGGTCAATAACGAAAATACCGTCTCCTTCGGAAATAGCACTTGTTGGGCATTCTGATTCGCATGCGGCGCAGCTTATACATTCATCTGTTATTTTGTAAGCCATTTTCTACTCCATATTTTTTAAAATAATGTTATTTGCTTTTTGTCAAACAAATTCAAAATTAATAAAATTATTCAAATCAAAAAAATTTATTTACTATCTTTATTTGCAAAATATTCTTCCCATCGAATGATAGGTGCTAAAAATGATTTTTCTAAGTGTGTTGCTATAGTCGGCATCGGATTCCATAACTTGAATTTCTTACCAAATAAGGCATATAAAGGAGTATAAATCCATACTTTTGCAATTATTTTCAAATTCAGCTTATTTTTGAATAGAGAATCGAAAATAAGCGGAATGTTAAAAATATTTTTCTTTGTAAGTACCAACCAAATACTCGCATCATAGTTCTTTCTGGTATAAGTTAAAAAAACATTCTTTGCTTTTTCTAAAGTCGTTTTTGTTGTTAGAAAGGTCATACAGGTAGCTGGTACGCTTCTCCAGTATCTATTCTTAAAAATTTTAAAATCTGCCTTACAACCCTGTATTTTATCAGTGTAATAATCTAGATGATCGTAAACAGTAACGAAATCAGCATCTTTATTATTTTTCAAAAAATCGGTTAACTCATAAAAGCAATTTGGCAAATAAAAATAGTCATCTTCTGCCAGCATAATGTATTCACTTTCATTCTGTTTTAGTAAAATTTCGATTTGCTTTTTAAAAGTTATAGGATTACCAACTCCGTTCATCTCAATAAATTCAATTGAATTTTTATCATAATTGTTCAAAAATAAATCTTTATATTCAGGCGGGCAGCCATCTAATATAACATAAAATTTTGCCCTTATTTTCCCTGCAAATGAGCTTATAAGCGATTTAAAACAGAATTCCGATAACTTATACTTATCATTTGGAAAAACTGCCGGGACCTTTGATATTTTCGGATAAATCCTGTATGCAATTACTAAATCGTATTGATTATGCTCCATTATTTTTCCCTATACTTTTAAAAAATATTTTCTTTGTACTTTTAAAATAATAAATTCTATTTGAAAAATCCCTTTTCCAAAAAATTAAATTTAAGAATTTCCAGATTTTTTCATTTGAGAAATTATATAAAATCTGCAAAAATATATAGAAAGATACATAAAAATTTGAATGATATTTTTTGCAGAATTTAATTTTACTATTCGCGAGTGCATTATAGTTATTAATTAGATTATCATTATTATTGCTGCTTGCACCTCTTAAGTGAATAACTTTTGATTGAGGAAAAAATACGACTTTCCAGCAACTCTTTTTTAATCTATAGCATAAATCCACTTCTTCAGAATAAAAGAAAAATCTTTCATCATAACCGTTAATTGATTGAAATGCTGTTTTCCTTATAACGTTTACCCCACCATCTAGATAACCAACCAGCTTTGGATTTTGACAAATTTTTAATTTTAATTTAATATTATTAATTACTGGTTTAAGTGAATTAATAAAAAAAAGTTCAATTAAAGAACGTTTAATACCGGGTATATCATTATAACTGTATTGTGGTTTGCCATTTGGAAAAAGCTGCTGAGGTCCGACAATACCAACCTTTGGATTTTGCTTCAGATATTGAATTAGCAACTGAATTGAATTTGGTAGGAAAATAATATCGGAATTAGATACAATAATAAATTCTGAATTTGCTGCCTTAGCCCCAATATTTGCAGCAGCAGCATAACCCAAGTTTTTTTTGTTTTGAATTACTTTTACTTCAGGGAAAGTATTTTTAATCTGAAAAACAGTATCATCTTTTGAATCATTATCAACGACAATAATTTCAAATTGCTCGTTAGGGCAGGTTTTGTAAACTGATTTAATACATTGCAAAGTAATTTTGCAGGTATTAAAGCTAATGATTATGATTGAAAAAAGATACAATTTTTTATTTAAAAAAAATACAAAAATACAAAAAAAACAGCCCTTAAAAAAGGGCTGTTTCAATAAAATTTAATTCATTAAAAATTATTTGACAACATTAATCTGTTGATTAAAGATATTACCATCAACTTTGAGGACGTAGTTATAAAGTCCAGATGATAAATTGTTGCAGTTAATTTTTACTTGATTTACGCCAGCAGAAGCATTACCTTCGAATAATGTATTTACTAAATTACCGTTAATATCATATAGAAGAACTTCTACGTAAGCAGCATCTTTTAATGAAAATTCAAATTTAGCTTCATCTTTTGCCGGGTTTGGAACAGCAGTTCCGAGCCAGTTAAGAGTTGAACCTTCGAGAGTAACTTCAACTTCGTCGCTGTATTGCCATTGACCGTCTTTGTCGATAGTCTTTAAGCGATAAACATAAGTATTGTTCATTTTAACGCTTCTATCAACGACTGGTCCGTATTCTTTATAGTAATTGCTTAAACCTGCAGCTTTTTCAGTTGCAATTCTTTCGAAGTTTGCTGATTCAAGATTGCTAACGAGTTTACGTTCAACTTCAAATCTGTCAGTGTTATATTCACTTGCAGTAGCCCAGTTTAATTCAACTCTGCTTCCAATTGGAATGGCTTCAAAGCTAACTAAATTAACTGGAATAATCTTACCATCATTATTTTGAACGAAGTCGGTAATAGCTTCAAGAACTGTGCGAATATTTGCCCAATGTCTCCATTCAACGCCAAGTGAAATTACGTTTCTTGAAATAGTTGCAGTAGCAACACCCATAGTACTATCAAGTAACGGACTTGCAGTATGATTTGAATAATAGTATGCCTGACGGGCTAAACCTTCGCCAGCAGTATAAACATTTACTAAGCCAGCAAGAGGAGCTGCGTCTGATGCGTAACCAGTTGCGATTACTCTTTCAGTTAAATTTCTGCCAACAGAAACACCAACTACTGTATTGTTTGCATAGCTTCCACCACCAGTTATTGGATTATATGGAATAGCAGCACCTACAACTCTTGGATTGGTTAAACTTAAATATGTTTGAAGAAATGTTGGGTCAGTAGCAACGTTTGCTCTCAACATTTCCTGGCTACCAATAATTAAGTTTTTCTTATCAGGATTATTGTTTACAGTCAAGAATTTAGTAATGTCTTTCTTTTCGTAACGGGTAAGAGCATTTTCATTACCATCGGTCCAGAACATTGTGCGATACATTGAATAATCAACTGTCTTTGGTTCCCAACCTTTTCTATCGAATACATCATAGTCATATCTGCTTGAGTCTAAATCCCAAAGTTTACGATTTTTATCTAATGTAGTATCAATTTTAAGGTCAATATAAGAAAGTCCCATCTTTAAGCTGTCTGCATTTAATCTACCTGCGGTGATATTTTGGTCGCCGGGGGTAATTCCATACATACTATTCTCAGAAGATACCATAATGCTTTGTGGGCTTCTCTTAATATAGAATCTTACATATTTGGATATTACGTTATTTGTATTTTCCTGGTCATAAGATGGATTAACAGAAACTTCAAATTTATAAAGTGGAGTTACGTTTGCACCCATTGCTCTGAAAATAACTGGTACATTGTAAGCAGTATCCTCGCCTCTTAAATCATTATAAGTATGAGGAATAAAGTTTGTATTGAAATTAATATCAGTAGTTTCATTTGGAAGGAAGTTCAAAATGAGTGACTTTTCTAAAATAAGAGAATCGTAACCAGTAGCGGTCTTGCGATATACTCTTAAAATAGTTGGAGTGTTAGTTTGTGTAAGAGTACCGTTATTTCTAACTCTACCAATGATATTAATTGGAGCAGTTGTCATAATATATTCACCATCGTTAAATGGAGCAGTACCTCTGCGATATCTGCCGGGTTCAAGAATTGGCATTGCTTCGAGGTCGCTTAAATATTTGATACCAGCGAATTCACTTGCACCAATATCATAGCGAACGCCAGCTGTTCCGCGTGGATTGCCATCTATATCACCAGTAATCCAAAGCACTCTTTGTCCATTATCTTCAAGAATAGAACCGGTTGGTGCTGGATTTTGTCTAATTCTAAGTTTTTGAGCTGCGACTGTAAAATCAGTTGTAAAATTCTTTACATTTGAATTTTTGTCTTGTCCAGTCCACATTTGCCATTGAACTAATTCTTTATAATCATTTCCTTCAGTAGCTTGATTACCACCTTCGAGAATGTTTGAATTTTCATCTGTTTCAATTAAACGGGCAATAACAGCATTTGGAACTGCTACCGGGTCTAACCAGAAAGCATTTCTGTTTGATGTTAAACCGCCGTCTAGTGGCATTACGCCATGCCAGTATAAGCCAGCTACAAAGTATGCAGCAGGATTATTATCAGTAATTGCTATTGCATTATTTAATACTTCGGCATTCTTTGCCTGATTCATTGCAATACCTACTAATGCTCCAGTTGTTGGGGTACTAACATTACGTAACCAGATTGTATTGTTAATAACTTTATCGTTCAATGTATAATGAGTAGTGTTCTTTGGAGCAGGAACTACTAGAGAAGTGTACCATGTTGCATTTGCTCTTTCAGTAAACAGATGAATACCAATTCTGTTTGAACCAACGCCAGTTGTTGTCATATCGCGAATTATGTTATTGTAAATCTTGATATTTTCTGCAGTCTTTGGAAATACTTCGTTAGTCTGTGGGTATGTATTAACAGATTGCTCTGATTTTATACCATAAGCAAGTAATGGTGCTGTTATATTATACATTTCATTATCTGCAATAGTTAAATCAAGGTTGTTATATCCGTTAAATGTAGTACTTCTTTCTCCTCCGAGCAAGATACCACCGCAGACATTTCCACCTAATCCATTAACATTATAAATACGGTTGCCAACTACAGCACTTGTTCTTTCAAATCCAAGATAAATACCTGCACGACCGACATTATAAATTTCATTTTTTACAAAACCATTTTCTGTATTCATATATTCAACCAAAGCATTTGCGGCTTGTCTGAATAATACGCCAGTTCCTAATGATACTATACCATAACCAAAATTACTAATTTCATTGTAAGAAATATCATTGCTTTTGTTAACCAAAGTATCTAAGAAATAAGAATTATTTTGTGTTGAAGAATCTTTTGGACTCATTGAACGGAATACAATACCAGCTGAATAAGTATTTCCTGCACCACGATTATCATCTTCATAAGTAAATTGTGATAATGAAGTATTATATGTTGTTAATGGAAGTGAACCTAAATAGCTTGGTGCTTGATTTACGCCGTCAGTAATAACGCAGTTCTTAATTGTTATGTTTGATGCGCCGTTTGTCAAATAAAATACTGACCTAAAGTTTGATGTTGTTTGTAATGTGAATTTGAATGCTTTATTTTCACCACCATCGAAAGTAATATAACCGGCGCTATTTGCATATAATTTCTTTCTGCTTTCGCGTAAGATTCTTACTGGGGCATAATCATTCTTCGGTGTCGTTGTTTGACCTATTAAAATACCAATACCACTATTTGTTATTAAATTAATAACAATTCTTTCTTTTGTTAATGCTAATTCATCTAATGGTTTGAATGTTATTGTATTGGTTGAAGAAACGCCAACGATTCTTGAACTTAAATCAATAGCCGGTGCATTAAGTGCTAATGGATTTCCAGCGTTATATAATGTATCAGTTAAGATAAATTGAACGGGACCAGAAATACCTTTTAAGAATAATGTATCAACTGCCTTGTCAATTGTTAAAAAGTTGCGTTTGTTCATTGTTGTATCGTATTGATACTTTGTTCCAATTGTATAAATACCATTTAAAGCTGGTTTTACTACAAAAGTATCGCAAACTGAATTATTTGTTGCAATTCTGTCTGCTACTGCTGAAATAGTTACACAAGCTAAATATTTACCGTCTGCAGGAGGAATAAAGTCAGTTGGAAATTCAACTCTAACGAATCTACCAGTAGAAATGTCTGGAATCACATAATTTGGATATGTATAAACAACCTGCATACTCGGTAATCTTCTAATAGTCAAAGTAGCTGGAGCATTGGAAATATCGCTTAATCCCTGATTTGAAAATCTTGCCTGTGGATAAATAGGTCTTCCAACGTATAAGTCTTTTGATGAGAAGTAAACTGAATCTGCTCTTGCATCAATTTCATTTCTGATTCTGAAAGTGTATGGAATTGTTTCAGTTTCTCTTGGTAAAAAGTTATTGATTGGCTGGTCATCAACAATTAGAGAAGCTACTGGAAATTGAACTTCAATTTTAATTGTATAATCACCAAATTGCGAAGCATCTTGTGGTGCAAACAAATCGAAATTAATTGTATTTTCAGCACCCATTGCCATATTTGGTAATGATGGTGGGTTTGATGCCCAATCTTTAATGCTTGTGTAAACAAGTAAATTATTTCTGTATATTCTTGCTATAGCTCTGAAAGCTGTAACTTCATTTTTACCAACATTGCGAACAACAGCACTTACTGGAATAGAAAATGGATAAAGTTCGTAATCTGTTGTTTTTGGAGATACAATGCGATTTACTTCCAAATCATTGTTAAATGCAATGTTGAAAATATTTTTGAAAGTTTGTCTGAAAGCCGGAATAGATGGAATAGTAAGATTTGATTCTATTGCATATTCACCTGCAGCTAAGCTGTCAATTCTTGTTTTTAAGTCAATATCACCATTATTTAAAACACTGTATGGAGTTGACCAATCAAATCCACGTGCAGCAATACCTTTTGCATGTGTTAAGCTATAAGTGAAGGTTGTACCAGCAAGGGTTACATTAATTAAAGTATCACTAATATCAGTTTCTTCAGTTCCTACATAAATATTTGCTAAAATTGGTTGAATGTTAGCATATCTTTGCAAAGGACCTGTAATTTTATAAGAAAGAAGCACAGGGAAAGTCAAACCATTAGTTTTGACACTAATTTTGGGCTTTTGTGCAGCATTGCTATAAATTGAGTCAAGTTTAAGAATAGTACTTGTACCTGGAAAAGTTGAAGTAATAGCAGGGACTTTTGGACCAACATTTAAAGTCATATCAATTGCCTGACCATAAACAGTAGTTCCTTCGCCAATATCTATTGCATTAGTATAGTTATAATCGGTAACAAATCTTATACGATAGTAGCCGGGACCTGCAATAAATGCAGCGAGAGATGGAATAGTAATAGTTCCGGAGAACGCATAACGGGCAGTTCCGGGATTAAATACTGTTTCACCTGCACCAGTAAACATACTGTCACGGTTTAAGTCAATAAATACCTTTACATATTGAGCATATTTGACTTCGTCATTGCCACCGGCGAGCCAATTGAAGCCCTGCATAATGACACCATAAACGTCGTCAATATTTACCGGTATTATGATGTCAGTTCTGTCAACATAACCGGTATCATTAGGTTGATTTGTATATAAACTATTCCCACCAAATAAAATTTTGGTGAAGCCAGACGGGTTCGTTGCTTTGAAAGCACGAGCAGGCGGAGTTTGAGCAGATAAATTGTATGAATATACAATTAGAATGCTCATTAATACAAATGCTTTAAGTAATTTGTTTAGCATAAAAACATTCCTTAAATTATTTAAGAATAATACATTATAGTTATTTATATTTCAATTTTCATATTTTATTTCTAAATTGCTAAAATAGTAAAATATAATTTAATATAATTTTTCTTTTTAAAAAAATTAAATATTTACAATATTTTATAAGTAAAATTACTAATTTTTCTATTAATTTCGATAATTTATTTGAAAAATTATAATTTTTCTATTTCCATAAACAGATAAACACATTTTTTTGAATTTCGTCTCAAAAAAAAATGAATTTTATGAAAAAAAATCAAATTAAAATTTCAAAGTTCGGTGGGCGAGCCCTTTCCGAAGTCCGCAGTTTCAGTGCTATGGCTGATATTATTAAAAATCAGATTAATTCTAAACAACTCATTATTATCTCTGCTCTTGTCGATACAACCAGAATGTTAAAACAAGCTGCATTTATTTCTGAAAATTCTTCTTTAGAAGATGCCAAGCTAATTATTAATAATATCTTAGAAAAGCATATTTTCTTTGCAACTTCAATTATTCATAACCAATTTTTATTAAATGACTTAATTTATATATTAAATAAAAATATTGACGATATTAATAATATTCTTCATGGTATATGCATTACTAACGAACTAACCTCAAGAACGCTTGATT
>Ga0116158_10003073_pt1 | contig 14549 bp, 14 predicted proteins | sample AD_UKC052_MetaG_FD_89883 | JGI IMG/M metagenome (GOLD analysis project Ga0116158, IMG submission 89883) | Active sludge microbial communities of municipal wastewater-treating anaerobic digesters from USA - AD_UKC052_MetaG | ecosystem: Engineered > Bioreactor > Anaerobic > Digestate | place: USA... | reverse complement strand
ATCACACCACTGCACCGCTCGATTTGCGCGGGCGGTTTGCCTTTGCCATGGACCAAATCGCACCCACTTTGCACACCATGCGCACAGATTTGGGAAGCGTATTGGCACCCCACTCAGAAGCTGCGCCGCTAGAAGCTGCGCTGATCTCTACCTGCAATCGAACTGAAATCTATTTGGCGCACGATGCCAATACCCATCCATCGTCTGCCGATGCTTTTGTCCAACCCACTTTGCAATGGATGGCCAAATTAGGCGGTGTATCCACGGCCGACTTGGGTGCACACTCTTACACCTTACAAAACAACTTGGCCGCGCGTCATGCCTTTAGGGTGGCCAGTGGGCTGGACAGCATGGTTTTGGGCGAGCCGCAGATTTTGGGGCAAATGAAAGATGCGGTGCGCATGGCCAGCGAGGCTGGCGCTTTGGGTGCCACCCTGAATCAGCTTTTTCAGCGCAGCTTTTCTGTAGCCAAAGAAGTGCGCAGCACCACTGAGATTGGCGCCCACTCCATCAGCATGGCTGCAGCAGCTGTGCGTTTGGCTGGGCAGCTTTTTGAAGACATCAAAGACACCAAAGTGTTGTTTGTGGGCGCTGGCGAAATGATAGAGCTGTGCGCCACGCATTTCGCCGCCAAGCAACCCAAATACATGGCCATTGCCAACCGCACCTTGGAGCGCGGTGAGAAACTTGCCAGCCGATTTGGCGCTGAATCGATTCGCTTGGCAGATTTACCAAATCGCCTGCATGAATTTGATGCCGTGGTGAGTTGCACAGCCAGCACCTTGCCCATCATCGGACTGGGAGCCGTCGAACGCGCGTTGAAACAACGCAAACACAGACCCATGTTCATGGTGGACTTGGCCGTGCCTCGCGATATTGAAATCGAAGTTAAAGCGCTGCCTGACGTGTATTTATACACCGTGGACGATTTGGCCAGTGTGGTGCAAACCGGGCAGGCCAATCGACAAGCAGCAGTGGCTGAAGCTGAAACCATCATCGACGCGGGTGTGCAAAGCTTTATGCATTGGTTGGATCAGCGCAACCCCAACACCGGCAGCGTTTCGCTAATCCAACAAATCAATGCGCAAACGGACACTTGGCGCGAACACGAACTGACTCGTGCCCGCAAATTGCTGGCCAAGGGCGCTTCGGTCGATGAAGTGCTGGAAGCGTTGTCCAAAGGTATCACCCAAAAAATGTTGCACGGCACTTTTGCCGAATTGCATGCTGGTGATACCGCCAGCCGAGAACACACCGCACAAGTGGTGCAAAAACTGTTTTTGCGCAAAGAGCGTTAGCTGCGTTCACTTATTAGTCGCAAACCTTCGACAAACTCAAGTCGAACGGTTCTTCCCTCATTCGCCCGAAAATTAATTTTATGAAACCATTCCTCCGTCAGCAGTTAGAACGCTATCCCATCCGCTTAGGTGAACTCAATTTCTTCTTGCAACAAGAAGGCATCACCGATGACATGAAAAAATACCTGGCGCTGAACAAAGAGCACGCCGAGGTTAGCCTTGTCGCTTCTGAATTTGCCTTGTTTTTAAAGCGCGAAAAGGATTTGGCTGAAGCACAAGAGATGCTCAACGACAATGACATGCGCGACATGCACGAAATGGCCAAAGAGGAGGTTAAAGAAGCGCAGTTGGACTTAGAACGACTTGAAGACGAACTGCAACGCTTGTTGTTGCCCAAAGACCCTGACGATGAACGCAATGCATTTGTGGAAATTCGCGCTGGCACGGGCGGCGATGAATCGGCATTGTTTGCCGGTGACCTGATGCGCATGTACATCAAATACGGCGAACGCATTGGTTTTAAAGTAGAAATCATGAGCGAGTCACCGGGCGAAGTGGGCGGCTACAAAGAAGTGGTGCTAAAAATGTCAGGCACCACCAACCACGGCGGCATTCCCACCGGTGCGTATGGCATGTTGAAATTTGAATCGGGTGGTCACCGCGTGCAGCGCGTACCAGACACCGAAACCCAAGGCCGTATCCACACCAGTGCTTGTACGGTGGCTGTGATGGCTGAGCCTGATGAAGCTATTGAAATCACCCTCAACCCATCTGACTTGCGCATTGACACCTACCGTGCCAGTGGCGCTGGCGGTCAGCACATCAATAAAACCGATTCAGCCGTACGTGTCACCCACTTGCCCACTGGCATTGTGGCCGAATGCCAAGAAGGCCGCAGCCAACACAGCAACAAGGCGCAAGCCCTGCGCGTATTGCAAGCGCGTATCAACGAAAAAGACCGTGCCGAGCGCCACGCCAAAGAAGCAGCCACACGCAAAGGTTTGGTCGGTAGCGGCGACCGCAGTGATCGCATCCGCACTTACAACTTCCCGCAAGGCCGCCTAACCGAGCACCGCATCAACCTCACGCTTTACAAACTCTCATTCATCATGATGGGCGAGCTGGATGAGGTGATCGAAGGTTTGCTGTTAGCGCGCAAGGCGGAACAGATGGCGGAATTGGAAGCAGCGGCGAATTAAGCCGATTCAAATTATTTGGCAAACGCATTGCTGCGTTCAATTGCACGTTGGCGGTTTCGTTCATTCCACGGCTGGCCCAACCAGCGGCGCATCAAACCATCAACCGTGCGCACATAGATGATGTTGTAAATCAGCTGCCAAACGTGGCTCAACTTGCGTGGCAATGCGCGCAAGGTCATTGAAAACGACGCATCATCGTAAATGATGTAGTGCCAATAGCCAGGCGGTATGTACAGCACATCGCCATGGTTCAAAATGGCCAAACTGCCTTTGGCTTGCTGCAAGGCTGGGAAACGCTGGAAATCTGGCCGGTCCATGTCGATGTCACTCAAACCGCTGAATGAATAAGGGACGTGGTAGAGGTATTTGGTTTGATCATAAGGAAACAAATACACCCGCTTTTGTCCGCCAAAATGGCACAGCAATAAATCAGCCCAATCAATATCAAAATGCAGTTGAACCTTGGTGCCTTTGCCACCAAAAAACAAGACAGGTAGCTTTTTGAACAGTTTCAGCCCAATTTCTGGGTAGGAAAAATCCCTCAATAGCGCAGGCACTTGCTGCAAAATATTGTAAAAAAACATGCGTAACTTGTTATTGCCTTGCTTGAGTTCTTGAATGTAATCACCAAAGCGCATTTCGGCTATGTGCGCGTGCTGGTGCCTGTGACCTTTGGCTTCTTCGCATCCATACAGTGGCACCACATTGTCACCAAAAGTTTGGCAAAAATAATCAAAGTTCCACTTATCACGCGCAGGCCAATTGCGCGACAGATTTGTGATCACCAACGGAATTTGTTGGTCTTTGTAGTCAGCAAGAAATGAGTCGCGTGCAATGGTGTCAACGCGTGTTACTGGACTTATTTGCACGCCATTGAACTCATGCTACGCCGTTGGCCTTTAACCACGCCAATGCCCGCTTAAACCCATCTTCGGCGGGTTCTTTGCGATAGCTGGGTCGATAGTCGGCATGAAAGGCGTGTGGTGCGCCGTCATAAACAACAAATTCGGATTTTTTGGCAGCTGCGCTGCCATTGGCCAATGCGGCTTTCATTTTGTCTACAGAGGCAACTGGAATGCCTGTGTCCGCACCGCCATAAAGCCCCAACACAGGACCGTTGATGTTGGCAACCAAGTCAATCGGGTTGGTTGGAGACAAAGGATTGGGTGCGCCTTCTAAGCGGCCATACCACGCCACACCCGCCTTGACGGCTTTGTTGTGCGCCGCAAATAACCAAGTGATGCGGCCGCCCCAACAAAATCCTGTGATGGCCACTTTATTGAGATCCCCTCCATTGGCACCAGCCCATTTCACCATGCCATCTAAATCAGCCATCACTTGCGCATCAGGTACTTTGCTCACAATTTCTCGAATCAAATCTGCCATCGCACCGTAAGCAGTAGGGTCACCTTGTCGCGCAAACAGCTCTGGAGCTATGGCGAGATAGCCCATTTTGGCAAAACGGCGTGCGGTATCGGCAATGTACTCATGCACACCAAAAATTTCTTGAATGACCAAAATCACAGGCAAATTGGTTTTACCTGCAGGTGCAGCCATGAAAGCCGGCACTTTGAAACCATTGACCTCAACGGTAATTTCGCCCGTTTTCAGTCCGTCTGAAGACGTTTTAATCGCAGTTTGCGCCATGATGTCACCGGCAGCGGCGGTATAGCCCACGCCCAAGGCCACTTTCAAAGCAGTACGCCGTGACGCTTGGTGTTGTTTGCCATTGGAATCCAATAGCGCGTGGGCGTCATTCATTTGATTCTCAGTGAAGTTGTTCATAGTTGTCTCGTTCAGCATATCTGTCTCCCTTAATTAGAATTTCCAGCACTTGCAGGATATATTATGTGCATATCATCTGCATTGTTGCAAGACACATTTTTCTAAAGGAAATCACCATGCCACTCATTCGCGTCGAAATGCTAGAAGGACGTACACCTGAACAAAAAACTGCACTGGTCAAAGCCTTGACACAAGCCGTTGTTGAAACGCTGGGTTCAAAGCCAGATGTGGTGGATGTGATGCTTTTTGATATTCCACGCACCAACTGGGCAACCGGCGGTGTACAGTGGTCGGAAAAGTGATTTTTGCAAAAAAATATATAAGAAATTGGCATGTAGCCGGCGTATTAATTGCCTAGTTTGCTATTAAATTAATAGCATATAACCACGCCGACATGACAGCACTGCTCTAAACCGCTGCCTTGAATATCCATACACAACTGCATCAAGCCAAGTCCAAGGGCTTAGACCGTATTGATGCGCAATTGCTTTTGTTGTTCTGTTTGGGCAAAGCACAAAGCGAACGCGCATGGCTCATCGCGCATGATGATGCGGTAGTCGATTCGGCAATTGCACAGCAATTCACAGCGCTTTGTCAGCAGCGGCTTAATGGCGTTCCACTCGCATATTTAGTTGGAGAAAAACCATTTTTTGGCATCAATTTGCACGTCGATTCACGTGTGTTGGTGCCAAGACCAGATACTGAAACGCTGGTGGATTGGGCGCTCAGCATACAAGCAACTCGAACCGTATTGGACCTAGGGACAGGCAGTGGCGCAATTGCCTTGGCAATCAAACATACACAACCCGAATGGAAAGTCACGGCCATTGACTACAGCGCAGATGCTTTGGATGTGGCTCGAGGCAATGCCTCGCGCCTGGGTTTGGATGTCGATTTTGTGCAAAGCGCTTGGTTTGATGCGCTCAAAACTGAACACGACCATGCCAGATTTGATCTGACAAAATTTGACCTGATTATTAGCAACCCACCCTACATCGCCGATGACGATCCGCACATGGCGGCTCTGAAACATGAGCCGAAACAAGCTTTGACATCGGGTGATGAGGGGCTGGATGATATTCGGCGCATCATTCAAGACGCACCCGCTTTTTTAAATCCAGACGGGTGGCTTTTGCTTGAACATGGCTACGATCAGGCTCCCAAAGTGCGGGCGTTGCTAGAAAGTCAGGGCTTTTCACAGGTGCGCAGCAAACTGGATTTGGCAGGTATTGAGAGGTGCACTGGCGGACAATGGTCGGCTTCAGATAAAGGACAATAAAATGAGGGTATTGATTGCGAGGATAATCACCTCATCTGTATTTTTGTTCAATTTTGGAGATTTTCACCATGTCAGACACCCAAACCCGCATTGACCAACTGGTTAAATCAAACGACGTTGTGCTTTTCATGAAAGGCAGCGCCAGCTTTCCGCAATGCGGCTTTTCTGGTCGCGCAATTCAAATTTTAAAAGCCTGTGGTGTGGACACCAAAGGCATTCAAACCGTCAATGTTTTAGAAGATGACGCCGTGCGACAAGGCATCAAAGAGTACAGCAATTGGCCCACCATTCCGCAACTTTACGTCAAAGGCGAGTTCATTGGCGGCTCTGACATCATGATGGAAATGTACGAAAACGGCGAATTGGTGAAAGCTTTGGGCACAACACCTCCTTCTGCTTAATTCGGCAAAGCACATCGAAGACCATGACTCAAACCCACTTCGGTTTCAAATCCGTCAACGAACAAGACAAAGCCAGCCACGTGCGTGGTGTGTTTGATTCTGTCGCGCCCAAATACGACATCATGAACGATTTGATGTCGATGGGATTGCACCGCGCTTGGAAGGCCTATACCGTGATGGTGGCCAATGCACAAGAAGGCTCACAAGTTTTGGATATTGCCGGCGGCACGGGTGATTTGGCTTTGGCCTTTGCCAAAAAGGTGGGTAAAACTGGTCAAGTGGTTCACACCGACATCAACGAAGCCATGTTGCGCGAAGGGCGCAATCGCTTGATTAATGCGGGTGTTGTCTTGCCTACGTTTGTTTGCGATGCTGAAAAGCTGCCTTTCCCCAGCAATCATTTTGATGTGGTGACAGTTGCATTTGGGCTGCGTAACATGACGCACAAAGACATTGCATTGAAAGAGATGAACCGGGTACTCAAGCCCAATGGCAAGTTGTTGGTACTGGAGTTTTCTAAAGTGGCGAAGCCCCTCTCCAAAATATACGATTGGTACTCATTCAAAATATTACCGCAGTTGGGTAAATTTGTTGCGGGAGATGACGCCAGCTACCGCTATCTGGCTGAATCGATTCGCATGCACCCCAGCCAAGAAGAATTGAAAACCATCATGAAAACGGCAGGCTTTGGCCACGTTGATATCCACAACATGACAGGCGGCGTAGTGGCCTTGCATGTTGGTATCAAGTGCTGATTGCGCTTTTAACTCAAAACAAATACCAGCACTTCGGCGTCAACTGCATCTGTGATGTGCACAGCTTGCTCGTTGACTAACTTGGCCGCATCTCCTGTTCTAAGCACAACACCGTTGACTTTCAACTCACCACGCACGAGGTGAACGTAGCCCTTTTGATTGGCCTCTAATGCCAAACTGGTCGCTTCACCCCTATTGAATAATCCCGCATGCAAATCAGCATTCGCATGAATCGTGACTGAGCCTTCAGCGCCTGTGGGTGAGGCAACCAGTTTCAGTTTGCCTTGCTTGTCTGCATTTGCAAAGGTTTTTTGCTCGTAACTAGGTGCAATACCGCTGATATTTGGCTCTATCCAAATTTGCAAAAAATGCGTCTCTTGATCTTTCGCATGGTTGAATTCGCTGTGTTGCACGCCTGAACCAGCGCTCATGCGCTGTACATCACCTGGGGGTATGCCTTTCACATTGCCCATGCTGTCTTTGTGCGCTAAATTGCCGCTGAGCACGTAGCTGATGATTTCCATGTCACTGTGGCCGTGTGTGCCAAAACCCATGCCGGGTGCAATGCGATCCTCATTAATGACTCGCAAATTACCAAAACCCATGTGTTCCGCGTCGTAATAGCCTGCAAATGAAAACGAGTGGTAGCTTTTCAACCACCCATGATCAGCATAACCGCGCTCTTGTGATTTTCTAATCGTGATCATCGGTGTTCTCCATTGAAAATGTTTGCTCAATATTTACCGTCTGCCAACCTTGCAGCACTTACTTGGACTTTATCTTGGATTTCACACGTTGTGGCATTTGTATTTTGATGGCATCATTCAATCTATTTGAATTAAACGCAACAACCCATGCAAAATCCACGCGATGTACTGACGCCAGAATCTTTAGAAATGCTGCAGCAGATAGCGCAAACTGGCAGCTTTGCAGCAGCAGCACGACAACACCATTTGGTACCCAGTGCTTTGACTTACCGAGTCAGACAAATCGAAGACGCATTGGACGTGCTGTTGTTTGATCGCAGCTCACGCAATGCCAAACTCACTGTTGCCGGTCAAGAATTGCTGCGTGAAGGCACCAGAATATTGGCAGATTTAGATGCCATTGCACACCGGGTCAAACGCGTTGCTACGGGATGGGAACCTCAGTTAACCATCGCTGTAGACAGCATCATTTCACAAGCTACTGTGATGGAATTGTGCGATTCCTTCTTTGCGCAATTCAATGGCGAAACTCCGCCGACTCGGATCAAACTTCGCGATGAGGCTTTGTCCGGCACCTTAGCTGCTTTGACAACTGGACAGGCCGATTTGGCCTTGGGTGTCGCAGCAGAAGCTGGTGCTACGCCAGGCATTTTGTACAAGCCTTTGGACTCGCAAAGTTTTGTTTACGCTATCGCACCACATCATCCATTGGCCAGCGCAAAAGAACCCTTGAGCGATGCAACTTTGCTGCAAAACCGAGTGGTTGCGGTTGCAGATTCGATTCAACGTGGTGCAGGACTCAGCTTTGGCATATTGGGCGGGCAAGATGTGTTCACTGTGGCTTCCATGAACGCCAAACTTGACGCACAGTTACGTGGTTTAGGTGGTGGATTCTTGCCAGAAAGCATGGCCAGACCCTACATTGAAACGGGTCGATTGGTTCACAAAAAAGTGGCTCGACCTGAGCGCGTTGTGCGCGTGGGCTATGCATGGCGCGCGGCTCCCAATGTAGAGCTAGGTCGTGCACTCATGTGGTGGCTTGCACAACTCGAAAGCAGCAAAACAACAGCTGCTCTCTTGCATCGACACTGATTGCTTTTGGAAGTTTGAAATCGAGTGTGTTGTTTTTTTACTTTCTATACTTCAAAAAAACCTTATTTGACATGTGCCTATCTTGTGCACTCTTGAAATATCAAGACTTAAGCCCTATATTCAGTCGGTGTCGTTTTGGGTCTTTGTACCTTACTATTTTTAACTTTGGAGTTTCTATGAAACTGTGGTCTGCTGTTTTGGTGATTGCATTGGCTTTTTCAGGTTTGAATGCGGAGGCTGCGCGTCGCTTGGGCGGTGGTGGTTCATTTGGTAAGCAATCCAGCAATGTGACACAGCGACAGGCCACACCACCCGCATCACCAGCACAAAACGCGACCAATTCAGCGGTAAAACCTGCAACACCAGCTGCAGCCACCCCACCTGCTGCGCCTAAAAAGCCTTGGGGCGCCATGCTTGGCGGTCTCGCAGCAGGACTTGGATTGGCTTGGCTGGCAAACTCTTTGGGCTTGGGCGGCGCTTTCGGGAATATTCTGATGTTTGCTTTACTGGCAATGGGCGCAATGCTGTTGTTCAGCATGTTCATGCGATCACGCGCTAACAAAAACGCTTCCTCTGGCAATGGATATGCTTATCAAGGTACTGGGCCAGGTAGTGTAAAAGCAAGCGATGCTGTCACTGCGCGACAATACAGCCCCAACAATGTGGGCAATGATGCCTCCGCTCGCCCTTGGGAGGGCAACACCACCAGCTTTGACTCTGGTAAATCGATGATCGGCTCTGGGCTGTCATCAACAGGTGCTGGCGCATCCGCACTGTCAGGTTCACAAACTTGGGGGATTCCGGCAGATTTTGATACCACCGGCTTTTTAACTGCTGCCAAACGTAACTTCGTCACTTTACAAGATGCATGGGACAAGTCTGACATGGTGACCTTGCGCGGCATGATGACGGACGAAATGGCAGATGAAATTAAATCTCAATTGGCTGATCGTGGAACGTCAACAAGCACTGAAAAAACCGATGTGGTGATGCTCGATGCGCAGCTTTTGGGCATTGAAGACACGGCTACAGAATACATGGCCAGCGTTGAATTCTCCGGCATGATTCGTGAAGATGGTGCTGTGAGTCCCTCGCCTTTCCGTGAAGTTTGGAACATGACCAAATCCAAATCGGGTGGCGGCTGGCTGGTTGCCGGTGTGCAGGCGATGCAATAAATTGTGTTGCTGCCGAACACTTCGGTCATTTGATTTCAGGAAATCAAGAATCTGAAATTAAAAAAGGGCCAAAGTCGTGAATAATTGGGGACTATGGAAACATCGTCCCCTTTTTCATTTCTCAACAACCTGGCCAGCAGCATCACCAAGCTCGCAGGAAAAGTTCAGCCACCGACATGGGTGGTCGATGAATTGCATCAACGTCTGGTTTTGTTACTCAACCATGTGTTGATGCAAGAACCAGAAGCCATGGCGCGTTTGGTCAGTGTGCAAGGGCAAGTGATTCGCGCGCACTGGCGGCATTATTCATTGGGTTTGGTTGCCACGCCCGCTGGTTTACTCGACCGCGCCAGTCCAAATGCAAAAGCAGATTTAAACTTGCGCCTCACCGATGAATCAGGAAAACGCATAGTGCAAGATTTACTGGCTGGCAACAAACCAGCTCTGAGCATTGATGGCGATGTAGAACTTGCTGCGGTGATCAATTGGCTAGGTGAAAATGTTCGCTGGGACGTTGAAGAAGATATTGCCCGCATCGTGGGCGTCGCACCTGCTCATGCATTCGTGAGCTTGGTGACACAAGTCGGTGGTGTTTTACGAGGCTTTGTAGTCACCAAAATGCCCGACACGACAAAAACTAGAAACGGCAACAAAGCATGAGACGTTTGACGCGTGGCGCTTTCATTATTTGGATCGTGTTTCGATACGGTCTTGATGAAATGGTGCTGTCCAGCTTCAAAAAACCATGGCTCAATGTTCTCACAAGACTTCTTTCGCTGGGGCGCAATTTATCAGCGCCACGTGGGCAGCGTCTGCGACAAGCATTGGAACGCTTAGGTCCAATATTCGTCAAGTTTGGGCAGGTTCTTTCTACCAGACGCGACCTGATGCCGCTGGACATCGCTGATGAATTGGCCAAATTACAAGACCGCGTGCCACCATTTGATTCAGCCATCGCCATTGCCAACATCGAAAAGGCATTCCGCAAACCCTTGTCAGAAATTTTTATCACTTTTGATGAAAAACCAATCGCCAGCGCATCAGTTGCGCAAGTGCATTTTGCAAGCATTCGTGATAGAGAAGGACAAATTCGCGAAGTTGCCGTGAAGGTTTTACGTCCAGATATGTTGCCTGTGATTGAAAAAGACCTGAGTTTGATGCACATGATGGCAGGCTGGGTGGAAACTTTAAGCACGGACGGTAAGCGTTTGAAACCGCGCGAAGTGGTGGCCGAGTTTGACCGGCATCTGCATGATGAGCTTGATCTCATTCGTGAAGCTTCCAGTGCTGCACAACTCAAACGCAACATGCAAGCGCACAGCAAAGGCAGCGATTTGGTTTTGATTCCGGATATGTACTGGGATTTTTGTCGCCCAGAAGTGCTTGTCATGGAACGCATGAAAGGCGTACCCATCAACCAAACGTCCGTGTTGCGAGAAGCTGGCGTAGATTTTAAAAAACTGGCGCGTGATGGCGTCACCATTTTCTTTACACAAGTTTTTCGTGATGGATTTTTTCATGCCGACATGCACCCCGGCAATATCCAAGTCAGCTTAGAACCTGCCACATTTGGTCGCTACATCTTGTTGGACTTTGGCATCATTGGCAGTTTGACCAATGTTGACAAGGAGTACTTGGCACAAAACTTCACGGCGTTTTTCAGGCGCGACTACAAACGGGTGGCAGAGCTGCATATAGAGTCTGGATGGGTACCAAGAACCACACGAGTGGATGAGCTGGAATCAGCCATTCGCGCAGTTTGTGAGCCATATTTTGACCGCCCTTTAAAGGAAATATCGTTGGGCATGGTGTTGATGCGCCTTTTTCAAACATCACGCCGTTTCCATGTGGAAATTCAACCCCAATTGGTTTTGCTACAAAAAACACTCCTTAATATCGAGGGATTGGGGCGCGACTTGGACCCTGATTTGGATTTGTGGAGCACTGCCAAACCATTTTTAGAAAACTGGATGATGGACCAGTTGGGTCCACAAAAGTTACTGGCCGAACTCAAAGCGCAAGCCCCACGTTATGCTAAATTGTTGCCTGATTTACCACTGTTGATGGCAGACTTTTTGAAGCAGCGAACTGAAGATTCATCGCACGACAAACAACTCTTGATGGATTTATTGACTGCTCAAAAGCGTACCAACAAATTATTGCAAGGCATTATTTACAGCGCTGTTGGCTTTGTGTTGGGTTTAATCGTGATGCAAATTATTTATCGGATTCATTTATAGGCAATATTCATTAAAGGATTGTTTAGACATGTTGTTGACATTTATCGCCGTGTATTTGGCCATCTCAATCGGAATCGGTTTATACGCCGCCAAAAGAGTTAAAAATACGGCTGATTACGCGGTTGCTGGCCGCAGTATGCCGCTGGCTGTTGTGATTGCGATGACTTTTGCCACATGGTTTGGCTCAGAAACTGTATTGGGTGTGTCTGCACGCTTTGTACAAGGAGGACTTGGGTCGGTGGTTGAAGACCCAGTCGGGGCATCCATGTGCTTGATTTTGGTCGGCTTGTTTTTTGCCTATAAGCTGTACCAAAAAAATCTCATCACGATTGGCGACTATTACCGTCAACGCTATGGCAAAGTGATTGAGATCACATGCTCCATCATCATCATGGTCAGCTATTTAGGCTGGGTTGCTGCCCAAATCACTGCCTTGGGTTTGGTGTTCAATTTATTGACTCAAGGTCAGATTTCGACATCTGCAGGCATGGTTCTGGGAACTGCCATCGTGTTGATCTACACCCTGTATGGCGGCATGTGGTCAGTTGCTATGACAGACTTCATTCAAATGATTGTGATTGCACTGGGTCTTCTGGCCATTGCTTGGTTTGCCTCTGACCTGGCTGGTGGTGCGGGCAAGGTGATGGCTTTGGCACAAGAAAAAGGCAGCTTGCAACTCTTTCCTACTGGCGGCTTGCGCGACTGGATTCCTTTTATCGCAGCCGCTGTCACCATGATGCTAGGGTCAATTCCTCAGCAAGATGTGTTTGCACGCGTGATGTCGTCTAAGAATGCCGAAACCGCAGTGCGTGGTCCTGTGATCGGTGGCATTTTGTATTTTTTGTTTGCACTTGTGCCCATGTTTGTGGTGATGGCCGCTGTTTTGATCATGCCTGAAACCACCAACGCTTTGCTCAAAGACGATCCGCAAAAGGTTTTGCCGACATTGGTCATGGAAAAAATGCCATTGATGTTGCAGATTGCCTTTTTTGGCGCTTTGTTATCGGCCATCATGTCGACCGCATCGGCAACATTGCTCGCACCCAGCACCACCTTTGTTGAGAACATACTGCGCAACATCAAGCCAGGCATGAGTGATGCCGCCACCCTCAAAGCCATGCGCTGGTCGGTCTTGGTTTTCACAGGTTTGGTTTTGACTTATGCCATCAAAATGCAAGGTACATCGATTTATGATTTGGTCTCAGGTGCATACCAAATCACCTTGGTAGGTGCATTTATCCCATTGGTTTTTGGTTTGTATTGGAAACGCGCTACTACGCAAGGCGCGGTATTGTCAATCGTTTTGGGCGTAGGTACATGGTTGGCTTTTTTAAGCATGAGCAGTTTGGCTGAGCTGTTTCCAGGCCAATTGGCTGGTTTGATTGCTGCATTGATTGGCATGCTTGTCGGAACATTGCTGCCACAAGCCATTGACGATAAAAAAGGCCATGTTCACCACTTCACGGGCAGCACTTCCCAGTAGTTTTAGCCTCATTGGGATTAAATCTGCCTTAAAGTTGACCTGAAGCAAACTCCATAAAGGGGTGTGCACGCGTGTGGGCTAGCACTTATAATCCTATGCTTTGCTTAAGATGGGCTCAGGGAGCCCTTTTTGCACCCTTTACCGCGATATTTCGCCCTGATTTATGCCAATTTACGCCTACAAATGCGATGCCTGTGGCCATGCCAAAGACGTTTTGCAAAAAATGTCTGACCCATTGCTAACGGATTGTCCAGCCTGTGGCCAAGCCACGTTTAAAAAACAACTCACAGCTTCGGGTTTTCAACTGAAGGGCACGGGTTGGTACGCGACTGATTTCAAAGGTAGCCCCAATACCAGCAGTACTGCACCCAGCTCCTCCAGTTCGGCGCCTGCAGCAGCTTGTGCCAGCTGCCCTGCTGCACCATCTTCAGAAAGCGCTTGATGCTGTCAAACTTGCGCAAATGGATGTTTGCCGGTTTGCTGGTGATTGTGCCCGTCGCCATCACCATCTGGTTGATTGAGTGGATGCTCAGCACACTGGATAAAACATTGCTCATCCTGCCTGAAGCATGGCATCCTGACAAGTTAATAGGATTCCATATTCCGGGTTTTGGACTGATTTTGGCAGTGATCAGCTTGCTGATTGTGGGTGCTGTTGCCAGCAATTTCTTGGGGAAAAAAGTATTTGTTTGGGGTGACAACGTATTGCTGCGCATACCAGTCGTTCGCTCCATTTACTCCAGTGTTAAACAAGTATCAGATACCTTGTTTTCAGAAAATGGCAATGCCTTTCGCAAAGCGGTCATGATCGAGTGGCCAAGATCCAATGTGTGGACGATTGCATTTGTTACAGGCAAACCCAATGGTGAACTGCTAAAACACCTCAAAGATGATTTTGTGAGCATTTATGTGCCTACTACACCGAATCCAACAGGTGGTTACTTTGTTTTGCTAAAAATGAGCGATTGCATCGAGCTGGACATGAGCGTGGATGAAGCGCTGAAATACATCGTGTCAATGGGAGTTGTTTCGCCAAAGATCATGCCCATCAAGGCAGACAAAATATAGGCACAGCACCAGCAAATCATTCAAATCTATCAACCTCAATTATTTATCTATCGTTTTCAACCTGAGT
>Ga0116158_10003071_pt1 | contig 14558 bp, 12 predicted proteins | sample AD_UKC052_MetaG_FD_89883 | JGI IMG/M metagenome (GOLD analysis project Ga0116158, IMG submission 89883) | Active sludge microbial communities of municipal wastewater-treating anaerobic digesters from USA - AD_UKC052_MetaG | ecosystem: Engineered > Bioreactor > Anaerobic > Digestate | place: USA... | reverse complement strand
GTAAGAGATGGTCAGCACGCTATTGAGCAACATGGCGCTGTTGCGCCACCAGCGGTGGCAGTTACCCGCCACTTGTTTGGCTACATCTTGCGATGCCCCCAATGCCTTGAGTTCGCGGTAGATCGTCTTGGGTCGTTTCCAATGCTTGAGCTGTATGGCCCGCAGGCGATGGCGTAGCCACTCGTCCAGCTCTCGCCAGACCTTTGGCGTTTGTGCCAAGCCAAAGTAGGCCTTCCAGCCCAACAAGTAGGGCCTAAGCTTTTCCACCCCTTGCTCCATGCTGCGCCCACCCGAACGACGCGTGAGTTGGCGGATTCGGGCTTTGAAGTTGTCCAGTGCCCTGTAGGCGACTGCACATTTCACCTCCAGACCCTTGGCCACCCATAACGCGTAACCCAAGTACTTGCGCCCCAAAGCGCTTGCCACCGCACTCTTGGCTTCGTTGATTTGAAGTTTGAGTCCGGCGTACAGCTTCCTGAGCAGCGCCATCACCCGCTGGCCAGCCTTGTGACTGCCCACATAAACGTTGCAGTCGTCAGCGTATCGCGCAAAGCTGTAGCCCCGCGCCTCCAACACTTTGTCCACCTCGTCGAGCAGCACATTGGCCAGCAGTGGTGACAGCGGTCCGCCTTGTGGCGTACCCATGTGGCGCTCGTTCACCACCCCGCCATCCATGATTCCCGCGTTCAGGTAGGCCCGAATCAGCCGGATCACTCCAGCATCATCAGTGCGCTTGCTGAGTCTGTCGATCAGGATGTCGTGGTTAACCCGGTCGAAGAATTTCTCCAGGTCCACATCCACCACCACGCGTTTGCCCGATTGCACGTAGCCCCGCGCGGCTTTGACCGCGTCGTGTGCCCGCCTGCCGGGGCGAAACCCGTGGCTGTGTTTGCTGAAGGTGGGGTCAATCAGGGGTTGCAACACTTGCAGGTTCTGTCTCGTCAGCGCCGTCTCCAGCCGGCCACCAGTGCTTGCCATTGACTTTGCTGACCCTGTGTCCGGGTGTTCATGCAGCGGGTCGCAGGTTTCGTCGCTGACAAGGAGCAACAGCGCGGACGCTCCTGGCAGAGCGGCTGAAGGTTCCGGAACATGTCATCGAAGCGCAGTTGGCGCATGCGGTCAAGGACAGCCTGGGACGCGCTTACAACCGCACCGAATTTCTTGCCGAGCGTTGCAACATGATGCAGGCATGGGCGGATTACCTGGACCTGCTGCGAACTGATAGCAGCAGTTCGCCCGCCCCCGTGAGGACATCAAAACAGGTCGTCTACGCGTCGGCCTGAAATCGACGAAACCCGAGCACCTCGGTGTGGTCACCAGTGCTCGGGCTTGCGGATTGGTTTCTTGTTCGTGGGAACATGGGGCGGTAGCTGGGCCTGGGCGAGTTCGCCGTCCAGCAGGTACCGGCGGACCCAATGCGCATGTTGCGCGAGCGACGTGCTGACCCCGCGAGGACTGCCCTTATTCGGATCTGGAGGAAGTACCGGCGTCACGACACCGATACGCAAGTGCGGAAAATCCTCGCGCAACGCCTCCAACACCGGTTCGGCATCGCTGTCATTCGAGCAGATCACGGCCTGGTCGTACCGCCCCTTGGCGGCATCGCGGTACATCGCCATCGCGATGTTCACGTCCGTTTTCTTTTCTTCGAGCTTCCACACCCGGCTGCGCAGTTGCCGGTCATACGGCTGGCCATCCACAAATGTCGGCAGCAGCGTTCCGTCCTTGTCGAAGCTATGGGCGCCACAGACCAGGTCAAAGCGGTTGCCGTACTTGACCTGCAAGGCCCGGTGGTAGCTCTGCTGCGCCTCGACCGAGACCGTACCATGCGAGGCGAACCTGGCGAGCGCCGGAGCAGTGAAGAACTTGACCATTTCCAGGGAGGCGCCTGGGTCCTGCACCTTGAGCAGGCCGTCGAAGAGTGCGACGACATCAAGCCACTTGTACGCCGAGTTGCGCAAGCGGCCATAGTAAAGGTTGTAGCCGTCAACGTAGACGGCAGTTTTCTTGTTTTCGTCAGGCACAGCGCGTTTCCCCAAGGTGCGTCTGGGCATGAAAAAACCGCCCTGAGGCGGTCTTTTCGTCCCAAGCCAGAGCCAACTGAATGACACGGCAAAGGAGGAGTAGTGACTACATTTTAGCCTATTCCGGCCGACAGTCAAACCGATCCGCGATCCCCCCTTTGAATCGCAGCGTCCGACCACGTCGCAGCCCGAGGCCCAGCCTTGACGGATCGCGGGAAAGTTCCTCTTTGCATCTGTTCATAAATAGCCGAACGGCGAAGCCCTGTCAGCCGCTCGCCCTCAGGCAGCCGCAAAAGTCTGTCGGATGGGTGTTTCGGGACGAGAGCCCAAGACGACTCTGACTCGACATCCAACAGGGCGAATGCCTCCCGAAGCAGGAGAGCAGCTTGCATGGCCCGCTCGACCGCAGGACCGCCGACAAGCTGTCCGTTCATCCTATCCGATGTGCTGGAGCTTGAGGCTCGCATGTGCAATTCCTTTCGAGTTCCGCACTCGCGCGTCCATCGCCGTTGCGGAATGTCCAACTTCAAGTTGCTATTTGTAGATGATCCCCGAGCTCGTTCTACGACTGCTTGGATCGCGCCTGAATTGCTTCTGGGACAGCTTCACCGACACACGCCCTACCTGCCGCTTTCCACGCCTTGAAGCCTCCTTGAAGCTGGGCCACTTGCGAATAGCCCATGGTCTTCAAGGCCAAAGCAGCGAGCGCAGAGCGCCCTCCGGAACCGCAGTAGAGTACGACGCGCTGCGTAGGCTGCAAGTTATGTCGGTGAAACGGGTTAGTCGGGTCCGCATAGAACTCCAGCATTCCTCTTGGAGCTAACAAAGCGCCCGGGATAGCCTCGAGTCGGTATTCGTCAGCTTCCCGCACATCCAGAAGTACGAGTCCGTCCAAGTTGATGGCGGCATCAAGCTCCTCGACTGACAAACTCGCGATCTGTTCGTTGGCATCTGCCACAAGTTGGATGGCTGTTTTAGGTGTGATGTAGCTCATGCCAATCTACTTTACGCACGCACCAACCGCAAGACAAACAATAAATTTTGCGATGTGATCATCGAAATTTCGAATGATCGCCGGCACGCATCCTACAAAGCCTCAACTGTGCCGCTGTGTCCTCAATTTTGATCTCAAGCTGCCAAAGTGCGCGCAAACCGCGAAAAGGCTTTGTTCTCGCACATCTTCAAGAAGGCCCGGGAATGGGGCTACACAGCAGCGCAAAATCCCTGTCAAGGGGTCAGGGGCTTCAAGGAGTCCGGGCGATCCCGATATGTGACCCATGATGAGTTTGCCCAGGTCAAGGCACACGCCCATGCCACCGTGATTGACGCCATGGACCTGGCGCTACTGACGGGCCAGCGGCCTGCCGACGTTCTCAAATTCAAGCGGACCGACATTCGGGACGGCGCGCTTCACCTGGTGCAGAACAAGACCGGCGCACGTCTGGCCATCGAGATCACGGGCGAGCTGGCGGCCGTTATCGCCCGAATCAACGACCGACCACGCACGGCCATCAGCGCGTTTCTGATTCAGGCTGCCAACGGCCAGCCACTCACGCAAACTGCACTGCGCTCACGCGTCGACAAGGCCCGTGAGCTGGCAAAGGTGAGTTTTCAGTTCAGAGACATTCGAGCCAAGGCCGCGACCGACACCGGCGACCTGGGGCACTCACAAAAACTACTGGCTCACAAAAACCGTGAGATGACGAAGCACGACGTCAAGTCGAGACTAGGGGAGCGTGTGAAGCCACTACGCTGAACTGGGCGGAGCGTCCATTGGAGCGCCGAAGCTGAGTGACCGTTCTTCAAGGCGATCCGGAGGCAGTTTCTTGATCCCAAGTTGGATCAGCATCAACATCAATTCGGCGCAGTGGTTCACTTTGAGGTGTCGAGTGTCCTTGCCCGGAGGCAATACGCGCAAATCTGGGACGATCAACGAGACACCGGGTCATCTCGAAGGAGCGTCAGGATAAGTTGCCCCAATACGTCATCAAGAAATGCGCAAAGCTGCAGTGTCATGCCTCGATCGTCGGCATTGCTGAGGCCGCTTAACAGCCGATTTACACGACCCATCACTGGATCATCAATACCACCAAGCTTCGAACTTGATTCAGAACTCATTACAGAATTGTAGAAACGCCCCAGAACCCGAAATGGGCGCTGGGGCGCTTGAATACTGGTGGCCTGGGGCGGAATCGAACCACCGACACGCGGATTTTCAATCCGCTGCTCTACCAACTGAGCTACCGGGCCTGAGCCTTAAATTATACATCAGACATTGCCCCGTTTTCCACGGGAAAGATCAACACCCAATTGTTTGAGTTTGCGGTACAGGTGCGTGCGCTCCAAACCGGTCTTTTCGGCCACACGGGTCATGGACCCGCCCTCTTTGGCCAAGTGGAATTCGAAGTAGTTTTTCTCGAACTCGTCACGCGCTTCGCGCAGGGGTTTGTCCAGCTCGAACATCTGCCGGGCTTGCGGGCCCAGCTCCATGGCCACGGGCAGGTTGTGCCCGTGGGTCATAGCGGCCTCGACCGTCATGTCGGTGGCCGGCATCATGGGCGGCGCCACCACGGTTTTGGGTGGGGCATTGCGGTTGAGGCCGTGCTCCACGGCCTTCAGCAACTTTTGCAGGGTGATGGGCTTTTCAAGGAAGGCCTGCGCCCCTATGCGCGTGGCCTCCACTGCCGTGTCGATGGTGGCGTGGCCGCTCATCATGATGACGGGCATGCTGAGCAAACCGCCGGTAGACCACTCTTTGAGCAGCGTCACGCCATCGGTGTCAGGCATCCAGATATCGAGCAGGACCAAGTCGGGGCGCGACCGCGCACGCGCCGCACGGGCCTGTGCCGCGTTTTCAGCCAGTTCGACATGATGGCCTTCGTCGCCCAGAATTTCCGAGAGCAGGTCACGAATGCCCAGCTCATCGTCCACCACCAAAATATTTGCCATAAAGCCTGCAGTTCCTTGTTCACGCCTGCGCGGTGTTGTTAAGTTGCAACCGCGAATGATAACGACACTTGGGCACCTTGTATGGCGCCATTCTTGATTCGGTTGGACAAGTCGATGCGTGCACCGTGTTCGTCCGCTATTTTTTTGACCACCGCCAGGCCCAATCCGGTGCCTTTGGCCTTGGTGGTGACATAGGGCTCAAAGGCCCGTTTGAGGATGGCATCTGGGAAGCCCGCCCCAGTGTCCTGTACCATCAGCCGCACCCGCCCGCTGGTGGGGTTCCATTGGGTTTTGAGAGTCACCACGCCAGGCTGTTCATTGCTTTCTATGGCGTCCTGGGCGTTTTGCAACAAGTTGTGAATAACTTGCCGCAACTGCTGGGCGTCGCCCAGAACAGGCACACAAGCGGGGTCGAGCTCCATCTCTACCGGCGCGGCACCTTGCGGGTGCTCGTCGTCATCCCGATAGAGCTGCAGCACATCGGCCACGAGCGCGTTAAGGTCTACGGGCTTGAGCTCTGCTGCGGGAAGGCGGGCATAGTCGCGAAACTCGTTGACCAGCCGCTTCATGGCGTCCACCTGGTCCACGATGGTTTTGACCGATTTGCTCAGGATGGCCTGCTCTGGCGCCTGAAGCTTGCCGTTGAGCTTCATGGCAAGGCGTTCGGCCGACAACTGTATGGGCGTGAGCGGGTTTTTGATTTCGTGGGCCAAACGGCGCGCCACCTCGCCCCAGGCCTGGGCGCGTTGCGCGGACACGATTTCAGAAATATCGTCAAACACCAACAAATGGGCATTGCCCGGCATGCTGGCGCCACGCGCCACAAGGGTGATACTGCCGGCTGCTGGCGCAGTCATGGTGGATGCAGGGCCCAGCTCAAACGATTGCTGCCAGTGGTCGATGCCGTGCTCTATGCGCTCGCGTTCATGGTCTTCAAACTGGCGCTGTACCGCAGCGCCAAACTGCTCCAGCCCTGGCACACTGGCCAGCGCCTTGCCCTGAAAGGCCGCCAGCGGCGCCCTCAAAATGCGCGTGGCGCCGGGGTTGGTGGACTGCACAAGCCCAGCCGGGTCCAGCACAATCACACCGGCCGTCAGGTTGTCCAGAATCGTTTGCAGATTGGCGCGCGCGGAGTCGACCTGTTCCATGCTGTGCTCCACCGCAGAGCGCGCATCGGCCAATTGCTGTGTCATGTCAGCAAATGAACGCGTCAGGCCATCCAGCTCGTCTTTGCCCTGTAGCGCGGGTTTGGGGCTGAGGTCGCCCGCAGCCACCTCTCGCACCCCTGCCGCCAGCACCAGCAAGGGCCTGGCCAGCTGGTTGCCCAGCAACAGGGCCAGCAACATGGCGCCAAAAATGGCCAGAAAGAGGCTGAGGGTGAGTGTGCCGATGTACATGCGACGCAGGCCCCCCCGGGCCAGCGCGCGCTCCTGGTATTCACGGTTGGCTTCTTGCACGGCCATGGCATTGGCCACCAAGGTAGTGGGCAGCGCCTGCGTCACCTGCAGAAAGCGTGGCTCGTTGAACAAGCCCATGCCGCTGGCAGGCGCCAGAGCCATGGCCTTGATGCGGCCATTGCTAAGCGCATTGGGCTCATCCAGCCCCTCCACTACAGCCACGGAACGCTGACTGCGCGCATTGCGCAACACCTGTGCACTGGGGCGCTCGGGGTTGAGCGAAAAGCGCGACTGCCCCGTGCTGGCAATAAGTTGCCCGCTGTTGCTCCACAGCACCACATCCACGGCTGCGGTTTGCCCCTGTATGCGTTCGAGCACCAGGCCCACGGCGGCATCAGGCACGTCGGTGAGCTGGGCGCTTGCAGTGCGTGTTTTATTGGACAGATCGTTCGCCAGGGTGTCCAGCGTGGCTCGCCCCAGGTTCAGGCCCGCGTCCAGGGCGCTTTCGACGCGCACGTCAAACCAGCTTTCGATAGACCTCGACACGAACTGGTACGACACCACATAGATCAGCACACCGGGGGCAAAGCCCACCAAGGCAAAAATGGCGGCGAGGCGGATCAGCAGCCGACTGCCAAACTTGCCGCTGCGCAAGCGCTTGATAAGGCGCACCACAATCCAAACCGTCACCAGCAGCAGCACGCTGGCCACGCCCACATTGAGCACAAACAGGCGCCCGTAGTTGCGCTCGTACAACTCGCGGTTATTGGTGGCCTGCGTCAGCAAGAACATCAGCACCACGCCAATGAGCACCATGGCCGCCGCCCCCAGGACCAGGGCAAGGCGCAGCGAGCGCGCGTTCTTCACGTCAAAGTGCGGCGCGTTGTCAACGCGTGGGGTTTCGCTCATGGCGCCGTCTCGACCGCCAAGCGAAAGTTCTGTTGACCCTCCACGCTCCAATCCGGCTGCCCGACCGCCCCGATCTGGAAGGGGCGGGGCAACTGAGACACATCGAGGCGGAAACGCAGCTCCACATTGTGGCGAGCGCCGAGCTCGATCTCGGCGGCTTCAGCTATTTTCCAGCGTGACAGGCGCTTGATCGTGGACATGGCTTCTGACAACTCGTCAAACGAGTGGCCCAGCGTGGCACCCAGGCCCACCGAGCTGATCTGGCCCGAGGCCACTGTCAGCCGCCAGCGGCGCGTCAAGGGCTGGTAGGACAGACGCATGTGGCGCGTGGCTGAGGCCACTTTTTTGTCGTACCAGTACCACCTGTCGCGTTGCACATCGGCCTCGGCGACAAAGTACATGGAAATGCCTTTGCGCAGTGCATCTTCCACCACGCCGGGCAACTCGAACCGGACGTTGGCTGACAGGTAGAGGCCGTCGTCCATGCGGTCGACCTGCATCTGGGTGATTTCGGCCCTGGTTTGGGCGTGCACTACCGGCACCAGGCCTGCGCCCACCAGCGCGCACAAAGCCATCAGCGCGCGCAAATGGCGCAGGAAATGGCGCAGGACGTGCCTAGCCCACGCCGACATGGGGGCCAGATACCCGTTTTTGCAGCAGGGCGTAGAAGAATCCGTCGTGGTCACCAGGAAGATTGTCCGGGACCATGTCTGTCATGGCCCGGTTTTGCGGTCTTAAATGGCCTGGTGAGGGCTGTAAAACCGCATCGGTGTGGTGTGCAACAAACGTTTGAACCTGCTGCTCCCCCTCTTGGCGGAACACCGAGCAGGTGCAATAGAGCAGCACACCGCCCGGTTGAACCAAGGGCCACAAGACGGCCAACATGCGCGCCTGGATGTCGGCCAGCTGCGCCACATCGGTGGGGCGGCGCAGCCAGCGCACATCAGGGTGGCGCCGCACAATGCCCGAGGCGGTGCATGGCGCATCGAGCAGAACGGCGTCAAACGGCTGACCATCCCACCAGTCTTTCACCCGGGTGGCATCGGCGGCGACCACCTGGGCCTGCAGGCCCAGCCGCCCCAGCGTGTCGTGAATGCGTTCGCAGCGCAGCGGGTCGACATCCAGCGCCGTGACATGGGCATCGGCCAGCTCCAGCAGGTGCGCGGTCTTGCCGCCAGGTGCCGCACAGGCGTCCAGGATGCGCAGCGGCGCAGCACCCGCGGCACGCGCAGGCAAGGCATCCAGCAGCAAGGGTGCGGCCAATTGAGCTGCGGCATCCTGCACCGAGAACCAGCCGTCTGCAAAGCCGGGCAAGCCTGTGACCGGACGTGCGCGGTCAAGCACAAGGGCGTAGGCGCCTTGAAGCGTTGCCGATTCATTGACGGCATCTGCCCCTGGTGGGCCACTCAGCAACGCGGCATAAGCCTGTGGCGTGCCTTTGCGGGCATTGACACGCAGGGTCAGGGGCGCGGGCAGATTGCTGGCCTCGAGCACAAGCTGCCAATGGTCGGGGTGGTCCTTTTTGACGCGATCTATCCACCAGCGCGGAAAGTTCCAGCGCGCCACCGGGTCGGCATCGGTTTCTGCCACCAGGTCGTCACGTTCACGCAAGAAACGGCGCAGGCAGGCGTTGACAAAGCTGGCCTGGGCGCGCGTGTCGGGGCTTTGCTTGGCGGCTTCTACGGCCTGATTGACCAGCGTAAAGGGGGCATATGGGGCTTGGTCTTCGCGCCAGGCCAGCGCCAGCACACTGCACAGCAGCGCATCAACCGCCGCGGGTGGAGGCTTGCGGGCCAGCAGACGCCGCAACGCTTCGGCTCGCCCCAAATTGCGCAGCACGTGAAAGCTCAGGGCTTGCACGCCTGGACGCAAATCGGCATCAATTTTTTGCAGGCTGTCTGAGGTGGAGCGCCCATTGCGCACGGCTTCCAAAACAGAGGCGGCAGCCTGGAGCTGCCGCCAAAGTGGGATGGCCCGGGATGTCGATGAAGGGTTCAACCCAGTGTGTCCGCCCAAATGTTGTGCGCCCAGTTCATGGCGTAAGTGCCTTCGAGTTCGGCGGGGGCCGGGCTCAAGCCGCCCGAACCTGCGATGGTTTTGAATGTTTTTTCGGCGGGCACATACCCATGCACGCTGGCCACGTGCACCACGCGCTTGTCGTCGACAAAGCTGTAGCAGGTGTTGTTGAGCATGGGCGCAGGGTTGACCTCCCAGCCCGACAATTGCGCCACGATGGCAGCTGCGGCCACTTTGGCCTGGCTGTTGGCCATGTGCCCGCTCTTGGGCATGCCTGGGGCCACTTGGATGGAGTCGCCCAACACGTGCACATCGCGCACGGCAGTGGACTCGAAGGTGAGGAAGTTGACGCCGCACCAGCGGTTGTTGGCCTGGTTGTTCAGCCCCGCCTGCACGGCAATCAAGCCTGCGCGCATGGAGGGCAAGGCGTTGATGACGTTGGCTTTGACATCGTCCTGCAGATCGAACTTGATCAGCCCAGCCTTGGCGTCGACCGCCACGGCCTTGTGCTGGCCGCGGTATTCCAGAATGCCTTTGTATTGCTCAGCCCACACCTTTTTAAACAGCGCCCCCTTGGAGGTGACATCTTGGTTGGCGTCGAGCACCAACACCTTGCTGCGCGGCTTGGCCTGCTTGAAATACAGGCGATTTGGCTGGCACGCTCGTAGGGGCCAGGCGGGCAACGGTAGGGTTGTTCGGGCACGGTGATGGCATAGACGCCGCCGTCGGGCATGGCCTCGAGTTGGCGCCGCAAGGCCAGCGTCTCGGGCCCAGCTTTCCAGGCGTGCAAGACTTGGCCGGCATCGTTGGCGGCCTTCAAGCCCTGAATGCTGTCCATCAAGAGATCAATGCCTGGCGACACCACCAGCTTGTCGTAGGCAATGGTGGCGCCCTGCCCCAGGGTCACGGTCTTTTTAGCCGTGTCAATCGCCGCGGCGATGTCTTTGACCACGGTGATGCCATGCTTGCCGGAGAGGCCGCTGTACGCCGTGGTGATGTCGGCCATCTGCTGCGTGCCGGCCAAGACCAGGTTGGAGACAGGGCACGACACAAAAGCCGCGTTGGGCTCGATCAGGACGACATCAATTTTGTAGTCAGACAACAGGCGCACATATTTGGCGGCCGTGGCACCGCCAAAGCCGCCGCCAATGACAACCACTTTGGCACGTGAGGGGATAGAGGTGGTGGCGCAAGCCCCCAGGCCCAACAGGCTGAGCGCAGCAGAACCATGAAGAAATGAACGGCGTTTCATACGGTGACTCCTGGCTATTTTTTCTGGGCGGCAAAGAAAGTTGCCAGCTGCTCGATCTGGGCGTCGGAGTAGCCCTTGGCAAGCTGGTGCATGATGGTGGCGGGCCGCGCACCCGATTTGAATGCCGCCATTTGGGTCATCAGGTACTCGCGCGGCATACCGGCCAGGCCAGGCACGGCGGAGTCATTGACCGTGCGGCCCTGGGTGCCGTGACAATTGGCACAGGTCGCCGCCAGACTGCGCACATACAAGGCATCGGCGGTTTGGGCAGTTGCTGCACCGACACCTGCACACAGCAGGGCCAAAACAAGCCAGCGTTGATAGTTTTTCATGAGCCTTGTGTCTCCTGTTGAATTGCGTATTCTTGCACCGTATGCCGCCAGCTCAGAGGGTTTTCGCAGGCTTAAAGCCAAACAGCGACGCCAACATCATGGCAGGAAATTGCCCAATAGCAGTGTTGTAGTCGGTGATGGCGGCGTTAAATTGTGCTTGGGCATCCATCGTTTGCTGCTGCAACTGCTGCCATTCTGTCACCTGTTTTTCCGGCAGTATGGCACCGGCGAGGTCGTGCCCCTCCCGTACGGCGCCTTCCCATGCCGTGACCATCACACCCGTGGCAGCCTGCAAGGCCATGGAGTGGTCCACATGCAATGGATTCGTTCTGCAGGCACCTAATGCCGTTTGCAGTTGGGCGTGCGCGCTTTTCAGCGTGACCCACAAGGCTTCAGTTGCGTCTGCCGCGGCGTACCCCTCTTCAGGAATACTGCTTTGCACCAGCGCCAGCTGCCTGGACCATTGCACATCGAGCTGGGTAAACGCCGTCTTGGACCGCGCACGCAGGCGCACCAAACGGTTGTAAGCGCCTACTGCCCAAAATACAACCAGGGGCAGCATGCCCCATAGCAGCCAAGACTGCATCACAGCGGACTCTCCTTCGTGTGGGGCAACATCGTGGTCATGACGCCACTATAAAGAAAAAGGCGCCTCACGCCGCTCTGCGGTCGTGAGGCGCCTTCTGGCGCACGGGGCGAATTGCTTATTCCGCTGCGGGCTCTTGCGCACCTTCAGGGTCAGCCCCTTCGGTTGCGGCGGCGAGTTCCACGGCTTCGGCTTCTGCAATCGCACGGCGCTCGGCCTCGTCCATGGCGTCCTTGACCTTGCGGGCTTGGTGATAGGCCATGCCGGTCCCGGCTGGGATCAGGCGACCCACAATGACGTTCTCTTTCAAGCCACGCAGTTCGTCGCGCTTGCCCATGATGGCGGCTTCGGTCAGCACGCGTGTCGTTTCCTGGAACGACGCGGCGCTGATGAAGCTGTCGGTGGACAGCGAGGCCTTGGTGATACCCAACAACAAGTTGCTGAACGTCGCCGGGATCTTGTCGGCAGCGCGCAGCGCATCGTTGGTGTCCAGCATCTCTGAGCGCTCGACCTGTTCGCCGCCGATGTAGCTGGAATCGCCAGGGTTCTCAACCACCACACGACGCAGCATCTGGCGAACAATCACTTCAATGTGCTTGTCGTTGATCTTCACGCCCTGCAGACGGTAGACGTCCTGCACTTCGTCCACGATGTAGCGCGCAAGTTCTTCAGCACCCAACAAGCGCAGGATGTCTTGTGGATCGGCCGGGCCGTCGACCACGCTCTCGCCCTTGTTGACCACTTGGCCTTCGTGCACCAGGATGTTCTTCTCCTTGGGCACCAGGTCTTCCCAGACTTTGCCTTCGGGGTCGGTGATCTGCAGGCGAATCTTGCCCTTGGTCTCCTTACCGAACGACACCGTACCGGTCATCTCGGCCAGCAGGCCTTTGTCCTTGGGCGAACGCGCTTCGAACAGTTCGGCCACACGGGGCAAGCCGCCGGTAATGTCGCGCGTCTTCTGGCCTTCGATCGGGATACGGGCCAGCACTTCGCCGGGGCCCACATCTTGTCCATCGCGCACCTGAATCAAAGCGCCGACTTGGAAGCCAATGGTCACCGAGTGGTCGGTGCCGGGAATCTTGACTTCGTTACCTTGCGCGTCGATCAGTTTGACCTGCGGACGCACCACCTTGGCAGAACCACGGCGCTTGGGGTCAATCACCACCTGCGTGGACAAGCCCGTCACATCGTCTACCTGTTTGGCGACGGTGAGACCTTCTTCCACGTTCTCGAACAATGCCTTACCGGCGAATTCCGTGATGATGGGTCGCGTCAGCGGATCCCAGTTGGCCAACACCAGGCCGGCCTTGACGGTTTGATCCGCCTTGACCGACAGGATGGCTCCGTAAGGTACTTTATGGCGCTCGCGTTCACGGCCGTGTTCGTCATGAATGACGATTTCACCGGAACGGGCGATCACCACCAGTTCGCCCTTGCTGTTGGTCACATAGCGCATGGTGGCATTGAAGCCGATCGTGCCGTTGGACTTGGCTTCGACGCTGGACGCAATGGCCGCACGCGATGCCGCACCACCGATGTGGAAGGTACGCATGGTCAGCTGCGTGCCGGGTTCACCGATGGACTGGGCAGCAATCACGCCGACTGCTTCGCCGCCGTTGACCAGGCCGCCACGGCCCAGATCGCGGCCATAGCACTTGGCGCACAAACCAAAGCGGGTCTCGCAGGTCAGTGCCGTGCGGACTTTGACTTCGTCCACGCCGTCGGCCTCCATCACCTCGATGATGTCTTCGTCCAGCATTTCGCCAGCCTTGACCAGCACTGCGCGGGTTTCAGGGTGCACCACGTCTTCGGCCACAGTGCGGCCCAGGATACGGTCGCGCAGGGATTCGATGACTTCACCACCTTCAACAATGGCGCGCATGAGTGAGCCGTCCTGGGTACCGCAATCGAGCTCGGTGACCACCAGGTCCTGCGTCACATCGACCAGACGGCGGGTCAGGTAGCCCGAGTTGGCTGTCTTCAACGCCGTATCCGCCAGACCCTTCCGGGCACCGTGGGTGGAGATGAAGTACTGCAACACGTTCAGGCCTTCACGGAAGTTGGCCGTGATGGGCGTCTCGATGATGGAGCCGTCAGGCTTGGCCATCAGGCCCCGCATACCGGCCAACTGGCGAATCTGGGCTGCGGAACCGCGGGCGCCGGAGTCGGCCATCATGTAGATGGAGTTGAACGACTCCTGGTCGACTTCGTTGCCGTGGCGGTCAATGACCTTTTCCTTGGCCAACTGGGCCATCATGACCTTGGAGACTTCGTCACCGGCCTTGCCCCAGATGTCCACCACCTTGTTGTAGCGCTCGCCAGCCGTGACCAGACCGGACACGTATTGCTGTTCGATCTCTTTCACTTCTTTCTCGGAGCGACCGATGATCTCCGCCTTTTGGGGCGGTACCAGCATGTCGTCGATACAGATGGAAATGCCGGCCTTGGTGGCCAGGCGGAAACCGTTTTGCAGCAGCTTGTCGGCAAACACCACGGTCTCTTTGAGACCGCACTTGCGGAACGAGACGTTGATGAGCTTGGAGATTTCCTTCTTCTTCAGCGCCTTGTTGATGTTGCTGAAAGGCAGGCCCTTGGGCAGGATTTCAGACAACAGGGCACGGCCCGCCGTGGTCTCGACCAGCTTGGTGGACGGCGTGAATTCACCCGTCTCCTTGTCCTTGGCCCACTCTGTAATGCGCACCGTGACACGGGCGGTCAGGTCGACTTCACCGGCGTCAAGCGCGCGCTGGACTTCACCGGTATCGGCAAAGATCAGGCCTTCGCCCTTGGCGTTGGTACGGTCGCGGGTGGTGTAGTAGAGGCCCAGCACCACGTCTTGCGACGGCACGATGGAGGGCTCGCCACTGGCGGGGAACAGCACGTTGTTGGAAGCCAGCATCAAAGTGCGGCATTCCATTTGCGCTTCCACCGACAAGGGGACGTGCACAGCCATCTGGTCACCGTCGAAGTCGGCGTTGAAGGCGGCACAAACCAGCGGGTGCAGCTGGATGGCTTTACCTTCGATCAGGATGGGTTCGAACGCCTGAATGCCCAAACGGTGCAGCGTAGGCGCACGGTTCAGCATGACGGGGT
>Ga0116158_10003063_pt1 | contig 14582 bp, 11 predicted proteins | sample AD_UKC052_MetaG_FD_89883 | JGI IMG/M metagenome (GOLD analysis project Ga0116158, IMG submission 89883) | Active sludge microbial communities of municipal wastewater-treating anaerobic digesters from USA - AD_UKC052_MetaG | ecosystem: Engineered > Bioreactor > Anaerobic > Digestate | place: USA... | reverse complement strand
TCGGACATCAAGAACATGCGCACGAGCGCGACGGCCTGCACCGATGGGGTGCGCCTGCGCGGCGAGAAGTGCTTCATCAGCAACGCGGGGGTCGCCGACAGCTACGTGGTGTTCGCCCGCGAGGCCGACAGCCCACCCGAGCGCCCGCGCTTCGGCGCGTTCTGGCTGCCCGGCGACGCGCCCGGCTTGAAGGTGACGCCGATGAAGGTGATCGCGCCGCACCCGATCGGCGCGCTGAGCTTCGATGATGTGTTCGTGCCGACCGAGCACCGTGTCGGCGCGCCGGGTGATGGTCTGAAGATTGCGCTGGCGAACCTCGAGGTGTTTCGCGTGACCGTCGGGGCGGCGGCGCTGGGCCTGGCCGATCGGGCGCTCGCGGAGACGGTGGGGCACCTGCAGCGTCGGGTGCAATTCGGGCAGCCGCTGGCGACCCAGCAGGGCCTGCAGTTCGCGCTGGCCGATGTGGCGACGGATCATGTGGCGGCGCAACTGCTGGTGTATCGGGCGGCGGGTGCCCGCGACGAGGGCCGCGGGGCGCCGGACATGGCGGCGATGGCGAAGATGTATGCGACCGAGTCGGCGCAGCGCACGATCGATCGCGCGGTGCAGAGCTTCGGCGGACTCGGCGTGACGGTCGGCCAGGTGCCCGAGCGCCTGTATCGGGAGATCCGTGCGCTGAGGATCTACGAGGGCACGACCGAGGTGCAGAAGCTGGTCATCGCCAGGGCGCTGCTCGCCGGTTCTTGATCGTCCTGATCATCTGATCATTGGATCGTTGGCTTCGCTCGAGCGGCGCTGACTTCGCAAGCGTGCGAACGATGTGCCCGGTGTTGTGCAGCTCGCTTGCGTCGCGGCTGTGCTCGCCGTGGCGGTTGCCGGGCCGGGTCGGTCGATCATCCTTCGGGCGATGTCACGGCTCATCGTCGTCTCGAATCGCCTGCCCGTGACCGTGGCCGTGTCGCAGGGAATGGCGACCGTGCGGCCGAGCATGGGCGGGCTGGCGACCGGGCTGCGCGGGCCCTTCGAGCGCTCCCGGGGGCTTTGGATCGGCTGGCCAGGGGACCTGTCGCGGCTGTCGTCGGCGGCGCACGACGCCGCGCTCGCCGAGCTCGCCGAGCTGCGCACGCTGCCGGTCGAGCTGACCGCGGAGGAGGTCCGAAGTTATTACGAGGACTTCTCGAACGGGGTGCTGTGGCCGCTGTTTCATTACCTGCTCGACCGCGTGCCGCTGCACTCGAAGGGCTGGGACGCGTACAAGCGGGTCAACGCGAAGTTCGCCGATGTCGTGGTCGCGAACTATCGGGCCGGTGACGTGATCTGGGTGCAGGACTATCAGCTGTTGCTGCTGCCCGAGCTGCTGCGCCAGCGCCTGCCGCAGGCGAGGATCGGGTTCTTCTTGCACATCCCGTTCCCGGCGTCGGAGGTGTTTCGCATGCTGCCGTGGCGCGAGCAGGTGCTCAAGGGCATGCTCGGCGCCGACCTGATCGGCTTTCACACGCCATCGTATGCCCGCAACTTCGCGTCGGCGGTGGTGCGCCTGCTGGGCCACGAGCCGATGTTCGACGAGGTGACGGTGGAGGGCCGCACGGTGAAGTTTCGGGCCTATCCGATGGGCATCGACGCGGCCGCGTTCGCGGGGCCGGGCGAGCCGCTCGAGCAGACGCTGCACCTCGCGGAGGGCGAGCGCCTGCTGCTCGGGGTCGACCGCCTCGATTATACGAAGGGCATCCGGCGGCGCATGACGGCCTGCGAGCGGGTGTTGCAGCGGCGGCCCGACCTGCGCGGCAAGCTGCGCATCGTCCAGATCGCGGTGCCCTCGCGCGAGAAGGTCGGCGCCTACGAGGACTTTCGCGCCCGCGTCGAGCAGACGATCGGGGCGATCAACGGCCGCTGGTCGACGCTCGGGGGCGCGGCGATCCACTACCTGTATCGCAGCTTCACGCAGGAGCAGCTGATCAGCCTGTATCGCGCGGCCTCGGTGATGCTGGTGACGCCGCTGCGCGACGGCATGAACCTGGTGGCGAAGGAATTCGCGGGCGCTCGCATCGACGGCGACGGGGTGCTGGTGCTCAGCGAGTTCGCGGGCGCGGCCGAGGAGATGCCGGAGGCGCTGCAGGTCAACCCCTTCGACATCGATGGCATGGCGACGGCGATCGAGCAGGCGCTCGACATGCCCGAGGCCGAACGTCGGGCTCGCATGGCCGGGCTGCACGCGCGCGTTGCGCAGTTCGACGTGCATCGCTGGGCGGAGAAGTTTCTCTCGGAGCTGCAGGAGCCGCGCAGCACGCCGGTGTCGCTCGCGCCGCTGTTGACGACGGAGACGGCGCTGGCGGCGGTGCGCGCGGCGGATCGCCTGGTGCTGTTCCTCGACTACGACGGGACGCTCGTGAAGATCGCGGCGAGGCCCGAGCTGGCGACGCCGGACGACGAGCTCATGCGCTTGTTGCAGGACCTGTCCCGGAGGACAGATACATCGGTGCAGGTGGTCTCGGGGCGGCCGCGCGCGGAGCTCGAGCGGTGGTTCGGGGCGCTGCCGATCGGCCTGCACGCGGAGCACGGCATGTACTCGCGGATCGAGGGCGACTGGATCGCGCGCGGCACGGTGCCGGAGGATCTGCGCGAGCGCGTCAAGGCGACGCTCGAGCAGGTGGCGAGCTGCACGCCGGGCAGTCACGTCGAGGTCAAGGCGGTCGGCCTGGCCTGGCACTACCGCTTGACCGAGCCGGAGCACGGCGCGCATCAGGCCCGCCAGCTGCGCCTGCATCTGCGCGAGGTGTTGACCGGTACGCCGCTCGAGGTGCTGGCGGGTGACAAGGTCGTCGAGGTCCGTCTGCGCGGCATGCACAAGGGCCTGGTGCTGCGCGGGCTGATGCGACCCGGAGATCTGGCGCTGGCGATCGGCGATGACCGTACCGACGAGGATCTATTCTCGGAGCTGCCCGGGGATGCGCTGACGGTGCGGGTCGGGCGTGGGTCGAGCGTGGCCCGCTATCATTTGCCGGATGTTGCGGCGGTGCGGGCCCTGCTGCGGGTGCTGGCGAACCGCAGCTGATGTCTTGGGCTGGCCTTTCGGACAGGCGCGGCTCAGGGCGGGTCCGGGAGCGTGGCGACGACCTCGGTGCCGATCAGCATCTGTTCGCTGGCGGGCGCGCCCTGGAGGATGCGATGTTCGCTGCGGCGCAGCAGCTCGGCGGCGGTGGCCTCGTCGACCCAGCCGCCCTGGGGCACGACGAAGCCGAACTCGGAGCGCAGGCGCTGGTCGAGGTAGTAGCGGCCGCGGGCCTCGAGAAGGACGTCGAAGCGCAGCTCGCCGTCGTCGCTGGTGATGGCGATCTGGTGGCGGCCGGGCTGGGCCCGGTAACAGAAATAGGTCGGGCCACGCGTCGCACCGACCAGCAGCTTGTTGTCGTGCACGGTGAAGGTGACCGCGAGGGCGAGCTGGGCGCTGCGAATGACGCAGACGGTGGCCATGCCGTCGATGTACGTGGTGAAGGGCTGGACCACCGCGCCGGGCTGCTCGGGCGCCGGGGCCAGGCGGTAGGGCGAGCAGGCGAGCGTGCTCGCGAGCAGGATGCATGCGGAGGCGCAGCGGTGGTTGGCGCGGTGGTCGGCGTGGTCGTGCATGCCGGGCGTCAGGCGGGTATACCGCGGGCACGGCGGGCAGACCAGGGCCGGTGGCGATTGCGTGCGGGGGTGCGGCGTCGTTATGCTGCGGCGATGTTTCGGGGGCTGTTGTTGCTTGCCGGGTTCGCGCTGTCGGCGTGCGCGCGTGAGGGTGCGGGGCAGGAGCTGCGGGTGTCGGCGGCGATGTCGCTGAAAGAGGCGCTGGTGGGGCTCGAGCCGGAGTTCGAGGCGCGGCATCCGGGGGTCGATGTGGTGTTCAACTTCGCGGGTTCGCAGATCCTCGCCGGGCAGATCGAGGAGGGCGCGCCGGTCGATGTGTTCGCGGCGGCCGACGAGCCGCAGATGCAGCGGGCGATCGCCAGCGGGCGCGTGGGCCCGGCGCGGCGCTTCGCCAGGAATCGCCTGGTGCTGATCACTTCGCTGGAGGCGGCGGGCATCCTTGGGGTCGCGGATCTGGGGCGGCCCGGGTTGCGCCTGGTGCTCGCCGGGCCCAGCGTGCCCGTGGGGGTGTACGCCCGCGCGGCGCTGCAGCAGCTCGGCTTCGCCGATGCGGCGCTCGCCAACGTGGTGTCCAACGAGGAGAACGTGCGCGGCGTGGTCGGTAAGGTCAGCGCCGGTGAGGCCGACGCGGGCATCGTGTACGCGACCGATGTCACCCCCGCGGTGGCCGGAAAGCTGCGCACGCTGCCGCTCGCCGTCGATGTCAGCCCGGTTTATGAAGTGGCTGTCCTCAAGGACAGCTCACATGCGGCGCTGGCCGAGGCCTTCGTCGCCGAGCTGCAGGGCGCGAGCGGGCAGGCGGCGCTGGCCAAGTACGGGTTCTTGCCGCCGTGACAGGTCCTTCGGACATGTCGCTGAGGACAGGTCGTCCGGGACAGGCGCATGCGGTGCTCGGGCTGCTCGGCGGGGCGGCGCTGGTGTTCTTCGCGCTGCCGCTGGTGGCGCTGGTGGGGCGGGTGACGCCGGCCGGGCTGTGGGCGCAGCTCGGCGCGCCGGCGGTGCAGCAGGCGCTGCGGCTGTCGCTCGAGGTGTCGCTGATCTCGCTGGGGTTGTGCGTGGTGTTCGGGTTCCCGCTGGCCTTCGTGCTGGCGCGCGTGGCGTTTCCCGGGCGGGCGCTGGCGCGGGGGCTGGTGAGCTTGCCGATGGTGCTGCCGCCGGTGGTCGGGGGCATCGCGCTGCTGGCCGCGTTCGGGCGGCGCGGCTTGCTCGGCGGGTGGCTCGAGCAGGTCGGTGTGGTGTTGCCGTTCACGACCGCGGGCGCGGTGCTGGCGGTGACCTTCGTGGCGATGCCGTTTCTGGTGACGACGCTCGAGGCGGCGCTGGCGAGCGTCGACCCGCGGCTCGAGATGGCCGCGGCGACGCTGGGGGCGAGTCGCTGGCGGGTGCTGTGGACGGTGACGCTGCCGGCGGTCCGTCCGTCGCTGACGGCCGGGCTGGCGCTGTGCTGGGCGCGCGGCCTCGGTGAGTTCGGGGCGACGATCACCTTCGCCGGGAACCTCGAGGGGCGCACGCAGACGATGCCGCTCGCGGTGTACGACGCGCTGCAGACCGACCCCGAGGCGGCGATCACCCTCGGCCTGGTGCTGCTCGCGGTGTCGCTGACACTGTTGACCGCGCTGCGTGGTCACATTGGAAGGCGACGATGAGCCTCGAGGTCGATGCGCTGGTGCGGCGCGGGGCGTTCGCGCTCGAGCTGGCGTTCTCGCTGCCGGATGGGTGCACCGCGGCGCTCGTCGGACACAATGGCTCGGGCAAGTCGACGCTGGTCGATCTGCTCGCGGGGCTGGTGCCGGCAGAGCGTGGGACGGTGGTGCTGGATGGACGTTTGCTCGAGCGGGCGCCGGGGTTGCGCCTGGCTCCGCAGGCGCGTGGGCTCGGGGTGGTGTTTCAGGGGCTGGCTTTGTTTCCGTCGCTGACGGCGCTCGAGAACGTGGCGTATGGCTTGCGGGCGCGTGGGGTCGGGAGGGCGCAGGCGCGGGCCGAGGCGGCGGCGTGGCTGGCTCGCTTCGAGATCGAGGCGCTGGCGGAGCGGCGGGCGTCGACGCTGTCGGGCGGGCAGGCGCAGCGGGTCGCGCTGGCGCGGGCGATGATCGTGCGGCCGCCGTTGCTGCTGCTCGATGAGCCGCTGTCGGCGCTCGATGTCGAGGCGCGGGCTGCTGCCCGGTTGTTGCTGCGTGGGTGGCTGGCGGAGGCGCCGGGGGTCAAGTTGCTGGTGACGCACGAGCTCGAGGACGCGCGCGCGGTGGCGGATCGGCTGCTGGTGCTCGAGCGCGGGCGGCTGATCGCGCAGGGCCCGGTGGAGGAATTGCTGGCCGCGCCGCCGCCGTTCCTCGCGGCGATGGTGCGACGTGCGGAGCGGTGAGAGGCTCCTGGCGCAGGTTCATGGGATCGCGAGGGTGAGGATGAACTCCTCGCCGGGCTCGCTGTCCGGGGTGTAGCGGAAGGTGTCCTCGCCCGAGATCTGGAAGCCGCACTTCTGCAGGACGCGCAGGGATCCGAGGTTGTGTTTGGCGACGCTGGCGAACAGCGGGCGGGTCGTCACGACCGTCAGGAATTGGGCCAGGGCCGCGCTGGCGATGCCCTGGCCCCAGTATTCGCGCCCGAGCCAGTAGCCGATGTTGCGCTCGCCGGCCACCGGCCAGCTGCAGATGTGGCCGGCGACCTCGAGGCCCACGAGGATGGTTCGCACGATGCAAGTCTCCTCATCGAGGATCTTCGACCAGTGGGTCATGAAGGCGTCGCGGTCGCGCGAGGGGAAGGCGGCCATGCGCAAGGCCTCGGGGTCCTGTTGCTGGGCGAAGAAGATGAGGAGGTCGTTGTCCTCGACGTCGCGCAGGGAGATGTGGGGGGGCATGGGATCACGCTCAGGCGGCTTCGCAGAAGGGGGAGGCTTCCAGCGTCTTGAAATTGCCGGCGAGGTAGTCGGTGCAGGTCGGACCGCAGAGCTCGATGATGATGTCGCCGTTTTGCTCGAACTGCGTCCATCCCGGTGTCGCCGCGTCGCACGGGCCGGGAGCTTGGGGGACATTCTCGCCGTCCATCGTGACGTGGTCGACGGGCCATGGGCAGAACCACTTCACGATGCCCATGGCGAGGGTGCAGGTCTGGGCCATCGGGTCGGGCAGGAAGGTCTGCCCGTAGCACTTGCAGCAGTCCTTCCAGTCGTCGCAGGCCTCGGTGCAGATGTCGTTGGCCGGGTCGACCACGCAGGGGCCGAGCTCGGTCGTCGCCGTGGCCTCGGTGCTCGCGGATGTGGTCGCGCTCGTGGTTGTGCCGGGGATGGGGTCATCGCCCGAGGTTGTTGCTGGTGCACCCGTGCTGGTCGCCGAGGTCGAGGTCGTGGCGGTGCTGGTGCTCGCGCTCGTGGTCGCGCTCGTGGTCGCGCTCGTGGTCGCGCTCGTGGTCTCGGTCGTGGTCCCGGTGGTGGTGTCGTCGGGTTCTTTCGGCCCGCATGCGAGGGTGAGCGCGGCGATGAGGACGGACGCGAGGCGGGGCATGGTGGACGCTATCACGCTCGTCGAGGGCGGGCGGTTTCAGGGGTTTTCGAGGGGGCCTGCGAGGTCGTGGTCGACGACGGCGCGGGACATCGAGAGGGTGGTCTGGGCGCGGTCGATCAGGGCCATGCAGTCGCGCACCGGGACGGAGCGCCACGAGGGGTGCTCGAAGCAGGCGCCGCCGAGGCCGACGCCACGGCCGGCGGCGGTGAAGGCGTGGCCTTCGCCGATCGCGGAGCCGTCGGCGAAGGTCGCGAAGCCGGGGTCGCTCTGGGCGGGCAGCAGAGGCCGACCGATGAAGCTGCGGGGGATCGGGACGCCGAGGTAGTGCAGGAAGGTCGGCGCGAGGTCGATGTGGCCGCCGACCGCGTCGACCTGTGCGTGCACTTGCGCGCGAGGCAGCACGAGCAGTCCAGCGATGCGGTCCTGTTGCAGCGGGGTGGCGAAGGTCCAGCTGCCGGCGCCGGCGAGGGTCAGCAGCTCGGGGCTGAGCGGGAGGCGGCTGTCGTGGTCGCCGTAGATCGCGACCATGGTGGTCTTGTCGAGGCCGAGCATCTCGAGGGATCCGAACAGGCGGGCGAGCGCGCCGTCGAGGTGATGCATGCCGTGCAGGTAATTGCCGAGCGCGCTGCCCTCGAGCGCGCCGAGCTCGAGCTGCTTGAGGGCGTCGGGGAAGTGATCGTAGGGGTGGTGTAGGCTGAGGGTGACGAGGAAGGCGAAGAATGGTTTGGGCAGGGCCGCGAGCTCGGGCACCATGCGCTGGAAGAAGGCGTCGTCGGAGAGGCCCCAGCCGATGACCTGGCCGGGGCCGAGATCCTCGCTGAACAGCGAGCGGGTGAAGCCGTAACGCGGGTGGAGCACGGCGCGGTTCCAGAAGCCCTTTTTGTAGGGGTGGGCGGAGAGGGTGCTGTAGCCGGCGGTTGTTAAGGCGTGGGCGAGGGTGTGGAAGTGGTTGTCGGCGCGCAGGAAGGCGACGGCGCCCTGGCCGAGCGGGAGCTGAGAATTGAGGGCGGCGTACTCGGCGTCGGAGGTCATGCCCTGGGCGGACTCGTCGGCGAGCGCGGTGTAGACGAGGGCGCGCTCGCGGAGCTGGTTGAGGAAGGGCGTGATCTCCTGACCGTTGTGCTTCGCGCCGATCACCCAGCCCTGCATCGCCTCGGCCTGGATCATCAGGAGGTTGGCGCCGCGAGCGATGCCGGCGTCGGTGTCGGTGTGCAGCGGGGGACGGGCGGCGAACCATGCCTCGATCTCGGTGCGTCGCTCGGCGTCCAGGTGGCCGCGCAGGAGCCGTTCGCGGGCGGTTCGCAGCAAGTCGAAGGCGTGGGCCCCGAGCACGCCGAGGCGAGCGACGCTGTGCTGCTCGGAGAACACGCGGGTGCCGAGGGTGCCGGTCATGGCGACGGTGAGGGCGAGGATCGCCGGGACCGGGGCGAGCAGGGCGAGCACGATCGCGGCGGTGCGTGAGGGCCTGGTCTTTGGGACAGGTGGCCACAGCAGCGCGAGCAGCAGGCCGGCGAGGCCGGGGGCGGCGAGCCAGAGATAACCGGGGGTGATCAACGCCGCGATGCTGGCGCCGATGTCTCCGACCTGGTGCGCGCCGATCACGGCCTGGATCGGGACGATGCTGCCGAGCAGCTGCATGTACAACAGGTCGGCGAGGCAGAGGGCGGCGAGCAGCAGGGCGAGCAGCGCGGCGAGCAGCGGTCGAAAGCGGGCCGGGGCGAGCAGGAGCAGCGTCGCCGGCAGGGCCGTGAGCGAGGCGGAGATCGCCACGGCGCCGGGCCAGGGCGGGATCGCGGCGAGGTCGGTGAAGCTGAGGCTGAGCGCCAGGGCGGCGGCCCACAGCCACAGCGCAGGGGCGCGGCGCAAGGCTGCGGGTCCGAGGCGGTTGCGGCGCGCGGCGAAGATCAGCGCGAGGGTGGCGATGACGAAGGCGAACTGCAGCGCGTCGCTGCGGCGAAGGACCTGAACCGGCTCCGCGACCGGCCCGGTGTCCTTCGAGGGGGCGATCCAGGCGACGTGCTCGCGCACCAGGCCGAGCTCGAGGATGTGCTCGCCGGGCCGCGAGGGGCCGCTGATGCGCAGGTCGAGGCTCACGCGCTCGCCGGGCGCGAGCGGGCCGGGCAGCTCGCTGCGCAGGCCCTCCTCGCCGAGCAGGCCGCCGTCGACGGTGCGCCAGCGGTAGCCGAGGCGGTCACCTGTCTCCGGGGACAGATCGGTTCTTCCGGTGTTGCGCACGCGGATGCGCAGGGTCTGCTCGCGGCCGACGGCGACGGTCCACGGCCACTCGGCGGCGAGCAGCGACCAGGCGAGCAGGGGCGGCAGGACGTCGACGGCGGAGATCAGGGGCTGCTCGGGCGGGTACCAGCCGACGTGCTCGCGCACGGCCTCAAAGGTGAGCAGGTGCGGGCCGGTCTCGGCGGGGCCGCGCACGCTGGCGGTGACGACGGTTTCTTCGCCGCTGGCGAGGGCGGGCAGTGGGGTGCGCAGGCCGTCGAACAGGGCGGTGCTGCCGTCGGGGCGCAGCCAGTGATAACCGAGGGCGAGGCCGTGGTCGGCGGGCCAGTCGTCGCCGAGGTTGGTGACGATGGCGACGGCCTCGCTGGTGGAGTCGGCGGAGATCTCCGGGACGTCGACGTCGAGGAGGAAGCGGTCGCGTACGGGGCCGATGACGATCGTGGTTTCGGCGTCGCCGGCTTGCGGCGGGCCGTACCAGCGCACGTGCTCGCGGACGGGCTCCCAGACGAGGGTGTGCGGGCCGGGCTCGGTGGGCGCGAGCAGCTGGGCGCGCAGGGTGATGCTCTGGCCGGGGGCGACCGGGCCGGGCAGGGTGGTGCGCAGGCCCTCGCTGCGGCGGCCCTCGCGATCGAGCCAGTGGTAGCTGAGGTGATCGTCGGTGCGTGGGGACCAGGGGGCGCCGCCGGTGTTGCGCAGGCGCAGGGAGACCTCGATCTTTTGCCCGGCGGCCAGCGGCGGCAGGTCCGCGGGGGCCTCGATCGACCAGGCGAGGTCGCCGTCGCTGGGCTGCACCTCGACGCGGATCACGACGTCGCGGCCGAGGCCCGTCGGACCCCACCAGCGGCGGTGCTCGCGGACCGGCTCGAACTGGACGTAGTAAATGCCAGGGGTCGAGGGGGCGCGCAGCCGGGCGCGCAGGGTGACGGACTCGCCGGACTCCAGCGGGGCCGGCAAGGTCGTGCGCAGGCCGTCACGCTCGACCATTCGGCCGTCGGCGCTGAACCAGTGATAGGCGAGTCGGTCCTTGCGGGCCTCGGTCCACCGCTCGCCGCTGGTGTTGCGAAGTGTGACCGGAACATCGATCTCGACGCCGGGCGCGAGGGTCGGCGGGACCTCGTGGGCGAGCAGCTGCCAGCGGCCGGCCGGGAGCTCGGCCCGCGCGAGGGCCGGGACGAGGCCCAGCAGCGCGACGAGGACCAGCTGCGAGCGGAGCGACATGCCGGGGCGCAGGCTACCGGGAGCGTCCTGGGCCCGCAACGCGGAGCGACGGATCGGCGGGTCGCGAGCCGGAACCGTGTAGTGACATGCGTCGGCGAGCGCGCGGCGTGGCTTGCCCCGGGGACGGGCCAGGCGTAGCGTCGGCGGCATGTTGCGAACGATCGCGCTCGGCTTGCTCGGGCTGCTGGTGGTGGCGTCGGCGCTGGGCTTCATGATGCCGGGGCACTGGCACGTCGAGCGATCCATCGTCGTGCAGGCGACGCCGTCGACGGTGTTTCGCCTGGTGAACGACCTCCAGCGCTGGGCCGAGTGGAGCTGGTGGAACGAGACGGTCGATCCTTCGCTGCGCCGCAGCTTCCAGCGCGGGGCGCCCACGGCCGGGGTCGGCGCCGCGATGGCCTGGCACGGCGACGAGATCGGTGAGGGTCGCCTGACGATCACCGAGAGCGTGCCCGACCGCCTGCTGCGCTACGACCTGGTGCTCGAGCACGACAGCTTTCTGACCCACGGCACGATCGTGATCGATGCCCGGGCCTCCGGTGTCGAGGTGGTGTGGACCGACGACGGTGAGCTCGGCTGGAACCCGCTGCTGCGACTGATGGGCCCCTGGGTCGAACACGCGGTCGGCGAGGACTTCGAGCGCGGACTCGCGGGCCTCCAGCGTGTCGCCGAGGGGCGACGCAGCTGAGGTCAGCGGGGGGCTGTCCCTGAGGGCATGTCTTTTGGGACATGTCCTGAAGCGCTGGTTGATTTGGGGCGGCGCTTGGGGGTCGGGCCGACCGGGAACCATACGCCGAGCTCGAGGCCAAGGTTCAGCTCGAGGCCGCCGAGGCTGACGGCCGCGCTCGGCAGGCGCAGCTCGGGGTGGCCGAAACCGCGGGTGGCCTCGCCGCTGGCCCACAGCTCGAGGTTGAGGCCGGCGCGCAGCTGGGCGCCGGAGCGGCCGAGGGTGGCGCGCAGGCCGGGCGCGAGGCGCAGGCCGAGGCCGATGAGCGGGCGCGGCGGGCCGAGCGTGGAGCTGATGGGCACGCGGCCGAGATCGCCGGCGAGGCGCCAGGGTTCGACGCCGAGCAGCGCCGCGATCGGCAGCTCGAAGGCGCCGCGACGCAGGGCGTAGCCGACGCCGAGCGCGATGCGCAGGCGCTGGACCTGCAGGTCCTGGAGGGCGCGGCCGAGGTACTGGAGGTCGAGCGCGAGCAGCAGGCCCGAGGGGGCGCGGGCGTCGAGGCCGAGGCCGGGTCCGACGCCGCGCAGGCCGCGGAGCGGGGTCAGGCCGAGGCTGGCGCCGACGCGCAGGGTGGGTGCGAGCTCCCAGCGCGGGGCGGGAGGGGGCGGTGGTGTCGGTGCCGGGGCTGGTTCGGGGCAGCTGGCCGCAGGGACAGGTTGCGGTGGCGCTTGCTCGCTGGCGATCAGTGCGGGTGGCAGCGGGACGTCGCTCTTGTCGGGCACGACGGCGTCGTCCTCGATCGCGGCGATCAGGTTGGCGAGCGCGCTGGCGGCCTCGCGCGCGGGGGCCTCGGCGTCGACCTCGAGGGCGCGCAGGTAGGCGCGGCCGTCGGCGAGGATGAGGGTGAGCTCGAGCTGCGTGGGGCTCTGCCGACGCAGCTCGATGAAGGCCCGCAGCGAGCCGTCGCGGTCCTGGGGCACCTCGCCGCCGGCCTCGATCAAGGTCAGGGACGGCAGTCGCAGCTGGATCGCGCGGGTGAGCTCGCCGCGATCGAAGCCGTCGGCGCGAAGGATCGCGGTGGAGATCCTGGTCTCGCGGACAGGCGACGAGGCCCCGGGCCCATCCGTGGGGCCACCGGGGGGCTGTGCGGGCGTACGTGCCAGCAGGGCCAGCGCGATCGTCGAGGCGAGCACCACGTCGCTGCGTTGTATAACGCCGACGCCGGCGAACTGCGAGCGTCTGCGCCGGCGAGGCGGTTCAGGGCTGGTTGTTGCAGGCGTTCATCTGCTCGCCGCAGACCTCCTTGGGCTGACCCTGGGCGATGCACTCGTCGAACTGCGCTTGACAAATCGGGGAGGGATCGGGCTTCGGCTCACCGCACTCGAGCAGCAGCGGGGCGCACTGGTCCTTGGTGCCGCCCTGCTCGAGGCACTGGTTGAACGCGAGCTCGCACTCGTTGGCGGGCGGCGGGGGCGGGGGCTGCTCGCACTTGTCGAGGAGCGGGGCGCACTGTTCCTTGGTGCCGCCCATCTCGAGGCACTGGTGGAAGGCGAGCTGGCAGTCGTCGACCGGGGGCGGGGGCTGCTCGCACTTGTCGAGGAGCGGGGCGCACTGTTCCTTGGTGCCGCCCTGCTCGAGGCACTGGTTGAAGGCGAGCTGGCAGTCGTCGACCGGCGGCGGGGGCGGCTCGCACTGGTCGAGGAGCGGGGCGCACTTCTCCTCGGAGTAACCGTCGCTGATGCACTGCTTGTAGGCGGTGCCGCAGTCCTCGGGCGGCGGCGGGGGCTGCTCGCACTTGTCGAGGATCGGGGCGCAATCTTCCTTGGTGCCGCCCTGCTCGATGCACTGAGAGAAGGCCTGCTCGCAGTCGTTGGCGGGCGGGGGCGGATTGCACTGGTCGAGCAGCGGGGCGCACTTCTCCTCGGAGTAACCGTCGCCGATGCACTGCTTGTAGGCGTAACCACAGTCCTGGTCGGGCGGGGGCTGATTGCACTGGTCGAGCAGCGGGGCGCACTGGTCCTTGGTGCCGCCCTTGGCGAGGCACTCGTTGAAGTCGTACGTGCAATCGTCGACGGGCGGGGGCGGCGGCTGCTTGCACTGATCGAGGAGCGGGGCGCACTGGTCCTTGGTGCCGCCCTTGTCGAGGCACTCGTTGAAGTCGAGCACACAGTCGTCCCCGGGCTGGTCGCCCGGGTCCTTGTCGCAATCCTCGTCGTCGGGCTTGTCGTTGTCGTCGTCACAGCCGCAGTCGCCGCCCTGCTTGTTCTCGTTCTCGATGTTGATGTTGAAGTCGCAGGCGGGCAGGAGCAGGGCGATGAAGGCGGCGCCGAAGGTGAAGCGGGTGAGATGCTGAAGGATTCGGTTTTGCACGGGGGGCACTCCTCAAGGACAGGGTTCGAGGGTTAGTGCCGCGAGGCCGGCCGCGATTACGCGACTGTTAAGAAATATTTCACTCGCACAGCGGCGGCGGCCCGACGCTGATGTCGTCGAGGCTCCAGCCGCCGACCGGGGGGATCGGGAACTTCGCCTCGTGGCAGAAGCGCAGGCGCAGACCGGGGCCGATGAAGGGGGTGAGGTCGAAGGTGTGCTCGGTCCAGCCCTGCTCGGGGGTGAACTCGGCGAACTTGGCGAGCGGGGTCCAGGCCTGGAGGTTGGGGTCGAAGACGTCGATGAAGCTCTCCATCGGCATGCCGGCGGTGTTGAGCACGCTCCAGTAGCGCAGCTCGAGCTTGCCCTCGAACCCCTTGGTGTCGATCGGGGGGCTGGTGAGGCAGGCCTGGGGGAACATGATCGGCAGGCAGTCGCCGATCAGCGCGCCGGCGAGCTGCTCGTCGAAGCCCGGGCTGTGGTCCTCGAAGGGGTCGTCGGCGTTTTTGTCGGAGCACTTCGAGGGCATCGCCTTGCCGATCTGCCACAGGGGATCCGCGGACCAGCCCTCGATCATGCTGAAGTCGGTGAACAGCAGCAGTGGGGGCTGGGGCAGCAGCTTCGCGCTGCATTCGCCCTGTATGCATTGCTCGACGGTGCAGTCAAAGCCGTCGTCGCAGGGATCGCCGTCGGGGAACGGATCGATCTCGCAGTTGCCGGTGGCCGGGTTGCAGCTGCTCGCGCGGCAGGGGCCGGCGAAGTTGCTGCAGTCGACGGTCTGGCCGACGCACTCGCCCTGCTTGCACTGACCGGCGAGGACGCACAGGTCCTCGGCGAGGCACTTCTCGCCGTCGTTATTGGGGACCGGGGCGCAGCCGGTCTTGGGGTCGCATTCGATGTGCTGGCAGGGACCGGGCTCCGGGCACTCGCCGGTCTGCTGGCAGTCGAAGGGGACGCATACACCTTCGATGCAG
>Ga0116158_10003057_pt1 | contig 14593 bp, 11 predicted proteins | sample AD_UKC052_MetaG_FD_89883 | JGI IMG/M metagenome (GOLD analysis project Ga0116158, IMG submission 89883) | Active sludge microbial communities of municipal wastewater-treating anaerobic digesters from USA - AD_UKC052_MetaG | ecosystem: Engineered > Bioreactor > Anaerobic > Digestate | place: USA... | reverse complement strand
TTCAGCCAATTCGGCCCTGGCCATGCTCACCATCGCGTGCCCGCCCAGCTTCTCGTCGCTGGCGCCCATCAAGCCTTGCTCGACCAAGAACATTCGTCGCTGTTGAAGCGCGACAGATTCGGCGGCGGCTACTCTGCCCTTGCCGGTAAGGCGCTGCTCCGAGCCCGACAGGATGCGATCCAGCCTTGTCGGTCCAATCGCTTTCACCTGATCCCGCAACGGCAGGTGACTAAGAACACCAACCTCCAATGGCGAACGCGTAGCCAGCTTGCGTTCGAAGCCAAGCGCACGCTCCAGGTGGTCGCCGGCGATCTGGAACACGCCATCAGCGTTCCGGTCGACAAGGCCGGCACGGCGCATAGCTTCGAGGCGTCGGACATTAGCTTCCATCAGGGCCTGGCTGGCGCCCGGTGCGGCCGAGGCATGGTGAGCGATGGAGTAAGCGCCCCCCATGCGCGAAGCCACGTCCGCCACCGCGATGTCGGACGGCCGGACTTCAATCGCGCGCGGTTCGAAGGCGACATTCGCACCAACTTGAACGCCGTCCAGCCGGGCCAGATCGTCGGCCCTTTCGAGCGTTGCGTACCGCAGCTCGCCATGTTCGTTTTCAACGATCGCGAGAAATGTTTCACCCAGGTCGTCGAGGGGTCCGAAGTGAACCAGCTCGCCAGTCGACAGCTTCGTATGCTCTGCTTCCCGGATCGTTCCGGCGTCTTTCCCAAGCCGTGAAGCTGAGACAACTTTTTCAACTTCGGCGTGCGTCGCCATCACCTTGAGCCGGGCGTTGAGGTCGCCTTCTACACGCCACCCATCAGGCCCGCGTGAGGCAAGCGCCCAACCTTCCAGACGCTCGAGCCGGGCAACGAGATCCGGGCGGCGCGCGTGGATATGGCCCAATCGGTCGCGAGACCGAAAGAGCTCTTTATCCAGTGACGACGGCCCCAAGATTCCAATGTCTCGCGTCCGTTCTCGGACCAGGTCGACCTGCTGCCGCGGCCCCAATACCCGGGTGACGATTTCCTGCGCATGCTCGCGGATACCGGAGCCGATGAGCTTCGGCGGAATGAACAGATCTCGTCCGTCCGAGCGCCGGCCGCGCACCAGGATATGCGTGTGAGGATTGTCGGTGTCGTGATGATCGACGGCGATCCATTCCAGCTGGGTTCCGGTTTTCGCCTCCAAGCCGGTCATGACTTCCCGGATGAATGGGCGAAGGTCGCCCAAAGCTGGACCGTCTTCGGCGCTGATGATCAGCCGGAAATGCCGTGTGTCATTGACCCAGGCAGAGGTCAGCGCCTTGCCATCGAGATCGCTCTCCCGCTGGTTGTAGAAGGACAGCCCGGCTCCGGCGCTATCCGCTTCCCGAGACAGATAAGATACCGATCTGTCGAGCTCAGGTTTCGGCTGGACTCCCATTGCCTCAGGCCGCTCCGGGCTGGTCTGACGCCCGTCACGCGCAAGGTAAGCGACATGCACGCGAAGCGGCGCTCCCCTGGCACCGCTGTGGGAGACAAACCGCGCTTTCACAACGACACGCCGCTGACCCGCCAACACGGGACGCGGACTTGCCGTGGCGCCTTTGACGAAGTGAGCCCGCGGCCCCCGCTGCGTGACGGGCGTGGCCGCTGATCGAGATGATGATGCTCGGCCCGAGCCAATACGACCCGCGATACGGATCGCCGTGCGCAGCTTTAGAAGCGACGCACCGCTATCCCGGCCTGCGCGCCCGACCCTTGGCTCAAAGATGATGTCGTCTGTCTCGCCATCCATGCGTCAAGAATGGCTACCTCAACACGACTTTCTACTGCTTGCACCACGCTCGCGAAAATGCGGCACATCCACGGTACACGGAGTCAAATCCACCGTGGAAAATCCTATGTGCAGACAGGGCCCAATGGCCCGCAGCACGGTACGTGCTTTATCTTGCACTCCACGCCACCCTCACCTCACTTCACTTCACCGATATCCGATTGGGCCGCGAAAGAATTCCGAGCCGCGCACTGTGTCGGTGAGGGGCCGATCAGCGGAAGCAGCCGCAACAGCTGCTCCCGCCGGGCGGGCCTCAGGATGCCAGTCTCTCGTCATCCGCGATGCTGTCAGGATTCGAGAGGATCGCCTCAAGCTCGGCCCGGATCGCCTCTGCCTCCTCAGCGTCCAGGCATCCGCGCAGTTCGGCCCGCAGTTCCTCAATGTGCCGCTCGCGCGTGAAGGTCTTCGTGAACATCGTCGTCTCCTGTGTTTGAAGGACGATGTCGGCGGGCGGGAGCAAGGGAGTGGGTCAAGGGATCGCGCGCACGCGCGACCGCGGAGCGGCGATGGGGGTCACGATTTTCTTGGCTCTTCCGCCAAGAAAATGGTGGGGCCCCGTCGTCCCTTGAGGCGCTCCCTTGCTCCCGGCACACTGGCAGGACCTGAGTAACCCACTCTCCCCGCTGGCGAGTGTCTCGGCGAATGCGACCTGAAAGGTCTCGGCCTGTCAGCGGCCACAGGAGAATTCCGAACAACGGCTCAAACCCGGCTGGGTGGGCGCTACGCCCAGCTCAGAAGAATGAAGGCTGCAGGGAGCCTGCGCGCCGGACTTCCGGCGCTGCATGGCGGAACGCGCCGTCGAGCGGCTGGCGGCGCGCAGCGCCCGCAGGGTCGCGCCCGAAGGAGCCGCTCTTGGGCGGCGGGACCGAGCGTGACCGACAGCCGCTCTCGCTCGTCCTGATCTCTGCTCCCCCGAACGGGAACCATCCCTCTAGCCCGCTCCAATCCGGGCGACCGGCGGACGGCCCATGACAAAGTTCGCTGCTTTGGAAGCCAATGACGCAGCCTGAAAGATTGCGCGATTGTCCCCCTTCAGAATGCCAAGCCACGCGCCGAGATAGTCGGCATGGCGGACGGTCGGCGCGATGCCGAGCTCGGCGCAAAGGAAGGCCGAACACAGCTCGGCGACCAACTCTTCCCGCGCATAGGCGTCGCCTCCACGTCCGCCGGAAACATCGCGATTCAGGCGAGCGCTGTGACCTGTCCAGTGCCCCAGTTCGTGAAGCTTCGTGCGGTACCAGTTGATAGGCTCGAAATAGGCCTCCTGCGGCGGGACCTGGATGAAGTCAGGCCCGGGCGCGTAAAACGCCATTTCGCCTCCAATGCGAATGTCCGCGCCGGTCGCAGCGATGATATCTTCGACATGCGGGATCACCTCGGAATGCCCCGGAAGCGGTTTGGCGTCCGGATCTGGCGGCAGGCCATCGCACTGGTCGCTATGGAAGACGGTGAAGCGTTTGAGGAAGCCAACGCGCCGCGCTTCCCCTCCGGAACCGACGGCTTTCTCCTGCTCCGCCTTCGGGACGAACGTGTCGGCGTAGACAACCATCGTTCCCTTCTCGCCCTTGCGCACGGCCCCGCCCATGGCGAGCGCCTGCTTGAAGGTGAGCCAGCGTTGCGAGGGCCTGCCCTGCTCGATGGCGGCGAACCAGAGGAGCAATATGTTCACCCCGGAATAGGGTCGCCCGGTGGCCGCGTTGAGGGGCAGTCCGAGCGGCGTCATGCCCGAGGACGCCCATGGCTGGACCCACGGAAAACAACCCTGCTCCAGTTCGCGGATGATGCGGTTCGTCACGGTGTCGTGCAGCGACACGGTCTCTGCGGCGGCAATCATGCCGGCCTCCTTGCCATTGAATGTTGGGAGAGGCCGGCGGCGATGCCGCCGGCCGTAACTTTGCCGTCGGCGCTAGTGCTCACTCGGCAGGTAGAGCGTCCGGTTTGCGAACCACAGCGTCACGGATTTCAGCGGAAAGTCCGTCCACGGAACCGGGTGGACGTAGAGCCGCTCGTCGTCGCCATCCGTGCAGATCAGTGTTGCTGACCGATCCTCGGCGACTGTCAGGGTCCAGACCTGGAACTCTGCGGCGCGGAGCGTGGGATGATGCGGTTGAGGACACAGGATTGCGTCGAGCAACCAGTAGGCCGATCCGGCTTCGGCAAGGTACTGAGCGCCTTCCGAATAGACGCATCCCCCTGACAGAGGATGGCGATAGAAGGTCTGGCTGCCGGTGAATTGAGCGAGATCCTGCGCTTTGAGCGCAGTCGATGTGGCGGATGACATGTGTGTCTCCTGCGAATGGAATGATTGAGAGGTCGAGGACCGGCCGCGTCGGCGGCCGGTCCGGCGCATCAAGCGGCGCGTTTGCGAGACTTTTCGGTCTTGGCCGGGGGCTCAGCGGCTTGGGCGTCAGCCTTCGGCTTACCGCGCGCGAGGATTTCGACATCGCCAAAGCCGGTCACGACGAACTCGATCGAGTAGCGCTTCTGGCCGCGCTCATCTTCCCACGAGCTGGGGCGGATCTGGCCAACCAGCCGGAGACGGGTGCCCATCTGGACGGCTTTCTCAATCAGAGCGACCTTGTTGGGAGCGAAGACCACCACGCGATGCCAGTAGGTTTTCTCGGTCCAGTCGCCGCCCTCGGTCTTCCACTTCTCGGACGTGGCCAGCGAGAGGATGGCGAGTTTCTTTCCGTCCTTGATCGGCTTGATCTCAAGCTTGCCGACATTGCCTACGAGTTCGAATGATGCGCGGTCCATGATGCTCTTCCTTGTGATCCCGCGGGATCTGCCCCGCCGGGGTCGCGTCTGCGACGCCCCTCGGAAGCGGCCGGAAAGCAAGCGCAGCGGTGACCGCGCAAGGGGTTGGTGCGGCCTGCAGCGCGGCACGCGCGAAGCCTCGGCCCCTTGAGCGGGCATGCGCCGGACGCGTGATGGGCGTCACAAGCAGACGTAGCGCCGGCGACGCCACCCGCGAGATGCATTGGGAGATGCCGGCGCCTTCACCGTTTCAGGAGGCAGACATGTGGAAACGGATTTGCCGAGCCGGAGGGCGTCGCTTACGATAGCGGATGGCAGAAAATGACGACGAGAACTGGTACGGCGTAAAAGGTGCGCAGATTCATGCCGCCCTTCGGTATCCGATTGTCTCTGCGTACGAGTTCGAGTTCCTCAAGCAGGAGGAAGTCGTTCGCGAACGGATCGACAATTGCACGGTCTATCTGATCGTCCAGCGTCGGCTCACCTATTTCGACAACGTCGTCGCGGAGGACGGAGAGCTAAGATTCGAGATCGCGGACGGACTTCATACTCCCGTCCAATGCCGTGTTGGGCTGACCGAGATCGGATTGTGCGGGCCGGGCGAAGAGGTTGAAGTTGAAGTTCAGTTCTACAAGGCGAACCCGGACACAGCGCAACCTTATCGGGACGTGGGCGGACTTCGCGTCAAAAAGGCAGACGGGACATTCCTTGTCTGGTGGACGCCGCAGAAATTTCTCTACGAAGTAATGGTCAACCGGCTGACCGCAGATGTCGTCGGGGACGCATACGGCTTCTTGGATTTTCGTGTCCACTACATCGGCCAAGCCTTCTCTCAGAAAGTCTGGAAGCGACTGACCGGCCATGAAAAGATGCAAAGCATCCTCACACGGGAAGGACCGATCGGCGCCTCAGCAGAAGCGCGCGCGCCATTTGAGATCTCCCTGATGTTGCTCGATATCGTCGGGCTGACGGAGGCATGCGAGTTCCCACATACGGGCCATTTGGATCGCCCGGGCTACGCGCCCATCCGACATCGCCTGGATGATGACGACGCCGTCGTTACTTTCGTGACTCAGCAGTTCGTTTCGCATCGTGATGCGGCGCTCACGCGCGAACTGGAAGCGCTGCTCATACGGAGCTTGCAACCGTCTTATAACGAAACCCTGTTTGCGAACTATCCGAACATCACCGGCGGAATGCGCTCAAAGGGATACACATGGACCGACATAGTCCTCGAGCAGACACCGGCGCTTCTCTTCACGGATCACCACCCTCTCACCCTACTGAATAAAGTGCTGAATGCGGTGAGCGAGTGAGGCGGAAGCCCGTCGCTTGCGACAGGGATTGTAACCCGAAGGGCCGAGACCACTTGGCTCGGGGCGAAGCCTAAAGCCCGGCCCGCGAAGCGGGGTCGCCAGACCTGTCTTGCCTGCTCTCGCGAAATCTGAGAACTTTCTCGCATGCGTACCCACGCTTCCCCCCTCCAACGGGAAAGCACTTAACGTGCAGGGCTCAACGACAGCGAACTCACCATCCGAACATTCGCAAAAGGAGGGACTGTGAAAATCATGCTCGAATGGAAAGTTCACAATGAAACTGTCTGCATCGATCCCAAAACTGAAATCTCAAGCCAAGCGTAAGGCCAAGGAGGACGGCATTCTTCTCGCCGAAGCTTTGAATCACATCGCCAAGCGCGAGGGGTTCGACAGCTGGAGCCTTCTGGCGCGGAAGTTCGAGGAGCACGAGGCGGCTCAGCGCCAAGAGCTGCCCAAGACGATCACCGAGCTGCCGCTCACCGGTTTCCTCCGAAAGGAAGCTGTGTCGACCGCCAACGAGGCCTTCGCGCGGGCGCTGGGCCGAATGGAGGCCCGCAACCCGCGGGACGCCAGACGGACCTGGGACGCGGAAGCCTATGTCGACAGAGTCCTCACGCCGGACATGCTGCCCATCGACACCGATTACGCGCTCTCCCTGTTCGAGTCTTTCATCGTCATGGAAGCCATCGATGCTGCGGTCGATGCCGATGCCGAAGACTAAACGCTGATCTGGTCGCTCCCGGAGCGATCCGGAGGCGACTGACTTCGCGGTCTCGCGCGTTCCATGGCCGTGACGTAGAAGGAGTTCGAAAGGGCAATCCACATGTGCGGACGCATCCTTCAAGTTTCGACACCGGAAGAAATGGCCGCGCATTTCGGGTGCGCCCCGCCCCTCCCCAACGCCGAGCCGCGCTACAACGGTTCGCCATCCCAGCGTTTCATGGTCATCCGATTCAATCCCGAGATGCGGGAGCGTCGGCTCGACATGCTGGAATGGGGACTGCTTCCCTCATGGGAGAAGGACTCGAAATCGGCCTACAAGCGGATCAATGCGAAAGCGGAAACTGTCGACACGCTCCCCAGCTTCCGCGCCGCTTTCAAGGATCGCCGATGCCTGGTCCCAGTCGATGCGTTCTACGAGTGGAAAGGCGACAAGCCCGGCCATAAGCAACCTCACGCGCTAGCGCGCCGGGACCACAAACCATTCGCGGTCGCCGGCCTGTGGGAGAACTGGAAGGACCCGGTGACCGACACGTGGCGCCGAACCTTCTGCGTCATCACCTGCCCCGCCAACACGATGGTCGGTCTGATCCATGACCGGATGCCGGTTATCCTGCACGAGGCGCAGTACGCCGCCTGGCTGGGCGAAACACCTACAAACCCTGCCGATCTCAAGGGGATGCTCAACCCCTACCCGTCCGGTCTGATGACCATGTGGCCCGTCGACCGGAAGATGAGCAACTCGCGCTACCAGGAATCCGATGCCGCTGACCCTGTCGGTGACGAAGAGTTTGCCGACGATTGAGGTTCCGGAGGCGCGGGCGGGCGTCAGTTTGTCTCGACACCTACCCGCGTTTGGCTTTCTGGGCGCGTCGCGCGTGTCTGTTTCTTGAAAATGGTTGAGGCGCCTTGCGGCCTGCCAGCCTCTGTATAAGCGCCTGCTGAAAGGCTTCGTAGATCGGCTTCAGTCTTTCTATTTTATGTCCGTGCGAGAACTGCCACCCGGCCCATATGCCAGCGAAACGGGCGCCATGCTTAAGCAGCGTGCCCTGAGGCGAAGGAGACAGATGGAAGAAGCGGGTGGAGGTGAACCACAGCGGGATGCCGCTCAGGAACTCCAGTCTGACATTAGGCTCGAACTTCCAGACCCCGGCACGCGCAGTCGGAAAGGCGCTACCGTCAAGGCGACGCGAAGATACTCTTACAACCGCCAGCGGTTCGGCCTTCCCTTCGATGCTCTGATAGGGATTCCAATCCGGGTAGCTCGCAAACTCCGTCAGGACCGACCACACGCGTTCGGGCGGTGCTGCTAGATCGATCTCTATCGATATCTCCGCCATGATCTCAACTCACGCGGCGCATGCTTGGCATAACCCGCGCACTTCGATGACGGCGCTGCGCATCTTGAAATTCACACCCGAGACTTCTTGAGCCAGCTTCTTGTAGGCCTCACCAGCATGGAGTTCACCAGCAGAGCCGCACCCTTCGCACAGCAGGAACACCGCTGCGTGGCCATGATCCCAGTGCCCGCAAGCCACATATGCGTTGAGACTTTCAATCCTGTGGGCGAGTCCTGTCTCGATCAAAAACTCCAGGGTGCGATAGATCGTTGGAGGATTAGCCGATCGGTCATCGCGCAGCTTCTGCAACATGTCATAGGCCTTGATCGGGCGATCAGCCTCAAGCAGGAAGGTCAGCACCATCTTGCGAAGCGGCGTCAGGGCGCCGCCTCGCTTGCGGCAGAGGTCTTCAGCTTCGCGCAATGCTTCGGCGAGTTGAGCTGGACCGCAGCCAAGGTGGGAAAGCGACCTGTCCTTCATGTGGACCCGATATCTCGGTAGCCAAGCAGACGAAGCGCGTTGAAAACAACGACCAGTGTCGAGCCTTCATGGGCGAGGACGGCGGGCCCAATCCCCAAGCCGAAGATTGTCGCCGGAACCAGCACGCCGACGACGCCGAGGCTGACATAGAGATTTTGCCTTATGATCCGGCTGGTTTGCCGGCTCAGTCCAACTGCAAATGGAAGGTGCGCCAGATCGTCAGCCATCAGTGCGACGCCGGCGGTCTCCAGAGCAACGTCAGACCCGGCGGCGCCCATTGCGACGCCAACGGTCGCGGTCGCCATGGCCGGCGCGTCGTTGACGCCATCCCCGACCATCGCAACTTTCTCCTGGTCACGAATCTTGGTGATCGCGGCAACTTTGTCTTCCGGCAGAAGATTGCCCCAGGCTTCGTCAAGGCCGACGCTCCGCGCGACCGCATCCGCCACGTTCTGATTGTCGCCGGAGATCATGATCATCCGCTGGATACCAAGCTTGCGCAGGCGCTTGAGGCTCTCCGCGGCGGCGGCACGCGGCGTATCCATCAGTCCGATGACACCGAGATAGCGGTCTCCGCGCCGCACGATCATGGTGGTGCGCCCGTCCTTGCGCAGGCGTTCGACGATTGTTTTTATCTCGTCGGTCAGCGCGACGCCGCCCGCCTCCACAAAGAGCTCATCGCGGCCGATATGTACCGCCTCGTTCTGAATGGAAGCAGCGACGCCCTTGCCGGTTACGCTTCGAATGTCTGTGGCGACTTCCCCTGCCTTGCCGCCCAGGCGCTCTGCGCCATCGCGGACGATTGCCGACGCTAGTGGGTGATCGCTGAGCGCTTCGACTGCCACCGCTGTGGTCAGCAATAGACTTTCGTCAACGCCCGAAGCAGCGACAACGTCGGTCACTTTCGGACGGCCTTCCGTCAAAGTGCCGGTTTTGTCGAATGCGATCGCAGACACCGTTCCGAGATTTTCAAGCGGCGCTCCACCCTTGACGAGGACACCGCCCCGCGCTGCGCGCGCCACCCCACTCAACACCGCGCTCGGCGTCGCAATGGCAAGCGCGCACGGGCTGGCAGCGACGAGCACAGCCATGGCCCTGTAGAAGCTGTCGCGGAACGGCTCATCAATCACGACCCACGCGAACATGAGTAATACGACAAGGATCAGAACACCGGGCACGAGCCACCGCTCGACCCTGTCGGTGAACTGCTGGGTGGGCGATTTCTGCGCCTCGGCTTCGCTGACCATCCGCACGACCTTCGCCAGCGTCGAGTCCGACGATGCCCGGGTGACAGCGATTTCGATGGCCCCGGCGCCGTTGATCGTGCCGGCATAAACCTGATGCTCCGCAGTGACCGTCTCCGGGCGATTAAGAGCGATTTCCCGATCAGGTACGGCGCGTTTATCGACCGGAACGCTCTCACCTGTCACAGGCGCCTGATCAATGCTGGTGTCGCCCAGAATGATGAAGCCATCTGCCGGCAGACGCTCGTTCGGCTTGACGATCACGATGTCGCCGGGCGCCAGCGTTTCCACCGGTACGGTCGTCGTGGCCCCATCACGCCGGACCAGAGCTGTTTCAGGCGCGAGTTCAGCCAAGGCTTCGATTGCGCGCCGCGCACGTCCCATGGCGTAGTGCTCAAGGGCGTGTCCGATGCTGAACAGAAACAGCAGGAGCGCGCCCTCCGCCCATTGCCCCAGGCTCGCCGCGCCGATGGCGGCGACGAGCATCAGCGTATCGATCTGGAACTTTCCATGCCGAAGCGAAGCGATGGCATCCTTGAGGGTGAAGAAGCCGCCAAGCGCATACGCCAGCACGTAAAGTCCCAGCGGGACCACCGCAGGCGTTTCAGTCAGGGTTTCGAGGCCAAAACCCAGCGCGAGACTGACGCCGCACGCAATCGCAAAGCCCAGTTCACTGAACTTGCTTTCCTTGCCCCCGTGATCATGGGTCTCGGACATGCGCTTACTCCGCCGCTACGGGATGAGCGGAGCTCGGAGGCGACCGCTTCGGCACAGTCGCTTCAGAACGACTTTTGAGAACAAGGCGGCAGATCGCAGGCAGAACGATCAGGGTCAGCGCAGTTGCCGTGATCAGGCCGCCGATGACGACAACGGCCAGCGGCTTCTGAACCTCGGCACCGGTGCCATGCGCCAGCGCCATCGGCACGAAGCCAAGCGCCGGCACAATGCCGGTCATCAGGACCGCCCTCGCCTTCTCCATCAGACCATCGACGATGGCTTGCTCAAGCGGCAGGCCAATCTTGAGGCGATGCAGAATGCCGCCCATGACCACGAGGCCGTTGAGGACCGCGACGCCCGACAGACAGATGAACCCGACGGCGGCCGACACCGAGAAAGGCATGCCCGTTAGGACAAGCGCAAAGACGCCGCCCGCCAGCGCCAGCGGCACAGCGGTGAAGACGGCGACAGCGGGTGCAAATCCGCCTAACGCCATGAACAGCAGACCAAATATCAAGACGAACACAACCGGCACCACCAGCGCCATTCTCTGGGATGCAGCCTGCAGGTTCTGGAACTGACCGCCAAACTCAAGCCACGCGCCAGCGGGCAGTTTGACTTCGCTGTCGATGCGCGCCTGCGCCTGCTGCACGAACGAGCCGATGTCGCGTCCACGCACATTGGCCTGGACGACGACCCGTCGTTTGCCGTTCTCGCGGCTGACCTGGTTCAGGCCTTCCGTGTACGAGAAAGTAGCCAGCTCCCGTAGAGGCACAGACCCACGCACGCCACTGGATGTCTCGGGCAATGAGACCGGCAGCGAGCCTACGGCGTCGAGGTCGTTCCGAATGCTGTCGGGCAAGCGCACGACAACATCGAAGCGACGATCGCCCTGGAAGATGAGGCCGGCTTCTCGCCCGCCCATGGCGATCGAGACGGCGTCACCGACTTCTTCAACTGTGAGGCCGTAGCGCGAGATGGCGTCGCGGTTGAAGGCGACGTCGAGGGTCGGGAACCCGTCGGTCTGTTCGACCTTGACGTCGGCTGCACCCTGCAGGGAGTTCAGGATGGTGGCGATCTTGCCGCCCGTCGCCGTCATCGCTTCAAGATCGTCGCCGTAGATCTTGATGGCCAAGTCGCCCCGCACACCTGCGATCAACTCGTTGAACCGCATCTCGATAGGTTGGCTGAACTCATACGCATTGCCGGTGAGCGTTTTCAGCTTGGCCTCGATCTGCTCGACCAGTTCATCTTTCCCGAGAGATGCATCTGGCCATTCTTCCCGCGGCTTCAGGATGATGAAGCTGTCCGATGCGTTGGGCGGCATCGGGTCGCTGGCGACCTCAGCTGTCCCGGTCTTGGAGTAGACATAGGCAACCTGCGGGAAGGTGGCGACGACACGTTCGACATCGCGCTGCATCTTGAGCGACTGCTCAAGCGACGTTGACGGGATACGCAGCGCCTGGGCGGCCATGTCCCGTTCGTCGAGTTGCGGAATGAACTCCTGGCCGAGCGTGCTGAACAGCACCCCGGCAAAAGCGAAGACGGCAACCCCTGCCCCGATGAAGGGCCAGGGCGTCACGACCGCGCGTTTGAGCATGGGATGATACGCCTGCTTGAACCAGACGATCGGCTTCACTTCCTTCTCGGCAACCTTGCCGCGCACGACGATTGCCACGAGGGCCGGAACGAGTGTCAGCGACAGGATGAAAGCGGACACGAGCGCGAGCATCAAGGTGATCGCCATGGGCGAGAATGTCTTGCCCTCAACGCCAGTGAAGGTCAGCAGCGGCGCGAACACCAGAAGGATGATGATCTGGCCATAGATTGTCGGTTTGACCATTTCGCGCGTCGCCGCGATCACTTCGCTCATACGCTCATCAAGCGTGAGCAGACGACCTTCATGGTGTTGCCGTTCCGACAGGCGTCTCAAGCAGTTCTCAATGACGATGACGGCGCCGTCGATAATCAATCCGAAATCGAGCGCACCGAGACTCATCAGGTTGCCCGACACAGCAAGCTGATTCATGCCAATCGCGGTCATCAGCATCGAGAGCGGAATCAACAATGTCGCGATCAAAGCCGCGCGCCAGTTGCCCAGGATCAGGAACAATGCCGCCGCAACGAGGACAGCGCCCTCGGCGAGGTTGCGCTCGACCGTTTCGATCGTTGCATTCACGAGGTTGGATCGATCGTAGACGATCTGCACCTTGACGCCGGCCGGCAGGCTCTTTGCGACCTCGGTGAGGCGCGCGGCTGCGGCGCTGGACACCGTGCGGCTGTTTTCCTTGACCAGCATGAGAACAGTGCCGACGACGACCTCTTCGCCGTTTTCGGACGCTGCGCCCGTGCGCAGGTCGCCGCCGATCCGGACTTCGGCGAGGTCGCGGACGAGAATGGAAACGCCTTCCCGCGTCGCGACGCTGGCGGTGCGTATCTGGTCGAGATTCTGGATCAGGGCATTGGCGCGAACGAGAAAGGCTTCACCCCCGCGCTCGACGAAGTTGGCGCCTACGGATTGGTTGGCGGCTTCAAGGGCATGCGCCAGCTCGCTCCACGAGACGCCGAACGACGCCATGCGCGTCGGGTCTGGCTCCACGACAAACTGTTTTTCATAACCGCCGATGCTGTCGACACCGGCCACGCCCTGAACCGACCGAAGCTGCGGCCGCACGATCCAGTCCTGCACGGTCCGGAGGTAGGAGGCACGGGCGATCGGGGTGTCCAGGCGCTCGCGCTCAGCCGTGAGAAAACTACCGTCGCTTTGCCAGCCTGGCTGGCCATCAACAATCTTGGCGCCCTTCCCTTCGGGGTGCTCGTAGGCGACCGTCCACATCAGGACTTCGCCAAGGCCCGTCGACACCGGCCCCATGGACGGTTCGATGCCGGCAGGAAGGCTTTCACCCGCTTGCACGAGGCGTTCGGACACCTGTTGACGCGCGAAGTAGACATCCGTCTGCTCGGTGAAGACGGCCGTCACCTGGCTAAAACCGTTGCGCGAGATCGACCGCGTCGATTCCAGACCCGGGATGCCTGCAAGCGCGGTCTCGATCGGGAATGTGACGCGCGTCTCCATCTCCGTCGGGGACAGTGACGACGCAACGGTGTTGATCTGCACCTGCTTGTTGGTGATGTCCGGCACTGCGTCGATTGGCAGACGCAGGACGTTGAAGACGCCAACAGCAGAAATGGCGAGGACGGCAACCAGCACGCCCCAGCGGAAGCGGACAGAGAGGTCAATCAGGCGATCGAACATGGGAGAACCTTCAAGGATGTTGTGGGGATGGGGCGGCCAGCCTCAGTGCTCAGCCTCGCCCTTGCCCAGTTCGGCCTTCAGCAGGAACGCGTTCTTGCCCGCGACAGCTTGACCCGCTGTCAGTCCTTCAATGACCTCGATCCGTCCGCCGCCCCTTGAGCCCACGCGCACAGGCATGGCGGTAAAGGCGTCGCCCTCGCGCACGAACACCACATCCCGGCCCTCCACGCTTTGCACAGCCTCTTCAGGCAGGACGAAGCGTCCTTCGACCGGAGCGCTCGACTTCGGTTTGATGTGGGCGCGGACAAACTGTCCGGGCTGCAAACCGTCAAGGCCGGCGGTCAATGCGATCACGACGGTTGCCGAGCGACTCTCTGCATCGACGCCCGGCGTGACGGACCGGACGGTGGCGGCCAGCTTCTCTCCGGTCGCGCTCTCGACCGTCGCAAGGTCGCCAGGCGCGATACGCCGTGCATCGGTGACAGGAACGGCAGCCTGGATCTGGATGCGCCTCGGATCCGCGATACGAAACAGCACAGCCTCGGGCGAGACATAGGACCCCAGCTTGGCGGTGTCCGCGACGAACGTAATGCGGCCGGCGATGGGGCTGGCGATGAAAACCGACGCACCGTCGGCTGACACCCTCGCCGCCTTGGCGGCTGCCTGGCTGCGCGTGAATTCCGCTTTCGCCTGTCCCAGTTCCGCTTCGGCAGCTTCGAGGTCCTGACGCGCCGTGATCTTCTCGTCGAACAAGCGCTTCTCGCGGTCGAAAGATGACTGCGCGAGGTCGAGGCGTGATTTCGCGGTCGCCAGCGCGGCTGAAATACCGGCCGCCTCGGAGCTCGCGACGACGGCGACCGTCTCGCCCTGCGCGACGGGATCGCCGATCCTCTTGCGGATCTGTGTGATTGCGCCAGAGGCGCGGGCCGTCAGAACCGCTTCACCGTCCGGCGC
>Ga0116158_10003056_pt1 | contig 14599 bp, 12 predicted proteins | sample AD_UKC052_MetaG_FD_89883 | JGI IMG/M metagenome (GOLD analysis project Ga0116158, IMG submission 89883) | Active sludge microbial communities of municipal wastewater-treating anaerobic digesters from USA - AD_UKC052_MetaG | ecosystem: Engineered > Bioreactor > Anaerobic > Digestate | place: USA... | reverse complement strand
GCCTGCAGCAGCCTGTCGAGATCAGAGATCGTAGTACCCATCATCCGGAACAACGTGGTTGTGGCCGTATTGGATGTTGATAGTGAAGCGTTGGATCAGTTCGATGAAACAGATCAGCAATACCTGGAAGCGGTAGTAAATTTATTGAACATGGATGAGGTTGCATAAACCGATCCTATTTTTTTGCAGGTTTTGCTTCAGCCGTATTGTCTTTCCATCCCCATAAATACCGGCAGGCATACGTACGGTACGGCCGCCATTTTTCAGAGATCCTCAACATCTCGGCTTTCATAGCTTTTTTATCCGCAGGATCCAGCTTATATAATTTTGTCATCGCCTGTTGAATGCCCAGGTCATCAACCGCAAAAACATCTTCCCTACCGAGTGTGAACATCAGGATCATTTCTACGGTCCATTGACCTACTCCTTTTATTTTGGTCAGATAAGTAATAAGCTCAACGTCGTTTAACCGGTACAGTTGTGCGTCGGTAATTTTTTCATCTATAAAAAACCGGCTTACATTCAGTACATAATTGGCCTTGGCATTGCTGAGGCCAATGCTGCGCAGGGTTTCAAAGGGCGTTGCAGCTACCTGTGCGATCGTGGGTTCTTTACCGTTATACAAGGCCAGGAATCTTTTATGAAATACATCGGCAACTTTTGTGCTCAATTGCTGGCTCATGATGGAATAACACAAATGCAGGCAAACGTTTTTCCGTTTTGCCAATACGTGAGGATCCTGCAGCGCAATGATCTTCTGAAATTTTTTGTCTTTGCTTAAATGTTTGATATGCTCCATGGAGCATCCAAGTTCATGAAAAATAATGAAATGATAAAATAGAACAGCTACGCTATCCTTCGGCCCACTTTTTAAAAGCGCTTACACGTTCCCGGCTTACGATGATCTCTTCATCGAGCTTGCAGTTTTTTAAGGTCAGTTTCAGGCGGTTGTTGAAATAGGGTTTTACGAGGTCGATCATTTTACTGTGTACGATCATCTTCCGGTTGATCCTGAAAAAATAGTAGGGATCTAAAAGCGGTTCTAATTTCTCGATCGTATAATTTATGATGAAGCGGTTTCCCTCGCGGTCGGTGAGGTAAACAATTTTATTATCTGCATAAAAAAAAGCCACTTCATCGGCCTGTAAAAAAAAGGTACGGGGTCCCACCTTCGCAAGAAAACGTTCTTTGAAACGGGGCGCTTCGTTCTCTGATTGTTTGTGCATCCAGGCTGTGTAATCGGGTGCTGTAAATCCCTGCGTGATGGCTTTGTATTTCTGAATGGCAGAAGCCAGCGCTTCTGCAGTAACCGGTTTTAAAATATAATCTATGCTGAAGTGTTTGAAAGCCTTGATGGCATAATCGTCATAAGCGGTTGTAAAAATAACCGGCTTGTTAACAGATACCTGTTTAAAAATATCGAAGCTATGGCCATCTGATAATTGGATGTCCATCAACAGGAGGTCGGGATGTGGTTTGGTTTTTAACCAATGTACCGTTTCTTCAATGCTTTCGAGGCAGCCAAGGATAGAAATGGTGGGATCATAATCGTGCACTAACATTCTGATCCGTTCAGCAGCCAGCATTTCATCTTCAACAACAAGGATCTTCATACAATTGATCAGTTTGCGTTAATCAATGGAAGGGTTACCCTGAATTCATTTTCTTCACTATCTATTATTACTTCCCGGTTGCTTACCAGGCTATACCTTTTAATGATATTTCTTAAACCAATTTCGGTTGAATTTTCTACGGATGGTTTTACCTGCAGGTTATTGGAAACAACAATGGTATGGTTTCCATTGATGTGAAGGTCGATGTGCAGGGGTTTGCTGCGGCTCACAATATTATGTTTGATTGCGTTTTCAATCAGCATCTGCAAAGCAGCCGGTATCACCAGGCAATCTTTGTAATGTTCGGGAATGTTGATGTTTACTTTTAGTCCTTCTCCAAATCTTTTCTCCAATAAAAAAATATACGGATTGATGTAATGCAATTCTGTTTTCAGGTCTACCAGTTCTTTTTCATGATTGTTTAAAATGTACCTGTACACTTTCGAAAACTCTTCAATGAAACGATTGGCTTCGTTGTTATTCTGCATCACCAGTGTTGAAAGTACATTGAGGTTATTGAATAAAAAATGCGGGTTGATCTGGTTCTTTACCAATTGCAGTTCGGCCTGTACCTGGAATCGTTTTAACTCTTCAGCTTCCAGGCGTGTTGACCTATATTCTTTAAAATAAAAAATAATGGTATTGATGAGATGGTATAGCAGGTTTACCAACCATGCATAAGTAAGATTCAATTTCAGGGGAGTGATATTCTCTGCCAGGGTATAGGAATGAACCATCATGCCCATAATGGCTACTACTCCTGTAGCAACGGCGGTGGCCACCATGCTTCCGGCGATAAAAAATACGATTGGGAAACGGGTCTTGAATTTTTCAGGCGGAATTTTTTTCCGGATGATATTTTCTATAAAACGATTCGCTTCCAGCATCAACAGGCTGATGGTTAGAATGGTGGCGAAGGCAAAATACCATTCAATCTGGATGTTGAAATGAGTGTATATGTTGCAAAATTCGGTATTCAGGTATGTATATACTGAAAGCAGTAAAGCAAATAAATACCTGTACCGGTGTGTAAACATACAAATGAGAATTAAAAAGCATCAACGGATAAACGGGAAAATTGTTTACCGTTGATGCCGGTTTTTATGACAAAGCTTCAAAATATTAAGGCAACAGTACCCTGTCGATCAGGTGTACCACGCCGTTTCTGCATACTACATTCGTAGCAACAATATTTGATTTGTTAGATCCATTTCCGTTTCCAAGGATCGTTGGGCCGCCACCAGTTCCATTGGTGAGGTTGATGGTGGTATTTCCACCAGCCAGCATACCCAGGTTACCATTGGCGAGGTCAGATGAAAAAGCCCTTCCACCAACTACATGGTACCTTAACACCGCCAGCAAAGTTCCAATCGGAATTTGATTGATATCTGTTAAGGAAAGTGCTGCCAATACATCGGTAAAAGCCTGGTTGGTTGGCGCAAACACAGTCAATTTTGCCGAACTAAGTGTCCCGGCCAGTGTAGGATCACCACCTGGTGCATTGGTAGCAACGGTTACTGCTTTTACAAGAGAATCCAATCCGGCTGCAACGGCTGTTTCTACGATGTTGCCGGCAGGAGGGTTCAATACACGACCGATCTTGTGGATCACACCGTTATCGGCTGCAATATCAGCGGCGGTTACTTTGATACCATTTACATACACACCACTGGCGTTTTTGGTTACAAAAACAGAATCGCCACCGGCAGTAACCACTTTGGCATTCGGACCGGCAGGTACATCAGCTGCCAGGATCTTTGAACCAATGGTATGGTACAAAAGGATGGCTTTCAGATCGTTTGCAGTCAATGCATCGATGGTTGCAGATGTTATACCAGATGCAGCAAAAGCGGCATCATCGGGGGCAAACACTGTAAACGGACCGGCTCCTTTCAGGGTTCCATCAAGTCCGGCTTTGATCACCGCTTTTTCGAGGATGCTAAAAGAAGCATCGGCTACCACTTTATCGGTGATGGTATTGGAGACTACCACGGGCGCATCATCATCCTTGCTGCAGGATGAAACCGTGGTCATAAGGGCTGTTCCAAGGGCAAAGGCCATGAACAGGCTGCGAAATTTTTTGTTGATTTTCATGTTGTATTTTTTTTATACAATCATTACATATTACAACGCAAAATGATGGGCACTTTGGAGTGAACTGTATAAAAACAGGGAGTGAACTGTAAATATTAAATGATCATTATTCCATGCTCCAGCTTATACCTCCGTCTTTTTCGTCCTTTAACAGGATGCCCAGTTCGTTTAATTGAATGCGGATCTTGTCGGAAGTAGCATAATCTTTTTTCAACTTCGCTTCTTTACGGATGTCGATCAGCAATTGCATCACAGCTTGGAGGGTTTCGTTGGCGGCACCATCTGCGGGCAACAATCCAAAAATATCCACCAGGAAACTGGTAAATCTTTCTTTCATGTGAGTAAGCGTTTGGCTGCTGATGGCATCTGCTGCGATCAGGCCGTCTTTGATCGAGTTGATCACCGGCGCCATTTCAAACATATTGGCCAGTACTTTGGGTGTGCTGAAATCATCATCCATAAATTCCTCAAACTCGGCCAGCCATTTGTTGATCTTTTCGTCTAACCCGGTATCTGCTGCCACAGCGTTTTCGCCAACCGGTAATTTCAACAGGGTTTCGTAAGCTTCCCACAAACGCTTGTAGGCTTTTTCGCTCGCGGTCAATGCTTCGCTGCTGAAATCGAGGGTGCTGCGGTAATGACTTTGCAGGATGAAGAACCTAACGGTCATGGGACCAAAGGCCTGGGTTAGCAATGGATGATTGCCACTAAACATCTCCGTTAGTTTGATGACGTTGTTGTAGCTTTTTCCCATCTTGCGCCCGTTGATGGTGATCATATTATTGTGCATCCAGTACTTTACCGGCGCCTGGTGATTGCAAATGGTGCTCTGCGCTATTTCACTTTCATGATGCGGGAACTGGAGATCCATTCCTCCTCCATGAATATCAAATTCGGCGCCGAGGTATTTGGTAGCCATGGCCGAGCATTCGATATGCCATCCCGGGAAACCTTCTCCCCACGGGCTTTTCCAGCGCATGATGTGTTCGGGCGGTGCTGCTTTCCATAAAGCGAAATCGGCACGATCGCGTTTCTCTTCCTGTCCTTCCAGGTCACGGGTTGTTTCCAAAAGATCGTCAATGATGCGGCCGCTGAGTTTTCCGTAATCGTGGCTGGCCGCATATTTCTTTACATCAAAATATACCGATCCATTTACTTCATATCCATAACCTTCCCTGATGATCTTTTCGATCATGTTGATCTGCTCTACGATATGACCGGTGGCTGTTGGTTCAATGCTGGGATCTACGCAATTGAATTGTTTCATGGCCCAATGATACAGGTTGGTATATTTCTGTACCAGTTCCATCGGCTCCAGTTTTTCGAGCTGGGCTTTTTTACTCACTTTGTCTTCCGCTTCCCGGCCTTCTTCTTCAAAATGGCCCGCATCGGTGATGTTGCGCACATAGCGTACTTTATATCCTTTATAAGTGAGGTAACGATATACCACATCAAAACTGATATATGGTCGTGCATGACCCAGGTGACTTTCGCCGCTAACAGTGGGTCCGCAAACGTACATGCCTACATGCCCTGGTGTGATGGATTGAAAAATTTCTTTTTGCCTGCTATAGGAGTTATATACTTGTAAAGCCATGATGTTGATTTTTGAACGGGATTATCATGATGCCTTCGGTTGTTGGCACCTTGATATTTTTTTGAGCAATTGATTGACTGAATGTGCTGCCCGAACCTGGGCAAAGATATTAAGCATTGCCGCAACGGCAACAGCAGAAATGGAAACCGAAAGATTTATTTGTTTTCATCATCAGCAAAATAGTAATTTATTTTGAATTAACGGCGATTTTGGATGATTCAATACGACTTAATGTTCCATGTGCAGGTCGGCGATGATGGGGAAATGGTCGCTAAGTTCTTTGCGGATGCGAATATATTGTTCAATATTACAACGGGCATCTGCAAAAATGTTATCGATGCGAAGGGTTGGGGAGATGCCGTAAAAAGTACGACCAATTCCAGCGCCTCTTTCTACAAAAGCGTTTTTCAATCCTTTGCCGATGGTGCCATATGCGTAACTGTTAGGAACATCATTGAAATCGCCGCAAATGATCACCGGGTACGGACTTTCATCGATTGCTGCACGGATCCTGTCGCTCTGTATCTTTCTTTTCAAAAACCCGTGCTTGAACTTTACGATAATATTCTTCGATTCCTCGATGTCTGCTTCATCATTAAGTGAGGGATCATCAATATAACGCCGGTTATCGACGCTGAATTTGAGCGATTGCAGGTGAATGTTGAAAATGCGAAACGTATCCTGCGGTAAAACAATATCTACATATTGGAAGATTGAATTGTAATCGTGCGGTGCGAAGCTCTTTGTTTCTTTCCGGAGGATGGGAAACTTGCTGAAAATGATGATCCCAAAGCGATGTTTATTGTCGAAATCGAGTTTATAATTATAGGAATAATGATAATCCTTCATCTTCAGTTTTTTCATGAAGTCGGGCAGGTAATTGATGGCACCTGGCACACTGTCGCTGGCCACCATTTCCTGGAAACAGGCGATGTCGGGTTGAAACTCATTGATCATGTCGAGCATCTGGATCTTTTTCTCCGGGTGCGTTTTATGTTCCAGGATATCGAAGTGCTCTACGTTCCAGCTCATCACCCGAAGATCTCGGTGATTTTTTTTCATTACGAAATCGGATGAAAAGCGAAAAGGGATCACATTTTTCAACGGAACCCAGGCCAATGCGATGGCAATGATGCCGATCAGGGAGAAAACGGGTTTGGCAAAAAACCAGAAAAAAATAAAGGCTACCAGTAATACCAGGAAGTAAAAAATGGCTAGTGTAAACAAGCCTAGGTACCATGATTTTTGCGGGTCGAAATGATTTGCATAGCAGCCTGCCAGCAAACACAAGGCAATAAGGATATTGCAGACGACCAGGATAATTTTGGTAAACCGTCTTAAGGTTTTTACTGACATATATTAAAGATAAGCATCCAAGTTTTACATTAAATGCCTGTGTGAAAAGTGCACCAAGATCGTCGTTATCCTGCCGTATCTTTTAACGGAAGTACTACAGGAGCGGCTGGTTTTATTGCCGGCTTGGCAGCTGGTGGCGAACTAAGGGATGCCCCTACTGCAATATCGCAACGATGACCAGGTTCGCCATGTGGCGGATTCATACCGGGTGCTGTTTTTGTTTTTACAGCGGTAGCGGCTGGGGTAACGGTTGGGGTGGTTATTGCGGGGGTGGTTTGTACAGTTGGTGTAGCTGGTTTTGCCGGGGCTGAATTGAGCGGTGCGCCTACAGCAATATCACAACGGTGACCTGGCTGTCCGTGTGCAGGGTTCATGCCAGGAGTTGCTGCACTGGTACTCACCACATTTTGTGGAACGGAGGTTTGTACAGCAGGCATCATGGCAGCACTATCGGGCCTGATCATTTGCGGGGTATCAATAACGGCTGCTGTTTTTTGCAAAGCAGATGTTGAATCCATGAGGCTGCGATCCTGGTCGGGTTCTTTATTGGCACAAGAAGCGAAGATCAATGCAATACAAACAGAAGCGGCCCAATTTTTTTTATTCATTCCAATTGATTTAATCCGGCTGATTTTTTTGGCCGGGGATATAATAATGATCTTTAAATGTACTGATTTACCCGTGTATTTTATTTCGAAAATCACAAATCTTCTTCTTCTGCAGCTTTTTTTAGGATCTGCTTTTCTTCTTCGGTTAGGAAATGATAGCCACGTTGATTGATCTTATCCAAAATTTCGTCTACCCGTTGCTGTGTAACGATAGATGTTTTGCTGTAAGGATTTCGGTTACCGGTATTATAAAAAACCTTATCCTTTAATGATTTTGCAGAAGGTTGTTTTTTAGGAGTGAACAGGTTCATGAACCAATGGTAAAAACGGTTCATCCATACGCTGCCATCTTTGCCACGACGTAGGAAAATGACGAATATAAAACCAGCCAGTGCTCCGCCGATATGCGATAAACTATAAGCTGCGCTCATGGAAGCCACACCCGCCAGGTCGATGAAAATATACACGGCCATCAACACCCAGATGGGAATGCCGCCACGGATCTGTGTAAAAAAACGATGATTGGGCGAAAGGGTGGTAGTAGCCATGGCAACAGCGATGGTGCCTGCGTTGGCGCCAAGTAAAGCAGCATTGTTTACCTGGCCACTGAGCGCTGGGATGAGCTGGTTGGCAGCGAGGAAAAAAATACCGCCGAGCAGGCCGCCATAAATATAAATGGGAATGATCTTGTCGTTGCCGGTCATTTCCTGCAGGATATATCCAAAAGCCCAAAGCCAAAGCATGTTGCTGAGGATGCGCATGATGTTATTACCGGTATCGCTGAATACATACGTGAGGATCGTCCAGGGTCGCTCGCTGAATTTGGTAAGATTGGCCGGAAGTTCAAACCATTGCACCACCTGTGTTTCGTAGAGGCTGGGTGTTTGCTGGTAAAAAAAATAACCAACCTGCATGGTGAGCAGGATCAGGAAAAAGATCACGTTCAGCACAAACAAACCCATCAGGGCATTGTTGTCCATACCCAGGGTAAATTTTCTTTTTACCTTTCTGTATTCCTGGTATCTGTCCGATTCTCCCATAATTAAATTCTTATCCTAAAGTTACAACGCAAAACATCAAAAGAAGGTTAACAATTAATAGAAGGTTTGTTTTTTTGTTTTGTTCCAGTAAAGAACGATTAAAAAACCTGCCAACGCACCACCAACGTGGGCAAAATGGGCAATATTGTCGTTGGTTGTTTTTGAAATACCACCAAATACATCCAGTGCAATAATGCCTAAAACAGCCCATTTAGCTTTTACCGGGAAAGGGATAGGCATGATGAACAATTCTGTATTGGGAAACAAGTAACCAAAGGCGGCCAACACTCCCATGATAGCACCCGAAGCGCCAACGGTATAGCTTGCTCTTAAGATATTCTGATATTCTATCACCTGATCTAAATTGAGGTTCATGCCATCTATATGACGGTAATCGTATGCGTAAGATGCCAATTGGGTAACGGCAGCCACTACACCGCAAATGAGATAAAAGATCAAAAAACGTTTAGGTCCCCAGGCTCTTTCAATCAAAGTGCCAAACATCCACAATGCCAGCATGTTGAATAACAGGTGAAAAAAACCACCATGCATGAACATATGGGTTATCAACTGGTGAGGCTTAAACACATCGGATTTATAATGATGCAGGGCAAACAGGTCAGAAATCGTATTTACATTGCTGCCACCTCCAAATGCCACCTGGGCAAAATACACCAGTGCATTGATGATGATGAGATTTAAAACGATGGGAGTGGTGCGTTGAAAGCTATTGCCGTATGCCATAAAACAAAGGTATGCGTTAATGATTTATGTAAGGATTTCCGTTCAACCATTTTACATTTTCTTTCACTACACTTTCGGCAGAGCCGACATTGCTTTTCTCTCCCGGAAACAAGTTCAAAAAATGAAATACAAAGGCTGCAAAAGTTTATTTCAATTTGAGCAGCACTACGCATTCTATATGATGGGTATGCGGGAACATGTCTACCGGCTGAACTTTCTCTACCGTATATTTTTCCGACAGCAGTTGAAGGTCCCTGGCCTGGGTTGCGGTATTGCAACTCACATATACAATACGTGGGGCAGCCATGTCGAGAAGTTTTAATACCAGTTTTTCGTGCATGCCTGCCCGTGGAGGATCGGTGATGATGACATCGGGCCTTCCGTGTTCTGCAAAAAATTCATCGTTGCAGATCTTGATCACATCACCTGCAAAAAAATGAGCATGATTAACGTTGTTATTGGCTGCATTCTTGCGGGCGTCTTCCACGGCATCTTCTATCACTTCCACCCCAATCACTTTTTTGGCCAGCTTACTTACAAAAATGCCGATGCTGCCGGTTCCGCAATACAGGTCATATACGATCTCGTTCCCGGTGAGCCCGGCGAAATCGCGGGTAACGGTATAGAGTTTTTCGGCTTGTTTGGTATTGGTTTGAAAGAATGATTTCGGGCTGATGATGAATTCAAAATCTTCGAGCTTCTCGGTTACAAATCCTTTCCCAAAATACACCTGCGGCGTTAAGTCATAGATGCTATCGTTCCATTTCGGATTGATCGTATATAAAAGCGTTGTGATAGAGGGCACTTCTTTCAACAGGTGATCCAGCAAGGCTTTTCGGTCGTTCTCTTCTTCATAATTCAGGCAGATGTTTACCATCAGTTCGCCGGTGCTGCAATAACGGACGATGATATTTCGTAACCAACCCGAGTGTTCCCGGATATCATAAAAAGTATACTGTTGCTTTTTGGCAAAATCTCTTATGGTATTTCGGATGCTGTTATTTACATCATCCATCAGGTAGCATGTGTGAATGTCGATCACTTTGTCGAAAATGCGGGGAACATGGTAACCCAGGGCATCCTGCTGGGGAACGACACCGCTGTCGCTGATCTCGTCGGTGGTTAAAAAGCGTTTATTGCTAAACGTGAATTCCAGTTTATTTCGGTAATGAATGGTATCGGCCGATCCAATGATGGGCATGATGGGTGGGAGATCTACCTTGCCGATGCGTTTCAGGTTTTGTTCGGCTTCCTGTTGTTTGTATTGCAACTGCTTTTCGTAAGGCAGCATCTGCCATTTACAGCCTCCGCAAACTCCAAAGTGGCTGCAGAACGGGATGAGCCGGTCGGCCGCTGGTTGTGTAATGCGAATGGCCCTGCCTTCGGCCCAGTCTTTTTTGCTTTTGGTGATCTGCACATCGGCGTAATCACCGGGGATGGCACCGGAAATGAAAATCACCTTTCCATCATGCCGGGCGATGGCCTTACCCTCCGCTGCATAATCGGTTACTTCAATATTTTCGAGTAAAATATTCTTTTGTTTTTTCTTCACGCCGGCAAAATTAACCTTTAAAAGGCGAATGTCGATTTGTTAACAATATGTAATTTTCAACCGGCTCTCATGGGTCAAACGACCTATTAACCATGGATTTTAAATACATTTGTTGACTTTTTATATTATATGAAGAAATCTTTATTTACCATCCTGTTTACCGTGTCTTTTGCAGTAGTAACCCTCGCACAGGGATACAAGGTCACGCTGCAAACACCCAGTTACCAGTCGGGAATCGCTTACCTCACCTACCACATGGGTAAGAATCTGAATATTGAAGATTCGGCTGCCATCAATAACCAGGGGATTGCCGTGTTTAAGAATAACAGGACCCTCCCGGGAGGAATTTACTCAATCGTATTTCCGGGCAAAAGCATCACGGCCGATTTTTTCATCGATAAAGAACAGCAGATCAGCATCAAGGCCGATACCAGCAACCTGAAGAATATGGTTGTTACCGGCTCGAAGGAGAATATTCTTTTTCAGCAATACCAGAAATTCGTTTCGGAGAAAGGGACCCTGATGCAAAAAGAAAGGATGGCTTACAATGCGGCAACTACCAAACAGGACTCCACCCTTCACGAAGAAAATTACAACAAGTATAATAAGGAACTCAACGATTACAGGGCCAGCATCACCAGGGACCATCCTCAATCCATGATGGCAGCATTGTTAAGTGCAATGAAAGAGCCTCCATACATCAGCAAGATCCCGGTAACCCGCCAGGATTCAGTTGATAATTATAATTATTATAAGGCACACTACTGGGATGGTATAACGTTTATGGATGAACGAATTATTCGTACACCGTTCTTCCTTCCAAAGCTGGAAAGATATTACCGTGAAGTAATGCCCCAGGCAGCCGACAGCATCATCAAAGACGCAGATTATAAACTGCTCCTGGCCCGCACGGCACCAGAGATGTATAAATTCCTGTTGAACTGGCTTACTGATGAATACCTGAATCCGAAGTACATGGGGCAGGATGCCATTTTCGTGCACCTGTTTGAAAAATACCATAGCAAGGGATTAAGCAAATGGCTCAACGAAAAGCAAATGGAAACGATCACCAGGAGAGCTTACATGCAAATGGCCAACCTGATCGGTGAAAAAGCGGCAAATCTTGAACTCATAGATTCTACCGGGAAACCGACAGCACTATATGACCTGAAAGCAAATTTTACTATCGTGATTTTCTGGGACCCTAATTGCGGGCATTGTAAAGAAGAAATTCCCAGGATCGATTCTATTTACCGGGCAACATGGAAAAAAGATGGTGTAAAAATTTATGCGGTACTGTCGGAAAATGAAAAACCGGCCTGGGTAAAATACATCAAAGAACACAACCTTGGCGACTGGACACACGTTTACCAGACCAAAGAAATGGAGAAGGCAGAGACCGAAGCACAAAAGCCCGGCTTCCGCCAGTTGTATGATGTAACGCAAACGCCTACCCTATACCTGCTGGATAAGGAAAAAAGGATCATTGGCAAAAAATTAAGTTGGAAACAACTTGATGAATTCCTGCAGGTGAAAATCAAGAATAACAAGGATAACCCAAAACCATAAACGAACTTTTTCATGAAGAAAATTTACCTGTTGTTCGCAATGGCCTGCGGATCATTGGCCGTACATGCGCAGACCCTCATCAGCTATGGTAACAACACTGTAAGCAAGGATGAATTTCTAAGGGCATATAATAAGAATAAAACGACCGTAACTGACCGGGAGAAAGCCATCCGAGAATACATTGAGCTCTACAGCAACTTCAAATTAAAAGTAAAGGCTGCAGAACAACGCAGGTTTGATACGTTGCCGCAACTGCTCACCGATATTGAAAACTTCCGCAAGCAGGTAGAAGAGAATTACATGAGTGATGAAAAAGGCATGAACGATCTCATGAGCCAGGCTTTTGAAAGGAGCCAGGTTGACCGGCATGTATTGCATTTTTCCGTGCCCATCGATCCTACAGCCAATCCCATCGATACAATGAAAATGTACGATGCCATCCAGGCGGCATATTCCACGTTGCAAGCCGGGGGCACTTCGGTTCAAAACAGCCTGGTAAAATCCGGCGACCTGGGATTCGTAACCGTGTTTACTTTGCCATACGAATATGAAAATATTGTTTATTCACTTAAACCAGGAGAAACGAGTAAGCCTTACCGTTCTGCTTCGGCATGGCATATTTTTAAAATTTCCGAACAACGCAAATCGGCCGGTAAATGGAAAATTGCACAGATCCTTTTTTCTTTTCAACCTGATGCAGATGCTTCAGAAAAAGCATCCCTGCAACGCCTCGCCGATTCGGTGTATAACCTGGTGAAAGCCGGCGCTGCGTTCGGCGATATGGCCAGGGATTACAGCAATGATAAACTCACTTTCATGACAGGAGGTGAAATGGCTGAATTTGGAACAGGCAAGTTCGATTATGCGTTCGAGAAAGAAGTGTTCAAACTTGCCAAAGATGGTGATGTATCCCGTCCATTTACAACATCCTTCGGCATACATATCGTAAAACGTCTGGGCTTCACGCCAACCCCTACAGATAAAAATGACAATTCGCTGCAGTTCGATCTTCGACAGAAAACCATGCAGGATTCACGCATCAGCAGTGCGAAAGAGAAATTTGCAAAGGATATCATTTCAAAGATCGGGTTTAAAAAAGAAGCGTCGGTTAAAGAAGCCGACCTATTGCGCTTTGCCGATTCAGCTATGATCAACCCCGACCCTGAGCATATTCAAAAATTACCCATCTATAACAAAACCATTATCCGTTTTAGTAAGGGAGATGTAAAAGGATCTGACTGGTTGAAATTTGTAAAGGAGTATAAAGAAAATTATTCCCAATATAAAGGAGAACCAAATGTGGAGTTGTGGAGTAAATACCAAACCATTGCTTCACTTGAATATTATAAAAAGCATTTAGAAGAATACAATGAAGATTTCAGGTTCCAGATGCTCGAGTTTAAAGAAGGCAATATGCTTTTTGAGATCATGGAAAAAAATGTATGGTCAAAGGCTTCCGGCGACAGTATCGGTCTCTTGAAGTATTACAATGCCAATAAAGAAAATTACAAATGGGCAGCCAGTGCCGATGTGCTCATCTTTAACGCAGTGAATGAAAAGGCAGCACAGGATGCAATGGCGGCCCTGCAGGATGAAAAATCCTGGCGAGCCATCCTGGAAAATGCCAATGGCGAATTACAGGCAGATAGCGGCCGGTACGAACTGGAACAACTTACCGGTAGCAGCACTGCAACGCCGCAAAAAAATTCCTTTTCTGCCATCACAAAAAATGCAGATGGCACAGCGATGTTCATTAAATACCTGAACCTCTATGAAGCAAACCAGCAACGTAATTTTGAAGATGCAAGGGGATTGGTGATAAACGATTATCAACTGGTGCTGGAAAAAGAATGGTTACAGGAACTGCGTAAAAAATACCCGGTGAAAGTAAATGAGGCTGTATTAAAGACGATTTTTAAATAAAATAATAATTAGTAATTAATAATTAAAAAGGCTTTCGATTCGAAAGCCTTTTTAATTTATACAAGTTCTTTAACCACGTTGGCAACAATATGCGGCCGGCCCAATGTGTAGTAATGCAACACAGGCACACCCGCTTTTTTTAATTCTTTTGACTGCTGTAACATCCATTCGGTGCCAACCTTTTCTACATCAAGGTCGGTTTTGCAACGGGCCATCTCATCCGACAGGGAAGTTGGCAGATCGATGTGAAATGTTTTTGGCAAAACAGTAAGTTGTTTGCGGGTATACACGGGTTTTAATCCCGGAATGATAGGGACTGTAATTCCTATTTCCCGGCAGGCATTTACAAAAGCAAAATATTTGGCATTATCGAAGAACATCTGGGTTACAATATAATCTGCGCCTGCGTCAACTTTTGCTTTCAAGTATTTGAGATCGCTTTCCATATTGGGCGCTTCAAAATGTTTCTCGGGGTAACCGGCAACCCCAATGCAGAATTTTGT
>Ga0116158_10003055_pt1 | contig 14601 bp, 9 predicted proteins | sample AD_UKC052_MetaG_FD_89883 | JGI IMG/M metagenome (GOLD analysis project Ga0116158, IMG submission 89883) | Active sludge microbial communities of municipal wastewater-treating anaerobic digesters from USA - AD_UKC052_MetaG | ecosystem: Engineered > Bioreactor > Anaerobic > Digestate | place: USA... | reverse complement strand
GCCTTTCAACAGGAGGTGATCGCTACCGTCGGCACCGAGGTACTCCGGAAAGCTGAAGAGCATGATGTTACCGAACGCGAACGCGGCGATGCCGAGCTTCACGTACAGCATGCGGGGAACACCTGCGCCGCGCTTACCGCTCTTCTCACCGGCACGGTCCATTAGAGGTGCGTAGCCGATGCGACGCAACAGTTCGACCAGTGCGCGAAGACCGAGCTGTGATTCCCGGAAGGTGATGCTCAGCTCCTTCTCCGAGAAGCGGACACGCGAACGAATGATGGCGGGTTCCACGCGTTGCAGGTTCTCCAGCAACCAGATGCAGCTGCTGCAGTGCATTTGCGGGATGTTCAGCGTCACACGGGTGATCCCGTCCTCACTGTACTCCACCAGTTTGTCACGCACCTCGGCCAGATCGAAGAGCTCCGGTCTTAACTCCGTGGTGTCGCGCTCCTCCTTCACCCCGGGTTGCTCGGTGAGCGCGTAATAATCGCACAGGCCGCTCTCCTGCAGCAGGCCATATACCGCCTTGCAGCCTTGGCAGCAGAAGTCCTTCTCATCGAACCGCAGATGGTCCTCCTTGCACGCGTCGCCGCAGTGGAAACACGTGGTCTTTTGCGCGATGTGTTGTTGCACGTGACAAAAGTCAGGTGGGGTGCTTCGGTAGGACATGACGAACATCAGGCTGTTCGCAGGGGGGGCGGTCGTAGGGCGATGACCGGTACAATGCCCCTTCTACCTTTGGCGCATCGACCATGGGTGATCATCTGCGGCAGATCGGCAGCTACCTCGGGCACCTGGTGAAGGCGCGCAACCGGCATGGCGTGCATAGTCCTTTCGTGTACGAACTGATCACCCAGGTATTGCGTTCGGGTGGTGACAGGCCCGAGTTCACCGCGATCGAACAGGCACGGACCGAACTCTTGGTGAGCGAACAAACGATCCGGGTGAACGACCTGGGTGCTGGTTCCCGGGTGTTCGACCTCCCCGTGCGCCGTGTGTCGGACATCACCCGGTCGGCGGTGAAGGCACCCAGACAGGCGCAACTACTTTTCCGGCTGGCACGATACCTTGACGCGGGCACTGTGGTGGAACTGGGAACCTCCTTCGGCATCAGCACGCTCTATCTGGCGCGCGGTGCCGAGAACGGCGTGGTCCATACCATCGAGGGTTGTCCGCAGACCTACCGCATCGCACAGCACCATTTCGAATTGCTCGAACAGCGCAACATCGAACCCCTCCTCGGCAGTTTCCGCAAACGTCTTCCTGAAGTGTTGGAACAGTTGGATGCCCTTGACCTGGTGTTCCTCGATGGGCATCATGCCAAGGAACCCACCCTGGAGTATTTCGACTTGTGCCTACAACGGTCGCACAACGATACTGTTCTAGTGCTCGACGACATCCACTGGAGCCGAGGCATGGAAGAGGCTTGGATCGCCATCAAGGGTCATCCGCGGGTGACGGTGACCATCGACCTGTATAGCATGGGGTTGGTCTTCCTGCGCACCGAACAGGCCAAGGAGCATTTCGTGCTGCGCTATTGATCGCGCGCGGTCGCTCCTGCCGATCGGGTGGATCGACGCACAACCCAGCCCCGCCGTCGTTACTTAGCGGACCATAAACTGCTGCACCATGAAGATCTACACCCGCACCGGCGACCAGGGCACCACGGGCCTGCTCGGTGGCGCCCGAGTGGGCAAGGACAACCTCCGGATCGAAGCATATGGCACGGTGGACGAGTTGAACAGCCACATCGGCATGCTCATCGATCTCTCGAACGGCCACCAAGCGGGGTTATTGGACACGGTGCAGCATACCCTGTTCGTCATCGGCAGTCGCTTGGCGAGCAGCAGCGAAGAGGAGGCCACCCGGTTCCACGTGCCCACGATCACCGATGCGGACATCAACGCGCTGGAACATGCCATGGACACCATGGATCGCGACCTGGAGCCCATGCGCAATTTCATCCTACCCGGTGGTCATCCGGCCATCTCCCAAGCGCATATCTGCCGCACCGTATGCCGCCGTGCCGAACGGCGCGTGGTCCATCTGGCCGCCGAGGAGCCATTGCCCGAAGTGGTGGTGCGTTACCTCAATCGCTTGTCCGACCTGCTCTTCGTGCTGGCGCGCCATCTGGGAAAGGTGCATGGGGTCGCCGACCGTCCATGGCTGCCGAGGGGCTGAGAATGCCCGTTGACCGCGGGTTCCACCGCCGGTTGATAAGTCACTGTCCGACCGATCGTGTTCCGTCTATATTTGCGGCCAATTTCACGGACCCTAACACGGCCTATCGATGTACTGGACACTGGAACTCGCCTCCTACTTGGAGGATGCACCTTGGCCCGCCACCAAGGATGAATTGATCGACTTCGCGATGCGGACCGGCGCTCCTTTGGAAGTGGTGGAGAACCTGCAGGCCATCGAGGATGATGAGGAGATCTTTGAATCCATCGAGGACATCTGGCCGGACTACCCATCGAAGGAGGACTTCTTCTTCAACGAGGACGAGTATTGAGCCGCTCACACGGTACTGGAAAGCCCCCCGCCAACACGGGGGGTTTTTCATTGCGACCGGCGGTTGCTGCCGCAATGGCAGACCCGGATGCTTGGCCCGGTCCGTGCTAGGGCGGTACCCGTTACCTTTGCCACCCTTCAAGAACCGGAGCCACCGCACACCAGCACTGCCAGCCGGTCGATCACCGACCACCGCGCGAAAGGCTCCCTCATCATCCCCCCTCCGACCATGATCGGCATCCTGACCAAAGCCCTCAAGAACGTCTTCGGCGACAAGGCCACCCGTGACCTCAAGGAGGTGATGCCCTTGGTGGAGCGTTGCAAGGCCGAATTCGCCAAGCTCGATGGCCTTTCCCACAATGAGCTCCGCGATCGCACTCAGCAACTGAAAGCCCGAATTGCCGAGGCCACCCGCGAGGACGACGCCAAGGTGGAGGCCCTGCGTGCAGAGATCGATGCCGACCCGCAAATGGACATCCACGAGCGTGAGCGCCGCTATGAGGACATCGACAAGATCCAGAAGAACGGTCTCGGCAAGATCGAAGAGGTGCTGCTGGAGATCCTGCCCGAAGCGTTCGCCGTGGTGAAGGAGACCGCACGTCGGTTCAAGGAGAACACCGAGATCCGGGTGAAGGCCACCCAGTTGGACCGCGACCTGGCCCTTCGCCGTCCCGATTCCATCCGGATCGAGGGCGACGATGCCATTTGGAAGAACAGCTGGATCGCCGCCGGCAACATGGTGACCTGGGACATGCTCCACTACGACGTGCAGCTGATCGGCGGGGTGGCCCTGCACAAGGGAAGGATCGCCGAAATGGGCACCGGTGAGGGAAAGACCTTGGTGAGCACGTTGCCCGTGTTCCTCAACGCCCTCGCGGGCCGCGGGGTGCATGTAGTGACCGTGAACGACTACCTCGCCAAGCGTGATGCAGAATGGATGGGTCCCTTGCACGAGTTCCATGGCATGCGGGTGGACTGCATCGACAAGCACCAGCCGAACAGCCCCGAGCGCCGCAACGCCTACCTGGCCGACATCACCTACGGCACCAACAACGAATTCGGCTTCGACTACCTGCGCGACAACATGGCCCATGCGCCCAGCGCACTTGTCCAGCGTAAGCACCACTTCGCCATCGTGGACGAAGTGGATAGCGTACTGGTGGACGACGCGCGGACACCACTCATCATCAGCGGCCCCACACCCAAGGGTGATGTGCACCAGTTCGATGAGTACAAGCCACGCGTGGAGAAGCTCTACAACGCACAGCGCCAATTGGTGACGCGCTTGTTGAGCGAAGCCAAGGAACAACTGAAGGGCCTATCGGACGGTACGGCCAACAAGGATCAGCTGGAGCGCGGTGGCATGGCCCTGCTTCGTGCCTACCGCGGCCTGCCCAAGAACAGTGCGCTGATCAAGTTCCTCAGCGAGGCCGGTGTGCGCGCGCACTTGCAGAAGACCGAGAACAACTACCTGCAGGACCAAGGCAAGGACATGCCCAAGGTGGATGTGGAACTCTACTTCACCATCGACGAGAAGCAGCACGGGATCGAACTCACCGAGAAGGGCGTGGACCTGATCAGTGGAGACATGAACGATGTGTCCTTCTTCATCATGCCCGATGTGGGTGGCACCATTGCCGAGATCGAGAAGAGCGGCGCCGCCACCGAGGAGAAGGCCCGTCGTAAGGACGAACTGCTGCGCGACTTCGGCATCAAGAGCGAGCGCATCCACACCGTGAACCAATTGGTGCGTGCCTACGCCCTGTACGAGAAGGACGTGGAGTACGTGGTGATGGACAGCAAGGTCAAGATCGTGGACGAGCAGACGGGCCGCATCCTGGAAGGGCGCCGCTACAGCGATGGGCTGCACCAGGCGATCGAGAGCAAGGAGAAGGTGAAGGTGGAGGCGGCCACGCAGACCTACGCCACCGTGACCCTGCAGAACTACTTCCGCATGTACCACAAGCTGGCCGGTATGACCGGTACGGCAGAGACCGAGGCACAGGAACTGTGGGACATCTACAAGCTGGACGTGATGGTGATCCCCACCAACCGACCGGTGGTGCGGAAGGATGCGGAGGACATGGTCTTCAAGACCAAGCGCGAGAAGTACAACGCCGTGATCGACGAGATCGTGGCGTTGCGCGAAGCGGGCCGGCCCACGCTCGTGGGAACCACCAGTGTCGAAGTGAGCGAGCTGGTGAGCCGCATGCTCAAACTGCGGAACATCCCGCACAACGTGTTGAACGCGAAGCAGCACCAGCGCGAAGCCGAGATCGTGCAGGAAGCGGGGATGGCTGGCACCGTCACCATCGCCACCAACATGGCCGGCCGGGGTACCGACATCAAGCTGGGGCCCGGCGTGAAGGAGGCCGGTGGTCTGGCCATCATCGGCACGGAGAAGCACGAGAGCCGGCGGGTGGACCGCCAGTTGCGCGGTCGCGCCGGTCGCCAGGGCGACCCCGGCAGCAGCCAGTTCTACGTGAGCTTGGAGGATGACCTGATGCGCCTGTTCAACAGCGAACGCATCGCCAAACTGATGGACCGCCTGGGCCTCAAGGAGGGCGAGGTGATCCAGCACAGCATGGTCACCGCCAGCATCGAACGGGCCCAGAAGAAGGTGGAGGAGAACAACTTCGGCATCCGTAAGCGCCTGTTGGAGTATGACGACGTGATGAACAGCCAACGCACCGTGATCTATAAGCGGCGCCACCATGCCTTGTTCGGCGAGCGGTTGAAGTTGGACATCCTCAACATGTTCTACGAAGTGGCACAGGGCATGGTGAACGAATACCATGCGGTGGGCGACTTCGACGGCTTCCAGCTGGAGATGTTCCGTCGCTTCTCGGCGGAATCACCGGTGGATGAGGAAGGCTTCCGCAAGGTGAAGGCCGAAGAGCTCACGGAACAGGTGTACGAGGCGGCCATCGCCACCTATGCGCGCCACAACCAGACACTGGCCGCACAGGCCATGCCGGTGATCACCGATGTGTTCCTCAACCAAGGACAGCAGTACGAGAACATCGTTGTGCCGATCACCGATGGTTTGAAGACCATGCAAGTGGTGGCCAATCTGCAGCGCTGCTACAAGAGCCAGGGCCTGGAGCTGTCGGCGAGCATCGAGAAGTACATCACCCTTGCCATCATCGACAACGAGTGGAAGGAGCACCTGCGCGAAATGGACGAACTGCGCCGGAGCGTACAGAACGCCAGCATCGAGCAGAAGGACCCGCTGCTGATCTACAAGCTGGAGAGCTTCAACCTGTTCAAGGCCATGATCGAGCGGATGAACGGCGATATCGTCGGCTTCCTGAGCAAGGCGGGGCTGCCCTCGGCACAGCCCCAGGTGCAGGAGGCACCTGCCCCCCGCGCGCCCCAGCAACGTGTGGAGACCAGCCGTACGGAGGTACCGCAATACAGCTCCTCCAGTGCCAGCGCCCCTCGCCCCACAACGGGAGCTCCCGCTCCCGGTCGCGGACCGATGCCACCGCAACCAGCAGGCCCTCCCCGCCCCCCCGCCACCCCTGTGCGGGTCGACAAGGCTCCGGGCCGCAATGACCCTTGCCCTTGTGGTAGCGGCAAGAAGTACAAGCAGTGCCACGGGCAGGGCGCCTGAGCACGACCCACTGAACAGCCGAAGGCCCCCGATCGCTCGGGGGCCTTCTTGCTTATGGTGTATGGATGTTGGGAACGCCTGAACGAAGGACAGTCCCACTCAGTGCGGCCGGGAGGTGGACAGCGGCAACTACTCCACCACCACCCGCCCCCGCCTTACCCCTTGCGCCTCCTGCACACGCAAAAGGTACACCCCGGCGGGCAGGGCGCTCTGCACCGTGTGGCTGTGTGTGCCTGGGCGCAGCAGCTGCGTATGCACCACGCGGCCGATGGCATCCAACAGCTCCAGCGGGGCCGGAGCTTTTAGCGGTAGCTCCAAGGTGAAGGTGCCGCCGGCGGGGTTGGGGTAAGGCTGCAGAGGGGGTAGTGCCCTGCGCTCGGCGATGCCCACATCCAGGCCGTACAAGCGGCTGATGAAGCGCTGTTGCGGGTAATAGGTGGCGCCGTCATGGTAGCCGTGGTAGGCGCCGTAGATGTAGTAACTGCCATCGGGGGCGGGAGTGATACCTTTGAGGTAGCGGTTGTTGACAATGGGTGAATTTTCATAATCACCGCAGAAAGCTCCCTCGAACTGATCCGTCAGCAAGGTCCCATTTGACTCCAGCATCGCTATACAACCGTGTTCGTGTTCGTTGACAAATTCAAAGTTGCCCACCACTATCATTCTGCCATCATTTAAAACATGTACGTCATTAACGGAAGTTAATGAGGCAAAGAACGTATTAATACGATAATCAAGCAATTGAAATTCCAGATCTAACGACCCATCCGGCAGTAACTTCAGTAGTGACAAGGTATCCGTGCCGCCCACCAGCTTCATCGCCCCGCCCAGCAGTGCACTGCCATCGGGAAAAGGATGAATGACCTGTACCCAACCGAAGTTGCTCAACGGGCTTTGGTAGGTGGTATCCAGCGCACCATCGGGGTGGATGCGGAATACTTTACCCACCGCTTGACCCTCATACTGTGTGCCTTGGGTGCTGCACAGGAACTTCCCTTCCACTTCGGGGACCGAGCCCTCTGGGTAAGCCTCGAACTCGAACATGCGACCATTGCTCTGGCGGTGGATGCGGGTGGTGTCCAAGTAGCCTTCGTTGCTGAACCAGACAAGCGTGTAAATACCTTCAAAATCCCGAACGGTATCGTCCAGCAGGTGCTGTCCACTGAACAGAATTCTCCCATCATTGAATATGTGAAAATCACCAGCTTGTAGCGAAGAAAAAAATTCATCTTCAAACATGGGGCCAAAATCGGCATCTACATATCCATTAGATAAAAGACGACTAACTTCCTGTCCTGCTATTACGTAATATTTATCATTCCATTTCTTTAATTCACCATTTCCCGTAGTTAATGGAAATGCAGGAAACGTGGCGTTTCTAGAACCATCTTCAAATAATTGTATACTACCGTAATAATCATTTAGGTCATTTGAAGTAAAATTTGTCAATCCAGTAACTAATATATTGCTATTATTCATTATTTGAATTGAAGCCACATAAGAGGAGCTTATCCCTACTTGGAATGACGGGTCCAATTGAAACGCCTGCTGTGCAGAGCTGTTGGTGGCGGCCAAAAAGGCCGCCACCAACAACAAGCTATGCATGCTCTGCGTAAGCATCAGGGCTGTACGATCAGGCGTTCGGTTTGTAGGCGCTTGCCATCCTCCAACAGCTCTACACTGTACAGGCCCTGCGCCACCTGCCGGGTATCCCATACCAGTTGCACTTCAGGACCATTCACCAGTTCTTGATGCATGATCCGGCCTTGGGCGTCGCGTACTACTACCATGGCATCCGTGGGTTCATGGTCCAAGGTAATGGCCACCTCAGTTTGGCGGGTGACCGTTGCTCGTTCTACTCCACCACCACCCGCCCGCGCCTTACCCCTTGCGCCTCCTGCACACGCAGCAGGTACACCCCGGCGGGCAGGGCGCTCTGCACCGTGTGGCTGTGTGTGCCTGGGCGCAGCAGCTGCGTATGCACCACGCGGCCGCTGGCATCCAACAGCTCCAGCGGGGCCGGGGCGTTCAGCGGTAGCTCCAGGGTGAAGGTGCCGCCGGCGGGGTTGGGATAGGGCTGCAGCGGGGGCAGCGCCCTGCGCTCGGCGATGCCCACATCCAGCCCGTACAAGCGGCTGATGAAGCGCTGCTGCGGGTAGTTGGTGGTGCCGTCGTGGTAGCCGTAAAACGAACCATACACATAAATATAACCGTCACCAGTCTCAAGCAAACCAATGATACTTCCAAGAATGTAGTCAATTTCTCCTGTACCCGAGCTATATGCAAACTGACCACATCCACTAGGTCCATCCAGATCAGGTTCAAGAAATCCATTTTCATCCAGAATGGCCAACCCGCGTCTTAGCTCTCCGTCATAAGTTCTGTAAGGACCAAAAACTGCAATCCGTCCATCTGAAATCAGTTGATGGCGCGGTCGGGTAAACTGCCCCCAGTAAATTGGCTCATTGGGCCATAAAGGTAACTCCCATGGAATTTGAATTATTTCCAATTCATTATTGAACGTTTCATCTATTGAACCATCGGGCAACAGCCTCACGAAATGAAGCGTATCTTGAGAACTGAACGTTGTTTTTAATAATCCAGATAGTATTACACGACCATCAAAAAGTGGAGTGATACTCTTAGCATCACCCCAGGCTACCGCCGATACGAAGCTGGTATCAAGCACTCCACTGGGGTCCACCCGGAAAGTATATCCAACAGGCCTTCCGTCCCAAAATACACAATTACCTGAAAGGATAAATTTTCCATCTTCTTGTTGTACAATCTTTGTGATGTCACAATTACCTCCCCTGCGAGGTGGTCGGCTTAAGTCCACTGAACCGGAATTGGTCAACCAAACCATATTATACAATCCAACATACCCTTCAGTCTCATAACTCAAACTAAATAGTCCAACCACAACGACAGATCCATCTGGATAAACGAAAAAGTCATTTATTGTTTCATTCGTAAAGTATTGATCCGCAGGCAACTGGAAGCTCAAGTCACGCAACCCATCGCCATGAGCTCGCTGTAATCCACCACCACCTCCGATGATGTAGTACTTGTCCGCCCAAGGCTTGATCACATTTCCGCCTCCTGCAGCCACAGGAGCATTGGGAAAGGTTGCATCCCTTGAACCATTCGCATTGAGCCTTATCAATCCATAATTGTTCAATAGTGGATTATTTGTAAAATTCATTCTACCTGATAATAACAATTGGCCGTTATCAAGCAGGACCATAGAGTTGACATTTTCGGTGACTATCGCTGTTTGAAAAGAAGGATCGACGCTCCACGGCTGCTGCGCAAAGGCCATGGCGGCCCTCACCAGGAGGACCGCCATGGCCATAACGCGCGTGCTATACTTCGAGCAGGTCACGGTTGCACGATGAGTTTCTCTTGAGCAAGCGAAGCGCTATCGCTCCGCAGTTCCACAAGATACGCACCAGGAGCGAGACCACGGGTATCCAACACCACTTGTTGTGTTGCATGTGCCAAGCGGTGACGTTGCACGACCTTGCCTGACAGATTCATGACTACGAGAGTAGCTTGATCGGCAGCGTTCGGAAGTACGATGGTGACCGCAGACCAGTTCGCAGTTGGGTTGGGGCTCATCGTAATAAGGGCCACGTCGTTCGGTTCAACATCGTTCACGATAGCGCGTGATTTGGAACCACCATCGCCGGCTTCTCCGGTGTAGGGAGCAGCACAACGCTCATAATGGAAACACAAGAGGTTCTGTGCCCAGGTGGCTGCGCGATCACTGGAACCTTGGCTGATGGCCTCGAGCTGATCTTGCTCTGCGGGTGTTAACGCATCCAACGGCCGGTCAGTCTGTTTGAAGGCCTTCAACAGGTCGATGAGGGCCACCATCCGATCCTTTTCGTAGATCTCCTTCTCGCGCAGCTTCGTGTGCTCCTGGGGAATGGCTGCCACCAGGTTGCGTGCAAAGTCGAACTCCCCACGTTGCATCCATCCGATTGCTTCGGCGTACCGGGCCGCTGGGGTACGGACCTCCTGCCAAAGCATCCGCAAGCTGTCCTGCGGGTCATAAACCGTATCACCCGAGTAGACCTCGATCAGCACGTTACCCGCCTGGGACATGGATGCATGCCGGTCGGCCATGGTCAGTTCAAGGTTCGTGCGGTATGTACGCACGTTCCAGCTGTCCTCAATGGCAGCCACCATGTACTCCTGCAGCGGATGCGGTGCGTCGCTCTTCAACCATGCGGTGAAGCCGTCCGCTTTGGTCGCATCCGGATTCGCTGCACAAACCTCCACATACATGGCTTGAGGCAGCTTGTTCTGGGCATTCAGGTCCTTGAGCACCGTGGTGCTCAAGTATGGGCTTTTGCTCATGAGGTAAGCACGCAGATCCCATGCATCCTGTGGCCAAGCATCCGTGATCTCTTGGACCACTTCATCCATGCTGCCACCATCGATCAGTTGGTCGTACAGGTAGCGTGTGGTACCATAGGCGATCTTCTCCGTTTCCATGAATGCCTTGATCTCGCCTGGGGTCAAACCGTCCGATAGCCCTGGTAAACGCTGAATGCGTTTGTTGCAGGTATTCGTCGGTGTAATGACCACTGGCTGAGGGTTCATCAAGAAGTTCTGGGCAGCAATGACCGGATCGCTACTGACCTGTGGGACGAACGGATCGACCCCGCTATTTCGATGAAAGTACGAAATGGGGTTTAAGGTCGTCGTGACCCGGAAGTCCCACTTGTCGTTCGTACCGTCCCAACCATCGAACTGGTTGTCCATGGGCAGGTCTGTCTCCCCTTGATTGGCACGGATTGTGTGTAAGTCTTGAAGGTCATCGTCCTGGTCATTCGCCTTTCTACTCACCAGATTCCACTCGTTGTTCTGGTTGACGTTGCACTTCAGCTGCAGGCCGATGACCGGCGTATAGCTGGGTGCAAGGCTCGCACAGACCCCTTCACCGACAAAACCACGCAGCAGGTTGGTACCGATGTTCCGGAACACCACATCGTTGTGGTCCCTGCTGTAGCCGATCACCACACCTTCCGTGCGTATGTCATTGCCAGCATTCACGGACCGGCTCAGGGTATTGTCCTGCACCGTGAAACCATAGCCGTTGTAGGAGTATACACCGCGATGGAAATCCGCCCAGAAAGGTGTTTCCAAGGGGTTGGTCTGTGGCACACCTCTCCCTCCGATCTCGAAATTACTGCGCTTCGCCACAAAGCCGACGACACCGCTGGTGTACACCCCACAGATGTTATCGGTGAAGCGTGCGGCATCCACGGTGAAGTTGCGCAGGGCGTTGGGTCCGCCGATGGCGTGGATGCCGTGGTCGAGGCCGGTGAAGGTGCTGGGCACGGTGTTGCCTGTGGGGCACTCCTCGCCGGCATTGAGCAGGATGGAGCAGCTGGGCAGCACTTGGAACTGGCTCTCGTAGCTCTCGATACCGTAGCCGAGGGCGGCGCTGCCGAGGGTGGCGTATTCCGCGTCGTTCACCAGGTTCTGGAAGTGGCACTTGCGGAAGATGACCCCGCTGACACGGTCAAGGCGCACGTGGCGCTTGAAGTTGAAGGGCTCGACGGTAAGGACCTCATCCACCACGAAGGTGGACCCGTTGAAGCGGCTGCGGTTGAGGGGGAGCGGCTGTCCTTGTGGCACGAAGTCGGGGTACTTGCGCATGTCCACCGCGGTGATGCAGTTCCGGAAGGTGCAGCCGTTGGCCAGGACCACGGCGCCGCCTTCTGAATTGGAGATGTTGTAGAGGTAGCCGTTGAAGCCCACCGTGCCATTACCTGAAAGTATCCCGATGTAGGCATTGGACAGCGTGCAGTTGGTGAGTTGCACCATGCCCTGCTGGGCCGGCACACCCCAGGGTGCCTGTCCTTGCTGCGACTGACCAGGATCACCGAGCACAGCGATACCGGGCCACCGGTCGCCGGGGCAGTTGACGGCATCGAGGGTGGCGTTGTTCATCTGCAAGTAGCCCCCTTCTTGCACGATCACCCTTGCGTCGGCGGCGAACTTCCAGTTCATGTTGTTCACCACCAGTCGGGCGCCGGGTTCCACCACTACATCGCAGGTGAAGACCACGGTGCTGGTGCCGGGTTGCACGGTGTTCTGGGTGCCGTTCCAGGTGATGGTGGTACCGGCAGCCTGGGTGTAGCCTTCCACCGTGGCGCCGGGTACGGTCTCGAAGTAGCTGCAGCACTGCGCCTTGCTGGCGGTGGAGAGGTGTTGGTCGCCGGAGACGGAGGTGTTCAGGAAGCGCTGGAACAAGTTCGATCCATTGACCACAGGTTGCGCGAACAGCGGCGCAACGGCTGACAAGCTGTTCACAACACTGAAGCTTGGTGTGGCGCCATTAAAGTCGTTCACCACACCTACACTGGTGGAGCTTCCCGTGAGGTAGATGGATTCACCGTTGGTACTGAGACCGCGATTCCGGTAAATGCGCCCGTGCATGTACGGGGTGGGAATACCCAAGCTCACATTGAGGTCAGTGAACAGCTCCGGACCGAGATCCAAGTAGCCGAACTTGGGAGTCCAAGTCACGCAATCGGGAGTGGTCTCCATGGACAAAAAGATGCGTTGACCATCAGCGGCAATGGCACAACCGGCGATTCCACCGGGACTGCCAGCGGCTGTACTCGGGCAGGTAACACCTCCGAGGGGCGCCTCAAGTCCAAAGACGTCATTCGAACCGGGCAACATGACACCGGTAGTCCCATTGAAAAGCATAGAGATGAGATTGCCATTGGGTGTGGAGGCCGGGAACGGTGTGAACCTGAAATTGCTTGTCGCCGCGTAGCGGATGGTCCCATTGCTCAGCCTTCTGGCATCACTATCATGGAAATAGTAGGTCTGGGTCCCTGGGTTGTCATAGTCATCATCCAAGGGGATGAGATACGTGTTGTCGCCCACGGTCCCAGGTAACGATTGCTGCACAGGGATCACACCATTCGCACTGATGCGATACACATGTAGAGTGCTTGCCGTCTTGAAGAAGAGAAAACTATCGTCATCGGGTCCTTCGCCGGCCACGATACGGATCTGGGGGGCTAGCCCCTTGGCGCCGAAGTTCACCATCCAGAGTTCCAAGACCCTATCGCTTGTCGGCAATAAGGAAGTGGATGGCTCATACCACGCCCTGAATTCGGATGCCAGCCAATCCTGCAGCTGCGGAAGACGTTGCTCCATTTCAGTAATGGTGAGGATACGCCCCATCTGCGGCGTGCATTCCGAAGCCGGCGCATCGGGGTCGGTGGGCAGATCCATGTCCAACACGGAGAACTGAACAAAAGCATTATGGGCATTGGGAACGGGGATCGAGGAGGGAACCCCACTGAACAGAAAATAAGAACCACACGTGCCAGGAACTGGCACGCTCAGAAACTCCATGGCGCCCGGGGCCAGGCATACCGTGCAGTTCGGCGCTCGCTGATCGGCAATGCGATAACCATCGCCGTTATACAGGTTGCCATCAACTGCAAAGAAGATGATGGATCCATCGCCGTTGGTCCGGATGTGATGGGAGCGCGTAGGCACTTGCCCGGCATAGCCATCGGGTCCGCCGGGTGTGGGTAGCGCCACGGCCGGGCCGATCACCGGCACATCGGGGGCGGTGTTCACCCAGGAACCTGCTGTGCCGGCCGGGTTGGTAAGGACCCAGGCGTCGGCTTGTGCATGGGTCTCCATGGCCCCCCATCCGCACCAAGCAGCGATGCAGGCAGCCCATACGAACGTTCGTGATCGTTTCGTTGTGTCCATGTTTGTGAGGTTTTGGTACGGCAACAACACCGTTCACAAACCTTTCCCTACCGTACCTGCACATCCAATGCACGCCATGCACATCAGGTGCTTTCTTGGTGAGGTTCGTACACGGAAATTGCGATCCATGCACACGGAAATAAGATATACATCTGATCTTCAGCCATGTGCGCGCACGGCGCTCGATGTGCTATTTTGGCCATACGCAACACCTCTCAGGTGAACCAATCCATCACATTCATGTTCAGCGAAGAACTGAAAGCACTACGGACCCGGCTCGGTCTTACTCAACAGGAAATGGCCGACCGCCTGAACATGGACCGTAGCAACTACTCCCGCTTGGAACATAAGGAGCATCCGCCAGCTCACCTATTGGACCGCATCCATAAGGAGTTCCAAGTGGATGCTTGGTCGTGGATGCGTCCGGTGGAGCCGGAAGAACGGGAGGAGCAAGGCCCCCGATTGGTGCACCTGCGCAATGCCCATGACCAGGAGCCCGCTGAAGAAAGCAATTGGCGGCTGAAAGCAGTGGATCTGCTCGGGCGCATCACGGACCTGCTTGCAAGTATGATCAAGGACCCCAGCAAACGCGGGGGGGGGGGGGGGGAAACTAGAATCCCCCCCTGGGAAACCCAAAAGGCCCCCGGTCGCTCGGGGGCCTTCCTGCTTAGGGGGTAGGGAAGGGGGTTCTAGAATTCAACGGGAATTTTGTC
>Ga0116158_10003052_pt1 | contig 14615 bp, 11 predicted proteins | sample AD_UKC052_MetaG_FD_89883 | JGI IMG/M metagenome (GOLD analysis project Ga0116158, IMG submission 89883) | Active sludge microbial communities of municipal wastewater-treating anaerobic digesters from USA - AD_UKC052_MetaG | ecosystem: Engineered > Bioreactor > Anaerobic > Digestate | place: USA... | reverse complement strand
CATCGCAGCAGGTTGGGCACAGCCCAACAAACTCAGTGCCAACCAGGACCCGCGAATGATGGAAAATCGGCGACGCATCAAGGACCTCTCATACTATCGGTTTTCGAACTCGGTCAAGGCTTGTTTCCGGCGCGCCATGCAATCGGCTTCGCTGTCCTTACGTTCGGCAAACACGACATGAGTTTCGGTTGCCGCTTTCCAGTCTTCCGGCGAGATTTCGCCTTCGTTGACCATCAGCGTTAGGGCTCGCTGCATTCGATTACGGGTATCGTCGTCGATTTCACCTTTGCAAAAGTTGTGATAGCTAGTGCGTGGCTTGGGGACGATCGACGAGAAATACGCAGCATCGACGGGCATCAACTCATAAACAGGCTTGTCGAACAGCTCATGGGTGGCGCGGCCAATGCCGTAAATGCCCGGACCAAATTCGATGATGTTCAAGTAAATTTCAATGATGCGATAACGGGGCAGCGTTGACTCGATATGCCACGCCAAAAACAGCTCTTGCAGTTTGCGTGCAAGGGTCCGTTTGCCGTCGAGGAAAACGTTCTTGGCCAGCTGCATCGGAATCGTTGAGCCACCAACGCGAAGCGTGCCAGTGCGCAGATTTTCGAGCAATGCACGGGCCATGCCGGGCGCTGCAAACGACTCGCGTTGCATAAACGTTGGATCTTCGGTTTCGACCAACGAATGAATGACGTAGTCCGGGATGCTGTCGTAGTTGACGAAGTACGGATTTTTGCCACCCACGATGAGGTCGGCGTATTGCTGCGGCGCCACTTCGACCCGATGCACGAAGGGGGCATTGAGCTTGGCAGGCGAATCCGCAGGCGCTGTCACGATGCTACAACCCGCCAGCCCGCCGGTTGATTCCAACGTTGAGGCCGCCAAACTGTCCCATGCGATCGCACCGCGGAGATCGAGCGCGAAGGTGCCCGCCAACACGTAGCCTGCAAGCTTGGGAATCATTGCCGGCGGCACCGCTTGCAACACCGTCTGGCACGGCACTGGCGGTACGGTGATGCGTAGGTCGATGCTGCGGTGCTGGCCAAGCTGAGCCGAACCACCGAGGGCTATCGCAACGCCATCTTTGTGCAGGGTTGCGACTGGCACTTCGAGCCGTTGCGCCACCCGGTCGAAGCTGCCCCGCACGGCAAGGCTAAAGCCGATACCGTTGACGGGCCTGTTCACCACGGCAGGGTGGGCGAGGCTTACGCCAGCGATCGCGATGGTGCCGTCGAACGAGATCGCGGTCGGCGAAAATGCCGCAGACAACAGCCCGCTCGGTTGATCGGTTGCCGTCAGCAATTGCGCGTCACCGGTGCGACCGCGATCAAGGGCGCGACCTTGCAGGCGCCACGCTACTTGGTTGGTGGATGGATAGGTGCCAGCTGCTTGCCAATAGACATCGGCCCCAATCCGTATGAGGCTGCCCGAAATGTCCGTTGCGGTCGCCGCGGTGGCCCCGGTCCCAACGCTTGCCGAAATCGTCGCGCCGGTAAATGTCGCGATCGTTGTGCTGCTGAGCTTGGCTTGGTCCGCATGCGCCGTGATGGTCGCGCGCGGGTGATGCGCAACCACGCCGATGCCGCGCAATTCGATTGGGCTGGTGGCGTGCATGCGCTCGATGCTCGCAATCGTCAGCTCGACTCGGTTATCAACCCGCAAGCTCACATCGCGGATGTGCAACTGTGCCGGTATCAACGTGGCCAGCTTTGTCCGAGTTCCGGACGATGCACTCTGGCCAGGCGCGGTAACGGTTGCCTCCCGCGGCCCATCAAGAGCGGCGCGCACGCGGGTTAGCTGCTGATGCGAAAGTTGAAGTTGCACATGAGTCAGGCTGGCGGCTTGCAAGCGAATCGAACCGACCAAGCTGCCCAGGGTTGCGAAATCGACGTCAAGCTGTTCGATTTCGCCGACGGTTTGCGCGGCTTCGCCCAGCATGCGCACGTGGTACAGGGTCGCGTGCCCCAGGCTGACATCAATATCCTCGACCAGAATGCGCTGTCCGAGGCGTGCTTCGAGCCGGGGCAACAAGCGATGCCGAATCGCCCAAGCGCCGACCAGCGGGTACACCACGAACAGGCCGATGGGCAGCAGCACGGCAAGCGCTACTAGACTCCATGCGATTCGGCGACGCCGGCGCGTTTGCGTCCACGTTTCGAGGCCACGCCGGGCTCGATCGAAGACCGTCAACCGACGTCGGGTGCCACCTGCCATGCTAGCGGTGCGTGGCCGCGGGCTGATTGGCGCCGGTGGGGTGCTTGACGCCCGCAGAATTGCAGGTTCGTCGTGGGCAGGTGGTTCATCCGGCGGCATGTGCAATGCGGTGTATCAGCGTCGACGGTACGACTCAAGCTAGTGTTGCAGGTGCACTCGGGTAGTGCTGCGTTAGCGGCTCGCAGGCATCGGCGGTGGCGTCGGCGACGATTTCGCCGGCGTTGGCCAAAGCACGTGATAAACGCGCAGGCTTAACAGCAACAAGGCGTACTCTTGCAGATCGCCGCCGGCATCACGCAGCACCGAAAAATTAAAATCGACCAGCGATAAGGCATCGCTGACCACCGCGCTAATCTCGTCGATACTTGGCGCACGCGCGGCCTTGTCAAACGCCCAGCTCGACAAGCGGCTGCGCAGGGTTTCGAAAATTGGCTTCACTTTGCCGTTGAGTTGCGCCAAGCGATTTGGTCGCAACCAGGTCACCAACATGCCCGCAAGGGCGCGACAGTCGCCAGCAATTGCTTCGGGGCCCATGGCTGGTTCCACCAAGCCAATCATCGCCGGTTGGACCGTGCGCATCGCTGCGTTGCCTTTGAACAACAACGCGCTTGGCTGAATGTTGTTATGCGCCATGCCTTGTTCGTGCAGCGCCGCAACTTGCCGAATCACTAAAAAGCCCAAGGCCAACGCACCGTCGAGATTCATGTCGGCTTCGGCGATGCGATCACCAAACCGCGGTTCGTCGATGTATTCGGAAAACAGCAGCAACGTGCTGGTATCGGCGTCGTAGATGACCTTGTGCAAGTTGGTCAGCAAGCCGCTGCGAATCTTTTTGAGAATGGGCCAATAGAATTGCTGCCAGCTTTCGACGAACTTGCGCGGATCCGCCATCTTGGTGAGGTCGATGACCGTCACCAATTTCGGAAACGTATTGGCGTCGGGGAATTGGCCACTGGCGATTTGATCTTCCCGTGGTGTTGCCAAAAAGATGGGATGGCTGCGCACGCGCCCAAGGCTCTTGTTGACTTGATAGCCCCACGTCCAGATTGCGTGTTCCGCGATGTCGACAACTTCGGCGGTAATCGACGGATCGGCGGCGCGCTCGGCCACGGCCATGCGCGAGTCGCGCCGGGACCGTGGGTTGACTTCCACGGACGTGATTTGCCCCGTGCGTTTGCGGCCGCTGTTGTTCTCGTCGGGCAGCTCGCGCAGCACATGGCGCAATTTTTGATACACCATTTGCACCGACGACGTGCGTTGGCTTGGGTCGCGTTCGAGGCAGCCTTCGATGATTGGCCGCAACACGGCGGGCACGGTGTCGGGATAGTGCACTTTGCTTTTGCCGTTGACGACCACGCCTTCGGCGATGCGGATCAGCAGCGCCCACATATCGCCAGCTTGGCCGTAAAGCATCTCGTCAGTAAACAAGCCGTGCAAGGCTGCGCCCACCGCGTACACATCAAGCGACGTGGTGATGGACGAATCCATCAGCGCTTGGTCAACGGTTTCGGGCGCCACCGACCAACCTGGCGAGCCGAAGATCCGGCCGCGATAGTAGTTGCGATATGACGTGTTGCCCAGGTCATCGAGCGACATCGCCAAGTCAAAGTCGAACACGCACGCGATATTCGCTGCGCTGTCGACCAACATGTTGCGCAGCGTAAAATCGCGATGGATGATGTGCGCGCTGTGCAGCGTCGACAAGCCGTCGAGCGCTTGCATCAACAACTTCACGCGCGCACGCGGCGTGAGATTGTGTTTGCTCACGGCTTCGAGCAATGTCATCGACATGCGCGGCGTGACCATCAAGTAGTTGTCGGCGATCGGTGCTGCCAAATAGGTTGGCAACACGTTGGGATGATCGATCGCCATGATGCGGGCCAAGGCCGCCAGGTTGGCGTGATGATCGCGGCGGGTCACTTCATCAGTGCGAATCTGAAACAGGTAGTTCGAGTGAAAACTCTTGCCAACGACCTGTTCAACGTCGCCTTCGCCGTTTTCGCGCCGTTCGAGCTCATACACCGCGCCCATACCGCCGTTGGCCACATGTTGGCCGACCGTGCGATACACGTAGTTGCCAAATCGAAAGACCACGTTGGGCGTGCTGAGGTCTTGCGCCCGTAACGCGTCAATCGACGTGGTTGCGACCCAGCTCGTCGACATTGCTGCCCTCCATTCTATGCTTCCAATGGCCACCCTGTCTAAGCTTCGCGGCTGCTAGTTTTGCTGGGCAGTGCCCTTGCTGCGGTGGCAAAGCCCGCGCATTCACGGCCACCGCGCGTTACGGGTGCGGAATTCCGACCATTTTGCGTGTTTCCTGAGGGGTATTGCAGCGGGGTCGCAAAGCGCGAATAGTCAAATGATTTCAATTACATAAAAGCAAAGCAGGAGCTGGACGGAAGGCGGGTCACGAATCCGTCCCGGTTCAATTTGTCGCAGGCTGCCACGGTAGTTCGTTTCGCTGAATCAACTATGGTACCCCTCGCCGGAGTTGACCATGAATGAGCATCGATTCGCCAAACTAGCCGCCGCCGCAACGTTTCTGTTGCTGGTGATTGGTGGCACGGTGAACCCAACCGGTTCGTCGCTGGCCTGCCCCGAACCCACCTTGGTGTGTCACGGCCAGCTGTTTCCGCCCATGGTTGGCGGGGTGTTTTATGAACATGGCCACCGCTTGGCTGCCATGACGGTTGGCATGTTGCAAATCGTGCTCACGGTGCTGCTATTGCGCCGCCGCAAAGATAGCAAAGCGCTGGCGTGGATCTTGTTGGCGATGGTGATCACGCAAGGTGCGCTGGGCGCCATCACGGTGAAATACAAATTGCCTTGGTTCGTGTCGACTGGCCACTTGGTGTTGGGCATGAGCTACTTTGCAACGCTGATTTACACGGCGTTTCGTACCCGGCCAGCCCCGACGCTGGTGCAAATGAAAGAACACCAACGGCTCACGGCTGAGCTCGGTGCTGCACGCAAATGGATTTTGATCGCATGCGGCGCTGTAATGGTGCAATTGTTGCTTGGCGCGCTGGTCCGGCACCATGGCGCGGCGATGGTCTGTTTGGGTATGCCGAGCTGCTTAAAAAACGGCGATTATTGGCCGGCGGCAGCGGTGCAACAACTGCATATGGTGCATCGCGCCTTCGGTGTCGTTGTTGGCGTTGTGACGACGGCGTCCGCGGTGATGGTGCTGCGGCATGCGCGGTCCTGGCCGGCGCTGCGGCGACTAGCGTTGGCAGCGCCTGTGCTGGTGGCGGCGCAAATCACGTTAGGCATTTTCACCGTCTTGACGCTGCGCTCAGTGCCAGTGGCCGTGGGCCATTTTGCTGGCGCTGCAGGCCTGTGGGCCTTGTGGATCTCGGCGTGGTTTGTTACAGCCCCAGTCCGCGCTGCATTTGAAGTTGAACCACGCGCGGTTGATTCGTCGCCGGTTCCCGCTCCGTCGCCTAAGGCCGCCATCGCATGAGTACCACCATCGCAGCACCAGCCAGCAAGTTCAGCGCGCGCATCGCGGTGCTCGGCAGTTTCATTGAATTGGTGAAGCCACGCATCATGGTGATGGCGTTGTTAACGGCGGCTGGTGCCATGTCGCTTGCGCCTGGCCAACCGAATGTTGCCGTTGCCATGTGGTTGTTGGCTGGCACAGCACTAATCGTTGGCGCTGCCAACACGCTCAACATGTACATTGAACGCGACATCGATTGCATGATGACGCGAACCAAAAACCGGCCGTTGCCGACGCAGCGGATAGCGCCTAACGTTGCGTTGATCTACGGGCTTACCCTTGGCGCAGCGTCGTTACCGGTGCTTGCGCATGTCAATTTGCTCACCGCGGGGCTTGGGCTCGTCGCATTGTTTTCGTACGTGCTGGTGTACACACCACTTAAGCAGCGCACCCACTGGGCAACCTGGATTGGCGCGTTGCCTGGCGCGTTGCCCGTGTTGATGGGCTGGACGGCCGCAACCAATCGGATCGACCTCGCAGGTGTCACCGTCTTCGCGATTTTGTTCATTTGGCAAATTCCGCATTTTCACGCGATTGCGTTATATCGCCAGCGTGAATACGAACGCGCCGGCCTGAAAACCTTGCCGAGCGCGCGTGGCTTAGCTGCCACCCAACGCGAAATCGGCGGCTATCTGTTGGTTCAGGTTGCCGTGAGCTTGGCGTTATATCCGCTGGGCGTTGCTGGCGTTGCGTACTTGGCAATTGCTGCAGGGCTTGGCGCGATGGTGATCGTGCAGTGCTTCGCTGGCATTCGTCGGGCCGACGCCAAGTGGGCGCGCAACGTGTTCATCGCATCGATCGTCTACTTGCCAATCTTGTTCTTCACGATGGTTCTCAACGGACAGCTGTAGCCATGGAACTGCATCCGTTTATCAATGCGATCTTGAACGCTACATCGGCCACGTTGTTGGTCGCCGGGTTTCGGGCAATCAAGCGTGGCGATCGGGCGGCACATCAAAAATTGATGGTCGGCGCGTTCGGTACCTCCACGGTATTTTTGATTTCGTACTTGTTGCGCTTCGCACTCACCGGCACCCATAAATACCCTGGTACCGGCTGGGACAAGACGCTGTACTTGTTCATTTTGTTTAGCCACATGGTGCTGGCGGTCGTCGTTGTGCCTCTGATTTTGCGTTCGTTGTGGTTGGCGTCGAAAGCCCGCATCGCCGAGCACAAAAAGCTGGTGAAGTTGACTTGGCCGATTTGGATGTATGTCTCGGTAACCGGCGTGGTGGTGTACGTGATGCTCTATCATATCGGTCCAGGCCTGCACTGAAAGTGCAGCGGCGGGCGTGCTAGGCTGCGCTCATGCAACGTTCTCAAATCTTCGCTGCGCTCGCGGTAGCTGCATCGACCTCGCTTGCAGGCGTGAGCTGCAAAAGCAAATCTGAAACTAAGCCAAGCGCTGGCTCGGCGGTGGTTGCAGTGAAAGCACCCGTGTCGTGTCCGCCGGGCAACGCTGTCGAAAACGGCGCGTGCGTAGCTGCGGTTACCGCTGAGAAGGTCGAAGCGGTGGCGCAACAAGCGACCCGCCTTGATGAATTTGCCAAGTTGCTCGATAGCGCAGAAGTTGTATCGGCACCGGTTGAATTGTTGGGTGGATTTCGCCAGCTCGACGTGTGGAAAAACATGATCAAGCTCAACACCAAGCTGCAAGTCGTCGACGAAGTCGCTGCTGCGCTTGATACCGGCGTGAAGGAACTGCGTGCACTCAAAGTTACCCTCGCGGATTCGTCAGCGAAGCTGGGCAATCTGCGCGGTGAGCTCGATGGCCTGTTAAAATCACCGGCGGTGGCGCAACCACTCGCTGCGCTGCAAAGCAATGTTGCCGCCAAGCTGCATGGCGTGCTTGACCCATTGGAAGCGCAAATCACCAAAGTGGCGCAATCTGCGCTTGGCCCAGCAGCGCAAAAGCTCAGCGACGTTGGCGACTTGGTGCTCGGTGCGTGCGCCATGGGCAAAGTCAGTGGCGGTGGTGATTCGCTTAAACAGTTGTGCGACCAAGCCAAAACTGCGTTTGGCAGCGCGACGACGTTCTTGGCTGATTTTAAAACCAAACCGCTGGCGTTGTTCAATGATCTCAGCGGCAGCCTCGAAAGCAAACTCAGCAATTTGCTCGACACCCAATCGCAAAAATTGCTGCAAGAAGCGCAAACGCGAGTCAACGGGTTGTTGAATCTGCCGGTGGGTGGCGGTTCAGCGTCGGGCAGCGCCGCCGGATCGAGCGCGGGTGCAGGAACGGCCCGCTAGCTTGCCGGCAACGCTGGTCGTTTTGCTCGGTGACAGCAAACTCACCGAGGCCTTGGCACACGAGCTGACCCGCCGTGGCGCAAGCGTTGTGCAGGCCTGCACCAGTGCTCGCGCTGATATCGCCGAGGCCATGGGGCAAGCCTCAGCCATCGTGCTCGCCGACAACGACGACGCCAGCAACGTCGACGTTGCGTTGGCGCTGCGTCAAGAATTTTCGACGACACGTCTAGTCGTACGCCTATTTGATCAAGCTCTAGGTCGATTCTTGGCTAGCACAATGCCCAATCTGACTGTGCTGAGCTTGTCTGAGTTGGCCAGTCCAGCCCTGGTCGATGCTGTTGTCGCTTCTGATGCTGATATGACGCGCAACGATGCGCTCGCTCGGCTCAGTGAGCTAACGCCACTGGCTGCCATTCGCAGCCGTAACGCACCCAAGCTTATCATATGGCTGTTGGCCGCCTTGGTCATGCTGGTGTTGCCGTCGGCGCTGTACTTCATGCATGCGTTGAAGCTGAAATTTCTCGATGCCTTGTATTTCGTTTGGACCACCATCATGACGGTGGGCTACGGCGATATTTCGCTGCGCGATGCATCGTCGACTGCCAAGATCTTGGGCATGGTGTTGATGTTCGCGGGTGCCACCTTCATGGCGATCTTGTTCGCATTAATCACGGGTGCGTTTATCGGGCGGCGGCTCACGATTGCCAGCGGCCATGTCCAAGTCCATCAACGCAATCACATCGTGATCGCAGGGGGTGGCAACGTTGGGTACCGCGTGGCAACAGCCTTGCGTAAGCGCAATTTTGCCGTGGTGGTCATCGAAGAAAAGGCCAATGCCAACCACGTCGATGCGCTGCGTGCGGCTGGATGTCACGTGATCATCGCCGACGCTAGCGATAGCCAAGTGCTGCGCTTGGCCAATGCGCAACAGGCCCGCACCATCGTTGCGCTCACCGATTCCGACGCGGTGAACCTGCAAATTGGTTTGGTTGCCGCAGCGCTCAATCCAACCATTGCGCAGGTCATGCGGATGGAGTCAACCGCGTTATCGGCCCACGTCAGTACCGCCAAACTCGCGACGGCGCTGTCACCCGTGTCAATTGCCGTTGGTGCATTTGCCGACGCTGCGCTGACGACCCGGTAGTCGTGGCGGAGCTTTACACAAGGCTTACACACCTGCGCGCGGCGACGATGTACTATCGCAAGATGGCGCAGTCATTGAGTTTGGTAGTTCTATATTTCGGCCTAGTGACAGCAGCGTGCACTACGCCTGCGGCGACGGCTCCGCAAGCTGCGCATCCAACGGCTGCAGTGCCAACCGCAAATGTCACGGCTACGGTGATCGGCGTCGGCCAGCCACTGCAGGCTGGTGTCGTGACGTTTACCGGAATGGTGGTGCCATCTGATGGTGACTTTCGGATTGGTGGCGCCGTCGTCGAACGCAAGGTGTTGACCGGCCACTTGCCGCCGCCTGTCTACACCGCTGGGCTTGAGAACAACGATCCCGAATGGTTCGTCGGTGCCGAGCTGCGTGTTACCGGCTTACTCGAAAAAGTTAACAATCCGTCGTCGCCAACCGATGACCAATTCGTGCTGCGCCAAGTGGATTCAATAGCCGTGGCTGCGCCGGCCGTCATGATTGAGGGCACGTTGGCGCCTTCGAAAGGATTTTTTCAGCTCGCGAGCTATCTCATCAGCCGTGACGATCTGCGTTCGGCCCTCGCTCCAAACAGTGGCGCAGCTGGCGACCAACTTCGCTTGTGGGGGCAGCCACACATCGTGAGGTGTGCACCGAATGCTCAATGTTTGCTCAGTGGCGAGTTGCCGATTTTTGTAATTGGTCGAGCCCAGCTGCTCGCGCACTAGCTAGCGTTCGACATGCGAGACTTCGACCGGACGCTGATGGTGCATGGCCACGTTCATGGTTTGTTCGTTGGTGCGGGCGCCGCTCCAGTAGATGACTTCGCCATATTTCATCAGGCCAGCAGGCGTAATGACGCGCTCGGGATCATCGGTGCGCGAGTCAACTTGCGACGCCCACGCGACTAACTCCGAGCAGTAAAACGCTTCGGGGTTATCAAAGCCAAACATGCCAGCGTCATCAAACGGTTTGCCTAATTGCGCACGCGCGCGGCTCAGCGAGATGGCGCGCTGCGCTGGCGTCATGCTGGAAGGTCGCACGACGGCAACATGATGGTTGCGCGCTAAAAACGTGGTCAACGGCAATTCGCGCACGCCACTGCCAACCGATTCGATGATGGTGTTGTGTTCGGCGTCGTACATCGCAGCGTGGGAAAAATCTTCGCCACGTGTAGCCACCGCGATTACGTCACCCATCAAGTAATACGAGCGCGACAAAATCCAGTCACCGGATTGGGCACGTTCAGCAATTTCGTCGGTCCACAGTTGTGAAACGGCAGCATCGACGGTTGGGTTCTCGGGGCGCTTCAACAACGCCGATTTAGGGTCACAGGCCGCCGTCGAAGCCAAGGTGGCAAACATCAGCACAGTTGCAGCGAGCATTCGAAACGACATCATGACGATACCTAATTCCAGAACCGTGCCGGACTTAGAGCTAAGTAATTTCAGTTATTTACCTGGCCAGTGGTTGTGCGAAATTCAACACCTACATGTCCAACTACCAGGTTGCTGACAGGCTAGGTGTCCACGCTCAGGCCGCGGTTGAGGCTGGACGCGTCGTGGTAAACGTACTGCATGGTTAGTGCGCGCACTTTTTCCCTGCAGGATCAACTCGAATTCGCTCAGATCAGTGGGGACTGGAACCCGTTGCATGTTGATTCGGTGGTCGCTCGCCGCACGATCTTTGGCGCGCCCATTGTGCATGGTGTGCATCAAGTGCTGTGGGCACTCGAGCAATATTGCAAGGGCGCTGGCCCGTTGCCGCGCCGTCTGACTGAACTGCGAGTCAACTTCGCCAAGCCTTTGTATCTCGACGAACTTGTTACGCTGCAAGTTGAAACGGATGCGCTTCATCAAAGCACTCGCTTGCAAGTCATGAACCCGAGTGGCACTACCGCCGATATTTTTGCACGGTTCGAGGACTCGGTAGCGACACCCGGCGTCGAGCCGGCAAGGTACCGCTGGGCTGAGCGCATCGCACCGCACGAACTGACGGTAGCGCAGGGCGCTGTGGCAACCGGGGCCTTAGAATTACTCTTCGATTCGGCGCACGCAACGAACTTGTTTCCTGCTTTGTGCGCGCAGCTATCAGCGTGCACCGTCGCTGAACTACTCGCCACAACGCGCTTGGTGGGCATGATCGCTCCGGGCTTGCACTCATTGTTCGCAGGGTTGCACTTGCAAGCCACCGCGGCAGCCAGTCCAGCGATGCCGGCCACGGTTAGCTATCGGCCCGGCAAAACCAGCGAGAAATATTCGATCCTCGAATACATCGTGCAAGGGCCAACGTTACAAGGTGATGTTAAAGCCTTCTATCGGCCACCACCCGTCGAGGTGCGCGTTGCCACCCGCGATGATGTGATGGCCAACGAATTTGCCGATGTGCGTGCGTTGATCGTTGGGGGATCCCGCGGCTTGGGTGCGGCGTTCGCACGCTCGATTTGCGCAGGCGGCGGGCACGCAACCGTGACGTATCACCGCGGCGTGGGCGAGGCTGGTGCGTTGGTCCAGGACATCATCAGCCGCGGCGGCGATGCAGTCGCGGTGCAGTATGACGTCACCGCCAACCAGGCTTTGCCGAGCGAGATGGCGCAAGCCTTTACGCATTTGATCTACTGTGCAACGCCTGTGCTGTTATCGACGCGCAAAGGCGCCGCTTTTGAACCGCTGCATTTGCGCACCATGGTCGACTATTTTGTGGTCGGCATGGTGCAGCTTGTACAAGCACTGCGTGGTCCATCGCATGCGTTGCATACGGTCATTTCGCCATCGACGATTTTTCTCAACAGTGGCCAAGGCGGGCTTGCCTATGGCGTTGCCAAAGCAGCGATGGAAGAGGCGTGTCGCTATCTTGTCCGTGAAAGTGTGCCGCCGTTGCGCATGTTTGCACCTCGCTTGCCCAAAACTGCGACGGACCAAACGGCTAGTTTGGTGGCTTCTACCGCTGCAGATCCAATTGTCGTCGCGGTTCAGTGCTTGCGGCAAAGTCGCACTATTGAAGGTCAGCAGGGCATCGGTTGCGCACTCAGCTCGTAAGCAGTTCCGTCGCCATGCCCCAGCGGATGCCGCGATCACAGACGACAAAATTTGCAGCCTGGGCGGCCTTCACGGCCGCGTGCAGAATCGCAGTGCCGCCAGCAATAACATCGGCGCGTTGCGCAACCATGCCCGGCCACGTCTTGCGTTCACTCACCGTGGCCGTCGCGATGCGTTCACACAGCGCTTGCAGCTGACTTGGTGCCAGCGTTAGGCCGGTAACCTTGTCCGCGCTGTAGATATTCAGCTGCAATTGCACGGCGGCGAGCGTGGTTGCGGTGCCAGCGGTACCAACCATGGTCAAGCCCACTGGCAGCTGCAGCGCTGCGAGAGTGCTGGCGAGAAAGTCATCGAGCGCAGTGCGCTGTGCTGTGGTTGGTGGATCGCCGAGTAAAAATCGTTCGGTCATGCGTACTGCCCCAACCGGAACGCTCACCGCGGTCTCGATGCGCGTACCGTCGGTCACGATAAACTCGGTTGAACCGCCGCCAACGTCGACCACAATATAACGTTGCCCGTGCAATTGAGGCAACGCGCCTCGCACGGATGCCGCCGCCAATGCCGCTTCGCGGTCGCCTGCGATCACTTGCAGTGGTGCACGCAAAATCGCTTCGGCGGGTTCAACGAACGCCGCAGCATTGCGTGCTTCCCGCATCGCTTGGGTCGCGATCACCGTAGGCGCAGCAATGTCGTGCTGGTCAAGCAGCGCCCGATATTCATGGCAAATCGCCAAACTGTCGGCCATCGAACTCAAGGCAAGTTCGCCGCTGGCATCAAGGCCTTTGCCCAGCCGGCCAAAGCGACACTCGTCGACTACTGGCACAATCGCGCCGGCCGCGTTGCGTTCAGCGATTAGCAACAAAAGTGTATTGGTTCCAATATCGATGACGCCGATGCGTTGATTCACGGCCGCAGCCTAGCAGACTCGCTGCCGCTACGCAGGCGGCGGTTCGGCTTTGGTAACGTCTTCCGTCGAAGTGAGGTGCTGGGCCGGGACCTTTTTCTTTTTTCTTTTGCCCCGCAAGCCGGTTCGTAAGGCCTCCCACACCCAATGCCAATCGGAGCCTTTGTTGCGTACGCCGCGATAGGCAAGTGCCAATGGCCCCAACGCACCCACCAGCGTTGTAACAACGAGCGTTACCACGCGCGGTGCACCAGCTTGCCGTAGCAACCATGCGGTTGGCCAAGCGCCGGCAAGTGTGAGTAGCCCTGCCAGCACGGCTTGACGATGCGCGTTCACAACGTCCCACCATTTCAAATTGGTGTAGTGCATGCCTAAGCCCGTCAACATCAAGAAATTCAGTGTCACGGCGATTGCCGTCGACGTTGCGACGCCTGCGATGCCCCACCTGCTGGCGAATATCGCACCGGCTATCACCGCCACCGCATACACGGCTTGCGTGACGGCAGTGCGGGCTGCGTCGCCCGATGCGCGCGCCACGATGGCGCCAATTTTGTAGCTGGTGCGAAACAACATTGTCGCGCCCATGATCTGAAACGGCAAGACCGTATTGGTCCACTGCGGACCAATGACGGTGGCGATGACTTCGGGTGCGAGCACGATCAAGCCAATCGACGCCGGTGTGAGGATGACCGCGGTCGCAAAGAGTGACCGGCGAAATGCTTGCCCCAGCCGCTCGGCATCGTTTTGCAGGGTCGCGAACGCGGGAAACATCACCGAGCCTACGATGCTGGTAAACATCATGGATGGAATGCGCACCATGTCGTACGCGCGTGAATAGAATCCCAAGGCGTCGCCACCGAGCTGTCGACTGACAATGGCGTTGTCGCTTTGTGTTGCAGCAACGTTCGCCAGCTGCACGACGGTGTAGCCGGCGCCAATGCCGAGCAGCCCACGCAAGTGCTGCCAATGAATGCGTAGTGCAAATGGTGGTCGCCGCACCCACCAAATCGCGATTACGCCTAAGCCAATTTCGATCAGGTCGCCCCACACGATGGACCATGCGCCAAATCCCATCGCTGCCAAAACGACCGACGCTAACGAGCCAATCGCATAGGTGCCGGTATCGATGATGGCGATGTGGCGAAATCCAAATTCGCGCTGCAGCAAAACATACGGCACCATCGAAAGCCCACGAATCGCGAACATCGCACTGAGCGCGCGGATATATGGCACCGCTTTGGGTTCACCAAAAAGGTCGGCAATCCATGGTGCGGTAAGCGCCATCACGGCCGTTAGCGCAAAGCCGAGCCAGACCGAAAACGCAAACGCACTCCGCAATTCGTCGATCGTTAGATCTTTGCGTTGCACGATTGCTCCGCCGACCCCAATATCACGCACGTTTTGCACCAACATCACCACTGTCATAGCGACGGCGACAATTCCGAAGTCGGCGGGCGTTAATAGCCGCGCCAAAATTGCAATCGACGCGATGCGTACGATATTGGTGCCAACTACCCCAAGCAACGACGACGCGATGCCACGCGTGGTTTTGGTTCGCAGGCT
>Ga0116158_10003038_pt1 | contig 14643 bp, 13 predicted proteins | sample AD_UKC052_MetaG_FD_89883 | JGI IMG/M metagenome (GOLD analysis project Ga0116158, IMG submission 89883) | Active sludge microbial communities of municipal wastewater-treating anaerobic digesters from USA - AD_UKC052_MetaG | ecosystem: Engineered > Bioreactor > Anaerobic > Digestate | place: USA... | reverse complement strand
TTTAAATGCCGCCACAAATACAGATGCCGGACCGGTCAGGTTATTGTCGGCCAATCATTTTGGCGCCATCACCTGGGTGTCTTTAAACAATAAACCCCTCGCTTCGGGCGATACCAGTTTTATTGCCTTATCATCAGCACAACAAAACACCAATATGGGTTGGGCCAACGGCAACACCACTTTAAACGGCAACTGGGGTACTGCTCCGACAAGTCAGTATCCGCTCAATGTAAGTTTGCGATTCAGCATTACCGGCAATTGCCTGCTGGTGCATACCCTCGATACAAAGGGGCAGCGAATCAACACGAAAAGCTATTTTGCCAATACCCCCAATACGTTTTATGTAACCTTTGATGAAGCAACTGATCACAGCCTGTGGTATGCACTGGAGGTATTGTCGGCCAATACAACAGAGTGGACAGGTGCTGTTAGCAATGACTGGTTTAATGCAGCCAACTGGTGCTGCGGGCAGGTTCCCGAACCAACGAGCAAGGTGGTGATAAACAATGCCAAGCCAAATTACCCGCTGGTAACAGCCGATATTACCATCAACAGCCTGCGGGTAAACCAGGGTGCTATTTTTAACGTGGCCCCTGGTGTTAAGGTGATTACGCAGGAGCAATAATTTTCTGGGGGTGATGGAGTTCCTGGGATCCCGCCCGTGTCTCCCTTTTCGGGGACAAGGGCGGACAGGCGCCAACACTTTCCGATGTTTTGGAGAATTAATTGAAGAACGCACCTAAAATACCGGCTCGAAGGGGTACGGGAGCCGTTGGTCGAAAAGACACAACGGGGGTGCAAATGCTTGCCGAGGTTTATTTAATAGTATCGTCTTCCAACAAATGCCTAATAAACCGCATTTAGCGTAATGGTAAAAATGAGTATGGAATTTGCCGGAATGCTGCCCACGGCAGCAGAACCATAAGCAAGCGAAGGAGGCAAATACAAGGTAATGGCGCCTCCTGCATTGATTAACGGAATTCCTTCCTGCCAGCCAATAATTAACTGCGACAAATAAAACGATACATTATTGCCGGCATCAAACTGAGTACCATTGGTGAGTTTCCCGGTATAATTGACCGATACACCCGAACAGGCTGTTGGTTTGGACCCGGTTCCGGCAGTATTGATTGTGTAAAAAAAGCCTCTTGGATCTTCAGTAGCGGTAATGCTGTTTCCCGATATATACGTTCTTAAAGCGGCTATTTCAGCATCCGGGGCTTTTACTTTTACTTCAGGGCAACTTTCTTCTTTTTTACAGGAAACTACAAAAACAGGCAGCAGTAAAGCCCAGAACAGGTTCTTCATTCAACATTGTTTAGCGCGCAATATTAGTGTTTGTAAAAATAATTTTTTGTAAAATAAATGGTAATGTATCCGGTAGGGCCGTATCCGGGTTGCATGAACTACCTTGTATATTCTTTAAAAATGTCCGTAACCCTTCCGTCTTTCTGCCTTTGTTTGTGTTCCCATAACGAAACCTGCCAACGAAGATGCCGCAGTTGGTTTCTGTTAGCCAACAGGTAAATTTTTCACCACAGAATCCAGTAATCTGGAGTTTTAATTCATTGACGCAGGTAAAATTTGGGCTTCGCAGGGGTGCAGGAGCCGTTGGATGAAAAGACCTGCTTTTCCCGGCAGCTTGCCCGTCCGGAAGGCAGGGCAGGTAAACCCGCTGCTACAACTTAGGCAAAGAGGCTAAAATCCCGATTTAAAAGGGCACCATGTTGGTTGGGGTATAAAAAAAATCCCTTTACTTATAAATTTTGGCCAGGTGAAAAAGTTATGCCGCGCGGCACATAAAAGACAAGGCATCTAAAAAAAATTTTGAACAATGAAAAGAATCATTAATTTTGTTGCGTATTCAACAATTTTAGATGTCAGGGTTTCGTTTTGACCAGTCGTACGGCAGAATATTGGGAGTGGCATACACGGCTGTTTTCCGGCAACTTGGCAAACATTTGAACCAAAAAAATTTACCCATCACCCCCGATCAATTCAGGGTTTTAACGCATTTGTGGCAAAACGACGGATGCTCACAGCAGGAGTTGGCTATCGGCTCCAACCGCGACAGGGCAAATGTGACGCGCATTATTGATATCCTGGAAAGGGAAAACATTGTAGAAAGAAAAGACCATGAAACGGATAAACGAATCTTCAGGATTTTTTTGACAAAAAAAGGAAAGGACCTGGAGGAAGATGCGGCGATTTGCGGTCAGATGGCCATTAAAGATGCATTGAAGGGCATTCCCAAAGAAGAGGTGGACATGTGCATGAAGGTTCTTAGAAAAACAATTGAAAATCTGAAATAGTTTTTTTTAATTTAATTGTTGCGTATTTAACATTTATCAAAATAACTTAAAAATGGAAAAAAAATTAGCAGGAAAAAAAGTAATTGTGGCCGGCGGCAGCCGGGGCATCGGAAAACAGCTTGTGCTGGAACTGGCAGCACAGGGAGCACACGTCCTTTTCACTTATGTATCCAATGAAGCAGAATCAAGGGCCACTGAAGAGGAGGCAAGGAGGGTTAATCCTTATGTGATTGGGATGAAAGCCAACATAGGCAGCAAAGAGGATATGATTAAAGTTTTTGATTATATTCCTGCCCATTTTGGCGGCAAACCTGATATCTATATCGGGGTGGCCTTTCCCAAAAGCATATTTGCTCCCACTGCCTATATGACTGAAGAAGGTTTTGACAGTATGTTTACTGCGGTAAAAGGTCATTACTTTACTTTACAAAAAGCTGCTCAAAGTTTGAATAACGGCGGCAAAATTATTGTTTTCAGCAGCGGGGCTGCGGCAATGCCACAAATGGCAAGCGGTGCCTATTCGGGCGCAAAAGCTGCCATTGAAAAATTTGCGCTCGCTTTATCCAAAGAAACAGGCACCCAACAAATCACGGTAAACATCGTTTCTCCCGGTGTAACTGAAACGGACGGACTTGTTGCTCCAAAAGAAATGATTGATATGCTGGTAGCACAAACGCCGCTTGGCAGGTTGGGCACCGTATCCGATGTAGCAAAAGCAACCCTTCAGTTATGCATGCCGGAAATGAGCTGGGTAAACGGTCAGGTTATACAGGTAAATGGAGGTATCCTGTAATTTCCGGATGATATGAATTGATTCGTGGAACAACAAAGAAAATGTGAAACCCCGGCATGAGAAATTCAGCTTTCAACCGGCAGACAAACTCAATCGCATATTGCTGGCACTTTCCCCCGACGGAAGAAACGGAACTGCCCTGATCAACCAGGATGGTTTCTTCAATGTATCGAAACTGGAGTTCGGAAAAAGCGTGAAATACAGTATTCACCTGGCGGAAAACGGTGTTTATATACATTGTGCAACCGGTATTGTTACCATTGGTGAAAATGAATTAAATGCCGGCAATGCATGGGGTGTTTATGAAACAGACCAAATTGAAATGAAAGCTACCATGGATGTGGAGTTGATCTTTGTGGAGGTACCCTTGAATATGGGAATCCAACCATAACAGAGTGTTGAAAAAAACAGGTAATTGCATTTTTATTTTAGCCGGCCCCATTGTTCCCGTCGCCACATGAGGGTGTATAACCCCTAAACCAAATTGCTCCACGTGCTGGTATCCCCTTAATCCCCTTTTCACAAACCTCGTGCAGTTTAATCAGCCTGAGGTGGCAGGTTTCAAATTTCAAATCAGTCGTTTTTTGCCGTTCTTTAGCCTTGGTATTAAGTCCATCATTTTTTGAAGTATGTTTGCAAAGGCCTTTATGCAAGCCTCTGAAAAATAACTTTCCATGAAAACCTTTCTTTTCGCCACCATGATGACTGCTATGTTAGCCTCCTGTCAACCTGAAAATAAACCACCGGAAAATGAAGCAGCAAAACCCGGCAAAGTGGTTGTTTACCAGGTATTTACCCGGCTTTTCGGCAACAAGGATACCACCAACAAACCCTGGGGTACCCTGGAAGAGAACGGTGTGGGCAAATTCAACGACTTTACCGATGAAGCCCTGGCCGCCATTAAAGACCTTGGCATTACGCATATCTGGTACACGGGTGTGCCGCACCACGCCCTCGTACGCGACTATACTGCTTTTGGCATTGATAACGACGACCCGGATGTGGTAAAAGGCCGCGCCGGCAGCCCTTATGCAGTAAAGGATTACTACAACGTTAACCCCGACCTTGCCACAGATGTAAACAAGCGGCTCGAAGAATTTGAAGCCCTGATTGCCCGCACCCACAATGCCGGCATGAAGGTAATTATTGATATTGTACCCAATCATGTGGCCCGGCACTACAAAAGCCTGAGCAAACCCTCAGGAGAAAAGGATTTTGGCGAAGACGATGATAAAACCGTGGAGTACAAACGCGATAACGATTTTTACTATATCCCCGGTCAACCGTTTAAAGTTCCTGTAGCCCAAAACAATTATAAACCCCTTGGCGGCGAACCGCACCCCATGGCAGATGGTACATTCGATGAAAATCCCGCCAAATGGACCGGCAACGGCAGCCGGCTTGCACAACCCGATTTTAATGACTGGTATGAAACGGTGAAAATCAATTACGGCATCAAGCCCGATGGATCCCCCGATTTTGATACCCTGCCCGCCATTTACGCCGGTAAATCCATTGCCGACCATGCAGCTTTCTGGAAGGACAAAAGCGTGCCCCCGAGCTGGAAAAAGTTTAAAAACATTGCTGTGTACTGGCTGGATAAAGGCGTGGATGGTTTCCGGTTTGATATGGCCGAAATGGTGCCGGTTGAATTCTGGAGCTATATGAACAGCGCCATTAAAACAAAGAACCCGGATGCAACCCTTGTGGCGGAGGTGTACAATCCGGCACAGTACCGTAATTACATTAATAAGGGTAAAATGGATTACCTGTACGATAAAGTGGAACTGTATGATACCCTCAAGCACATTATGCAGGGGCATGGCAGCGCCGACAACCTGGTAAAAATACAGGAAGGCCTGAACGATATAGAACATCACATGCTGCATTTCCTGGAAAACCATGATGAACAGCGGATTGCAAGTCCTGATTTTGCCGGAAGCGCCGAAAAAGGCAAGCCTGCCATGGTTGTTTCGGCCACCATCAGCACCTCACCTACCCTTGTTTATTTCGGTCAGGAAGTGGGCGAACCCGGTGCGCAGGCTGCAGGTTTTGGCAGTCCTACCCGCACGAGCATTTTTGATTACATAGGCGTGCCCCACCATCAGCGCTGGATGAATGGCGGTTTGTTTGATGGCGGCCAATCTGCACAGGCCGAAAAAGACCTCCGCAGTTTTTATAGAACCCTGCTCAATTTTACCATCAGCAGCCCTGCGCTTATGGGTAGCTATGCCGAAATGCAAAGCCATAACCGCAGTGTGAACCCCGCATACCACGATAAGTTGTACGCATTTGCACGATGGACTAAGGAGCAGAAGTTGTTGGTGGTGTCTAATTTCAGCGCCGCAAACGGCTGGAAGGGTACCCTGGGCATTCCCAAGAACATTCAGGAGGCCTGGGCCCTGAAGGACGGCGAATACAGCCTGAAAAACGCATTGAATACCACACAACGCCTGTCTTTAAAGGTAACAGGAACAGAAGCGAAGATTGAACTGGATTTGCAACCGCTGGAAAGTGTGATTCTGGTGATGCAGTGATTTGAATTTTGGTGAATGGCTTGCTATACACGAAACAGGCATTTTTACAAACCTTAATTTTGTACGGCACAACCACTTTAAAAAAAATCATATGGGCAAATTGGCAGAAATAAAAACCAAAGAAACTTCCTCAAGTGTTGCTGATTTTATTGACAGCATTGCGGATGAGCGTAAGCGTAACGACAGCCTCGCAATCCTGGAAATGATGGAAAAGGCTACTAAAGAAAAACCGAAAATGTGGGGGAGTTCCATTATTGGTTTTGGCAATATGAGGTATAAAAGCCCCGCAACCGACCGGGAAGTGGATTGGTTTAAAATTGGTTTTTCGCCACGTAAAGCCAATATTTCCCTGTACTTAATGGATTTAAAACGGCAGGCAGAAGCCTTAACCAAACTAGGCAAACACAAAACCGGTGTTAGCTGCCTTTATATTCAAAAACTTGAGGATGTTGATGAAAAGGTTTTAGAAACCATGATTATGGCATCGGTAAAAAAATAACCCGGGGTTATTTTTTTTGTTAGATCAGGAAATACATAGGGTTATCAATTTCCCTTTTTACGAGCCTTTTCTCATGAGTTAATTGAATAGCCTAATCCTAAAGCAGAACGGAGTACTATCCTCACTTTCACACTCTTACTCACCGGTGTACCGCTTTTATCTGCATATTCATCAATCGGAATCAGCACATTGGTTTCAGGGTAATATGCCGCAAGATTGCCTTTAGGAATATTATAAGGCACTACGAGGAAGTTTTTAGCAGTCCGGATTTTGCAATCATAGGTGCTCACAAGGTCAACCTTGTCCAATTTTTTCAGCCCCATTGCTTTCATGTCATCCGGGTTTACCATTACTACCCGCCTTTCATTGTAAATACCCCGGTAGCGGTCATCAAGACCATAGATAGTGGTATTAAACTGATCGTGCGAGCGTATGGTCATCAGCAGCATTTCGCCGGGCGCAAGGTTATGATTGGGCAGGGGGCAAACACTAAAAGATGCCCTGCCGCCGGGTAAGGAAGAAAAATCGCCTGTACGGGTATGGTTGGGCAAATCGAATCCGCCATCTTTTACACGCCTGTTGTAATTGCTGAAGCCGGTAAACACTTCCGCAATTTTTTCGCGGATCAGGTTATAATCCCTGCCAAATGCCATCCAGTCTACCGGGCAGTTTTCCCCAAAAAATGCATGGGCAATGCCGGCCACAATTTCAGGCTCACTCAACAGGTTGTCCGATGCCGGTTGCAGCCGTCCCCGCGAGGGATGAACGCGGCCCATGCTGTTTTCAACGGTTACAAAACGTGAAGTGCCATCCTTCACATCCTGTTCGGTACGGCCAAGGGTGGGCAATATAAGCGAATAACGGCCCGGAACCAGGTGGGTACGGTTCAGTTTGGTACTGATGGAAACGGTAAGTGCACATTGCTGCAAGGCTTTGCCAGTGTAAAGGGTATCGGAAGCAGCGGATAAAAAGTTACCTCCAAGCGCCATAAATACTTTTACCCGCCCTTCGTGCATGGCTTTAATGGCATTAACCGTATCAAGACCTTCCTGTTCGGGTGGCTTAAACCCAAATACCCGTTCAATGGCCGTATTTAGCTTTTGCGAAACGTGATGCATGATGCCCACGGTACGATCGCCCTGTACATTGCTGTGTCCCCGCACGGGGCAGGTACCGGCACCGGATTTGCCGATGCTACCCTTCAGCAACAACAGGTTTACAATTTCTTTGATATTGTTTACACCATTTTTATGCTGAGTAAGCCCCATGGCCCAGCAAATGATGATGCGTTTTTTGGCAGCCAGTAAATCCACTACGGCTTCCACATCCTGTAAGTCAAGCCCGGTCCGCTGCAACAAGGAAATTTCATCATACTGCCCAAGATTGTCAAGTAACGCTTCAATACCTGTTGTTTTTTGCGCTATAAATTCATGATCGAACACACCTCCCTGTTCCGCCTCCCTCTTTGCAAGCCCTTTCATGATGTACTTCAGCAACGACACATCCTCATTGATCTTTACCTGCAGGTAATGGTCGGCAATGGCAGTACCGCCCTTCAACATATTGCCCGGTTGCTGCGGATTTTTGAACCGGATAAGACCAGCCTCCTTCAGCGGATTAATTGCCACTACCTTGCCACCGTTCCTTTTGCACTTTTGTAAGGCCGACAACATACGCGGATGATTGGTTCCGGGGTTTTGGCCCATTACAATTACGACTTCCGCCTCATAAAAATCTTCGAGCGTAACCGATCCCTTTCCAATGCCAAGGGTTTCGGTAAGTGCCACTCCACTCGATTCGTGGCACATGTTGGAGCAGTCGGGCATATTGTTGGTACCAAATGCCCTGATGAAAAGACCATAAAGAAAGGCTGCCTCATTACCCGAACGGCCGGAGGTGTAAAAAACAGCCTCATTGGGAGAGGATAATTTACTGAGTTGGTCTGCAATTAATTGAAAGGCTGCCTGCCAGGAAATCGGTTCATAGTGAAGCTTCCCTGGCATCAGTAGCATTGGGTCCGTAAGCCTTCCACTCTTGCCAATTTCATAATCGCTCCAACCCGACATTTCGGTGATGGAATATTTTTCAAAGAAGGGGATATCCACCCGTTTGGTGGTGGCTTCCTCCGCAATGGCTTTTACCCCGTTCTCGCAAAATTCGCCAAGTTTTGAGCGCCTTTCCGGATCAGGCCAGGCACAGCCCGGGCAATCGAACCCGTCTTTTTGGTTTAAAAAAGGGAGCGTGCCAAAGCTTCGTTGCAGTCCCATTTCCTTGGCTGCATGTTCCAATGCCACTTTAATACCTTCGATGCCGGCAGCAAATTCCTTCGGCTCTGTAAGCCTTATCTCCTGTAGGGTTTCCGGCCCGGTGAGTGATATGGGGCGATTTTCTTGTTGGGACATGGAAGCCAATTTATGGAAAAATTTAGCTAAAATTACTAAAATAGGGATAATTCGAAAATTCATAAAAAAGCTATGGGAAAATAAATACCGAAAAAAAAATATTGTTCCCATTTTGATTATACATTTTCCTTAATAAATTTACAGCACACAAATTTCAAAAATGTATTACCTCGACCCCAAAAACGACATATCTTTTAAAAAGGTATTTGGGCGGCACCCGAAAGTGCTTATAAGTTTCTTGAATGCTTTGCTGCCAATTCCCCCAAACCAACCCATCGTACAAATTGAATATTTGGATAAAGAACTACTACCAGATATTCCAATGTTTAAATCAACAGTTGTAGATATCCGCTGTCGCGATAGTGCAGGAAGGCAGTTTTTGGTGGAAATGCAACTTGTTTATACCGATAGTTTTGAAACACGCATACTATTCAATGCATGTAAGGCCTATTCACATCAGATAAACCGGGGAGATCCTTACGAAGTTCTTTCGCCTGTTTATTCATTAAACCTTGTAAACCAATCATTTAGTCGACAAAAAGCAGAATGTTTCCATTATTACCGCCTGGCTCATCATACCTTACAAGGGCGGTTTATGGATGGTCTGCACTTTGTTTTAGTAGAATTACCTAATTTTAAACCTGAAAATTTTGGAGAACAGAGGCTTACCGCCCTGTGGCTTCGTTTTTTAAAAGAAATTGAAAATCGTACGACTATGATATCTGAAGAATTATTGGAAGTACCAGAAATAGCGGAAGCTGTTGAAGCTTTAAAAGTTAATAGCTACACGAGGGAAGAATTGGAGCAGTATGACAAATACTGGGATACACTCCGTATTCAAAAAGCATACGTTTCCGATGCTTTTAAAGAGGGGAAAATTTCAGAGAAAATTGAAACAGCCCGAAGGATGAAAGAAAAAGGATTTAACACCTTGGTAATAAAAGATTTAACTGGTTTGAGTGAAAAGGAAATTGAGGAAATTCATTTCTAATGTAAACATATGGAGCGATTAAAAGCCATTAAGAATTTTATTTGTTACATAATTCTTGCAGGTATAATTTTTTCATGTCTTCCGACAGAATGGGATTATGAAATCAGCGGAATGGAGTTGAAAACAAATGAAATATTAGCAAAAGAACAGGTTAAAGTGATTTACCAACCTGATGGTGGTATAGTTAATGACAACCCAGGATACAAGCCTGTGTATTTCATTTCTGCAAAAAAGCAATTTCCTTTAAGGGCTATTTCCATATCTATTTTATTCGGGAGTCTTTTATGTATTCTTGACCCTCTAAAGAAAACTAAATGGTTTTAACACAACATAAAAAATTGTCATTTCTTACATCTATAGTTTGAAAACAATATTTTTCAATAGGTGTCTTTACCTACAATTGTTCCCAAGATTTTTGCTTTCTCATTTTCATTTCTGCACTATCAATTGCAAATAATTGTCTTTTTATTAGGTTATTCATGTATTTGATATGCACAGAGTTAGAGATCAAACAAAAAGCAATTTTTTGATTTCTATTTAACCATATTTCTCCCATAGTTTCTTCAAGTCCACTGATATTTATATGTTTATATGAATTATACTTTTTTTGTAAACTTTGTGACAATATGAAAACTTCATCAATAGAAATACATAACTTGAATCGTATATCTATCTCATATAACTTCCCATCATAAAATTTGGGAAATAGATCACCCTTGCATGGTTGATGATCATCTAAAACTAATAAGTATTTAAAACTTCCATCTTCCAATATAAGAATGTTACTATCTTGAAGATTCTTAGCATGAACCAAATATTCATCCTCCGTCATACCAAATCGAAATGAAAGAAAGGTAGAATCAATAAAACCACCCTTAGCTATTTCTTCTAACTCCAATACATTTAAGTCAAATTCCCTTTGCCTCCTAGTTTCAGAAGGGTCCTGCTGCGGTTCTTTGCAACAAATTCCAAGAATAGAAATTAGCAATGCTATACATGCCAAACACCCAAATTTTTGCTTCAATTCAAACATAATAAATCGTATTCTATTAAATTCCATAGGTATGTCAATTAAAATACAATATTCAATGGCTCCTTCAAAATAAATTGTTTAAAATCTTCAACTGAAATATATTTCTTTTGGATATTTAAATCCGTGGCATCGGGAATATACTTCATAATAAACCTAAGAGTAGTATGATTACTAATCCAATAAATCTCATTCCCAATTTGCAAATAATCTCGGTCAAAGTCACTCTTTATATCCTTGGCTTCTAAGCTTATTACTTTACCCTTTTTGCCTTTTATTAACTTTTTATCTTTGCAAATTCTGTACAGTCTATAAAAATCAGTAAGTCTAAAAAAACCTAGGAAAGCAATAATTACAACTAAACCACTGATAACTGAAGCAATTTCACTCGCAATTGTTAGGTAATCTTTTTCCATACATTAATCAAGTATGATTCTTTTAGAAATAAGAGGCATTTATCCTCAAATATAATTAAATCAACTTTATTCCTGTTTCTATATTTTTCGAAAAGGCTGATATTTTTTAGGAAACCTATTTTTCGCGTCCAACCTTTTAAATACGGCATTTGGGTGACTTGCACTTTAATTTTGCTGTAATTCCCAAATTTTATGCCTGCAAAACTTTTTAGCAAGAGTGCTACAATTACCCAAATAAATTTTTCAACACCCGCTTTCATATTGGAAAATTATTTACCCATCCACTCCGGCAACACCAAATCCTTTCTCCTGCTTTCCGGCCATACCTGTAGCGATTGAATGACACCCTTGCTGTACCTGACTTCTACAATCGTTTGCTTTGGTGCATGTAACCTGAAACTTACATCAATATGCCTGGGCCAGGATGGAAGTATATAAATTCTATCACCAGGGGTTTGCAAAAGCATTTCCTGCAGGCCAATCATGCCGCTGCCACCCCAGTTATGGTCGGGCACCCAATCAAAGCCCGGGCCCCAGAATGCAGGAAATCGTCTTTCAGAATTTTGCAGTTTGAGCGCTGTGTATTTCCATGCTTCATCCGTAAGACCCAGCCTTGCTGCCCAGATGTTGTCCTGCTTCCAGCCAATATGGCTTCTGAACTTTTTAACAAGGGTATCATAATGCCAGGTATTTAAGGCGGTATCCAATCCGGGGCGGCCAATACCATATATGCCCCATGGAAAAACAGGATATAATTGCGGGCTTTCGGTATTGTTTACACGCTCCCATGATTTTGCGGGTGCAATGGTGGTATGACCATTCATTTGAGCAAAGCTTTGGTAAGGAATCCGGTTTAAAAAAGAAGTGACCCAGGCAGCATGACGGCCAAGGTTTTGCATGTTGGAATCAGAGACAGGCAATGAGTTGTGATGATTTTTCAATTTTTCGTCATAATATTCTAAAACACCGGTTGAAATGGTATATAAAGCTGCAATGGTAGCTGTAGAATTGGTGGCCATTTTGTAGGTTTCCGCAGCAGATCCGGGATAAAGAATCAGCTTTCCATTTTCATCCAATTTTTTAGATCCACGTTTTGCAGCCATGTACTGATAATGTTCATCAAAAAATTTAAGACAACTTATCATGAATGGTATGCGCTCATCTATATTCCTGCCGGTATAGGCATGTTCTTCCAGCATCATCAGGCAAAACTCAAACACGGTATCCCATTGGTATTCAAGCCAGGCATTGTACTCTACGCCCTTATCAAACCAATCAGGTCGCTTGGTGCCGTACTCAGCATAATTGGGCAAACCAAAATTTTCCATTTGCTCGGTAAAACACGCGCCTTCATGATTCCAGTAAACCATACTTCTCAGTTCAGCATTCTTTAGGATGCGCAGGTAAAAATCAAGCTGCGACTGCATCATATCCCAATCACCCGAACGTATCATAGGAAAATACACCAACCGCTGATTCTGCATGGTATGCAATCCCCCTCCCCAGTTGCGGTAATCAGGTGTTAGTTTCATGGCTGTATCGGTGTACACCGGGTCAACCGTTAATAACCCGCCATTAAATTTGGTTGGCCAGCTACCATAAGCATTGCAGGCAAGCATGTACCGGAACAGGTTGTAATTACGGCCAACTTCCCAGGCGGTTCTATCCGTTGAATGTTTGCTGCTGTCTATAATAATATAACTTCTTTGCCAGAATTGTTTCCACCATGCCCTTGTTTGCGCCAACGAAGCCTTGCTATTTATTTCAGCCTGTTGCCATGCACGATCAACCGATTGTTGCCACAAAGCAATATCAGGTGTTTGCACCGAATACAAAACCATTTTGAGTTGATGCATTTTCTGAGGCTTACGGCTTTTGAGTGCCCAACCCCTGAAATCCGTACCGGCATAGGTTCCATTTGTGTTGTCTGCCGCAATAAAATCCTTTCCGCCAAAATGCCCGCCAAAAGCAAGCTGCTTCAATGGATTGTACAACCGCCCCTTCACGGAATCCAATCCCTGTTGCTTCACGGTAACATCAAAAATGGTTTCTGCCTTATTGTGGTGGTAAAACCGCACCCCATTCTGCTGAAAACGGATACTGTCGCCCCGGATCACATTATTCTTTGGCGCAGCCCATTTATAACTGTTGCCAAAATTTTCCCTTGCCTTTACTACCCTGTCAGCATAGCGCCAGGTTTCGTACACCGCTGTAACGTATACCGGCTTGCTGCTTTCAATACCAATATTCACCACCGGGCTGAAAACCTCACTAAATAATCTCAACTCCGCCTGTACCCCATCTTTATTTCCCCTGATGGAAACATACCCCTCCTGCAGGTGCAATTGTTGCTCAAAAGAACCGCCGTCAAAAGGATTGGGGCTTAGTTTGATACGGATGCGGCCCGTTTTCATGGAACCGTTGTGCTCATCAAACTGACCGCTGCGGGCTACATAAATGAGCACATAGCCCTTTTCAACCCATACATTCATGCCAATATCGCCACCACCACAGGGCATACTTTCCCCGGCATGCAGGCTTTGACTGTTCCAACGGATATCATAGGGGCTAAGGTCCCCCGGTTGCGAAAGTCCTGCCATCAGGGTTGCCATTCCGCATAGCAAAACCAATAACCTGTTCAAAAAAAATTGCGCTTCGCTCATTTACTGCAACTTAAAATAGCTGTTTTACACTTTTTGCCCTTTCACCGGGGCCGGTTGTCCGGCCACTCAGGGGTACAAGGTAAAAACTATAACGGTAATCACGGGCTTTTACCTGGTATTGTTCCAATGGCGCAGCCACATCACTCCAACTGTCATTGCCACCTACACCCATTTGTATAAGGTCAATATTCAACGTGATATAGCCTGCATCTTTCAGATTAATGGTATGCCTTGCATTCATAAAATTTGCTTCCGTATAAGGCCAGGCGCTCATGCTCAGTAAACTATCCGCAACCACCAGTAATCCTTCTTTTGATTGGGTATTATGCAAATACATCCAACGTACATCGGTACGATTGCCATTTTCCTGTGGCACTACATAAGGTTCCATAAAATCGAAAATATTTTGGTTGTAAATACCTGCATCGAAACCATACCTGCGGTCAATATAATTTTCCATTGGCCCACGACCAAAATATTCAATCTGTTCGTAGCTCCTGTTGATACCGCCCTGAAAACCTATTTTAGGTATATTGGGTAATCCCGGTTTTACATTCAACTGATAATCTACTTTAATGACCCCGGTTTCTTCTATGGTATAAACTACCTGTACTTTTGCACTATCGTTAACCAGGCTAAATTGGGTGTTTATCATCAGTTGCCCTGATGAAGTCTTCCCGATGGTAGTTGCGGTTGGCTTTAAATCATACCCATACCACTGCTTCAACTTTCTCTGTGGTTTCCAACCCCGCTTGTCATTATCCGTTAATGGCCTGCTGAAATGAGGTAAAAAAGGTTTTGCAATTTGCTCCTTCCCTTTATACATGTATGATGCGAGGCCCCCACCGTTGGTATTAAATATTTGCAAACTGAAATCTTTTCCGGTCACCGTTATAGTTTCAGCGTTTTCCTTTACAGAAAGTTTTCCCGGTCCCTTTGTTTTCACGGCAACCACTTCAGCTGTTTTTAGTTGAAGTTGATTTGAAGCAATTTCAAATCC
>Ga0116158_10003030_pt1 | contig 14659 bp, 9 predicted proteins | sample AD_UKC052_MetaG_FD_89883 | JGI IMG/M metagenome (GOLD analysis project Ga0116158, IMG submission 89883) | Active sludge microbial communities of municipal wastewater-treating anaerobic digesters from USA - AD_UKC052_MetaG | ecosystem: Engineered > Bioreactor > Anaerobic > Digestate | place: USA... | reverse complement strand
TCAAGCGCGACGTGTTCAACAACCTCACCGAGACCTTTTCGGGCGGTTGGCGCATGCGTATCGAGCTCGCCAAATTGCTATTGCAGGCCAACGATGTACTGCTGCTCGATGAGCCCACCAACCACCTCGATATCGAGTCCATTATCTGGTTGGAGAATTTCCTCAGGAATTACCCCGGTGTGGTGGTGATTGTATCGCACGATAAGATGTTCCTGGACAATGTCACCAATAGAACCATCGAGATATCGCTGGGTAAGATCTACGACTTCAACAAACCGTATTCGCAATACCTTGAATTGCGCCACGAACTCCGTGAAAAGCAACTTGCCACACAAAAAAACCAACAGAAGAAGATTGAAGAAACTCAAAAACTCATCGACCGTTTCCGTTATAGTGCGACCAAATCTTCAATGGCACAGTCGCTCATCAAGAAGCTCGATAAAGTAGAGAGAATCGAAGTCGATGAAGATGACAACTCGGTAATGAACATTTCTTTCCCTGTTTCTAAAGTGCCCGGTAAAGTCGTGATCGAAGCCGAACATGTCACCAAAGCCTACGGCGACAAAGTCATCCTCAAAGACATCAACCTGCTGGTAGAGCGCAACAGCAAAATTGCGTTTGTAGGCCAGAACGGTCAAGGGAAATCCACTTTCCTCAAAGCCATCGTCCACGAATTTCCGTTCGACGGCAGCATTAAACTAGGCCACAATGTCCAAGTGGGCTACTTTGCCCAAAACCAGGCCGAATATCTCGACGGCGAAATCACGCTGCTCGAAACCATGCAAAACGCCGCCACCGACACCAACCGCGCCAAAGTACGCGATATGCTGGGTTCTTTCCTGTTTCGTGGCGACGATGTAGAGAAAAAGGTCAAAGTGCTCTCAGGAGGCGAAAGAAACCGTCTGGCGCTATGTAAACTCTTGTTGCAGCCCATCAATGTACTCGTAATGGACGAACCTACCAACCACCTCGACATCAAATCCAAGAACGTGCTCAAGGCCGCGTTGCAGAAATTCGAGGGAACGCTGCTGCTCGTGTCGCACGACCGTGATTTCCTGCAAGGCATGTCCAACATCGTTTACGAATTCAAAGACCAGAAAATCAAGGAATATTTGGGCGATATCAATTTCTTCCTCGAACAGCGCAACCTCCAGAACATGCGCGAAGTCGAGAAAAAAGACCTCGTCAAAAAAGAGATACCTAAAGAAAACATCAAGATTTCGTACGAAGACCAAAAGAAAAACAAAACGCTGCTCAACCGCCTGAGTAAAGTAGAAAGCCAAATCAAACAGCTCGAAATCGATATTCAGAATGACGACAAGGCGCTCGCCTCCAACTACGACAAACACATCGAGGACGCGAATTTCTTCACGGCCTACAACAAGAAAAAGGAAGCGCTAGACCAATTGCTCGAAGAGTGGGAGCAGGTTCAGCTCGATATTGAGAATGCGTGATTTTTATGGGCAGCCAATCCGGCTGTCCGCTGCAAGCTTCTCCGCCAAAATGCTTTTTTCCACAAAGCGGTAATAGCTTCCTTTGGTCGCTTTCCCGCTTTGGCAAAAAATGCATTTTAGCGTCAAAGGCTTTTCGCTGCCATCCGGGCTGCGGTTCGTGTTATCCAATGAGTCCAATCGCTTTAGAATGCGCAATCGCCTCGGCACTGTGTTGAAAATAACACGTTTGTACATTCATCGACTCCATATTTCGGAGTGCTTCGACCGCTTTGGGCTTTTTTGTACTTCCAGTCTGCCTGATGTACACCGCTTTTACGTTGACCGGAAATATTTTGCAGATACTTTCATATAAAAACGGGTCGGCCTGCGAGTCGTCGCCAAGCAAGGTGTAGGTGAGATGCGGATAGAATTCCAGGATGTGCTTGATTTTTTCAAATTTGTGGTTGTGGTCGCCGCGTCCGCTGAGGAAAAAATCGGTCAAACTCGTCTTGATGTCTTTTAAGAGCAATACGGCACGCGGCAATTCATGCAATTCTGTAAAATCGATGATGAAACGATACAAGTTCCACTCGCTGCTCGACACGTAAAAAAAAGCATTCTGCTCTTCCTTATTGTTGCGTCCTGCCGTACTCAATGCCTGATAATGCGGCACGACATCGGCAAATATCTTGCGGTCTTTGAGGTTCCTGAACAACAGTATGTACAGTTTTTTGAACGGATTGCGCGTATGCGATACCAAAAACGTGTCGTCGATATCAGAAATGAAACCCAGCGTGCCTTCATACGGCCTGATGAAACTCCCTTTAGAGAAAATCTCTTCCTTATTATGGATGAGGCTTACCCGATATTCCATCCAACCGTAACCAAACTCCTTTTGTAGCGGGATTGAGAACTTAAAGTAGCCGTCATCGAGTGTTTTGGTGTGGATGCGTTTGCCGTTTAGATCCAGGTAAACACTTGCATTGGCTTGTGTCTTGACGCGAAACATCCTGATTACCGAACGCGCATTGTGAAAATGGCGCTTCTGGAAATTGTATTCCTCTTTTGTGGTAGGCCTAAAAACATGCCCCATCACAATCAATTCCTGTTCATTGGCATAACCGCGGTATAATTTAAGAATGGGCTTCATGTAAGGTTTTATGTTTTACTGATACGTGTGCTATTGTAAATTAGCTAATTTTGGTGAGATAAAAAAAGCAAAATGGAAAAGAATGTGTTGTTTGTAGTCAATCCTGTGTCGGGCGACCTTGATAAAACCCAACTCATTGAGGCAGTCGGATTTTTTGCGACACACCAGCGCTGCCATTTTGAGCTATATGAAACCACCGGCAAAGACGATTTGGCTGCGATCAAAGCGCTGTACAAAAAACACCAACCCGAACGTATCATCGTGGCCGGCGGTGATGGTACCATTAAAATGGTAGCCGAAGCCGTCGAACCTTATGACGTCATCCTTGGCATACTTCCCGCAGGTTCGGCCAACGGGCTTTCGGTCGATTTGAATTTGCCTTCCGCTCTAGAGGAAAACCTAGAAGTCGCGTTCAGCAATAATTTCATGGACATCGACATGATTTGCATCAACGGCAAGAAAAGCCTGCACCTCAGTGACCTGGGGCTCAACGCCGATCTGGTCAAAAATTACGAGAACAGTGATACGCGCGGTATGTGGGGTTATGCGCTTCAGGCATTCACGACACTAAAAGATCTTGACGCGCCTTTTGAAGTAATGGTAACCGCAAATAGTGAAACCTATCAATCCATAGCCAGGATGGTGGTCATTGCCAATTCTCAAAAATACGGCACCGGCGTAACAATCAACCCAAACGGTAAGATGGACGACGGGAAATTCGAGATTGTTATCCTCAAAAATCTCGACCTGATGATTTTTGCGCAAATCATTACCGGCAACATCCCAATCGATTCTGAGAATGTCGAGATTATTTCTACCCACAGCGCTACAGTCACGACCAATGTGCCGGTTAGTTTTCAAATCGATGGGGAATATTGCGGTCCGCAGACCAGCTTAGACATCAAGATTCTTGAAAAACGACTCAAGGTAGCCGTTCCATAATTATTTAAACGGATGCCGCTGCTGCCAGACGGTTTTGGGCTCTACATAGTCGAAAATCTTTCCGGTCACTTTGTTGAGCAGTTTGTTTTGATGTTCTATAAACCCAAACATCTCTGTGGGTTGCGCGCCGACTGAACTTTTGATTTCAAGCGCTGTGCGGGTAAAGATGATTTCAGAAAACCCTTTTTTTATAGAGTAGGCAATCATGTCGTAAAGCATATTCAGATACAGCATTTTTTCGCGCTGCACACTTTCGTCATAACCCAGGAAATACGTTTCCATTGATTTGCCGTTCTTAATCAGCGTACTAAAGCCCACCAATTGATTGTCCTGGAAATACCCATAGAAACGAAAAGCCTCTTTGAGTTTTTCCTTGAGTGTCCTGAAATGGTGGCGTGAAAGGTAAAAACTGTTGAACGGTGCGTGCCTGGCTACGTGCAGGTATAAATTGTATATGGTATCTTCTAAAGCTATGATTTCCCCGAGGTTGAGTTTTCGTTTTTCAATCCCTTCGCTTTTTTTGCGGGCGCGCTTGTATTGGTCGCGGTATTTTTTCTGGAAAGCATCTACGTAGTCCTGTTCTGTTTTCCAGCTGTCGCGGATGTCCAGCACCATATTGGGTTGGGTAGAGAAGCGGTAATTGTTAGCGAATTCGGGGATGTCAAAAGCGGTTGCTTGTGCAGCGTCGAAATCCTTATAAGTAGTAAGGTGTACTTTGGTGCCTTTTGCAGCGAGTTTTTTTCTCAATTCGGCAGCCGCAAGGCGCAAGGCAAGTAGCGCAGCCGTGGTGTCGGTACCCTTTGCCAAGACAAAAGCGTGTTGCCCGGTGAGCATATTGTTGCCCACAAACAGTACGTGGGAGGCAAAATTCCTAAAGACAAAATCGCGTACCATGGTTTTGAGGCATTGGTCGCGATTGCCAAAGGAGTCGAGTTTATTTAGGTTGAGGAATTGTGTCACGGCGATACCGCAAAGCGCATCCGAATCGAAAATGCCGATGAAATGGCAACTCATATTCTCTGGTGCCGATTGCTCGAGGACTTCCAGATAAGGTGCCGACAGGAAAATATTATCAGCGGCAAGCGCCTCCCATCCATTAGGCAAAGCAGAGACCGTTTCGTAAAGGCGAAATGAACAAGCTGGTTTCAATTGATTTTGATTGATGCCCAAAGGTAATCAAATTTGTCAGGGCAAAAAAAATCCGGCTCAACCCGAACCGGACGTTTTTTATTATTGTTTTTGGATCAAGCAGTCCAACCACAGATGATACCGCCCATTATGGTCATGCACACTACCCAATAGCCGGCAGTGACCAAAACGTATTTGAAACTCCTGTGTTCATACAGTGCGTTTGTCCCTATTATTGGCAGGGCCAGGAACAATCCCACCATGCAGCCATGAAGCGCACCGTGTTTAAAAGTGCGGTAGGCAGTGCCATAGTCTGCCATGAAAGCGGCATAAGAGGGTTTGGCCATGGCGTCATTTCCTCCAATCATACCATAGGCTCCGAATTGGTGGATGGTCATTGGCATGAGCAAAAGACTGATTAAAAGCGCATAAACAAAAGTCGCTGCAAGCATTTTAAACATATTGGCTTGACGCGCGCGCTCTTCGGTCATGCCAGTTTCACGCATCCAGATTCCGCCAAATACATTTGGGTTGTACCAGATGAAACCCACCACCAGGGTTGAGGCGGCAGCGGCAAAAACGGCTAAGAAATTGATTTCCATAATTATTGGTTTTTTGGTTAGTGTTTCAAATGTATAAAAAAAAATCGGAGAGGTGTTTGCGCAATATTTGTAAGAATATTATAGATAAATAAATTAAAATAGTGCATTTTATCGATTTTATTTGCACATTGTCGATTATCGATATACATTTACACCGTTATAAAAACGTAATCCCTAATCGTCATGAAAAACATAACTACTTTATTCTTGTCTTTGATCGCAACAGCATCAGTAATGGCAAATGTGGCTCCTTCAGAAAAGGCAGCCCTCGTAAAATTATACAACGCTACCCACGGTAGTGAATGGAAAACCAAATGGGACCTCAATGCTCCGGTCAATACCTGGTATGGTGTGAAGATGCAAAATGATAAAGTTGTGTCGCTCAACCTTTCTGGAAACAATCTTACTGGTGAATTGCCTGCCGAAATCGGTAACCTGTCTGGTTTGCAACAACTCAACTTGTTCAAAAACAACTTAACAGGTGCTATTCCTGCCAGTATCGGTAACCTGAAACAACTAAAGACGCTGAACATGTCTTTCAATAAACTCTCAGGCAACATCCCTGCAACAATAGGAAACGCGAGCAACTTGCAATCTATTGAATTGTTCATGAACCAACTGTCGGGCGAAATGCCACAAGAATTGGGTAATCTCAAACAATTGCAGACATTATCATTGTTCAACAACGAGCTCAGTGGTAGTATTCCGGTATCAATTTACAATTTGTCATCGTTAAAAGTATTGCTTTTGAACAGCAACAAATTGTCGGGAAAATTAGAGAAAGAAGTGGCCAACTTGACTGCGCTTGAAAATCTAAGCTTGTTTGAGAATAACATGGACGGACAAGTGCCCTTTGACCTCGAAAAACTAAACAACCTCAAAGAAATGAACATCTCTTACAATATGTTCAGCGGATTGGTGTCCAGAAACCTTGCCCAACTCGACACTTTAAAAATGACCATGATCAACGAAAAAGGATTGGCAGTAACCTTAACCGTTAAGAAAGACGGAACTGCGCTAGCTTCTGAAGAGTAAATTTTCATAAATAAATTTTGTTTTGATTAAAAGGCCTTACTTCCCCCAAGTAAGGCTTTTTTATTTCGTGTCAATCCGAGCGGTGGCAGTTTTGCGTATATTTGTTGGGCGCAAAACCTCCTGATTATGATATTCGAAAAATTCCAGGACAATCCGTTTCAGGTTCAGATTTCTTTCCATAAACTCATCGAAAATCTCGAGGAAATTGCTGCCTCGGGCGTCGATTATCGCGTGAGCTACGCCAAGGGATTGCTTGAACAAGTGGCCATGGTACCTGAGTTGCAATCGGGAATCACGAGCATCAACCAAATAGAGGAGCATAAAGATCTTATTCGTTATTTGCTGTCGGATCTTTTCCCAACGGCACTCACCAAAAACGAAATCAAGGCCGTTACCATCCCGTTCCACAATCTGACGTTCAATTACTCTGAGCGGTTTCAGAACATCCTGAGCGATGCCGGTGCCGGTTTTGACATGCTCATTCGCGATTTCAGCGAAGACCAATTCTACATCATGAGCTGTTGCATGATCCTCAATAGGTATTACGGTTACCGTTTTGATTTCAGCAAGCCATTTTTTTACGACATCCCAGACCAGCAAGGCATCACCAGGCATTACCGCATTTTGTACAATGCCGATTTTATCGAAATCCAACCTACCGGCAAATCCAACGAAATCACCTCTGGCGATGTAGAACAGCTCATCGACAATTTCCACGATATTGATCTCTGGAAATCCAAATTCCCTTCTAAAAGCTGGATTATGAAAGGCTTCGGAATTATGACACTGTACGACGCCACGGTTGAAAATGCCGTGTCGAACCTCAAGACTACCTTGCTGGCCAAACCAGATGAGAGTCATTCGGTCAGGGAAAATTTCGAGGAAATCTTCCGTTCCATTTTTAACATAGCTGACCTTCGCGTTGGTTACACCGCGCTGGATATTGCCGAGAACCGATTCACGCTCTCGCCGTTTGAGAAAAATGTCCCAAGTTTCATCCTATCCGATAAGGCACACATCGACTGTAATGAACTCGCCTGTAACGAAACACTTGATGAACTCATCAACCAAAGGCAGTACCTGAGCGTTTCGGACGTCCGCAAATTCGGGGTCGAGTTTAACGAGCAGGCTTTCGCCACGCAAATGCTTTCGCAAAATATCCGGAGCGCGATTTTTGCACCCGTGATTAAAAACGACAAATTCCTCGGCATTGTAGAAGTGGTTTCCTCGCGCACCAAAGAGCTCAATAGTATCAACGCCAACAAAATAGATATCGTGCTGCCGTTCATCACAGACACGATAGACCGCTATTATTCTGACATCCAAAACCAGGTCGACGCGATGATCCAGAACGAGTACACCACCATTCATCCCAGTGTGTACTGGAAATTCAAGGAAGAAGCGCTCGCACATATCAGCGATACGCAGGAAACTGTTTTCCATGAGATTGTGTTTCCCGAAGTCTATCCGCTCTACGGGCAAATAGATATCAAGGGTTCTTCGGATATGCGAAACCAAACCACCCAGGAAGACCTCCTCAAACAGATTGAAATACTCATCGCAATATTCGAGTCGATGCCCGACATACGAAAACTGCCGATTTTTGAGCAGAAAATTTTTGAGTTGCAGCAGTGGAAGGCTACCATACAGACGCTCAAGGCCGATTCTGAGCAGCTTGTACTGGATTACATCAAATCGGCCATCAATCCAGTGCTCCAATCCTACCAAAAAGGTGACGAAGCGGTGAATGGTTTGGTACAGGATTATTTTGCGAAACTCGATGCCAATTCCGGGTCGATTTACGACGCAAGAAAAAAGTTCGATACGACCTTGTCTGTGATCAATAAAAAGATGGCTGCTATTCTCGACAAGAAACAGCTCGCGGCGCAATCGCATTATCCGCATTATTACGAACGCTTCAAGACCGACGGTGTAGAACACAATCTTTACATTGGAAATTCAATCACCAACCACAGTAGTTTTGACCTTATTTACCTCTATAACCTTCGCCTTTGGCAACTGCAGGTGATGTGCGAAATGGAAAACCAATACCACGCGCTCAAACCGTCATTGTCTTACCCAATGGAAGTTACCTCATTGCTTTTGGTGTTCTCCAATCCCATCACCATCCGTTTTAGGATGGACGAAAAGCGATTCGACGTAGACGGCTCGTACAACGCGCGCTATGAAGTGGTCAAAAAACGCATAGACAAGGCATTTATCAAAGGAACCGAAGAGCGTATTGCGTTAAAGGATACGATTACCATCGTGTATTCGCAAGTTGCCGAGCAACAGGAATACCTGCGTTATATCGCTTTTTTACAGCACAAAGGTTTGCTTGGCGATACCATTGAGCAATTTGAGATTGAGGATTTGCAAGGCGTTTCGGGACTCAAAGGTATCCGCGTGAATGTAGTTTTTCGGGAATTGCCCGGTCAGAAAGTGTATAGTTACCAGGAACTGCTCGACGAAATTAAGAATTAACGAATCGAATAAAACGCATACACGAATGCCAGCACCGAAACGATAATCCCAATCATGAAAATCGTATAAGTCGTGCGCAATAATTTGTACTTGCGGTTGAGCACCAATCCCAGTAAATACAAGTCTTTAATCATAGAATTGTACAGATAATCCTTGTCTTTCATGAGCTCGTTCATGGCCCATTGGTATTCTTCGAGCGGCATCTTGTGGAAATTCCCAAAAAACAGCAGGTTGATTTTTTGCTCCTCGATTTCCTTTCGGGTAAACGATCCGCCGGTGACCTTGGGTTTGGTAGAAAGGATAGCAAAGACGATCGAGCACACGCTAAAAATGATCAGTATAAACGTAGGTACAATCAAATGCAGATTTCCCGGACTGTCGAGTTTTGGGATCAGGGTAGACAACGAAATAGAGATGATAATCGCGTTTACCGAAAGCAAAATATTGGCCTTGCTGTCTGCAATCTGGCTGAGTCGCGTGTGGTTGTTGAGCGTCACCTTGAACATTGTCTCAATCCCGCGTTCGGGTTTTTCTTCTTTTTCTACTTTTTTCCCTTTGGCCGATTTCTTAAGGTCGGCGTCGGCGAGTTGTGTGATTTTCTCCTGGAGCAACGCAATGTTCAAGTCTTTGCCTGGCTGCCATTGGGTTTGCGCCAAATCGGTAAAATAGCGGTGTTGGTGGAGTAAAAGGTTGCGGTTGGTGGTGGCCCATTCGATATCGGTAAAGGTTTTGCCGAGTGTGAGCCGCCATTCTTCGCGCAACAATCCGCTAAGTAAGATGTAATTGACATCCGAAAAATGCGCCGTATCGGCATCGCGCATGATGTTTTCGAGTGAGGTTTGCGGCTGCCAGCTCATCTTGGTGGCCAGGATCAGGTTTTCTGCTAAAACCAGGACTTGTTCAGAAACGGGATGGATTGAATTAAAATCCCGAAGCACCAATACGCTTTGTTGTTCATGTTCCTCGGGGCCATTGGTGTAACCGGTATCGTGAAACCAACCGGCGAGTACCAACGCTTCAATTTCTGGTGCGGTAAGGTTTTCGGTGGCAATCAATTGCCCAATGGCACGCACCACACGCTGGGTATGATTAAAATTATGATAGGTATATGAAGGAGAAAGTTTATCTTTGAAAAGGTCAAAGACAAATTGTTCGGCTTTTTGGACAAGGGTCATGGTCAATTTTTTACCTAGCCAATTTATGAAATTATTTCCTGATGTAAGGCGCGGCAATTCAATTTATACGCTGCTCGTTATTGCTTTATTGCTGGCTTCCTGCGCCACGAATCATTCCCAGTTCGGGACCCGTTTGCCAGCTACCATCAAGGACAATTTTGACAATCCCAAAACCATTTCGCATACTTTTTACCTCGTGGGCGATGCAGGAAACTCCGACCTTGAAAAACCCCAACAATTGTTCTCGGTACTCCAGGACCGTCTGGCAAAGGCCGATTCGAGCAGTACGCTGATTTTTTTGGGCGACAACATCTATCCCAAAGGGATGCCCAAAAAAAGTGATTCCAATAGAAAAACCGCCGAGGAAAAGCTCAAGAACCAACTCGAACTCGCCAAAAAGTTCAAAGGGAAAACCATTTTCATCCCGGGCAACCACGATTGGTATAGCGGCATCGACGGGCTTTCGGCGCAGCAAAAAATCGTCAACGACTATTTCAAAAGCAAAAAGGCGTTCTTGCCCAGAAACAATTGCGCCATCGACCATGTGGATATCAATGACAATGTGGCGTTGATCCTTATCGACAGTGAATGGTACCTTGAAGACTGGAACCAACATCCCACAATCAACGAAGATTGCGACATCAAAACGCGCGAGCAGTTCTTTCTGGAACTCGAAGACCAGATCAATAAAAATCAGAAGAAGACCACCATCATTGCCATGCACCATCCGTTGTTGTCTAATGGCGCGCACGGCGGACAATTCTCGCTCGAAAAGCAAATTTTTCCGTTCGAGAAAAGAATCCCGTTGCCAATAATTGGCTCTTTCATCAATTTTGCACGCAAGACTTCGGGAATCAGCCCGCAGGACTTGCAGAACAAGAAATACATCGCGCTGGTCAAACGCATCAAGACGCTGATTGCCGACAAAACCAATGTCGTGGTGGTTTCGGGGCACGACCATAATCTGCAATATATAGACGCCGACAACATCAAACAAATCATCAGCGGTGCCGGCTCCAAAGCCCAGGCCGCTCGTGCCATCAATAGAAATGATTTCTCCTTTGGCCGTCACGGTTATGCCATGTTACAGGTGTTGAAAACCGGGGCGTCTAAAGTCTCGTTTTTTGGGCTTGATTACAAAGGGAATGAGGCGTTGTTGTTCAAACAGCAACCCTTGTTCAATAGGCCAGTACCCAATTTGCGCGAGTTCCCTAACAAGTTTGCTACATCCAAAGACACGTCGGTATATACTACCAAAATGACCACCAAAAACGCTGGCTACCGGTTTCTTTGGGGCAAGCATTACCGCAAGTATTACAGCTTGCCAATCAGACTCAAGGCAGTGAGTCTGGATACACTCTACGGAGGGCTCAAACCCACCATAGAAGGCGGCGGACATCAGTCGCGCTCACTACGGCTCGAAGACAAGAACGGGCGCGAGTTCGTAATGCGCGCATTGCGTAAAAGTGCCACGCGTTTCCTGCAATCGGTGGCTTTTAAGGATCAATCGGTAGAGAAGGATTTTCGCGATACCTACGCCGAGAATTTTATCATGGATTTTTACACGACGGCGCATCCTTACACGCCTTTGGTGGTGGCGAAAATGGCCGATCGTGTAGGTGTAAACCATACGAATCCAGCCATGTTTTATGTCCCCAAGCAAAACACCCTCGGGCTTTTCAATGAAGAGTTTGGCAATGAGATTTATTTTATTGAGGAGCGTCCGATGGATAAATTCTCGAACCTGGCCAGCTTTGGTAAACCGCCCAAAATTGTAAGCACCGATGATATGCTGGCCAACCTCGACGACGACGAAAAATATGAAGTCGATGAGAAAGCCTACATCCGCGCACGGCTATTTGACATGCTCATCGGCGATTGGGACCGCCACGAAGACCAATGGCGTTGGGGCGAATTCAAGGAAAAGGAGAAGGTGATTTACCGCCCGATTCCGCGTGACCGCGACCAGGCGTTTACCAAATTCGACGGAAACCTGCTGTCTATTTTAATGAACATCCCGGCCTTGCGCCACATGAGAAGCTTTAGCCAAAATCTAAAAAATGTTAAGTGGTTCAACCGCGCGGCCTATAACCTCGACCAGGCATTTGTAACCAAAGCCGATGAAAAGGCATGGACAGAGCAGGCGCAGTACATCATGAAAAACCTGTCGGATTCAGACATAGACAAGGCGTTCGCCAACCTGCCCAAGGAACTCAAGGATGGTACGAGTGACCGCGTTAAACTGCAGCTCAAAATCCGCAAGACGCACCTGTCGAAATACGCGCGCGAATACTACAAAACATTGATGCGAACGGTTTTGGTCGTGGGCACAGAAAAGAAAGACAAATTCGTTATCACGCGGCTCGGCAATGCCACCAAGGTACAAACTTACCGCATGAAAAAAGAGGGAGAAAAGCTCGTCGCCGAAAGAACCTATAACGGCAATGAAACCAAAGAACTCTGGATTTACGGTTTGGGCGACGATGATTTTTTTGAAGTCAAAGGCAAGGGCAGCAAAATCAAGATCAGGCTTTTGGGCGGACAGAACACCGATGCCTATTACATCCTGAACGGCAAACGCGTCACGATATACGATTTTAAATCCAAGAAAAACAATTTCTTTAATGAGGGCAAGGCCACGTTGGTGTTGTCGGATGAATACGAAGTGAATACTTATGACTATAAAAAGCCCAAATACAATGTTTTTGCGGGTTATCCGCTCATAGGTTTCAACCCTGATGACGGTGTAAAAATAGGCGGCGTAGTCAATTATACGGTAAACGGATTCAACCGCTTTCCCTATACGCAACGCCACGTGGTAAAAGGGAATTATTATTTTGCAACGAGCGGCTATGAGTTGTCCTATAAGGGGATTTTCCCACACCTGATTGGCAAATGGGATTTTATCGTAGACGCGGCCTACACCAGCCCCAATTTTACCGCCAACTTCTTTGGGTTTGGCAACGAAACCATCAACGACCATAAAAAAACCAAAGAACTCGATTACAACCGCGTCAAGATGCGAACCATCAAAGCCACGCCCTCGTTGCGTTGGGTTGGTGAACATGGCGCTTCGGTGGTGACCAAATTGTCGTTTGAACGGATTTCTGTAGACCGCACGCCCAATCGCTACATTTCACAGCCCTTTGCCATCAATGCCGACGTATTCGATTACAAGAATTTTGGGGATTTCAATGCAGAATACTCGTTTGAAAATTACGACAACAATTCTAACCCCACCCTGGGCATGCAATTCTCGTTGCTCGGCGGTTTTAAGATGAACATCGACCAAACCTACCGCCGTTTCCCTTATGCCGAAAGTAGTTTAGGTTTCACCTGTAAACTGGTTCCAGACGGCAAAATCGTTTTGGCTACGCTGTTTAAAGCCAAGGCGTTGTTCGACGACCAGTACGAGTTCTATCAGGCAGCCACAGTAGGCGGCGACACTGATTTGCGCGGTTATCGCAACCAGCGGTTCTCGGGCAAGCAATCGTATTACCAGAGCACCGATGTGCGCTGGAACCTGGGCAAACTCCAAAACGGATTTGCGCCCATCAGCTACGGGGTTTTCAGCGGATTCGATTACGGCCGGGTTTGGCTCAAAAATGAAAATTCAGACCAATGGCACCACTCTTTTGGCGGCGGAATCTGGTTCAATGGTGTGAATTTACTCACCGCCAAATTCTCGTATTTCCGCTCGGGTGATGGCGGCAGGATTTCGGCCGGTTTAGGGTTTGGATTTTAATTGATCCAGGTCGAGCAGGTAGAGTTTTCCGCCGTTTTTCTTTTTACGCTCGTCGGTTACGTATAGTTTGCTGTTGCCGATAAAGCAAATCCCTTCTTTATGCGAGTGATCGCCAAAATCGACTCGCTGTACTTTCCCGCCAAAGAAAGCGTCCTTTTTAAAATCAGAGAAAATCCAGGCATGGCTTGAACTCAGTAAGGCAATTTTTTTTCCGTTGGGGCTGATGTCGGCGCTGGTCACTGCACACGACCTAAAATCGGGACAAGTGATGAACGAACCCACTTTTTTGGCGGCGTGGTTTCCGGGCAAGTTGGGCACGGTGTACAGCAAAGTTGTGCCATCCGAAGCAGAACTCCTGTTTTTAGTGAACAGGTAAAAAGTACCGTTGGATTCAAAGAAAGCTTCGAGATCGTAGAATTTTTCAGACGTTTTGGGCGGAAACTCGGTTTGTTCAGGATAGAAAAAGGTGGTCTGCTGCGAGGGTTGTACCTCTTCCTTCTCCAAATCGGCGACGTTGACTTTATAAATACACAGGTCTTTGCGCACATTGTCGTTGTTACCGAAATCACCAATGTAAAGGTTGCCATCTTGGTCTGAAGTGAGTTCTTCCCAGTCGTTATTGGTTGCTGCCACCGAAACCGTGCGCAACAAGGTTCCTTTGGCGTCGAAAGCATACAGTTTGGGCGCATTGCCGTGGTCTTCGAGCGTCCAGATTAGGTTGGATTTTGAGGTCATTTCTACGGCGGATACTTCCTTGAGATCTTGCGGAAAGTTGAACAAAGTTTGCAATACGCCCGAGTCAGACTGGCAGGAAATCAGGAAAAAGACCAGCAGGATTATTTTTATCGTGTGTTTCATCGCGTTGATAATTGGTAAAACAAATATAACAGGGATGGCCTCAATGCCGATGGATTTTACTTAACTTTAGGAAAAATAAAAATGATGATACCAGCAAAAGGATACGC
>Ga0116158_10003020_pt1 | contig 14694 bp, 6 predicted proteins | sample AD_UKC052_MetaG_FD_89883 | JGI IMG/M metagenome (GOLD analysis project Ga0116158, IMG submission 89883) | Active sludge microbial communities of municipal wastewater-treating anaerobic digesters from USA - AD_UKC052_MetaG | ecosystem: Engineered > Bioreactor > Anaerobic > Digestate | place: USA... | reverse complement strand
TTTGAAGGAGATAACGGAAGCAGGAGCTACATGTTTAAAGACATGGCTGCCAGTTTGAAAGGCCAGTCTGTAGTGTATTATCGCTTAAAACAGTTCGACCTTGATGGTAAATCAACTTACAGTAAAGTATTGGTAGTTAGGCTTGAGGAGAAAAATGAGATCACGATGCAGGTTACTCCCAATCCTTTTGCTGAAAACCTGGTAGTAAGATTTAATTCAACTGAAAATGGCCTGGCACAAATAAAGATCATCAGTGTAACAGGTAAAACGATGTTATCTAAACAATCCGTAATAAGTAAGGGTTCAAACAGCATCCTGGTAGATGGCCTCGGTGGTCTAAGCACCGGAATGTATGTTGCCCAGATGATCATGAACGGAAATGTGATCGACAATCAGAAAGTAGTTAAGAACTAATTGCTTTTGAGAAAGGAGACCGGTGGTTGCCGGCATCAATCCCCGGTAACCACCTTTTTTACAAATGAACGATGCAGATCAGGTAAAACAGGCAGGAATAGTATACAAACAAAAAATTAAAAACATGAAAAAAATGCTCCGGTTACTTTATCAGCAGGCGATAGAAGCAGCAAAGCTTGAACCGGGCCAGTTTTTTAAAAACGTTTTCAGATCCAGGCCTTTTCAACCTTTTCCAGCCTACTGGGCTTTGATACCGGTTAAAAATGCGACAGGTTTTAAAAATCAATAATAAGATTAATAAGCTCTTTACACTTGGTTATCAATGCCATCTGGAAAAGCTACACCATATTTAATCATCGGGATAATTGAACCATGACGAATAGAATCAAGAGGCAGGTCTCATTCCGATAAACTCGTTTTCTTTGGGGGTTACAGAATCGAAAGATTCTTAACAAAGGCCGCATTTCTATGCGGCTTTTTACTTTTTAGGCTAATTTGAAATATGCGCCTTCATGGTGTAAAGAATGTGGATTTTCTTTATTAAATTTAGACTGCGTTTCCGGCACCCACGTCATCTATTACCAGGTTATTTAATTATATTGCGATACTCATTTATACAAGCTCTGCAATGAAGAAATTTCTACTCATTCTCTTATCCTTATATTCGATCCATCACGCTTATTCACAAGACTTTTCGAATAAAGGAAAAGATTTCTGGGTAGGGTACGGTTACCACCAGATATTTAATGGGGGCAACCAACAAAACATGGTGTTGTATTTTGCAACCGACCAGGTGACCACTGTAAAGGTTACCATTCCTGGAATCGGTTGGACGAGGACCTATACGAACATTCCGGCCAACACTGTTTTTACTTCAGACATCATTCCAAAGGGTACCCCAATCCCAGCTGAAGATGCCCGGCTACTTACCGAATCTACATTCCCCGAAAATAAAGGCATTCATATTGAAAGTGATAAACCTGTTGTGGCCTATGCACATATATATAATGGTAACGTTTCCGGAGCTACCATTTTATATCCGACGAACACTTTAGGAAAAGAATATTATTCTGTTAACTATACCAACAATTCTAATTCTCAGAATGCCAATTGCTGGTTTTACGTGGTAGCCTGCGACACAGGAACTACCACGGTTGAAATTACACCCAGTGCCAATACATTGACACATGCTGCAGGGGTGCCTTTTACAGTAAACTTAACACAAGGCCAGATTTATAATGTAATGGGAACCATTTCAGGTACACAAGGGGTTGATCTAACCGGTTCTAAAATCAAAAGCATTGCATCGGGAACTTCATCCTGTAAAAGGATCGGCGTCTTCTCGGGCAGTGGAAGGATCGCCATCAGTTGCAATGGCACTGCGCCTTCTTCGGATAACTATATGGTGCAATCGTTGCCCAAAACAGCCTGGGGTAAGAAATACCTGACAACGGCGTCGGCGGGTTATCAAACAGCGTTGCCGCTTACCCAAAATATTTACCGTATCTGTGTTACCGATCCTACCACCCTGGTGTCGGTAAACGGTGTGCCGGTTGCAGTGCCTTTGCAAAGCAATTTTTATTATGAACTGCCGGCTACCACAGAAACTCAATTGATTGAAGCGGACAAACCGATCATGGTGGCACAATATTTCCCTTCGCAAACTGCATGTGGAGCTGCGGCCAATGACGGGGATCCGGAAGTAATTTACCTGAGTCCTGTTGAGCAAAGTATAAATTCGGTTCGATGGAATGCTTGTCGAAACAACTCCATCAATGCATCGAAGCACTACATTAATGTGATCATCCCCAATACAGGTACCGCCATCAGTTCCTTTAAATTGGACGGCGTAACTGTTCCCGCTTCCAGTTTCACCGTTTTTCCCCAGGAACCTGCTTTTTCTTATATCATACTAAATGTATCTGGTTCCAATGTGCCGCCAGGCGTGGCTCATGCGGTTACTTCCGATTCAGGGTTCAATGCCATCGCGTACGGATACGGCCAGTTTGAATCTTATGGCTATAATGCGGGTACCAATATACGTGACCTCTATAATTTCCTTAGCCCGATCAACCCATACAGCATTGCATTGGATCCTGTAGCTTGTACAGGTTCTCCATTTTATTTTAGTGTTACATTTCCTTTCCAGCCAACATCTATTGCATGGGATTTTCATCTCAATCCCAATCAATCACCCAATGCAAACGTTCTGCAAACTGCACCGGTATCAGATTCAACTTACCTGATTGGTACGAAACGTGTTTGGCGTTATAAACTGCCGGGATTGTATACATATAACCTGGCCAACAGCGCACCTGGTTATACCGTTAGTATTTCTGCAGGAACTACCGATCCGGAAGGATGTGGAAATACTTTTGAAAGAGATTTTATCCTGGCCATTTACGATCCTCCGGTAGCAAAAATGGATTGGTTTAACAATGGTTGCGTTACTGATAGTGTACGCTTCAGGGATACTACCGTTTACCTTGCAGGAACGTATTCATATAAATGGTACTGGAATTTCGGCGATGGTAAAACGGATAGTGTTCGATACCCGGTTCATAAATATACAACCCCGGGAACCTATACAGTAAAATTTGCCATGATCAGTAATGTGGGTTGTTTCAGCGATACGGCCATTAAAACCATTACCGTTACCAATGTACCAACAGTTGGCTTTACAAACTCAACACCGGTATGTGTGGGAAGCTCCATTACATTCACGAGCACTGCTGCGGCAAGTCCACCGGGTAACCTTCAGAAATGGTTCTGGGATTTTGGAGATGGAACCACGCAAACATTGGTAGCACCAGCCAGTGGAAACATTACGCATACATATACTGCCTGGGGTAACCAGAATGCCAACCTCAGGGTAGAAACGAACAGTGGTTGCAAAAGCCTCATTGATACCAATGTTATTTATGTAAACCCGATCCCGTTTGTTAATTTCAATTTACCGGGCGGCCTTTGTCTGCCTTCTGATACGGCCAGGTTCTTTGATGCGAGCAGTATTGCTGACGGATCACAAGCCAGCTTCCAGTATTTATGGAATTTTGGCGACCCGGCAAGTGGGGCACTAAATACTTCGATCATTAAAGATCCCGTACATTATTATAACAGTGGTGGACCATTCACCATTAAATTACAGATCAGGTCATCCGGTGGTTGTGTGAAGGATACCACGAAATTATTAACGACCGTCTATCCGCGACCGTTATCCGGCTTTACGGTTCTGCCTGAATACTGCCTGAATGCATCCAGTTCATTTACCAGCAGCAGTGTGGGTAGCGGAAGCCCGATCACTAACTGGTTCTGGGATTTCGGAGATGGATCGCCTGTGGTAAATGCAACCCTGGCTACTGCCACCCATACTTATACCACTACTGGTATCAAAACAATCAGGCACTGGATCAAAACCGACAAAGGTTGTATCAGTGATACCACGGTGAAAACTGTCACGATCAATTCTTTACCCGATGCATCCTTTACTACCAATGCACCATATTGCAAAGGAGTAAACATAACTTTTACAAATACTTCTGTTGCCAACTCCGGAAATATTGTTTTATGGAACTGGAACCTCGGGGATGCAACCATCCTTAACCTCAGCAATGGCAATCCTTTCACACACGCTTATGCCACACCGGGAGTTAAAACAGTTACTTTAAAAGTGACCACAGATAAAGGATGTGTGAGTACTGTATACTCTACAACCATAACCATCAATCCAACACCTGTTACTAAATTCACACACCTGCAGGCATGCCTGCCAAGCGAATCGGTGGCCTTTACCAATACTACTACCGTTGCCAATGGCAGTGCTTTGTCCTATACCTGGAATTTCGGCGATGCAGCCAGTGGGGTCAATAATACTTCTGTTTTAACCAGCCCATCGCATTACTATGCAAGCCCTGGCAATTATAATGTAACGTTAACGGCTACCAGCGCAGATGGTTGTATCAAGGACAGCATGATCACCATATCAGATATTTATGCTCAGCCAAGGGCATCTTTTACGGTTGATCCTGAAAACTGTTTAAATATTGAAACCATCTTCACAAGTACGAGTACCGGCAGCGGTGCAAATATTACCAATTGGTATTGGGATTTCGGTGATGGATCTGCAGTGAACACAACACAAAATCCTACTTACACATATCTCACGGCCAATACATTTACGGTAAAACACTGGGTTAAAACGATTAACAATTGTTATAGTGATACCGTTACCCATACGGTGACAGTGAATCCTTTGCCGACAGCAAATTTCAATTTCAGTATACCAACCTGTGCAAGCAAACTGGTTAATTTCACCGACGCATCTGTTCCAAATGCTGGTACACTTAGCGAATGGAGCTGGAATTTTGGTGATCCTGCCAGTGGCACACAGAATACTTCAACCTTACGCAATCCAACTCATACCTATACAAATGCGGGTATATATACAGTTACCCTAACGGTTAAAACAAATAAAGGCTGCGTAAGTGCAACCTATACCAACGCTACTGTAGTGGTCAATCCACGGCCCGATGCAGGTTTCATCAGTCCGGAAGTTTGCCTTGATGACACCTATGCGCAGTTTACCGATACCAGTAGTATTGCCGGAATTCCATTGGGAGCCGGTAGCACCTGGAGCTGGAATTTTGATGATCCTGCCAGTGGAGCACTAAACTCTTCAACCCTGCAAAATCCGCAACATAGTTATAATACCATCGGAACAAAAAATGTAACATTAATCGTTACGAGCCCGAGCGGTTGTAAGGATACCCTGGTGCAATCTTTCTTTGTAAACGGAGATATTCCATTGGCAGGTTTAACAGTGAACAATGAGAACGGTCTTTGTGCAAATGATACGGTTTCGATCGTGAATACATCCAGTGTGAATGTTGGTAGTGTGGTTAAAGTAGAGATCTATTGGGATAATGTGAATGCACCAGCAGTATTTGAAACCGACAACGATCCGGCTCCGAATGAACGATATACCCATTTGTATCCGAACCTGCAGGTAGACATGACCTACCAGATCAGGTTCAGGGCTTATTCGGGCACGATCTGTATCGATGATAAGTTCAAAACGATCGTCGTACATGCGGCACCGAAAGTGAGGTTCCTCCCGATACCTGATACCTGTTTAAATGTAGCACCATTCCAGATCACACAGGCTACAGAATTAGGCGGGGTACCAGGCAGCTATGTATTTACCGGTCCGGGTGTTTCGCCAACGGGTATTTTTAACCCGGCTTCGGTAGGTCCCGGAACTTATACGATCAGCTATACATATACATCGAACCAGGGTTGTATTGATTCTGCAAAAAGAACCATCAAAATCCTCGTTCCACCTGTAGCAAACTTTGGATTCAGTGCACCGGTTTGTGAAACACAAACAGTAACCTTTACCGATTCTTCATCGGCACCTGTAGGCGCATTAACTACCTGGACATGGGATTTCGGTGATGGAACTTTACCGGTAATCAGGAATACTCCGGCTGCGTTTACGCATACTTTTGCGCTGGCCGGGCCTTATACTGTTTCGTTAACGGTTACTACCAACAAAGGATGTAACAGTTCTGTTAAGCAAAGGAATATCCTGGTTGCACCATTACCAAGGGCCAGCTTCAGCTTTACCGACACGGCCTGTTTGCCCAATGCTATTATCCGATTCACCAACCAGTCGAGCATTGCTGATGGATCACAAAATTCATTTATTTATACATGGAATTTTGGCGATCCGGCCAATGGTACCATTAATAATACTTCTTCTGCTCTAAATCCTTCTCATATTTATACAGGGGTAGGTCCATATACGGTTAAACTCTTTGTGAAGAGTGCAGCAGGTTGTGTGGATGATACCACGATTATTGTGAATACCATACATCCGCAACCAAAGGCAGATTTTGATTTCAATAAACCAAGTGTTTGCCTGGGAGATTTCGTCACGCTGATAGATCAAAGCAATACACAAGACGGTGGATTTAATGAATGGTATTGGGATTTCGGTGATGGAAACAGTTCAAACGTACAAAATCCCCAACATACATATTCCGATACGGGTACGTATATCATCAACCAATACATAGTAAACAGCTTTGGATGTAACAGTGATACACTTCCCAGGAAATTTACCGTGTATCCATACCCGGTAGTGAGTGCAGGTCCGGATAAAACGGTTCTGGAAGGCTATGGCGTATTGCTGGAAGCCACAGCAACCGGAAATGATTTAAAATATACCTGGACGAGAGACGGAAATCTCAGCAACAACCTGTACCTCAGCAACGATCGAATTTTACGCCCAACAAGCACACCGGTTAATGACATGAAATATATCTTAACGGTAACGGCCAGGGGCGGATGTCCTGTCAGCGACCAGGTGTTGGTGAAAGTGCTGAAGATACCTTCTATACCAAATACCTTTACGCCAAATAATGATCAGTTTAATAATACCTGGAAGATAAAATACCTGGATGATTACCCTCATGCAAGGGTGCAGGTATTTACCCGTACCGGTCAAATGGTTTTTGAAGCACGCAATGGTTATACCAAACCATGGGACGGAACCTTTAATGGAAAACCTTTGCCGGTTGATACGTATTATTATATCATTGAACCAGAAAGTGGCCGTAAACCAATTACGGGTTATGTAACGATTATTAAATAGGGATTGCAAAATCTGCATCCATGTTTAGTTTAGTTGACTGAGCTGTGATCCTAACGGACAAGTGAAAACGAAGTAATATGAAGAAGATCTTTTTACTGGCAACCTCCCTGGGAATAAGCATCATGGCCATAAGCCAGGCAAAGCCCTCGTATACCCAGTATATCCTGAATAATTTTATTTTGAATCCTGCAGTTGCGGGTATTGAGAACTATACAGATATCAAAGGCAGTTACCGCAATCAATGGACGGGCATCAATGGTGCACCTGTTACATCTTACATCAGTATCCAGGGTCCCATCAATAAACCCGATCTGCGAACCGGCCCTACATCATTTAAAGTCAAAGGCATCAATCCAAGGGGAAAAGATTATTGGGATCAGTATGTTTCTCCGCCGGCGCATCATGGCATTGGTATGGTGCTGGTAAACGACAAAGCGGGTTATATTAACCGTTGGTCGCTGTACGGGTCTTATGCATATCATAAACCATTAAGTCCGCGAATGACCTTATCTGCCGGTTTCAATGCAGGTATTTCAAGTGTAAATCTCGACAGGTCTAAAATTGATTTTGCCAGTACCGATCCAAATGATCCTGCCATTGGTTATGCCACCGGGGAACTTAAGAAGATCAAGCCTGAAGTGGGAGCAGGGCTGTGGTTATATTCATCGAGGTTCTATGCAGGGCTTTCTGTTTTAAATATTATACCCGGCAAGGCCAACTTTGTAAAGAATGATAAGTATGGTACATTCTATACCCCTAATTATTTTTTAACTGCAGGCTACCGGATACTATTAAACGATGATCTGAATCTCATTCCATCCATCATGGTACAATACTGGCAACCTCAACTAACCGCTATTCATGTCAATGCCAAATTGCAATATCTCGACCAGATTTGGGTAGGAGGTAGTTATCGCCATTCCGACCTGGTGGCAGGTTATTCCGCCATGACCGGGGTAAATATTTCCAATACATTTAACGTTAGTTATGCGTATGAAGTAGCCACTACCAACAGGCTAAGAACCTATACCGGCAATACCCATGAAATTGTGGTGGGATTCCTGCTGGGAAATAAATATGGAGATAGTTGCCCGCGAAATGTTTGGTAATAAAAAGACTTAGATCGTTACCAGGTCATTCCTCTTTACATTATTGAACGGAAGGATAAGCTCTTTCGATGCTATCGACAGGAAGCATTGTTTGTAAACTATCATGCAAAGGCCTGGTTTCTGAAATCATCCACTGAAGCACGGGCTTCCAGGTATTGTTTATCCAGGTCATTTTATAAGATTTTGTAATGGTCATCCCGGTCTCGGAATTCTCTTCACTGATGAGGAATTCTTTGCCAGGATCTGTTTCTATGCCAGCTGCAGGAATGGCAAAATTTTCGTGTAATGTTTCTTCTTCTTCAACCGGGGAAGGATTATCAACCGGAGCAATGTTAAGTTCATTGATCGCCTCCTGGGTACTTGAAATTTGTTTTTGCAGTTCTGATATCACTTTATTTTCCAAATGCGCCTGAACAGCTCCAACCTGTTGTATGGTATGAGAAAGTATTTGCTGATAGGGCTCTTCCCACATATTTACTTCCGGTGCTGTTGATTTGTTTAGAGGCAAGGAGCACCAAACCGCCAGGTTGATGACCAGGAAAGGGATTAAAAATCCAATATGCCAGGCAGGATGTAATTTTCTTTTAAAAGCCAGGTTCTGATGATCTGTAAAAAAGCGGATTCGTTGCAACAGTTGCCTGTTCTTAAATACGGCAGACAGTTGCAGGATATTTGTTTTTGATGAAAGCCTGGCAGCTTTCAATAGCGCTTCAGCATACTGAATGGCCTGGTACCTGAAATGTAAAACCTGCACGTCGCAATTCTTTTCTCTTTCGAGCCTGATCTTTTGCAAAATAAAACGAACTGCCGGGTTGAAAAAGAATATCATTTCACAAAATAACATGAAGATGTTTAACAGGTAATCGTTGTGTTTGATATGGGTTAGTTCATGAATGATCAACGCTTCCGTTTCTTCAATGCTCAGGTGATTTAGTAAGGCAACCGGTAATAATATCACGGGTTTGAAAAATCCAAATGTGAGGGGAGTGCTGATGGAATGACTAAGCCAGACCGATACTTTTCTTTTAATACCGAATTCAGCTGCTTTTACTTTTGTAAATAAACGGGTGTCGATCCCGGGTTTGATCCTGTTACCCTTGTAAAGGTTCTGCAGTTGTTTCCAATGATAGGCCAGTTGGATAACTTTGATCAGCAGAACTCCTGTATATATACCTGCGATCCATGGAGCATAGAGCTGAAAAGCATCTGTCGGTGGAAGTACTGACTGTATGCCAGTTTCGATCCATTGAAAAGCCAGTATCGAACTATCCTGGAAATAAGATATAAAAGTCAGCACAGAAAAAAATAATTGCACCAGCAACAAAGCAAGCAATGTATTTCTTTTAATGGCCGGATTTTGTTTGCGGAACATTGACTGCCATAATTGATATAGCAGCAACAGCAGGGCAGATTGCCACAGGCTGTGCAATAAACTCATGCAAAGGCTATACGAAAACAGGCCCATGTAAATTGAATTATTATTTTCTCATTTTTAAATCCTCGATCATTTTCTGGATCTTATCCAGCTCATCATCGGATGCATTAGTTTGCCCCAATGCCTGTAAAACAAGGTCTGCAGATGATCCGGCAAATAAGCTGTCGATCATCCTGTTCAGAAATTGTTTCTGCGTCTTTTCTTTGGTAACTGCAGGTGTATAAATATGTGTCTTGCTGCTATCGTCGCGGGTAACCAGGTTTTTTTCAAACATGATTTGCATTAGCTTCAGGGTAGTGGTATACCCGGCGTCTTTTGTCTTACAAAGTTCTTCGTGAACCGCCCTAACCGTGGCATGCTTTTTTTCCCAAAGGATCGCCAGGATCTCCAGCTCACTTTCTGTGGGTTTCACTGCTTTTATCTTGATCATGATGCAATACGATTTATTTCGTATAGCAATGTATGAATATTTTCGTAATAACAATAGCCGTTCATACTTTTTTTAATTTTTTTTAGAAAAACCAGGGACTACCTGATGAGGACGAAGCTGCCCTTGGCGATAACAGGAAGACCGATCTCGCATACGCCTTCAACAATGTACATGAAAGCGCCGGTGTTTTGAGGCTGTCCTTTGAAATAACCATCCCAGCCTGAGGCATTTTTACCGGGGATATAATTGTCTGCCCTGTAAACTTCCTGTCCAAGCCTGTTATAGATTGAAAAGCGTTTGATGGATTTGATACCCCTGGTGATTGGCTGGTAGGTATCATTCCTATTATCATTGTTTGGGGTAAATGCCGTAGGCATCAACAGGTTGGCATCTTTGCATTCAATGGCAATACTCACCTGGTCCCTGGCAACACAACCACTGTCGGATACAACCGTTACCTGGTAGGTATTGCCTTTAAGGGCGTATAAACCAGGTTGTGGGCAGTTGCGGCAAGACAATGAATCATAGGGAGTCCATAAATATGTCCTCGCATTGGAACTATAATTTGGCCTGATCGTAAAATAGCTGTTGTATGCAAGTAGTTTATCAGGGCCTGCATCAACGGTTGGATTTGATTTAACCGTAACCTTAATATTAGCCTGGCTGCTGAAACAGCCGGCTGAGTCAGTTAAAATAGCTTTATAAATGGTACTGTTCTCCGGCGAAGCAATAGGAGTATAGCTGTAGGGATCTGATAGACCGGTATTAGGTATCCATTCAATTTTCTTCATTTTTGGTTCCGCATCCAGCGCTGTTTTTTCGCCCCTGCATAGAAAAGGGTCTGGAATGGCGGGTGATGCGGTAAATGGGTTGTGTACTTTCTGGTAAGCACTGTCTCTTACACTACAGTTGAATTGATTTGTAGAAGTAACATAAAGTGTATTGGTCTGCGTTGGTGAAACCCTGATGGTATCACAGGTTGTACAAATCCCCGGGGTAGTGGAAGTCCAAAGTACGTTGTCACTTGTATAAGCAATGAGCTTTGCCTGTTCGCCTTCACAAAGTGTATCGCGATGGGGAATTATCCATAAGAATGGCATAGGGCGAACATTCACTCTTTTAATAAGACTGTCTTTACATCCTAGTATATCCTCGGCCGTTAGTTTGATGTCATAAGCCTTGTGTACTTCAAACTGGTATGGAGGTGGCTGGTAGGCGTTTACACTTGCCGAAGCACTGCCAAAATTCCAGTACCAGTTCCTGATGGTATCGGCAGGCTGGTAAGGTTGCGAAGTATTGTTTACAACCAACGGGGTATTTAAACAGATGCTTTCAGGTAAAGTAAAATCAAGCATAGGACCTCTCACCAGGATAGGATGGCCGAGTGGAATACTGTCTTTGCAATATTGTGGACCGTTGTTTATGATCACGTAGTTGTCAAACAAACCCAATGAATCGGCAGTAACCCTGATGGGATCGGTATTATTAGGGCCGATCTCCTGTCCAAGCAGATTCCACAGAAAAGTAGCTGCAGGATTCGTGTAATTGTGGTTAATATTAAAAAGGGAGTTGCTGTTGATGCAAATGGAATTGGCCGGATTGATAAGGTCGGGGTTAGCGGTATAGATCTTTCTTTTCATGGAATCTACGCAACCGGTGATATTGTCTTCGATGAGCAGTTTTACAGCAAAGGCGCCCGACTCGGGAAAACGGTGCACTACATTCACGGTAGTTTGATTGGGTGTTTGATCGCCCATTAACCAGATAATAGATGACATATTTCCGTCACTCCGGTTCAGGAATTCGAAGGTTTTTTTATCGCTGCAGGTATTTGAATAATTAAATTTGGCGATCACCCCGATGATCTCAACCTGCAGTTGAATTGGCGTTCCGGGACAGTCATTGTATTTAGGCGTTACCGTTATATCTTTTATGCCTAACGTAGTAAATCGTCGTTCTATAAGTGTATCGGTAACCGTTACTATGTTACCGCCTCCAAAATCCCAATCATAACTTGTAGCATTTGTAGCTTTTGAAACGAATTGAGCTACTTCAGAGCCGCAGATAACCGGGTTAACTGTGTAGGCAACATGATTGGTCGGCGGCGTACCAAACTTCACCGAATCATACGTAAAAGAATTGCTGCAACCATCGTTCGTGGTGATGGTGAGCGTTGGAGAAAAACTTCCGACATTCCTGTAGGTATGATTAATATGGTTGAATGTAGACGTGACTACCTGGCCGTCTCCAAAATTCCACGTGTATGATGCGATGGTGCTGCCGGGTGGAAGGTCGGCAGATGATGTAAACGATGCAACTGCTGGCACACAACCGGATGACGGACTACGAGTACCCGTTACAGTTGGTTTCCTGATCTTAATGGTTCGGCTGGAACTAACACTGCAACCAAATGCATTCCTGCAGGTGAGTGTCACGTTAAATTCACCAAAACCGGTATACTGATGGCTGGTAGCCGGTACCGTTGTGTTTACCCTTGGTGACTCATCACCAAAATTCCATTCATAGTTTACGATCGCGGGATTGGCATTGGCGGTGAAATTGATGGTGCCTGGCTGGCAGAGATAATTCCGGTCTGTTGTAAACGAACTGTTCACAGAACGATTGATCGTAATTCTTTTTGTTTGTTCTGCTGTTGTATTATCATAAACTGCAATAAGTCGAACAGTGAAAGTACCAGCATTGGGAAAAGAAACGGTAGGGTTGGGCATATTGCTTCTCACCCCATTTCCAAAGTCCCATAAATAACCTTTAGGTTGACCGCTTGATGTTTGAATGAATTTTACTGATGCAGGTGCACAAAGCAGGTTGTCGTCGCTCCGGAAAGTGAAATCTGTTGTCTGTGAATAACCACACATAGACATACAGCAATACAGCAGTATAAGTAAAAATTTATTCAAGGGCGATTTAAAAAAATGATTTAAATAGGTATAGTCAAATATGTTGCAAAAACAACGCCATTCTTTCAAGAGGATATTGAAAATGGCTACTCATAGGAAAGCCGGCAAGTAGCCGGCTTTATAATAGGATCGAAGTATTAAAGTAAAATGGTATTGATTATTAAACAGTAATAAAATACTGAGTTGTAAATATATGTACTTTTCCTTTACACTGCAAATCGTAAAACTACGTATATAATTAAGGGCTTTTACGACAGGTATTTTTCCGCACTTATTTCTTAGTAACCCTTACGTCTATCCTACGATTCTGTGCTTTACATTCTTTGCTGTCATTTGAAGCACAAACAGGGAATTGCGGTCCATAACCTTCTGCAGTTAACCTGCCTGCAGCTACCCCTAATTTAACCAGGGCGGCTTTAGCAGATTCAGCTCTTTCGGCTGATAACTTCACATTGTTTAACGAATCACCGCTGTTATCAGTATAACCGCCCAATTTTAATTCAACAGAAGGATTAGCATTCAGGATAGCAGCGATATTATTCAGTTGTGCCTGTGAACTGGCTTTTAAAACCGATTTGCCGGTTTCAAAATAAAGACCATCCATGGTTACCCAGGTGGTTTTATCAACTGCTTTATTTGCATCCATGATAAAGCTCACCAGTTTATTTTCAGCACTGTTAGTACCTACATTGATCTCGGTTCCATCTGCCAGTTTCATTGCTGCCGCAGCACCCTGGTCATATATAAAATCGCCATCTGCGTTTACGCTTCCCTGTACGGTTGTTGTTAAAGTGTTTTCAACGCCAAGGCTGTCTACTGTTTTGATCACTTTTTCTTCTATAATGGTATGGCCGGTTTCACCATTACTCATTTTCATCATGGTTTCGATCTGGGCCTTACGGTTGGCTTCTATCTTATCGTGATGCAACTTGGCAAGGGTAGGAGCAATTACCAGTGAAACGATACTCATGAGTTTAATGAGGATGTTCATAGAAGGACCTGAAGTATCTTTAAACGGATCACCTACCGTATCACCTGTAACAGAAGCCTTGTGTGGTTCTGATTTTTTGTAATACATCTGTCCGTTGATATCAACACCTTTTTCAAAAGATTTTTTTGCATTATCCCATGCTCCACCGGCGTTGTTCTGGAAAATACCCATCAATACACCACTAACGGTGGCGCCTGCCAGAAAACCTCCCAAAACTTCCGGACCAAAAACAAAACCGATGATGATCGGCGACAGGATGGCAATTGCACCTGGCAACATCATTTTTTTCAAAGAAGCTTCTGTGGAAATGGCAACACATTTATCATATTCCGGTTTGCCGGTACCTTCCATAATACCAGGAATGGTACGGAACTGGCGGCGAACTTCTTCCACCATGGCCATGGCCGCTTCACCCACCGCTTTGATGGCGAGGGAAGAAAAGATGAAAGGAATCATACCACCGATGAATAAACCGGCGAGTACATCTGCATGGTAAATATCAATGCCATCGATCTTGGCTATACCTACGAAAGCTGCAAATAAAGCCAGTGCCGTTAAAGCGGCAGAAGCAATAGCGAAACCTTTTCCGCTGGCAGCAGTTGTGTTACCAACCGCATCCAGGATATCTGTTTTTTCACGTACATCAGCTGGCAATTCACTCATTTCAGCGATACCGCCCGCATTATCTGCAATAGGGCCGAATGCATCGATCGCTAATTGCATGGCCGTAGTGGCCATCATA
>Ga0116158_10003016_pt1 | contig 14707 bp, 12 predicted proteins | sample AD_UKC052_MetaG_FD_89883 | JGI IMG/M metagenome (GOLD analysis project Ga0116158, IMG submission 89883) | Active sludge microbial communities of municipal wastewater-treating anaerobic digesters from USA - AD_UKC052_MetaG | ecosystem: Engineered > Bioreactor > Anaerobic > Digestate | place: USA... | reverse complement strand
CTATGCCGGGTACGGGTACTATGGAAACGTCTTCAAGCCGGGCACCGTCACCTGGTTTGTCAAATGGCTCTGGGATATTGATATCCTCTTCAGGATCCCCATCGTCCCCAAACTCCTTGTCAATGGGGGTGCGGGTCTGACGATGGAAGCTGTCACCTGGGTCCAGGAGGACCTGGAGGGCGTCTCGACCGATTCGGGGATCGAGACCGGCGAAGTCGGTTTCAACTGGAAAATCGGCGTCGAGTACTTTTTGGATGACGTCTGGTCGGTCACCTTTGACTGGAAGTGGCAGCGCTGGGATTCTGGTAACGGCAAGGAGTCCACAACCATTGCATCCCTTGTGGGCGGCATTCACATGTCGTTTTAATTCTTGGGGGCAGCTTCGGGTGGTGTATGAGGAACATCCTCGGGCCCTGCTGCGGGTGCAGTGGCACTCCCGCGCCGCGCAAGCCCGTGTCCCTTACGATCGCTTCCTGTTCCTCAAAAATAGCACCATGCAGGCAGACTGTCGCCTGGTGGGGTGTGTTCAATATTTGCACGATTGCAGGCTTGAATTGTCACCCGGATGTGGTAATATGATGGAAGAGTTGGTGTAGATGATACCGTCCACGCGTGCGCGGATGGATGCAGTGCTCGAACAGATCAAAGGAGTCACACAACATGAAAACACGTATTCTTGCCGTAACCCTGATGCTCGGTCTTTTGGCCGGGTCGCTTGCAGCCTACGATGACGATTATCAGTCCGAGAGGCGCAAGGGTGACTGGCGGGCTGATGCCCTCGAAAAGACCCTCTCGGTCGGGGTAGGTTTTTGGCGCGCTCTCTGGTCCGAAGTAACGTACGACAACGGCTTTGTGGCCCAGTACAAGTACAGCGATCCGGACTGGCTCTTCTCCCTGGGTGCCAAGCTCTTTTTCTACGAGTCCAATTTCGGCATTGGTGTCGATGCGATCCTGATGGATTCGTACAAGCAGGATTTTGAAGAGTACGATCAACTCAACCCGGTGACAGGTCTAACGGAATACTATCCTGCAGGATCCGCCACGATCACCCAATGGCTGGTTGATCTGGATATCTACTACCGCTTTCCGCTGATTCCCAACCTCAACCTGATTGCTGGAGGTGGCTTGACGCTGAACTATGTCAATACCGGTGATCATCCCTACCTTGGCGACAGCTCTGACGGCGTTGGCTGGAATGCCAAGCTGGGTGCGGAGTTTTTTGTGGACGATTCCATCTCGGTTTCGCTCTACTGGACCCTGCATAATTTTGAGCGCGGGGCGACCATTGCGGGTAATAAAAACATGAACGCTCAAGTGACCTTGACTTCACTTCTTTTGATGGCCAACCTCTACCTCTGAGCGGATTGTATCTCCCGGAGTATCAAGGGGGATCACAAAGCTTGATGGCACATCCTCCGGGCAACACCGGAGGATTATTTTTGTCTGAAGGTGCGGTGTGCAATCCCGGAATCACGCTACGCAATCAGGAGATAGCGGTGTGAGCTGAATACTCCCTGAGACGCAGCTCGGTCTTGTACAAAAGTTGTGCGATTGTCCCCTGCGGGGACTACGCCGGCCTGATCCTCGTGCGGAATGCCCGTTGCTTAAAATTTAAGCAATTTGATAATCCGGGATTGCATGGGAACATGAAAACAGAGGACTGCTGAAAGATAAAATGCAAAAATACAGGGGTTTTTTGATATTGCCAAAACTTTAACGAAAATCCCGTTGCTTAAAATTTAAGCAATCCGCTAATCCGGGATTGCAAATGGCGTGCATGTTCAACCAAAGTCCAAGTGGTGTCTAGGCAGGAACTGGTCCGATAGCCACAGGGGGAGGCCGGAAGGTGTGCTCCTGATTGTTCCACGAGGATGTGTGGAAATCCGGGAGACAGACCACGCATCATGACAGCTATCCCTGATGGGCTTTCGTGAAGGGTGCCTGCCTCGGTTATGCTGCTTGCCCTGGCTTGCCGGATGGTCACTCGCTGGTTGTCAGCCGTTCAAAGAGCCAGAGTTGAAAACCGCGTTCCGGTTTGACCGGGAGCGTAATATCGGACAGCTTTCCGTCTTTGACCTTGGCCACGACGGTTTGCAGGGATGGCATGAGAATATCCCGACCGCGATAATGGCCATCAGGCGTGGTTGTGATGGGCAGCACAAATTCGGGTGAGGCCTCTTTTCGGCCGCGGTTGAAAAGCATGATTCCGAGGAAAAAGCGGTTTGGAACACTCTGTCGGACCCAGGCACTGTAGCCGAATTCTTTTTCGGTCATCCAGCGCAGGACGGGACGCCCGCCATCCAGATCGCGGCGGAGTTCCGGCCATGTCCGGCGCAGGGAAGCCAAATTCCGGACGAGGTTGAAGGTGCTCTCCGGGTCGGCCTGTTTGTTTGAGAGACTGCTCCAATCCATGGGGGAGGGATCGCGATCCACCGGCGGGTCAGGCGACCGGAGATCCAGCTCATCTCCCCATTGGATCATTGGTACCCCGCCTCCCGTCAGGAGGAACCCGAGGGCCGCCCGGCTGCGCATGGTGTCGTTGTGAATGCTGGCCAGTCGGGGCATGTCGCGATTGGCCGTTGGACGGAGGAATGCGCCTCCCCTGGGGATTGCGGCCTCCCAGCTTCCGATCCCCGTTGTGATTTCCTCTGGCCGGTTTCCTGCAAATGCCAAAGCCAGATCTGTGGCATGGTTCAGTGATTCGGCCACCGAGAATTTTCCCTGGAAGAGCTGGTTGACATAATCACCGCTTCCGTGGCACGAACCGGCAAGGATCAAATCAGGTTTGCCGCTTCCGGTGCGGGCTGCGTCCCGGACACGTTTCCACCAGGCTTCGGGAAGAAGGTCGGCGTGTTCGAAAAGGAAGCCGTCAATCCCGCTGGCTGCCCAGTTCCGTACAATGTCCAGAAGATAGGTGGAAGCGGTCTCGCTCGATGTGTTCAGCCGGGGCAATGAGGGGTCATCCGCATACCCAAGGTAGCGGGTCCCGGTATCGTTCATGAAAAAGAACCAATCCCACCGGTTTGATCCGGGATTGCCATAGGTTTCCTGGAAAAATTCATGCTGATTGGAGATATAGGCCAGATTGAAATGGACGATGATCCGTATTCCCCGTTTGCGGCATTCACTTGCCAGGACGCCAAGCAGGGAGCGATCACCGAGTCCCTGCCGTGTCCGCTCGAAGCTGGTGATCTCGCTGCCCCAAGCGTCACTGGACGGGAGGATTCCATAGAGGACCAGGAGTTTGATGCCGAGGCTCTTCCCTTTTTCTCCTTTACCGTCATTCAGATAATCCAGGCGGGAGATCAGTCCAGCCAGACCGTTGCCTGAATTTGTGGCAGTAAAGGCCGGAATCAGGACACGGTAGGCCAGAGCGCCATCCAGCCCGGTTGGCTCAATCTCGGAGATCCGGGACCGGTAATAAAAGAAGATGGACTGGTATTCGAGGATGGCGTTGCCGGCGGTGTCTTGTCCCGAGATCTGCAACAGAAATTGTCCTTCTGCCGGATCCTCGACTTTGGCCGTAAAGCGGGCGTTTTCCCGGTCAACACTGACCGGCAGGGGTTTTCCGTTGAGTGACACACGGACATCACCCATGTTGAGGGTTCCGAGATTACCGGACAGGGTAAATGTGATGTTCGAGAAACTCGTCGTTGTACTCTCATCGGCTGGAGAGATGCTGGAGACCCAAGGTGCGTCCCCATTGGGCACGAAGACCTGACCCGCGCCGTTCATCGTGCGTTCAAGGACATCGACATGGGACGGCGGAACGAGGAGGTTTTTGTTGACAAGAAATTTATAGGCGTATTGCCCGGGATCCAGCTCGACAAGACAGCGCCAGACACCGTCCCCGTTTTCGTCATACATCTGTATCCGCGTGACTGGCTGTCCCTTTGAGATGAAATTTCCGAGAAGGAGCACATCGTGTGCTGTGCCGGACTCGTCTTTCCATGAAAAGAGCCAGCGGGAAGACCCGTCAATCGCAAGAGGCTTGATGGACGGGTATTCGCCGAGGGAGGGATCATTTTGATCCGTTCCGCTCGAGAAGATCAGGCAGAGGATGCACAGCCCGAGCAGGACAGCGGTGCCCCCCGTGATCCTTGATTTGTGTTTTTGGTACAAGGCCTGGATGTCAAAGGGCATTCTGGATCTCTTCGGAGTATTCGCGCAACCAGAAAATGCGTTCACTGCGCATGAGTTCTTCGATTTCTTTTTGCAGGTTGACAAGCTCCTTGCGGGCCCGATCCGGCTTGACCTGTTCGAGTTCGCGGATCATTTCCATGTTCGTCTTGAACCGGGTCCAAAGGGTGGTCGAGATGCGCATGAAGAAGTCTGGCATCCGTGAAGAAACAGCTTGCAGGCTTTCCTTGCCGATCACTGTTACCAGGGTGTCGCTTGCGGCTACCAAGGTTGCACTCCGGGGGTCGTTGAGGAAGAGCGACATTTCGCCAAAAATCGTTCCGGGTTTGTCGATCAGCGCCACTTCTTCGCTGCCGAGCATCACGCGGATTTGCCCACGGTTGAGGACAAAAAGATCTTCGGCCGGATCATTTTGTTTGCAGATGACAGCATCCTTGGGGAACTCGGTTTTGAACTCGTCAATCCGGCGTCCTTCGATGGACTGGATCTCTTTACGTGATTGGGTAAAGAGCTTTCCTTTCCGGTATGCCAGGGATTGCTCCTTGAGTTTGATGAAGGCTTCAAGTCTTGGATGTCCCCGGCGCTTTGCTTCGGCCCCCATGACCTTGATCATGTTGTAATACGTGATATAGTGCCGTTTTGAGAGGTTGTTTTCCTTGATAAACCGGTCATTGAGCTGGCCGATGACGTCGTTGGATTTTTGGACGGCCCGGGCGATCACTCTCGTGATGTTGAAACCGATGTTGTAGAGCGTGATGAATTTTTTGAGATTGGCGTTGGGGATCTTTGTGATGTCCGAACCCTCACGGGCATGGACGCTGATCATCCGGGTGTCGAGAGTGTTATGTTCCAGGCCGAAGAGAACCTCGGCAGCACCGAAAATGATGTTTTCCCCACGCAGCGAGAAGCTGTGCTTTTCGCCTATGGTGAAGAAGAGTTCGCCGCGTCTGAGCAGGAGGGCGCTGACTGCAACATCATTGGCATCATAGACCTTGAATACCTTGTTCTCGCTCATGGTTCCTCATTTCCTGAAGGCAGCAATGGCGGCAGCGTAGTCACTGTAGGCAAAGATTCCGCTTCCGATGACAAGATTGTCCGCACCGAGCGATACGAGTTCTTTGTAGTTGTCCATTTTGATCCCGCCGTCGATCTGGATCTCGAGATCCGCTGCGAGGTTTCTGAGTTCGGCGATCTTGGCGACGGTGGACGGGAGCATGGCCTGCCCGCCGAAACCCGGTTCGACCAGCATGATGAGGACTCCGTCAAGATCCTGCAAAAAAGGGCTCAGTGCGGAGACCGGGGTGGCCGGTTTGATGGACAAAAAGGCGCGTACGCCCGCGGCCTTGATCCGATTGATGAGTGGTACGGCATCAGGTTCGGCTTCAAGGTGAAATGTCAGCGCGGCCGGTTTGAGCGCCAGCCATTTGTCGAGTGACGCACCCGGATCGGAGATCATCAGGTGGACATCGGCCGGAAGTCGGGAGGCCTTCATGGCATCCTCGATAAATTTGAAGCCGAAGGTCAGGTTCGGGACAAAGTGGTTGTCCATCACGTCATAGTGGATGGCATCGGCACCGCCTGCTTGAAGAGCGTGGATCTCTTCGGCAATCCTGGAAAAATCGGCGGACAGAATCGAAGGCGAGATGACGGTCATTGGTATTTCCTCGAGATGAATTTCCGGCCTCCGATGGAGATTTCGATGGTGACCTCGTTTTCATAGGAGAAGGTCTGGATGATATGCTCCCCGGGAGTCTTTTCGCCGCTGAAAATCGTTCCACGGGCGCCATCCTGGCGGATCATGACGATGGTGACCTGATATTTTTCATCGCCCTCGCGGATCAATTCACGTTGGAGGCGTTCTTCATCCTGTTGCTGCTTGAGCTTGAGCTGTTCGATCGAGAGATCCTGGTCGCTGCTGTTGGTCGCCGAGGCTGTGGTGAAATTGATCGCGGTTTGCGAGAGTTTGAGCATCAAGGGGAAAACAAAATCGACAACCCCGTACTTCTTGTTTCCACCCATGGAAAGGCGGACGGCTCCGCCTTCTCCGACTCTGCTGCCAGCTTCCGGCTCGTGCGCCGAGATGATCCCGTCGGCTCCACCGGAGATCTGGACCGGGACGGGGCTCAGATTGTTCAATGCCAGCCAGCGCGCTGCTTCGTCAAAGCTTTTGCCCTTGAAATCGGGAAGGACGACAGATGAATGCGATCTCCCCAGGCTGACCACGACATCAACCAGCAGGGGGTTGACAACCGGTGAGGTCGGAGAGGGCGTCTGTGCGGCGATCTTTCCGGCAGGGATGGTTTCGGAGTGCCCATACGCGATTCTTCCCAGATCGGCGGTATAGTTGGTCGATGCGTGGGCGAGCAGGGTCTGTTTTGCCTCGGCCGGGGTTTTTCCTACGAGGTTCGGGACTTCGCCGGACTTTGCAGGCTGGTTGACAAAGAGCATCACCCCGCGTTTTTCGCGTGTGAAAGATTTGGCCTTGGGCTCCTGGTCGAGAACAATCCCAGCCGGGCGGGAGATATCGCTGATCGTTTTGATCGTTCCGTAGAGATTTTTGTCCTGGAGCTCCGAGAGCGCCTGGACGACCGTCATTCCGGTAACATCGGGAACGGCGGACATGCCTTCCCCGCTTTTCCAGAGGGAGATGAACGTGATGGCTGTCATCAGGCTCAGAACAAGGAAACCGGCAAACACGACAACGATGCGTTTGGTGTGGAAGAACCAGAGGTCCTGTTCCGTGACGACCTCCGCTTTTCGCATCGTCAGCCATTTCCAGAAACGGGTGAGCCGTCTGCCTGCCCATGACAGGGGTGTGCGGAGTATTCCGGGGAGGGTGATTTTTGGGGATCTCATGCTTTCTCCTTGCATCGGGGTATGTCGAAATGTGTTTTATTGAAATTGCTCGCCTGGTTGCAGGCGGAGGCCATTGATGCAATCCGCGGCACTCATCCGTCGCCGGTTTTCGGGTTGGACATCGAGCAACGAAAGGATATTGCCATCCCCGCACACAACACAGATCTCTCCGTGTGCGGCGCGAATGATTATCCCCGGGTGGGCTTGGGGTGTGCCCGGATCGGGGACGCCGGTCGCGGGACAGGGGCATGCGCGGTGGACAAGAAATTTGCTTCCCCGCAGGCTTGTCCATGCGGTCCGGTGTCCGGCGAAAGCCCGAATCCGGTTGAAGACTTCCGGGAGGGGTGTGTTCCAGTTGATCCGGCGCATCTCGGGTTGAATCTTTCCGCAATGCGTGGCTGCTGGCTCGGACTGGGGAATGAAGACAGCCTTCCCGGTGGCCAGGGTTTTGACCGCTCGCTGCAGGACCAGGGGGCCGGCATCGACCAGTTTGTCAAAGAGCTCGGGATAGTGGTCCCCGTCTGCAACCGGAACTACTTCGCTGTCGAGCACATCGCCGGCATCCAGGGCTTCGACAATGCGTTGGACACTGACACCGGTCTCGCTGGTGCCGCAAAGCAGTGCTGATTCAATCGGGGATGCGCCCCGGAAGGCGGGAAGCAATGAAAAATGGACATTGATCGTCTCGAGCCGGGGGAGTGCGAAAACGGAGCGCGGCAAAATCCGGCCGTAGGCCACGACAATCCCCAGGTCGGCATCCAGTGGCGCAAGCTGCCCGGGAAAGGCCGGATCCCGTGGGGAGTCCGGCTGGAAGCAGGGGATCCCGTGCTCGTGTGCCCAGATTGCTGGCCCGGGCCGGTGCAGGCCGCGGCCGCGCCCGCTGGGCCGGTCGGGGGCTGTGACTACGCCGACGACAGCACCCATCCCGGACAGGCAGTCAAGGTAGCGAGTTGTGTAGTCCGGTGTTCCAAAAAAAAGAAAACGCATCGTCCCCGTCCGCCCTGTTCAGGATTTTTTTCCGGATGAACCGGCGATCTTCTTGAGGGTCCGGGCCTGGAGACGATCCAGCGATTGTGTAACCTTTTCCTTCGCGGCTGCTTCGAGTCTGTCAACAAACAGGATGCCGTCAAGGTGGTCGATTTCGTGCTGGAGAACGCGGGCCAAAAATCCCTCGGCATGGAACTTGAGGGGCTCCTCGTTGATATCGATGCCTTCGACCAAGATCCCCGCAGGTCGGTACACGATGCTGTGAATCCCCGGGACGGAGAGGCAGCCTTCGTCGTAGCCTGTTTCCTGGCCGAAATGGCCCGTGATCCGGGGATTGATGATGGCGAGTTCGTGGTGTTCGCCGTCTTCATCAAAACCGACGACGCAGACCCGTTTGAGGACGTCCACCTGGGGAGCCGCCAAACCGACTCCGGGTGCCCGATACATGGTGCGCAACATGTCACGGACGAGTTCACGGATCTCCTGGTCAACCGCATGGACCGGTGCTGAAGGGATGGTCAGATCCGGATGCCCGTAGGTGATGATATCCAGCAGGTTTTTTGATCGCAGCAACATACACGTACCCCTTCAGCGATACACAAGACTATAGTTTAAATATAGCAAATCGGGGAGAGGGAGGTGTGTGCACTGTGTCCGGTCGGACTGCTGTGTTTACAGCATGGACTGAGGATCGACGTCGACTTCGATGTAGACTTTGCCCCGGCTGCCTTCGGCCAGACCTGCCCTCCGCAGAATGGACGCAAGGACGTTGATGGACGGTGCCTTGAGGAGAAAGTGATATCGCCACCAGTTGGCACGCTTTTCGATCGGACAGGAGACAGGACCCAGTAACGTCACCTCAGGGGGGAGGGTCGGCCTGAGGGCTTCCGTGCAGGCGCTGATCGCCTCATACGCCACTTCGGGCTCGGTACTGCGCATCACGATCCGGATCAGACGGGAAAAAGGCGGCCAAGCGCACTCCCTTCGACGCTCGAGTTCCCGCTTGAAAAAGCCGTTCGTATCATGGTTGACGATGCTGGCGATCGGATCTTCGTCGGGGAGGCAGGTCTGGATGTAGGCCCTCCCCTTTTTTCCCGCCCGGCCGGTTCTTCCGATCACCTGCACGAGCTGGGTATGGACCCGTTCAAAGCTGCGGAAGTCGGGGAGGGAGAGCTCCGCATCGGCGGCCAGGATGCCGACGATGGTCAGATCCGGGAAGTCCAGGCCCTTGGCCACCATCTGGGTCCCGACCAGGGCATCCAGCCGTTTGTGGGCGAAGTCTTCGAGGAGGTTGAAGAGGGTTTCTTTGGATCCACCGATCGTGTCCGAATCGACCCGTCCCAGCCGGAGCTGCCCCATCCGTTTTCCGAGGAATTCAGCAACCCGCTCCGTGCCGGCTCCTCCCGTCCGGATCTTGTTGCCGCCACAGGCCGGGCAGTGGCCTGAAAAGGGAAGCTGGTAGCCGCAGTGGTGGCAGAGCAGGATTCCCTTTTCACGGTGCAGTGTCAGCGAGATGCTGCACTGCGGACAACTGGCGGCGGTCTGGCAATCATCGCAGGTGACATAGGGAGCGTAGCCGCGGCGATTGAGGAAAAAGAGGGCCTGCTCTTCCTTGGAAACGGCCTCCTTGACGGCATCGATCAGGGGCGGCGCAACCAGCGCACCCTGGGGCTGGGCTCTCATGTCGAGGATGATGACTTCCTGTTCGGCATGGGCGGAGATCCGCTCGTCGAGCGGGATGTGCGTGATCTCGCCTCTGGTGGCATGCCAGAGGGTTTCGAGGGAGGGTGTGGCGCTTCCCAGGATCAGGCAGCCGGAGCGGGCGGTCCTCCGGAAGGCAATCTGTCTGGCGTGGTAGCGCGGGCAATCGTCGGCTTTGTAGCTCGATTCATGTTCTTCGTCGATGATGAAGAGGCTGTCCTTTCCGACCGGTGCGAACACGGCGGAGCGGGCTCCGATGGCGACCCGGGCTTCACCACTGGCTAGACGGCGCCATTCCCCGATCCGTTCGGCCGGCGAGAGTTGCGAATGGAGGACGGCGATCTGTCCGGGAAAGATGCTGGCAAACCGGCCGATGGTCTGGGGTGTGAGTGCGATCTCGGGGACGAGGATCACGACCTGCCGGCCCTCCTCTACCGCCATCCGTGCCAGATGGCGGTAGACCTCTGTCTTTCCGCTTCCCGTGACGCCGTGCAGGAGATAACGCCGTCCGGAATTTTCGCGGATGCCCTCTGATATGGCGCGAACGGCCGCACTCTGTCCGGCGTTGAGCGGAAAGAGGCGGGCATTGGCCCCGCTGTCACGGGTCGGTATCCGTGAGACGGTCGCTGTTCCTCTCTTCCCCGGGGGGATCATGGTCGAGAGGGCTTGGCCGAGGGAGCAGAAGTAATACCACGAGAGCCAGCGGGCCAGTTCCAGCGTTTCAGGGGGACAGACTGGTGCCATGTCGACAAAGCGCAGAATCCGCTGGATGGTGGTTCCGGCCGGCAGATCTGCCGGGGGGGCGGATCGTTCATCGGTAATAAACCCGGTCAGCCTGCGACCCGCAAACCGGACCTCGACCCGTCGTCCGGTCAGGGGTGGTTCGGCAGGTTGAAACTGGTCGGGTGGTGTGGACTTCTTTTTCGTCTTGATGTGCGCTTTCCGGATCCGTTGACCGATGCTCCCGTCTTCGGGGATAAAATAGCAAAATACCTTGTCGATTGGAAGGTTGAGGGCAATGTCAACGTAGGGCATCAGTCTGGCTGTCCAGTATCCCGCGGATGCGTTTGAGGTCTTCCCACGCATCCCGTTTGCGTGAGGGCTCACGCAGGAGGAAGGAGGGATGGAAGGTGGGAACAACCGGAATGCCACGGTAGGAGAGGGTCTGGCCCCGCAGTCGCATTACGCCCTCAGTGCCCGAGACCAGTGTCTTGATGGCCACCGAACCGAGGGTTGCGATGAGAGCCGGTTTGATGATGTCAATCTGGGCGTCCAGGTAGCCGCGGCAGTTTGCTACCTCTTCGGGCAGGGGGTTGCGGTTTTGGGGAGGTCTGCATTTGATGATGTTGGCGATGTAGACCTCCTCCCTGGAGATCTGGATCGCTGCCAACATTTTTGTCAAGAGTTCTCCCGATGGTCCGCAGAAGGCAATCCCGTGGAGGTCTTCCTGTTCACCCGGCCCTTCTCCGATCAGCATGAGACGGGCCTGCGGGTTGCCCTGGCCGAAGACGAGCGTATGTCTTTGGGCCGCAATCGCGCACCGTCGGCAATCGCTGAAGGAGAGCCGCAGGGACTCGAGCGCTCTGGTGCGCTCCCCGATCATGTCGGCCGACTGTTGGACGGGTTGCTGATCCTGTGTGGTCTGCGATGGTCTCGAAGCTGCCGTCGCGGGTTCTTGTGCTGTCGGAGGAATCTGCGTCGCCGGCGGAACCTCTCCCCGCAACCATGCTCCCGCCAGGAGGGCGATTTCGTGCAATTCCTGCGCTGCGTTCAAGCCACTCATTTCCCGCTTCCGGAGATCAATCGAGCGAGTCGGAGATCCCGAGACTGGAGGATTCATCCGGATCGGAACCCAGCCCGTCATCACCGATGTACTGCTGGAGGCTTTCGGATTGCGGTGAGGTGTGCATGAATTCCTTCTCTTCAGCGGTCTTGCACTTGATGCATTTGAGGGCGTAGGGCATGATCTCGAGGCGTTTGGGCTCGATCTCCTGGCCGCAGGCGATACAGGACCCGAAGCTGCCGTCGGCGATGCGCTCGAGTGCGGCATCGATCATCTGAAGGGTGGCTTTTTCGTTTTGCCCCATCCCGAAAATCAGGTCTTTTTCGGCCATTTTATAGGCCTGGTCGACAAGGTCGCCCATGCTCTCATCGGAGAGGCCACTGTAATCCTCGTTGTCGCGCAGAAGCTCGGTGATGATCTGCTTTTTCTTTTCTTCAAGGATTTTTTCGTATTTCTTTGTGTCTTTCTTGTTCATGTTGCCCACCTCCGGACGTATCTGTCCCCTACCCCGAATCAAGAGTCCGTACATAGTACGTAAGTATGCCATCAAGGTCAAACAAATTCAGGATTTCGGGGCACTTTTTATCAGGGCGCGAAAATCTGGCTCGGGTCTGCCTCGTGTCGATTTTCGCGTTCTGCGGGCGCTATCAACGCAGGCGCACCTGCCTTGACTGGATACGGGCTTTGGCGCTACATTACTGTGGTAACGGGGGGCTTTGCATGCGCGTCGAACGGATTGCCATCAGCAGCATCAAGGTCGTGGACAGGGTGCGCGATGACTACGGTGATATCGAGGGCCTGGCCGCCAGTCTCCGTCAGGGTGGGCTTGTCCAACCGATAGTTGTCGACGAGAAATTCAGACTGATCGCCGGAGGCCGACGGCTCAAAGCTGCCAGCATGCTTGGCTGGTCCCAGATTGACGCCTGCATCGTGACCGGCCTGACCCCCCTCCAGAAACTGGATCTCGAGGTCCAGGAAAACCTGGTCCGCAAGGATCTGACGGATGCCGAAATCGCCAAAAGCATCGAGATGAAAAAGCGTCTCATGCGTCGGCCCTGGTATGTGCGCCTTTGGGAATTTTTCAAGAGCCTGCTTGACTGGTTTCTTTCCCTCTTCAAGCGGCGCTGAGCGGAGCCGGTCGACCCATGAAGCTGAAGGCATGTTCTCTGGTTTTTTCGAGTCAACTCCCGGAACGGGAGTTTCCCGGCCTTGGGGCGTCCCGTCCACGTTTCTTGCTTCCTTTTGCCGGCCGTTTCACCTACCTCGACATGTTTCTTTCTCCGCTGGTCCGGGCCGGGGTGCGGTCGCATCTGGTCGTCACACAGCAATATGCCGAGATGACGCATACCTACCTCGAGACCGCTTGGGGCGGGGACGAGAACTTCAAGGTTTTTCCCTTTATGCCCGAGACGGGTGAGGTTCCGTTTGATTCCCAGATGTATTCCGTTTTCAAGAGTGAACTGGCTCCCTACGTCTTTTTCGGCCAGGTGGATCACCCCTGCTGGTTCGAGATGTCGGAACTTGTCAGCGAGATGCGGATGCGGGTCAAAGGGGTGCAGCCGGTCTTCGGGAAAAAAGCGGCGGGTGTGCTCCTCGTGGAGCGCGGCGAACTCCTGGATGTTCTCTCCCAGATGGTAAAAAAAGCCGTTCCGACGTCCCGGGTCCTCGAAAAGGCCTTCCAGATCCTCTCCAAGGGGGAACGGGTCAGGCAGCTTGCTGTTGAGGGCTATTATCTCCAGATCCAGAATCTCCAGGAATACATTACCGCCAACATGGCGATCCTCCAGCAGCAGGAGCAGTTCCGGGCACTCTTCACGCGGGTTCCTCTCCAGAGCGGGATCTCCGGCAAGGCCCAAGCGACGATCGAAGGAACCGCTTCGTTCTACCGGTCATCCCTGGCCGACCGGTGTGTTGTCCGGGGCAATATCTACGATTCTGTCCTCTTCCCCGGCGTTGAAGTCGGGAAGAACAGCGAGGTGCGGGATTCTGTCATTCTGCCCGGTGTCCGCATCGGAGACAATGTCCGGATCGCGCGGTGCATGGTCGATACGGCGGTCGATCTGCCGCAGAATATCAAGGTCCATATCGCCGATGGTGTCAAGATCGGGAACCAGAAGTCCCGGGCGGAGAACAGGGAGTACCCCGGCGTTCTCCATGACGGGTTCACATTCATCGGGAGCGGAACAGTGATTCCGAAGGGCGTGGTGATCGGTGGGGGATGCCATGTCGCTCCGGCAACCCCGAAACCGGTTTTCTCCCGGCACAAGACGCTGGCTGACGGCCGGAGTCTCGCAAAATAAGCCGTCGTATCCGCATTCCGGCTGCCGCAGAAACAGAAAACAGGAGTAGAGAGTGATTCGTCATTCAAAGCCGAACATCAAACGGGCCGACCTGGTTGGCGTTCTTGAAAATCTCATTTCCGACAATATTGCCGACGGGTCGATGGTCCGCGATTTTGAAAAGGCGTTTTGTGAATTCTCCGGCCAGCGTTCGGGGAGCGCGGTTGCCGTCGGCTCCGGGCTGGATGCCCTGTTCTTCGGGCTCAAGGCGATGGGGATCGGTCCGGGCGACGAGGTCATCCTGCCCAGTTATCTTCCGACCGCTCCCCTGCATGCCGTTCTTCACGTCGGGGCAACACCTGTCCTGTGCGATATCGGCGCGGATTACAACATCAGCCCAAGCGCGGTTCGCACCCTGATTAACGAGAAGACCAAGGCCGTGATTGTGGCGCATCTTTTTGGCTTGCCCGCCGATATGGGTGAGCTTGCCGGTCTCGGGGTGCCCCTGATCGAGGATTGTGCCCAGGCGCTCGGGGCGCGCTATCAGGGGGATCTTGTCGGCGGATTCGGGAAATTCGCGTTTTTCTCGTTTTATGCGACCAAGATGATCACGACCGGGTATGGCGGGATGGTTCTTTCGAAGGATACACGCCTGACGACAGCGGTCCGCGAGATGCGGACCTATATCGGCAAGGAAGACCTGAGTACCTCGTACAACAGCAATATCACGGATTTTCAGGCGGCCATGGGGATCAATCAGCTCAAACGCCTGCCCCATTTTATCGAGCAGAGGCGCCAGATTGCCGAGACCTACACCATGCGCTTTTTGCAGGCCCACCTCGATGTCCCGCAGAATTTCGAGGGGCGTGAGCCGGTCTGGTACCGCTATCCCCTGCGGGTCAAGCGCAGCCTGAAGGATGCGATCGAGTTCCTCAAAAAAAACACCATCGAAGCCAAGCCG